>ENA-ORDC01002685-ORDC01002685.1-marine-metagenome-genome-assembly--contig:-NODE-2685-length-10246-cov-3.066083_pt1 | contig 10246 bp, 12 predicted proteins | sample MGYA00237783_ERZ508515 | MGnify/ENA primary metagenome ERZ508515 (study PRJEB26186, sample SAMN06268792) | marine metagenome | isolation source: Eden Landing Ponds, San Francisco, CA, USA | place...
GGTCTCTGGCCGCCCATTCGTATATAAATCTCCGCCGGACGCAGGCGCGCGGCGCGATGGCGCCTTATCGAACGGCTACCAAACCCGGGCCGCACCGCTACCAGTAATACGGGCGGTGGACCCCGTAGTACGGGTGGAACGGGCCGGTGTAGCTGTAGACGCCGTAGCGCGGGCCGTAGTGGAACCCACTGCTGTACCAACTGTGGTACCGGAACTCGCGGGCGCGGCGCTCCTCGCGGGCGGTGCGCAGCGGCGACTCACGCACCACCTCCCACTCACCGGCCTCGGTGCGGCAGGCGCGCGCGGTGCCGGTGCGGGTGGTGTCGCCGGCGTTGAAGACGCGCTGGGTCCGGCGACAGGGCCGGTCGCCCTCGGCATCGGTCTGCAGCACCGTGACGCTGCCGCGGTGGCCGCTGGCCGGGTTCTCCCAGTTCACGCTCTGCCCCGTCTGCGCGGTCTCCAGCGCCTCCGTCTCGGCCGCCCGCAAGCGTTCCAGGTCGGCGGTGGTCGGCTTGGCCGGGCCCGGCCCGGTGGCGCAACCGGCCAGGGCGCCGGCGCACAGCAGGGCGAACAAGGTGTGCCGGATCATGGCCGCGGTCCTTCGCTGCTCGACAATGGCTCCATCAAACATGGGGGGACGCGCACGCGCGGGGAAGAGCGCCCGCCGCCGGGCACAAAACGCTCGACGCCCACCCCGGCGGTGTTTGACCATGGTCCGCGTCGGCGACGAGGCAGCGGACGGAGAGGACGACGATGAGCGGGAACGCGAGCGCACGCCAGATCGGGCCGCACGACCTGGGCGGGCTGGACGCCGGCGCGGTCGACCGGGACGAGCACGACCTCGCCTACTGGGAGCGCATGATCGACGCCATGGTCCGGCTGCTGGTGCAGAAGGGCGTCTACGCCGACGTGGCCCAGCTGCGCGAGGGCATCGAGGCGCTGGGACCGGACGTCTACGGCACGCTCAGCTACTACGAGCGCTGGGCCGCCTCGGCCGCGCGCAAGTGCATCCTGGAAGGCGTGATCGAGCCCGACGAGCTGGAGGCGCGGATCGCCGAGGTCGGGCGGCGCGCGGAGGCCGGCGGATGACCGCCGGCGGCTTCGAGATCGGGCAGCGGGTGCGCATCGACGCCCGCTGGGAAGCCCGCCACCACCGCACGCCGGCGTACGTCAAGGGTCGGGTCGGCACGGTGGTGCGCCGCTGCCTGCCGCAGGGCGCCCCGGAGCAGCTGGCCTACCGCGGCGACGGTGGGCCGGCGCGCCCGGTCTACCGGGTGCAGCTGGCGCAGCGCGACCTCTGGCCGGACTACGACGGGCCGGCGCACGACACCCTGGAGATCGAGATTTTCGAGCACTGGCTGCAGCCGGCGCGGGAGGACGACTGACCATGGCCGAGCACACGCACGCCGCTGGGCACGCCGCCGGACACGGGCCGCACGACCACGGCCCGTTCCAGCCCGATCATCCCGAACCCACCGGCTACTACGAGCGCATGGGCGTGGCGCTGAACGAGCTGCTGATCGAGAAGGGCGTATACGGCGCCGACGAGCTGCGCGCGATGATCGAGACGGTGGAAGCGGTCGACCCGCGCACCCACGGCGCCCGCGTCGTCGCCCGCGCCTGGGCCAACCCGGACTTCAAACGCCGGCTGGTGGAGGACGCCGCAGCCGCCGTGCGCGAGTTCGGGCTGGATCCGGGCCACGCCGAGCTGACCGCGCTGGAGAACACGCCGGAGCTGCACAACGTGGTCGTCTGCACGCTGTGCAGCTGCTACCCGCGCTGGCTGCTGGGCCGGCCGCCGGCCTGGTACAAGAGCGCCGCCTACCGTGCCCGCGTGGTGCGCGAGCCGCGGCGGGTGCTGAGCGAGTTCGGCCTCGACCTGCCGGACGACGTCGAGGTGCGGGTGCACGATTCCAACGCCGAGCTGCGCTATATCGTCGTTCCGATGCGCCCCGCCGGAACCGAGGGCTGGAGCGAGGACGCGCTGGCCGATCTGGTGAGCCGCGACAGCATGATCGGCGTCGCCCAGCCGCAGCCGCCGGCCTGAGCGATGGGCGCACCCGACCCCGGCCGCCTGCCGGACTTCGCCGACGTCGAGGACGCGGCGCAGCGCCTCGCCGGCGTGGCCGTGCGCACACCGTTGCTGAGCTTTCCCGAGCTCGACCGGCGCACCGGCGGGCGCCTGCTGGTCAAGCCGGAGACGCTGCAGCGCACCGGCTCCTTCAAGTTCCGCGGCGCCTACACCAAGCTGAGCCGCCTCGATCCCGAGACCCGGCGCCGCGGCGTGGTCGCCTACTCCTCCGGCAACCATGCGCAAGGCGTCGCCGCGGCGGCGCAGTTGCTGGACGTCCCGGCGACCATCGTGATGCCGAGCGACGCGCCGCGGATGAAGATCGACAACACCCGCGGCTACGGCGCCGAAGTGCGGCTGTACGACCGCGCCAGCGAGGACCGCATCGCCGTCGCCGACGCGATCGCGGCACGCACCGGCGCCGCCCTGGTGCGACCCTACGACGACCCCGACGTGATCTCCGGCCAGGGCACCTGCGGGCTGGAGATCGCTGCGCAGGCCGCGGACCTGGGGGCGGAGCTGGACGCGGCGCTGTTCTGCTGCGGCGGCGGCGGACTGACCTCGGGATCGGCGCTGGCGCTGCAGGCCCGGTCGCCGGACACCGCGGTCTACACGGTGGAGCCGGAGGGTTTCGACGACACGCTGCGCTCGCTTTCCAGCGGAGCCCGGGTGGGCAATGAACCGGGCGTGCAGTCGTTCTGCGACGCGCTGCTGGCCGAGCGCCCCGGCGAGCTGACCTTCGCACTGAACAGCCGGTTGGGCGTGCGCGGCCTAGCGGTCAGCGACGCCGAGGTGCGCCGCGCGATGGCGTTCGCCTACAGCTGGATGAAACTGGTGGTGGAGCCCGGCGGCGCGGTCTGCCTCGCCGCGGCGCTGGCCGGCAAGCTGGAGCTGCAGGGCCGCACGGTCGCGCTGGTGCTGTCCGGCGGCAACGTCGACGCCGCGACCTTCGCGGCCGTCATCGGCGAGGGCGCGGCTGCCTAAGCGCTACCTGGAGGGATCCCGGGCGACCACCTCACCCTGGCCCTCTCCGCCCTCGTGGCGGAGAGGGGACTCAGCCGAATGCCTTGCCCTCTCTCCCACACACGGGCGGAGAGGGCCGGGGTGAGGCGGTCGCCCGCGGCCTGGCCGAGAAGTCGGTGCGGCAGCTCGGGCGCTACTGCGCCGCCGGGCCCGTCTCGGCGCCGGTGCCGTTGGCGCGCGCGGCGCTCGCGCTAGACGCAGCCTTGCTGCCGCCGGACTGGCTCTTGCCGGCCTGCGTGCCGCGACCGGCGCCGGCGCCGCGGCGGCGGCAATGGCCTTCCAGGTGCGCGCCGGGTTCGATCGCCAGCCGGTCGTGGACGATGTCGCCCTCGACCTTGGCGGTGGCGGCGAGCGTGACCGTGCCGGCGTCGATGCCGCCGTCAACGTGGCCGCAGACCCGCAGTTTGTCGGCGTAGACCGAGCCCTTCACGCGCCCGCTCTCGCCGATCGTCAGGCTGTCGGCGCGCACGTCGCCGTTCACCTGGCCGTCGATCTGCACGTCGCCTTGGCTGACCAGGTCGCCGGTGATGGTCAGATCCGGGCTGACGATCGACGGCACGCCGCTGGCCTTCTGCGCCGGCGCGGCCGCGGGCTGCGACTGCGCCGGCTCGGACGCTTCGGCCGCGGGCGCGGCCGGTGCCGGCTGAACGCGCGTGTCGCGGTTCACCGTCTCCCTGGACTTCGACTTGGAAAACATCGTGTCTCCTCGCTTGCTCTGCTCCCGCCGGCCCCGAGTCGCCGCAGCGGCTGTGCCCCCTCGCAGGCCTGCTCGCGCGCAAGCATAACGCAATTGAGTGAACGACGCGTTATTAGCCTTTGAAGGCGTGTTTTCCGGCTTTCAGGAAGTCCTGCGGGTCCTTTGGCTCGTCGTCGACGCGGACCTCGTAGTGCACGTGCGGCCCGGTGCTGCGGCCGCTGCTGCCCAACGCGCCGACGGTCTGCCGGTGCTCGACCCGCTGGCCCTGCTCCACGCTGACCGAGCGCAGGTGGGCGTAACGGGTGCGGATGCCGAAGCCGTGGTCGATCTCGACCACGCGGCCGTAGCCGCTCTTGGTGCCGGCGAAGACCACCCGGCCGGGCGCCGCCGACACCACCGGCGAGCCGGCGGCGGCGGCGAGGTCGACTCCCTCGTGCATCGCCCAGCGGCCGTTGTAGGGATCCTTGCGCTTGCCGAAGTGGCTGGACACCCAGTAGCTGTCGACCGGCGCGGTCAGCGGCATCGAGCCCAGCGCCGTCTGCAGCGCGACCAGCCGCTGCATCTGCTGGTCCAGCCGCTCCACCGCGGCGCGCTCGGCGGCGACGTCACCGGCGTCCAGCGAGGCCAGCACGAACGGCCCGCCGGTGCCGCTGCGCGCGGTGCGCACGCGCTCGGCCACCGAGTCCACGTCGAGCCCGGTCATCGCGATGGTCTTTTCCAGCGTCTCCAGCCCGAACATGGTGCGCGCCGAGGCGCGCTCGACGAGGCCGGACTGCCGCGCCTGCAGCTGGTCGATCGTGTCCTTCAAGCTGGCGACACGCTCTTTCAGTCGCTCGCGCTCCCGGGCCAGCTTGTCGCCCCGGGTTTCCGCCGCCAGCAGCGCCTTCTCCATGCCGGCGATGCGCTCGCCCAGGCTGCCGCGCAGCGGCGCGCCCTCGCCCAGCGCGCGCTCCAGCCGCCCGACCTTGCTGGCGAGCGTCCTGCGTTCCTCCAGCAGGGTCGTGCGCGCCTGCTCGCTCTGCTCCAGCTGCGACTGCAGCCGGGCCGCCTCCGCCTGCAGCGTGGTCTCGCGCTCGCGCGCCACCTGCAGGCGCTCCTCCAGCTCCGCCAGACGGCTCTCGGCGTTCAGCCGGCCCTGCTGGCTGGCCTGCCGCTTGCTGCGCGCGGTCTTCAGGTCGTCGCGCAGCTGCGTCACCCGATCCAGCTTGGCGTCCGCCAGCGCCTGCTGGGTGCGCTCCAGCGTCTGCGCGACCCGCACCCGCTCGGCCGACAGCTCGGCGGCGCGATCGCGCGCCTGCTTCAGGTCCTGCTCGGCGGACGCCAGCTTGTCGCTGAGCCGGCCGTTGCGTTCGGCCAGCGAGTCCAGCGCCTCCTGCAGCCGGCCGATCGCCATCGGCAGGCCGGGATCGCCCTCGCCGTCCGCGCGCGGACGGGCCGGGGGCGACGCCGCGCCTGCGGTGTCGGCGGCAGCCTCCAGCTCGGACGCGGCCTCGCCCGACGGCACGCTGTCCTGCAGCTTCGTCGACAGGCCGATCACCTCGGCGCGGGCACGCTGCACCTCGGCCAGCAGGTCGCCGTAGGCGCGTTCCGCCTCGGCCAGCTGCGAGCGCGTGCCGTCAATCCGGCCCGACTGCAGCAGCAGCAGGCCGACACTGGCCGCCGACCAGAGCAGCGTCGCGGCGATCACGCCGGCCACGGTCTGCTGCAGCCGGGTGCTCAGCTTGACGGCATGGATGCGGTCGTCGCTGCGGACGATAATCTGGCGCTGCCGGAACGTGCGGGCGTTCCACGCGGCCAAGCGCTGGCGCACACGCGCCCAGCGGCCGGACAGGCTCGGACGGCTCGCCATGATCCCTCTCTCCGTCGTCGGCCGGGACGTCCCACCGTCGCCCGGTACGCCCACGGCACCCGCCCCCGCGGCCGCCGCGTAACGCGAAAACCCAACGCCGGGCCCGGACCCTCGCCGACCGGCCGGCCCACTGCTGAAACAGGCGCCACCTTCCCGCTGTACCCGGACCTAACGCCCCCGATCGGTCCGGCTGGAACGGACGCGTTTGCCGCGTCCGGTGGCCCCGTGGCATGCGATTTCGATGTCTGAACAGTAACCGCGGGCCGCCGCTGCGGCAAGATGAATCTCGCGGCGACGTTAAACTTAACTAAACAATCTTAAGAGTATTTCCACTGCTTTTTAACTTATTCTCGCCCGGGTTTTAGCGACCGCAATATTGCATTAACAAAATGTGGGCGGGATCGCACTTTCTTCCAGTCCCGTGCTTTACGCGGCGTCCAGCGCCTCCAGGTAGCGGCCGGTCGCCGCGCCCACGTCGTCGGCGCGCATGATCTCGCCCATCACCGCCACCGCGGCAGCGCCGGCGCGGATGCAGTCGCCGGCGGTTTCCGGCGACACGCCGCCCAGCGCCACCACCGGAACCTGCAGCGCGTCGCAGAACTCCTCCAGGATCTCCAGCCCGATGGCGGGGCCGTAGCCGGGCTTGCTGGCCGTCTCGAACACCGGCGAGACGGTGACGTAGTCGGCGCCGTCCTCCTGCGCCCGCTCCGCCTCGGCCCAGGAGTGGACGGAGGCGCCGATCAGCATCTCCTTGCCCAGGATCTGCCGCACCGCGCCGGGGGCCGTGCCGGGGGCGACGTGCACGCCGTTGGCCCGCGCGGCCTCGGCGGTGGCGATGTCGCCGTGCAGCGTCACGGTGGCGCCGTGCTGGTGGCCGATCTTGACCAGCCGGCGTGCCAGTTGGCGGCGCTCGCCGGTCACCATGTCCTTGTCGCGCACGCTGACCCAGCGGCAGCCGGCGGCGCAGGCGGCGTCGACGACCTCCGGCAGCGGCCGGCGCGCCTGGTGCCGGTCGGTGATCAGCAGCAGCCGCGGCTTCGGCAGCATCATGAGCCGATCAGTCCGAGCTGCGGCGACGACGGCTCGGCGTTGTCGCGCTTGGGGATGCGGCCGGCGCGGCGCGCGGCGTAGCCGGCCTCGACCGCCTGGCGCATCGCCCCGGCCATGCGCACCGGATCGTGCGCCTTGGACACGGCGGTGTTCAGCAGCACCGCGTCGCAGCCCAGCTCCAGCGCCAGCGTCGCGTCGGAGGCGGTGCCGATGCCGGCGTCCAGGATCACCGGCACCGAGCTGCGCGACAGGATCAGCTCGATCGCGCGCGGGTTGGCGATGCCCTGGCCGGAGCCGATCGGCGAGCCCAGCGGCATCACCGCGGCGCAGCCCACATCGATCAGCTTCTGCGCGGTCACCGGGTCGTCGTTGCTGTAGGGCAGCACGGAGAAGCCGTCCTTCACCAGCTCGTCCGCCGCCTGCACCAACTGCTCGACGTCCGGGTACTGGGTCTCGCGGTCGCCGATCACCTCCAGCTTGACCCAGTCGGTACCCAGCGCCTCGCGCGCCAGCTGCGCCGTCAGCACGGCGTCGCGCGCGGTCTCGCAGCCGGCCGTGTTGGGCAGCAGCGTCTTGTCCTTCAGCAGGTCGAGCATGCTCTCGGCATAGCCCTCCAGCGAGACGCGGCGGATCGACATGGTGACGATCTCGGCGCCGGAGGCGTCGATCGCGTCCAGCATCACCTGCTGGTTGGGGTAGCCGGCGGTGCCGATCAGCAGGCGCGAGTCGAACGCCTTGCCGGCCAGGGTCAGCTTGTCGCTCAAGGTCTGCGTGTCGCTCTGCCCGGCGCGCGCCTTGCGGCGGCGCGCCTGCTCCAGGTCGGTCATCTCGGGTCCTCGGGCCTCCTCGTGGGTCTCCGTGGCGTGGCGCGCGGGCGCAAGGTAGGCCGCGTGCGCCGGCGCGACCACCCCGCGCGGCGGTCAGCCGCCGGAGAAGGGTTTGACGATCTCGATGGCGTCGCCGGGCTCCAGCGGCGTGTCCGCCCATTGCCCGCGCGGCACCACGCGGCCGTTGCGCGCGACCGCGAGGCCGCGGCGCTCCGGGTCCAGGCCCTCGGCCTCGACCAGGGCGCGCACGCTGGCCGGGCGGTCGCGGCGCGGTTCGCCGTTGACGGTGATGGCGTCGCCGCTCATGCCGCGCCCCGCTGCCGGGTCTCGCGATGGAAGCGCTCGACGCCGAAGCGCCGGATCGCCGGAACCGGCTCGCCGGACAGGATGCCGGCGGCGACCGCCTGGGCCGTCAGCGGCGCCAGCAGGATGCCGTTGCGGTGGTGGCCGGTGGCGAGGTGCAGCCCCGCGACGGGAGTCGGCCCCAGGATCGGCGCGTCGTCGCGGCTGCCCGGCCGGAAGCCGACCCAGGTTTCCTGGATCGGCAGGTCCTCGATCGCCGGCACCGCGCGCCAGGCGGCCTCCAGCAGCGCGTAGACGCCGCCGGCGGTCATCCGGTCGTCGAACCCCTTCTCCTCGACGGTGCCGCCGATCAGCAGAGTGCCGTCGAGCCGCGGCACCAGGTAGACGGTCGGCGCCCACAGAACGTGGCGCAGCAGCGGCCGCTCGGGGTCCATCTGCAGCGACAGCATCTGCCCCTTGATCGGCCGCACCGGCGGCACCGCGTTGGCGGGCAGCCCGGCCAACTCGCGGGTCCAGGCGCCGGCGCAGACGACGACCGCCTCCGCCGCGACCTGGGCGCCGTCGACGCGCAGGCCGGTGACGCGGTCGCCCTCGGTCTCGACCGCCTGCACGGTGGTGTGCGGATGCAGGCGGGCGCCGGCGCGCTCGGCCGCGGCGGCCAGCGCGCGGGTGAGCTGGCGGTTGTTCGCCTGGTGGTCGTTCGGGCTGTAGACGCCGGCGACCGTGCCGGCGCGCAGGGCCGGCTCGCGCCGTCGCGTCTCGGCGCCGGACAGCCAGTCCAGCGCGATGCCCTGGCCGCGCTGGTAGTCGGCGTCGAAGCGCAGCCGCTCCGCCTCGTCGCGGGTCATCGCCGCGATCAGCAGGCCCTCGGTGCGGTACTCCGGGTCGATCCCGGTCTCGGCCTTCAGGGTTTCGGCGAACGCCGGCCACAGCGTCTGGCTCTGCAGGCCCAGCGCGGTCAGCGCCTCTTCGCCGGGCTCCGCCTCGGCGCCGGCCGCGAGCATGCCGGCGGCGGCCCAGCTGGCGCCGCGGCCGATCTCGCCGCGCTCGTAGACGTCGACCTCGCAGCCCGCGGCGGCGAGCTTCCAGGCAATGCCGAGCCCGTTGACGCCGCCGCCGACGACCGCGGTGCGCGGGCGCTGACGGACGGCCTGCGGGATGTCGCTCTGGGGGACGTCGGAAGGCGCGCCGTGGCGCGCTGTCTGGTGATCGTCGGTGGACACGTCCTAGCGGCTCCCTTCGCGGGCATGATCCCGATCAGGTTCGCGGGTCTGCTCTCAGCCCCTGCCCGGCCGCGCGCTGGCACACGGCGGCGGGGGCACCCCGGCCTGCACTGCATTGTGCTTGTACCATGTGATCCCGGCGCAGCCGAAACTCAAGGCTCATCGCGGTCCGATCGCTACACAGAGCAAACCGCGAGTTCTATATTCGCGGTCGATGCTCACCGATGGTGAACCTGCCCCACCCTGCCCGCTCTGCGGCCGCCCGCTCGTTCCCGGGCCGGCCGTGAACGAGCACCACCTCGTCCCGCGGACCTACGGCGGGCGGGAGACGGTTCGCATGCATCGGATTTGCCACTCCAAGATCCACTCGCTGTTCAGCGAGGACGAGTTGCGCGACCGCTACTTCACGCTGGAGCGGCTGCAGGGGCATCCGGAGATCGCCAAGTTCGTGCGCTGGGTGCGCAAGAAGGATCCGGAGTACGTCGGCCGCAACGCCACCAGCGCACGCAAGCGGCGGCGATAGCGGTCCGGTCAGGGCCGCGGCTCAGAACAGCAGGCGGGGCAGCCAGGTGGCGATGCCGGGGAAGCCGAACAGCAGCGCCATGCCGACGATCTGGATGACGACGTAGGGCAGCACGCCGCGGTAGATATCCAGCGTGCGCACCTCCGCCGGCGCGGCGCCGCGCAGGTAGAACAGCGAGAAGCCGAAGGGCGGCGTCAGGAACGAGGTCTGCAGGTTCACCGCGATCAGAATCGACAGCCAGATCGGATCGACGTCCATCTGCAAGATCAGCGGCGCCACGATCGGGATCACGATGATCGAGATTTCGACGAAGTCGAGAAAGAAGCCGAGCACGAAGATCATCGCCATCACGAACACGATGGCGCCGGTCTCGCCGCCCGGCATCTGCGCCAGGATCTCCTCGATCCGCACGTCGCCGCCCAGCCCGCGGAACACCAGCGAGAACACGCTGGCGCCGATCATCATGGCGAAGATCATCGCCGAGATCGTCAGCGTCTGCCGCGTCACCTCGTGCAGCACCCGGGTTCGCCAGGAGCGCCAGAAGCTGACCACGAGCCCCCAGCCCAGGCCGAGCGCGCACGCCCCCGCCGCCCAGATGCCCAGGGTCTCCGCCAAGCTGGTCTGCGTGCGCCCCAGCCGCAGGGCCAGGTTCGCCGCCAGCGCCAGCATCGCCACCACGC
>ENA-ORDC01002691-ORDC01002691.1-marine-metagenome-genome-assembly--contig:-NODE-2691-length-10217-cov-2.728402_pt1 | contig 10217 bp, 10 predicted proteins | sample MGYA00237783_ERZ508515 | MGnify/ENA primary metagenome ERZ508515 (study PRJEB26186, sample SAMN06268792) | marine metagenome | isolation source: Eden Landing Ponds, San Francisco, CA, USA | place...
CGTTCAACCACGTCTATCTTGGCTCGGGCTATCCCGACCTCGTCGGTGTCAGGAAACTCGATCCGGACCTGTTGGCCGTTGAGCGACAGGGGGAGGAACCGCCGCTGATCGCCGTCGAGGCGAAAGGCTACACGGACGTTGGAACGGTCGACGTAGAAGGCGGGGTCGTTCAGGCGTACGATCGACTGCAGGAAGCCAACGCGGCGTTCGTCGCCGCGCCGATCGTCGCGGTCTCGGAGTCAGCACGGACCCTCGCCCGGGAGCTCAACGTCGGCGTGCTCGGTGTCAAGAACGACGGGCACGTCGACCCGCTCGAAGTCCCACGTGTCGTCGGGAATCGGACGTCCGACGACGCGACGGCGATCCGCTTCCAGGCTACGGCGCAGGGCGTCGCCGACACGTCGTTCGGACTGAACCACCCGAAGAACTACCTGGCGTACCCGCTCGCGCTGTACCATCGTGGTGACACAGACGCGGTGCTCGCCGAGCACGTCGTCCGAGCCGTGGACAGTGCACGGCAAGGGGCGGCATTTCTCGGGCTGATCGGAGAGCGACCCGACCGGACCGAGTTGACGCCGCTCGGCCAGGAGGTTGTACGGTTCGCGCTGGATCGATACGGATCGGTCGAAGCCGCGCTAGGCGCGTTCGAGGACTGGCAGCGCTCGCGGCGACGATTCTGCGAGGTCGCTCCCGAGTGGGGACTCCTGACCCGGCGGGTGGTCTGGTCGTATCCCGCGACGCAACTGCTCGTCGAGGAGCTCCAGACGATGCACGAAGACGGCATCCCCGAGCCCTCGCTCGTCGACCTCGTCGAGTGGCTCCACGTCCAGCACCCGACGCTCACGGTGGAGCTGTTCGTCCGGGGGACCGAGGATGTCCGGAGCCGCGTGTTAGACGAGGAGGGGCGGCTGCAGGTGTCGGAGTTGGCAGATGGGAACGTCTACCACTCGCCGACGGTGTTCCAGCTGAAGGCGATGCTGTATCACGCGGGCGTGCTCACCGAACGAGGTGCCGAGCCGCACCGGCTCGATCCCGGGAGCGACGTGTGGAGGCTGCGGGTCCCGCTGGAATTCACCACGTGAGCGTCACTTAGGATATTGGTGTTCACGAGCGGTCCGCGACCGAACCGTCTTCGATGGCCGGTATCAGCCCGTTCAATCCACATTTATCGGCAATATATCACACGCCCCTACTGATCCCGGCCATGCCCGACAGTGGTGTGGTCATCACGGTCAAGAACGAGGACGTCCTCCCGCGGTACGTAACGCACGGCGTCTGCGGGACGAAGCTCCGGATCGGCCTAGACGGCGATCCGAACCCTGACATCTACATCCAAACCCTCGCCGAGTACGCTAGCTGCAGACAGGATGATCACGTCTTCTTCCACTGCCAGGGCGCTTCTTCTACGGCGGGCGGATTCAGGGTGCGTCCTCGCACGGAGCGTTCTACCTCAACGGTCGCCGAGGGTTACTCGGGAGAAGAGCCGAGGCCACGCTCGTATGGGACGAGTCGGGGTGGGATCTGGTCGAGCCGCCTGCTCTCGAGGCACTGCAAACTGCCAATCGACCACCGGTGTGTCAGCTGTTCCTGCTCGTCTTCCACGACTGGATGGGCCTCGAGGGGAGGTGGATCGACGAGAACGAGTTCTACTTCGAGCTCCGGGACCACAACTTCCTACTCCCCACGACGTGGAGAACCTCGGATATGGTCTCGATTTCGCCGGGCGAGACCGAACTGCTGCTCAATCTGCTCCTGCTAAAATCGGAGGGGAGACTCCCCGCTGCCGACTATCCGACCATCGAATTCACGACAGAACGGACCCAGTACGATCCGGTGTATGGGCCGGACCTAACGGGGGCCCGGACGAAAGATGGTATCGTTGCTGCGGCCCTCACCGATCCATCACGATTACCCTCGAAGACCCGTCCCGATGGCGACGCGATCGGGTGCAACGTCCCGATCTCTCCGTACCGACCGGGGGACGTTCCCGTGGCAGACATCGGATATTATTCGAACCGGCCAATACGGGACGGCACCCTGCCCAACACCCTGCTCTACCTCGATGTCAAACCGGCGGGCGAGGAGATGCGGAGTCGAATCGACCGGCAGTTCAAGTGGTTGGACACGCTGCTCGGAGAGGAGATTTACGACGTTGAGGTCGTCGCACTCGCCCCGGAATTCACGGATGGTTTCTACGAGTCGGTGGGTGATCAAACGACTGCCGCCCTCAACGAGATCCTGATCACGCTCAGTGGGTCAGGTCTGTAGGATCCGGTCGAAGAGCGAGTATTCAGCACAGGGCGATCACGCCATATCTCGGTCGTCGATCCACCGTAGCCGATACTCCCCGTTACCGAGGAACTCGATGTATCCCTGGTCGCGGAGTACCTGCAACTGCTGTCGAATCTTGGCTCTGACGTTGTTGTTGTCGGGATACATCTCCCCGAGCCGATCATCGAACGCGTAGACGTCCGCCAGCTGGAACCGCTCTCCTCGCTCGAGGTCGAGTTCGTCGATGCAGTCCATCACGGCGGCCGTCCAGCCCCGGGTCTCGGCCCCTTTCTCGGCGAGGAACGCGGTGTGTTCGAACTGCTCGCGGGCTTCCGAGCGGGAGATTGCGGAGCCGTCAGTGACGACCCCAATTCGGCCGGCCCCGGGGATTCGGTCGAGGCGGATGTAGGACCCGACCCACCCCGACCGTCGGGCATCCGAGCTCAGCGGGTTACGCTTCTCGACGACCGAGGGCGTCATGAAGTGGCCCGGAACGTAGAAGAGGTCGGTGACGCGCCAGGCGTCGGGGTCGAATCCCATGAACGCGTAATCCGGGGCCGTATTGGATTCGATCGCTTCCATCTTCGCGTCGTAGGCGGAGTTTGCGACCCGGCGGCCGTGGCCGCCCCGCGACGCCTTGAGCTGGATGCGCCGGTCGCACGAGGGGCAGAGGAAGTCCTCGACGCGCTTGCCGGGCCGGTGTGCCTCGACTCGGTCGGCGTCGCAGTTCAGGCAGTAGAGGTTCTCCTCGGCCCACGACTCCGTGATGACCCGGCTTCGCTGGGCCTTCGACGTGTATCCCTCGGCAACGGTGGTGTCGAGGGTGAAATCCATGCCCGACCGTCGGGAGGTTGGATCTTAGATCCACTGGTGAATGAGGGAACGGGAGGGGAGGTCCCGGAAGAATCACGGTACAGCCTCTCCAACACCCCCCTCCACCTCCCCAAACTCGACCTCGATCTCCAACCCGTCGTACGCCAGCATCGGTCGCTTCGCCTTCCCTGCTCCGCCGCCTTCGAACTCGATGACGCCGATGTCCGCGAGCTCGGTCAGGTTCCGGTGCACCTGCTTGTAGTCGCGATCCACCAGTCGGGCTGCTTCCCGGATGCTCTCGGGCTCGTGCTCGGCAATCGCCGAGAGGAGCTCCAGGTTCTTCGGGCTGAGCAACCGGCTGAGGGTAGCGTACGACTCGAAGTTCAGCACCGGCTGGGCGTCCTCGAGGTCCTCCCCGTCCTCGGCGGCCGCGATGCGACGGCGCGTGTCCCGATCGAGCTGTTCGCGTTCGCCGACGGTGACTTTGAGCGTTGGCATGGTGGGGCGTCCTACTCCGGCCAGTTCCACGAGACGGGAGCCATCTCCTCCGCCTCTCGCTTGAACCGGTCGTAGAGCACGAGCATCCCCGGGAACCGGACGATTTCGACGTCGTCCCCGGTGTGACGCTCGTGACCCTTCGTCCGTTCGTGGGCGTTGTCGTATCGAAGGACGGTGTCGCCACCGATCACGCCGAGGTGGAGGCTATACGCCCATCCACTTGGGTACCGGTCGTCGTCCGTCCGCCGGATGACTACGGCGACGACGTAGCCGTCTTCGACGTCCGTCCAGTCCGCGACCGTGGTGTAGGCCGTCACCCTACGGTACCACCCCGAGGGGCATAAGCCTATGGAGGAACGTCCATAGGTTTGCGCTGGAGACGACGTTGAGGGGCATTCAGGGCGAGGTGAGGCGCAATGCGATTTAAAGAACCGTAGCGCTCGCATCGGAGAGTACTCGGCTCAGAAATCCCGCTATCGAACCACGCCCGTTAATACCCCGGCCATCGCATTTCCGTGCGAGGGCGGGTAGCCTAGCTCGGACAAGGCGGCAGCTTCCGGAGCTGCAGACCGCGGGTTCAAATCCCGTCTCGCCCGTATTCTTGCTGCGAGCACGTTCGTGAGCAGCGGAATTCGTCCCGAGCGGGATTTGAACTACGCCAGTCGCAGCCCGCACAGGCGAGCGGAGCGAGCCGAGCAGGACCGTCTGGAGGAAGTTCAAATCCCGTCTCGCCCGCTATCCTGCGACGAACGGACGTGAGGAGCGGATAGCACACCGAGCGGAATTTGAATCAGACCAGTCGAGCGCAGCGAACGGAGTGAGCGAGCACGTCTGGTCCGAGGTTCAAATCCCGTCTCGCTCGTTCGTTCTCGCTTCGCTCGATTTCACGGCCGCGGCGTCGTCGCACTCGCTGCGCTCGCGTGACCCCCATCCTTCCAACCATCACCACGGCCGTACAATCGCACCAAGAGCTAACACCCCCCGCCCCCATCCTCCATCGTTCTCACCTCGATGACGCTCCAGACCGACCCGCTCTACCTCGTCTACGTCCTTACCTTCTCCCTCGCCGCCCTCGCCTCCCTCGCCAGCGCGGCCCGGGCCCGGAAGATCGACAACCCCGACACCCGCCGGGGGCTGTTCTGGCTCCTCGTGACAAGCGGCGGCTGGGCGGCCGCACACGTCGGCTACCTCGTCGCCCCCACCGCCGGCCAGAAGGAGGTCTTCTACGTCGCCGGCCTCATCGTCGGCTTCGCCGCCGTCGGCCCGTGGCTCTACTTCTGCTCGGCCTACACCGGCCGCTCGCTCCACCGGAACGCCGCGGTCCGCCGGCTCGCCGTCACCCTCTACCTCGCCGTCGTCGCCGTGAAGCTCACGAACCCGCTCCACGGGCTCTACTACTCCACGGCGTTCCTCCAGACGCCGTTCCCGCACCTCGCCGTCCACCACGGCCTCTTCCACTGGATGGCCATGGGGCTCGCCTACGCCCTCGCCATCGTCGGCTACTTCATGCTCTTCGAGCTGTTCACCCAGGTCGGCGCCGACGCGCGACCACTCGCCGCCCTCGCCCTCGTCACCGGCCTGCCCGTCGTCCTGGACGTCGTCGGCCTGGCCACGCCGGCGCTCATCGACATCACCTACGAACCGCTCGGCGTGGCCACCTTCTCGGTCCTCACGCTGTTCATCTTTCTGGACCGGTTCCAGTCGGTACGGCTCGCGGGCAGCTCCGACGCCCCGGTCGTCGTGCTCTCTGCGGAGGACCGGATCCGGGACTACAACCGGAGCGCCACCGAGCTGTTCCCCGCCCTCACCGACGACGACGCCATCGGCCAGCGGGTCGAGGAGCTCCTGCCGTCGCTGGCCGACGCCCTCGCCTCGGAGTCCGCCATCCTCGACGTCGGGCGGAACGGGGCGACCCGGTACTACCACGTCTCGGAGAGCCCGTTCGGGACGGGGCGAACCGACCTCGGCCGGGTAATCTCCGTCGACGACGTCACCCACCAGGAGCGCTACCGCCGGGAGCTGGAGCGCCAGAACGACCGACTGGAGCAGTTCGCGAGCATGGTCAGCCACGACCTCCGGAACCCGCTCAACGTCGCCATGGGCCGCATCGGCGAGGCGCGCCGCGAGGCCGACGACGACAACCTGGAGAAGGCCGGCGCGGCCTTAGAGCGGATGCAGGAGCTCATCGATGACCTGCTCGCGCTCGCCCGCACCGGCCAACCAATCGACGAGACCGAGCCGGTCTCGCTCACCTCGGTCGCCCAGGAGTCGTGGGGGCTCGTGGACACTGCGGACGCCGAGCTAGAGGTGGGTGATGACCTCGTCTTCCAGGCCGACCCCGACCGGCTCCAGCAGCTTTTCGAGAACTGCTTCCGCAACGCGGTCGAGCACGGCGGGGAGGACGTCACGGTCGGCGTTGGCGCCATCGACGATGGCTTCTACGTCGAGGACGATGGGCCCGGCATTCCCGAGGACGAACGCAAGGACGTCCTCGAGTCCGGCTACACGACCGCCGAGGGTGGGACCGGCTTCGGCCTGGCCATCGTCTCCGAGGTCGTCGAGGCCCACGGCTGGGCCATCGCAGTCACCGAGAGCGCGTCCGGGGGCGCCCGGTTCGAGGTGACGGGCGTGCGCGTGGTCGAGGAGTAGCGGCAGTCCCGTTGTGGCCAGTGACTCGCGGGTTCTGAGACGGACTGACCCGACGGTACCGGCATAGCCGACCACTCGGCCGAGACTTCATACGGGAGGCCGCGGCCAGCTTCGACCGTGACGACGGCCCACGGCGGATCACCGACCTGTCGGGGATAGAACCGGAGAACATCAAAGACATCAACGAGACGTTATTACGGAGTGAGGACCACTACGACGTCAGGAATCACGAGACTCAGGGGAGAATTCGAGATCGGATCTGGCGAGTCCGAAACGGAGACCTCCAGCGCCTCCTTGACGAGTTCCCCACGGAGGAAGCCCTCGTCGACCAATGCGCCCTCTGGATGCACGCCGTCGTCGGGAGACACTTCTTTCCCGACGGGAACCATCGGACGGCGGTGTTGCTGCTTCGTCGGCTACTTCGAGAAAACTGCATTGACCCTGGCAGTTGGCCGACGGATCGACTGGCTACAGCTCGTGAAGAATCACACCACGTGCGCAGCGATCTCCCACCCGTGCGGCTCGACACGCTGTACCGGCGCGACGCGCTGTTCGATGTGTGGAAGCGGTTCTTCGAGGAGGTACTGGCCGACCGGACCGAGTGAGCTACTCGTCGTCCGCGTCGACGATTTCGTCTTCGTCTACGTCTGCGAGTGCTTCGTACAGTTCGGGGTTCTCGCGGAGGTCTTTCTCCATGGCCCGCTTGGTCTCCCGGTTTATTCCCATACTCCCTGGTTGGGTCCAATCGCGTATTAGGCTTTCTGCGCCCCGGGCAGACGTGCGACCGAGTCCGCGGTCGTCTCGTGGTGGCCCGTGACTCGCGGGCCTCCCGACGCCCGAACGACGACGTCTATCACCTCACTCCACGTTCTCGCCCTGGTAGCTCCCGTCGTAGGTACCAGAGTGCTCGGCCCTCGCCAGCACCAGCTGGGCGATGCGCGCCCCGGCCTCCAGCTCGACCTCGTGGTGCACCTGCAGTAGCCCCTCCCCGCGGCCGGAGTAGCCGGCGTCCCAGACGGCCGTGTTCACCATGCACGAGTTCCGCATCAGCGACGACCGCGGCAGGATGAAGCCGACGTGGTCGTCGGGGATGGTCACCCGCTCACCGTAGCGCACGACGTAGCCGCCGGGTTCGAGCGAGAACACCCCGCCAGTCGACTCCAGCTCCCGCCGCTCCCCGATGGTCTTTCCCCCGCGTTCGATCCGGCCCGGCTCGACCTGCTCGAACACCGTCTCGAGCGTCAGGTCGACGCCGTTGGGCTGGACCTGGGACTCCCGGAGCGGCTCGACGTGCTCGGCCACGTAGGCGCCCGACTCGAACATGTCCCACAGGGAGACCGCGGTCGCCGAAACGGTTTCCCTTCGCAGGCGGCCTCCCGGTGGCCGTCGCAGAATTCGGCAATCGACGCCGGTTACGTCGCGGCGGTTTCCGCGAGCGCCGCCAACCAGCGTCAATTGTTGCCGGCTTCTGTCACGCGGTTCCAGCAGAGTTATCATCCCCCGATAAGTCCCACCTGCCAATGGTTCCGGACCGAACCGACGACTCGGCGCCTGCACTCGCGGCGGTCCGGCGCTGGTGGCTCGACTTAGAGCGGGGCTGGCAGGCCACCATCGTCGGCACGCTCGTCGTGGCCGTCGCGGCCCTCCTCTGATGGCCGACGTCCGGCTGGGTACGGTGCTCCCGGGCTTTGCGGCACTCGCGGCCGTCGCGGTCGCCGCCCACCTCCTCGCCGCGCAGCTCCCCTACGTCAACGCCCTCGTCCTGGCCGTCGCCATGGGGGCCCTCCTCGCGAACCTCTTCGACCTGCCGTCGAGCCTCGACGCCGGCATCGAGCGCCACGACCTCCTGCTCGAGACGGGCATCGTCCTCCTCGGCGCGAGCATCCCGCTCGGCGCCCTCGTCGACACCGGCGGCGTCGTGGTCGCCCTCGTCCTCGCGACGGTCGCCTTCGGTATCCTCCTGGTCGAGGTACTCGCCCGCTGGGTCGTCCCGGTGTCCCGCCACGAGGGGTCGCTGCTCGCCGCGGGCGCGAGCATCTGCGGCGTCTCGGCCGTGGTCGCCGTCGGTCGGAGCATCGACGCCGACCGGGAGACGCTCGCGTACGTCGCCGGCGCGGTGCTGCTGTTCGACGCCGTGACGCTGCTCGTCTTCCCGGTCCTCGCCGCGCCCCTCGGCCTCCCGGACCGGGTCTTCGGCGTCTGGGCGGGCCTGGCGATGTTCTCGACCGGGCCGGTCGCCGCGGCCGGCTTCGCGGTGTCGGCCGAGGCGGGCAAGTGGGCCACGATCACCAAGCTCGCCCGAAACGCCCTCATCGGCGCCGTCGCAGTCGGCTACGCGATGGCCTACGCGCGCCAGCGCGAAACCACGGGGCCCTCGACCCTGGCCGAGCGCGCCGGCGAGGTGTGGCGGCAGTTCCCCAAGTTCCTCGTCGGCTTCGCCCTCGTGGCGCTCGTCGCCAACGCCGGCGTCCTCACCGCGGGCCAGGTCGCACTCGTCGAATCGGCGTCGGCGTGGCTGTTCGCGCTGGCCTTCGCCGGCGTCGGCTTCTCCATCCGGCTCGGGCGGATGCGCGAGGCCGGCGTCGGCCCGGTGGCCGTCCTGCTCGTCTACCTCCTCGTCGTCGGCACGCTGGCGCTCGTTGTGGTGTCGGCGCTCCTGTAGCCAGGCGGCGACCGGCCGGCGTCCACGACCGACAGCGCCGCTATCTGCCGGTTTTTCGAGGGGACAACACGCCGGATTTATATCGCTGGCTCCCGGATTTCCCGGCAGCTATGGCACTGACGCTCACCGAGAAGATCCTCGATGACCACCTCGTCGAGGGGGAGCTGACCCCCGGCGAGGAGATCGGCATCGAGATCGACCAGGTGCTCACCCAGGACACGACGGGGACGATGGTCTGGCTCCAGTTCGAGGCGCTCGACTTAGACGAGGTCCAGACGGAGCTGGCCGCCCAGTACTGCGACCACCAGACCTACCAGTTCGACTTCAAGAACACGGACGACCACCGGTTCCTGCGCTCGGCCGCCGGCACGTTCGGCGCCTACTTCTCCCGGCCCGGGAACGGCATCTGCCACAACGTCCACAAGGAGAACTTCGCCGCGCCGGGCAAGACCCTGCTCGGTTCGGACTCCCACACGCCGACGCCCGGCGGCCTCGGCCAGCTGGCCATCGGCGCCGGCGGCCTGGACATCGCAGTCGCGATGGGCGGCGGCGCCTACTACGTCGAGATGCCGGAGGTCGTGAACGTCCGGCTGGAGGGCGAGCTCCCCGACTGGGCGACGGCGAAGGACGTCATCCTCGAGATGCTCCGCCGCCTCACCGTCAAGGGCGGCGTCGGCAAGGTGTTCGAGTACACCGGTCCCGGCGTCGAGACGCTGACCGTCCCCGAGCGGACCACCATCACGAACATGGGCACGGAGCTCGGGGCCACGTCCTCCATCTTCCCGACCGACGAGGCGACCCGCGAGTACCTCGCCCGGCAGGGCCGTGAGGACGAGCACGTCGAGCTCGCCCCCGACGAGGACGCCGAGTACGCCGACGAGATCGTCATCGACCTGGGCGAGCTGGAGCCGCTCATCGCGGCGCCGTCGATGCCGGACAACGTCGTCCCGGTCCGCGAGGTCGCCGGACAGGACGTCGACCAGGTCATCATCGGCTCCTGCACCAACGGCGGCTTCGAGGACATCCTCCCTGCCGCGAAGATGCTCGAGGGCCGCTCCATCCAGCGCGACGTCGAGATGATAGTCGCTCCCGGCTCGAAGAAGGCCAGCGAGATGCTCGCCCGCCAGGGCTGGACGGCCGAGCTGATGGCCGCCGGCGTGAACTTCTCCGAGGCGACGTGTGGCGCCTGCATCGGCATCGGCCACGTGCCCGCCTCGGACTCGGTCTCGCTCCGGACGTTCAACCGGAACTTCGAGGGCCGCTCCGGCATCGAGGACGACAACGTCTACCTCTGCTCGCCGGAAGTCGCCACCGCGGCGGCCAT
>ENA-ORDC01002692-ORDC01002692.1-marine-metagenome-genome-assembly--contig:-NODE-2692-length-10216-cov-3.676201_pt1 | contig 10216 bp, 8 predicted proteins | sample MGYA00237783_ERZ508515 | MGnify/ENA primary metagenome ERZ508515 (study PRJEB26186, sample SAMN06268792) | marine metagenome | isolation source: Eden Landing Ponds, San Francisco, CA, USA | place...
GGACAGTCGCGGTCGGCGTCCGCGATCGATTCGGCTTCGAGCACCGACTCGCCCTCGACCAGCTCCGCGAGCTTCTCGGGCGTCACCATCCGCCCCTGCACGACGCGATTTGACATACGCGCCGTACGTCGCCGAGCACCTAAACCCCGGCGACACGCGGGACGAATCGTGGGTCCGCCGCGCCCGTCCCCTCAGACCGGCCCGCGTTACAGCCAGGGCGCCCGGGAGTCGTCGTCCGAGAAGGGGTCCGTCCCGTCCGCGTCGTCACTCCCCTCAGCGGAGTCGCCCGGGTCGGCGATCACCGCCACGTCGTCGTCGACGATGGGGCCGGGCGCAGTCGGCGCGTCGAGCGGGGGTTCGAACTGCTCCGTCTCCCCGTCGTCGTCCGCGCCGTTGTCGGCGTCGACACCGTCTGCGCCGTCGGTGTCGTCTCCGGCGGCCCCGTCGTCAGGGTTGTCGCCGGCGCTGTCGCCCGCGGGACCGTCCGCCGGTCCGGCGTTCGGATCGTAGGCGAACAGGGTGGTCACCCCGAGCACCGCCAGCGCGATGGGGGCTTCGGTCTGCATGAGATCGAAGGGGCCGAGCAGGATCGGTAGCGCGAGCACGCCCAGCGCGACGGCCGAGCCGAACCGGAACCGGTCGATGTCCACGCGCCCGCGGAGGTGTGGCGACAGCAGCGCGATCGCCAACGCGAACGCGACGCCGACGCCCGCCGCGGCGGCGCCGTTGAGGACGTACTCCGGAGAGGTCCGGAGGACGAAGCCGGAGGGCTCGAAGCTGGCGACGAGCCCGAGCGAGATGATGACGCCGGGGCTCGGAAGGTGCTCGCCGATCTCCGAGCTGGCGGTCTTGGCGGCGATCGTGAGGATCACCAGTCCGGCGAAGCGCTCGAAGACGGGGAGGTTCAGGAATCCCCTGAACGTGGGAGCGAAGGCCGCTTCAAGCGCGGCGAGCGGGATAATCACCGCGCCGATCAGCAGGATGGAGCCGGCCATCTGTCGGCGGCTGCCGTCCATCTCCGCGAGGATCACCGCTGCGGTCGCGGAGCCGCCGAAGATGAGGATGCCCGTCTCGATCACGCCCGTCGCGGTCGTCAGAACGCCGGCGACGACTAAGGCGGGGAAGATCCCGTCGACGAGCGGCAACACCATCACGGTCGCGAGCAGCTTCGTCGCGCTCCCGACCTGCCGTTCCAGTCGAAGGGCGATCGGGTGCCGTGAGACGCTCATTCAGGGGAGATAACCCTGACCGACGGGTACACGGTAGGAAGCGGGCGATCGGCGATAGCCGAGGGCCCGGCGTGCGGAGTCGAATCCGCGAGCGGCCCGACGAGTCCATGTAAAGCGTTTGCGCGAATTGCCGGCTGTAAAGCGGGCGCCGAGGTTGAGCATCGGCTGGCCGGCGATACGCGCGCTCACGGGACTGTCGGAGTCCATACTTGGTATATCTATTTCGGTTGCGTTAAAGGTTGTGTGAGACGTGCCCGCACGGGGCGAGAGATCGGTACACGCCATTTATACCTACGTCGTGAACATGACGACTGAAACTCGAAACGACCGATGATTCCTCGGGTTACATCGGGACCGCTGATCGATCCGCGTCGGATCGGTCGCCCTCGAGCGCCGTCGTCCCGCCATCGAGCGCCGTCGTCCCGACGCCGACGCCGATCCAACATCGAGCTAACATCGACCCAATATCGATCCAATGTCGATCCAATGTCGATCCAATGTCGATCCACAAAAATGCATATTACGTGAATCTGGATGACAACGACGTGCACGTCCGTGCTGACTCGCAACGCTTTTTATCGGCGACTCACGACGGTTTATATGGCGACAGACTCCGATCGATTCTCGGCGAAACTCGATGTTCCGGAAGCGTTGACGTTCGACGACGTACTCCTAAAACCCAAAGAGAGCCGTGTCGAACCCGACGACGCGGATCTGTCCGCCCGGGTCTCGAAGAACGTCGAACTCACGGTTCCCATCCTCTCGGCGGCGATGGACACGGTGACCGAGAGCGACCTCGCGATCGCGATGGCCCGCGAGGGCGGACTCGGCGTCCTTCACCGCAACATGACCGTCGACGAGACGGCCGAAGAGGTCGAGCGCATCAAGCGCGCGCACGAACTCGTCATCCGCCGCGAGAACGTCGTGACCGTCTCGCCCGACGACACGGTCCGCGAGGCCGACGCCGTGATGGAGCGGCAGGGCGTCTCCGGCGCCCCGGTCGTCGACGAGGACGACGCGGTCCTCGGTATCATCTCCGGGACGGACATCCGCCCGTACCTGGAAGTCGGCGAGGACGACGCCGTCAGCGAGGCCATGACCGACGAGGTCATCACCGCGCCCGAGGACGTCGACGCGCGCGAGGCGCTGGAGCTGATGTACGACCACAAGATCGAGCGCGTCCCGATCGTGGACGACGACGACCGGCTCGTCGGACTCGTCACGATGCAGGGAATTCTCCAGCGCCGCGAGCACGAGGAGGCCGCCCGCGACGAGACGGGTCGCCTGCTCGCCGGCGTCGCGGTCGGTCCCTTCGAGGAGGAGCGAGCGATCGCGGCCGACGAGGCCGACGTCGACGTGATCTTCATCGACTGCGCGCACGCTCACAACCTCAACGTGCTCGACTCGGCGCGAGCGATCAAGGAGACCGTCGACGCGGACGTGGTCGTCGGTAACGTCGGGACGCGAGAGGCCGCCGAGGCCGCCGTCGACTTCGCTGACGGGCTGAAGGTGGGAATCGGGCCGGGCTCGATCTGTACCACCCGGATCGTGGCCGGTATCGGCGTGCCCCAGGTGACCGCCATCAGCGACGTCAATGATGTGCTGCAGGAAACCGATGTGCCGCTTATTGCCGATGGCGGCATCCGCTTTTCCGGCGATCTGGCCAAGGCCGTGGCGGCCGGCGCCAATGCCGTCATGATCGGCTCCCTGCTCGCCGGTACCGAGGAAGCGCCCGGTCAGGTGGAGCTCTTCCAGGGCGGTTATTACAAGTCCTACCGGGGCATGGGCTCGCTCGGGGCCATGTCCGGCGAGACCGGCTCCAGTGATCGCTATTTCCAGGACGCTTCGGCGGGTGTGGAAAAGCTCGTGCCCGAAGGTATCGAGGGCCGAGTGCCCTACAAGGGCCCCATGAGCGCCATTGTCCATCAGCTCATGGGCGGGCTGCGCGCTTCCATGGGCTATACGGGCTGTCACGACATTGAGGCCATGCGCACGCAATCGCAGTTCACCAAGGTGACCAATGCGGGCATGCGCGAGTCGCATGTCCATGATGTCTCCATTACCAAGGAAGCGCCCAACTACCCGGTGTAAGCAAAGCCGCGAAGCCGGCTCGGGGAATCGGGAGGAAAACCGGTCGTTGTGCGGCCGGTTTTGTTTTTGCCGGTGGAGTCTCGCAACGAAGACGGACCAGCCATGACCGATATTCACGCGCAACGCATCCTGATTCTCGACTTCGGGTCCCAGTACACGCAGCTGATCGCACGCCGGGTGCGCGAGATCGGGGTCTACTGCGAAGTCCGTGCTTACGCCATCGCCGATGACGAGCTGCGGGCTTTCGCGCCCTCCGGCATCATTCTCTCCGGTGGCCCGGAAACCCTGACCGAGGGCACCACGCCCCGGGTACCGCAGGCGGTGTTCGACCATGGCGTGCCCGTGCTGGGGATCTGCTACGGCATGCAGGCGCTCGCGGGCCAGCTGGGCGGTAGCGTGGTGACCGGGGAACGCCACGAATTCGGCTATGCCCGGGTGCGCAAGGAGGCGGCGAACCGGCTGCTCGACGGCATCATTGATCACGAAGAAAACCACCAGAGCCTGCTCGATGTCTGGATGAGCCATGGGGATCGGGTGGAAGCGTTGCCCGCCGGATTCTCGGTCACCGCGTCCACGGATTCGTGCCCGGTGGCCGCTTTCGCCGATGATGAACGCCGTTTCTACGGCCTGCAGTTTCATCCGGAGGTAACGCACACGCGCCAGGGTGGGCGCATCATGGAGCGTTTCGTGCGCGAGATCTGTGCCTGTGAAGCGCTGTGGACGCCCGGCAATATCGTTGCCGACGCCGTCGAACGCATCCGGGAACAGGTGGGCGACGAGGAAGTGGTGCTGGGTCTGTCCGGCGGTGTGGATTCGTCCGTTACCGCGGCCCTGGTGCATCAGGCCATCGGGCGGCAACTCACCTGTGTCTTTGTCGACAACGGCCTGCTGCGTCACCGCGAGGCGGAAGTCGTCATGGAGATGTTCGGCGACCACATGGGCGTGCGTGTGGTGCGGGTGGATGCGGAAAACACCTTCCTGGGCCGGCTCAAGGGCATCGAGGATCCGGAGGAAAAACGCCGGATCATCGGCAACACCTTTATCGAGATTTTCGATGAAGAAGCCTCGCGGCTGACCAACGCCAACTGGCTGGCCCAGGGCACCATCTACCCGGACGTAATCGAATCTGCTGCGTCGAAGACTGGCGGCGCCCACTTGATCAAGTCCCACCACAATGTGGGTGGACTGCCGGAGAACATGAAACTCAAGCTGGTGGAACCGCTGCGTGAGCTGTTCAAGGACGAGGTGCGCAAGATCGGACTGGAGCTGGGGCTGCCCTATGACATGGTCTATCGCCACCCCTTCCCGGGGCCCGGGCTGGGTGTGCGCATTCTGGGCGAGGTAAAAAAGGAGTACGCCGATCTGCTTCGCCTGGCGGATTACATCTTTATCCAGGAACTGCACGCCTGGGATTACTACCACAGCACCTCTCAGGCCTTTGCCGTGTTCCAGCCCGTGAAGTCCGTGGGTGTGGTGGGCGACGCGCGGCGTTACGAGTATGTGGTGGCGCTGCGTGCTGTGGAAACCGTGGATTTCATGACCGCGCGTTCCGCGCGTTTGCCCTGGGAGCTGCTGGAGAAGGTCTCGAGCCGCATTATCAACGAAATCCCGGGGATCAGCCGGGTCACCTATGATATTTCCTCCAAACCCCCGGCGACCATTGAGTGGGAGTAGAGAGCGCCGCTTCACAGACCCGGTGGCTTGCGTCTGGTAGGGTTTGGCAGTGCGCAATTGTGCAGGAGCGAGAACAGAAATCTCGCAAGCTGGAGGGAGGACCGATCATGAGCCCGGAGGAGAAAATGCAAAACGCTGATGCCGGAAAACTGATTCTGCGACTGACCCTGGGTGTGTTGATGCTGTTTCACGGCGTGGCCAAGCTGAGCGGCGGTGTGGGAGGAATTCAGGGCATGGTTTCGTCCGCCGGCCTGCCGGAATTGCTCGCGTACGGGGTCTTTCTGGGCGAAGTGGTCGGGCCGTTGCTGGTGATCGCGGGGTATCAACTGCGCATTGGGGCCGGCCTGATCATCATCAACATGCTCTTCGCCATTGGCCTGGCCCACATGAACGAGATCTTCGCGCTGAATCAGCATGGCGGCTGGAAGATCGAATTGCAGGCCTTCTTCCTGTTCAATGCCGTCGCCCTGCTCTTCCTCGGGCCCGGCAAGTATGTGGTCAAGAAATAGTATCTGCCGGGCGGGGTCATGGGCCCCGCCCCGATCGTGCTATTGAAAGATCCGGTTGCGCGTGGCGATCTGCTCGTTCAGGGTCCAGTAGTCATAGAGGATACCCAGCAGGAAAAGCCCGCCCGTGAGCAGCCAGATGATGCCGGTAATCCACTTGCCCAGATAAAACCGATGCAGTCCGAACACGCCCAGAAAGGTAAGCAGCACCCAGCCAACCGTATAGTTCGCCGGACCTTCAATAAAACGCCGATCCGCGTCGCGGTCCATGGCGGGGATCAGGAAGAGGTCGATGATCCAGCCCACGAACAGCAATCCGAAGGTGAAAAACCAGATCGTGCCGCTGATGGGCTTTCCATAATAGAACCGGTGTGCCCCCATGAAGCCGAAGATCCACAGGATGTAACCGATGGCAATGCTGTGGGTATCCTGATGAACCGGTGAATTCATGCAGACTCCTGGGCGGCGTTGGAAATCAAGTGATTGCGGGTAATCAAACAGGCCAAGGCGGAAAATGCAATCGTCCATGCAGGGGATGCGCGGCGCGCTCGCCCTGAGCGCTTCCGGTGAGACGGAGACCGGGTAAATGCACGATAACGAGGATGAGTACTGGATGCGTCAGGCATTGGCCCGGGCTGAAGAAGCCGCCGGCGCCGGCGAGGTGCCCGTGGGCGCGGTGCTGGTGCGTGACGGCGCCGTGCTGGGTACGGGCACCAATGCTCCCGTAGCGTCGCGGGATGCTACTGCACATGCGGAGATTCGCGCGCTGCGGGATGCCGGCGAGCGAGCCGACAACTACCGCCTGCCCGGCACCACCCTCTATGTCACGCTGGAGCCGTGCACCATGTGCTTCGGTGCACTCATCCACGCTCGGGTGGAGCGCCTGGTTTACGGGGCCGCCGAGCCCCGGGCCGGCGTGTGCGAGAGCCGGCTCCGGCTTCCGGACGAGGACTTCTACAACCACCGGATCCAGGTCAACGGCGCGGTTCTGGCCGACGAGGCGGCGGAGCTGCTCCGGAGCTTCTTTGCGCGGCGCCGCTAATGGGCCAGGCCTGACCCTATCGTTCAGCTTGATTCTTTCTCACACTTTTTACCTATCGTCGCCCCATATCTACCTTGTATCGGCCACCGCTTTTGTGCACGAATTCCCGAAAATAATGTGACTTGTGTCACATCAAGGGAGATGGCCGGGCTGGATGCCCGGATCAGTGGTGGTGCATGCAGAGTCTGTTGTTTTCAGGGGAAGTACCCGGGCAGGGCGGTTATCTCGTGAGCTGGCGGGAGAAGGCTCCACCGGTAGGTCAATGTCGTCCGTGGCTGCAGTGTTTATGTCTCTATGATTGGTACCGCAACCGCACTCATGTGCGGCGTCCGGTGGTGGAGCGGTTGAGCTGGCGCGTCATTGATAGTGACGGCCACTGTGTGGCCCGTCATGATGATGCGGGCCAGGGCGACCGGGAACGAGCCTGGCTGGCGGCGCTGGATCTGCAGCTTGAACGGGGTGCATTGGGTGCACGCCACCGGAGCCTGCTGTTTCTGATTACGGGCCTGATTCGCCTGCATCTGGAGCCCGGGCTGCAGGACTTGCTGGCCCGGTCGGATCATTTCCTCGATTACAGGCTGGGGTTCCAGGGGCCGGACGGTCAGCCGCTGCTGGAGGAGGAGCCCCGGAATCGGGGCCACTACACCTTTCTGGAAAAACACGAAGCTTTTCTGGTTCCGGTTTGAGGCCGTTATTTCTCGCCGGCGACGATCACGCGCACGCCTTCCAGCCGGCAGGGCGCTTCCCGGACATGGGCCTCCAGGGCTTCACCCCGATGCCGAAGGTGGTCGATTTCCTCGTCGCGTATGGCCGGGTTCTTCTGTTGCAGGGCACGCAGCCGGTCGATTTCGTGTTGCTGTTCCGCCCGCAGGTTCTCCAGGGCCTGGTCGATATGCTGGCGAGTCTGCTCCTGCACACGGGCCTCGTCCTCGGCGAGTAATTCGCGCAGCTTGTCCTTCTGGCTGTCGATGACCTTGCGGGCAATGGGTTTGTCCAGCTTGTGGCATTGACGGCTCAGCCCGGTATGGCTGATGGCGTGCGACAGGTCCTTGCCGTGCGCATCGGTCAGGGTGCGGATGAGCACGGGCGGCAGATAACGCCCGGCCTGGAGCTCGCGCGGCGCCAGGGGCTCGAGCACATGAAGGGATTCCACCAGCAGGGTGCCGGCGGGCACGCTGGGATTCTTCAGCAGTGCCACCGAGGCCTTGCCCTGATCCCGGTCCAGTACCCGCTGGATGGCGCCGGTCACCATGGGGTGTTCCCAGGTAAGAAACTGCATGTCGTCCCGCGCCAGGGCAGTGACGCGATCCGCGGTGACGGTGACGCCTTCGTCCGGCAGGCCGGGGAAGGCATCGTCGGTGCGCGGTCCGGCCATGAAGATGCGGGCGTTTTCCGAGTGTTCTTCCACGTCCACGCCAAAGCGCTCACAGACCTGATCCATGAATTCAGTAGGCGCTTCGGCGTCGGCCGCGTGGAGCTGTTCCACCAGTTGTTCGCCCACTTCGGGATCATGGGAATTCAATTCCAGCAGGCGGTCGCGGCCGGCGGCCAGGTTGGCGCGCAGTTCCCGGGTGACCCGGTCGGTTTCGTTGATCAGGTGCTCGCGGACCTGAGGGTCCGCCGGGACTTGCAGCGCCTGCTCCAGGTGTTCATGCGTGCGCTGGCGCACCTGATGGCCCACCGGGTTGGGTTGTTCAAAGGCGTTCATGCCGCGGTGATACCAGTCAAAGAGCACCGCCTGGCCGTGATCATCCAGATAAGGCACATGGATCTCGATGGTCTCGTGCTGGCCAATGCGGTCGAGCCGCCCGATGCGCTGTTCCAACAGGTCGGGTTCCGCGGGCAGATCGAACAGCACCAGATGTTGGCAGAACTGGAAGTTGCGGCCTTCGCTGCCGATTTCCGAACAGATCAGTGCCCGGGCGCCGTCCTCGTGATCGGCAAAATAGGCAGCGGTGCGGTCGCGGCTGATGAGATCCATGTCCTCGTGAAAGAGCCCCACATTCAGCCCCTGCCGGTAGCCCAGCCAGGCGTGCAGGTCCCGGGCGGTTTCCTTGCGGGCACAGATGACGAGCACCTTGTTGCGCCGGTGTTCGCGCAGAAAATCCGCGAGCCACTGTACGCGCGGGTCCTGTTGGCACCAGCCGTCGTCGTTGAAGGCGCTTTCCGGATAAAAAGCCGGTTCGTCCGCGCTCGTCTCCGGTTCGGCATAGCCTTCGGGCCGGGACAGAGGGACCCCTTCCACCCGGCGTTCGGGGAAGCCGCTGATACGGGCCCGGGTGTTGCGGAACATGACCCGGCTGGTGCCGTGGCGATCGATCAGCTCACGGACCACGGTGTCGCGGTTGTCTTCGTCGACACGCAGATCCGGCAGGTGCTCGGCCGCGCGTTTTTTCAGCTCCGGGTCCCATTCGGGCTGGTCATGCAGCGCCCGGGCGAGTTCCGCCAGCGTGTCGTAGTGCTGTTGTTCCGCGATAAAATCGTCGAGCGAGCTGAACCGTTCCGGGTCCAGCAGGCGCAGCTGGGCAAAATGACCGGCTCGCCCCAGCTGTTCCGGCGTGGCCGTGAGCAGGAGCACCCCCCGGGCACGGTTCGCCAGGGTCTCGACACGCGCATAGGTCTCACCGGGCGCATCGGGTTGCCATTCCAGATGATGGGCTTCGTCCACGACCAGCAGATCCCATTCCGCTTCCGCCAGCTGATCCGGGTCGCACTCCAGCAGGGTCTGCTGGCTGATCAGCACATGCTGCTCGCTCAAAAAGGGATTGGTGATCTCTTGGTCCGCTGATGGCTCTTCGGCCTCGTGGGCCGCTTCGTCGCCCTCATCGGAGGCTTCGCCGTCCTCGTCCGGGGCCGGGCCCAGGCCCGAGAGGGCGTCCAGGGCGGCTTCATCCAGGGCTTCTTCCTCGTCGCGCAGCGCCTGGATCCGCTCCGCGTCGAAGATGCTGAAATGGATGTTGAAACGCCGGGCCATTTCCACATACCACTGGTGAATCAGATGCTCCGGCACGACCAGCAGCACACGGCGCGCGCGTTCGGACACCAGTTGCTGGTGCACCACCAGACCCGCCTCAATGGTCTTGCCCAGTCCCACCTCGTCGGCGAGCAGCACCCGGGGGGCAAAGCGGGAGGCGACTTCCCGCGCGATATAAAGCTGATGCGGAATGAGTTCGATGCGTGGCCCGCGCAGACCCAGCACGGGCGAACCCTCCAGATGCTGGCGCGCACGCAGGGCTTCGTGACGCAGCTCGAACCAGCGGGGCTTGTCCAGTTGCCGCGCAAAGAGGCGGTCGGCGGCGGTGCTCAACGCCAGATGATGGGCCAGGCGGCTTTCCGGGATTTCGTGTTGCTGGTGCGGATCACCGGGGTCATGGGCGTGATACACCACCAGCGAATCAGCGTCTTCCACTTCGGAGACGATCAGCTGCGTGCCGTCCGCGGTCTCCAGCGTATCGCCCTCGTTGTGGACAAAACGGGTCAGCGGCGCATTGTGGCGCGCGTAACGGCGCTCCTCTTGGCACGCCGGGAAGAACACCACTACTTCGCGTTCGGACAGTTCGGCCACCAGGCCCAGTCCGAGATCGGCTTCCGGTGCGCACAGCCAGCGCTGGCCGGGTGCAAATTCCTGGATGTCCGGTTCGTTCCTGCCGCCCCATCGCTCCGCTTGGTGAATC
>ENA-ORDC01002693-ORDC01002693.1-marine-metagenome-genome-assembly--contig:-NODE-2693-length-10206-cov-3.091026_pt1 | contig 10206 bp, 9 predicted proteins | sample MGYA00237783_ERZ508515 | MGnify/ENA primary metagenome ERZ508515 (study PRJEB26186, sample SAMN06268792) | marine metagenome | isolation source: Eden Landing Ponds, San Francisco, CA, USA | place...
ACAGCTCATCGTCTCGCCGGTCCCGACGAACTCCACCGTATACTCTGGCATGTCTCCGACGTTACTCGCTCCCGATGTTAATCCTTTCTAGCCGGCCGGTCGTCAGCGTCCACCCACAATAAAGAGTTTTCACCGCGGGGGAGCCAGAAGGGGTAATGACCACACACTCCGTCGACGTCGCCATCGTCGGGGCGGGGACGAGCGGCTGTTACGCGGCCGCGGAGCTCGCGGACGCAGGGTACGACGCCGTCGTTATCGACCGCAAGGACGAGGAGGAGGCGGGCCACATCGCCTGCGGTGACGCGCTGAAAGGGGCGAACAACTTCCCGGAGGCGATCCCAAAATCCACGCTCGAACCCGCGTTCACCAACACGGACGTTGACCACGGCCGGTTCGAGGCGCCGCGACAGGGCGTCGAACTCGACATTCCCGTCCCCGGCGAGCTCGCCGTCATCGACCGCTGGGAGTACGGTCGCATCCTCATCGACTCCGCGGAGCGTGCCGGCGCGCGCTTCCACTACGACACCGTCGTTCAGGACGTCGTCCAGGAGGACGGGGTCGTCACGGGGCTCCGTGCCAACCGGCAGGGAGAGTCCGTCGAGTACGAGGCGGAGATGGTGCTCGACTGTGCGGGCGCGCTCTCCATCCTGCAGGACAAGACCGACTTCTCCGACGCGACGTTCGACACGAACGTCAGATACTCGCAATTCTCCTCGGCGTACCGCGAGATCGTCGAGGTGGACGAGCCCGTCGAGTGGTCCGACGCGTTGGTGTTCAAACCGACGAAGCGCTCCGCGGGCTATCTCTGGTACTTCCCACGCACGCCCACGGAGATCAACGTTGGGCTGGGGTTCCAGATGAGCGAGGAGCCGATGAAGCTCGTCGGCGACCTGCGGGAGGACATCAGCCAACGGCCGGAGTTCGAGAACGCGACCGTCGTCGACAAGCTCGGCGCCGCGCTGCCCACGCGGCGCACGTACGACTCCGCGACCGCTCCCGGTTACATCGCCTCGGGCGACGCCGCAGCCCACGTCAACCCCATCTCCGGTGGTGGCATCGCCGGCGCGGCCTACGCCGGAACGTACGCGGCCCAGCAGGCGATGGAGGCCATCGAGGCGGACGCGGCGGACGACGAGGCGGCGCTGTGGGCGTACAACAGCCGCGTGATGGACCACTTCGGCGGCCGCTACGCCGCCCTCGACGTGTACAACGTCTTCTCGACGGCCTACGAGATCGACGACCTGTCGGCGCTCGCGGGCTCCCTGCCGGGTAAACAGATCGCCGACGCGCTCTACTCGGGCTCCTCGCGCACTTCGCCGCTGCTCGCGCTCAAGACGCTGTGGAAGGCGCGCGGCCACCTCGACACGCTCGTCGACCTCTATTCGACGAAGCAGCTCGCCGACCGGCTTCTGGCCCACTACGAGGAGTACCCGGACACGCCTGACGGATTCGAGGCGTGGCGCAGCGAGCGCGACTCGATCATGGAGGACGTGTACGCCGAGACCGGCGCGGAGCCGAAGTACTAAGCGGGGTTCGGAAGCGACGAGCCACTCTTCGTCACTCGTTTTTCAACGCTCCCGCGCCGACGATGTGCGCCGCTCACCGCTCGACCGTCGCGAAAAGAGTCGCACGTCACCGCACGGTCACAACCGCTCGCGGTCGCGTTACGCCGGCACGTCGGTCGGCGTCGCGGACGCGTTCGCGTCAGCCTGCTCCTCGTCGGCCGTCTCGTCGCTCTGCTCGTCGTCCGGCGTCACGTCGCTGATCGCGCCCCCGAGGTCAGAGATCGCTCCCTCGAGGTGCCCGTTGATCAGCTCGTGGATCTCCACGACGTGGTCGGGGACCTGCTCGGGCATGTTCGTGGGCGGCCCGCGGCGCTCATCTGCGGCGTCGGCCGCGTCAGCCTGGTCGGCATCGGCCGCGTCAGCCGCGTCCTCGTCCGCGTCCGCCGAGTCGTTCATCGACTCGTCGTCCTCCGCGTCGTCGGAGGCGTTCATCGGGTCATCTTCGGCGGCGTCGGCCGTCGCGTTCGCGTTGTCGTTCGGGCCCGTGTCGTCGGGCGCGACACCGTTCCCCGGTGCGGCGGCTACGGCGCCAGCTGCACCGGCCGTCACGATCAGACCCGCGAGCAGCGTCGCGGCGAGTTGTTTCACGTTCATCGCGTCTCCGGATAGCCCGGGATGGTAGATAAGGGGGGAAAGTCGTTCGGAGGATTCAGCCGTTTGAACGGCCTTGAACGGGTTTGAACGGTTTCGTCGGCGTTCACCCGATGTGTCTGGCCTCGTCGGAGTACGTCCGGGCAAAGAGGTTTCCCCCCGGGCGTCGACGCCCACGACGAGGCGGATGATCTCCGAGGAGGCGACCCTGCACGCGCTCGTCGTTCGACTCCGGCGGGAGTACCGCCAGCGGACGGGCTTCTTCGAGCGGTACGCGCTGCCCGAGTACGAGGCGCTGGGATCGCTCGACCTCTCGCCGCGCGAGCGGGCGCTGTTCGTCACGTTCTCCGTCGTCCCGTTTCACACGCATCCGTCCGGCAAGCCGAAACAGGAGACCGGCCGGAACGGGCTGTGGCAGGTGTGTGCGACGCTCCAGCGGCAACACTCGTGGGCGTTCGCGCCCGAAACCGTCGTCGACCGGGGGACCGACCGGCTGGAGCGGCTCCTCGACCGGCTGGAGGTGATGGACGAGTACGACGCGCAGTGGTGGTACGCGTGCGCCGAGACGTTCCACGAGTCGTTCGACGGCGATCCGCGAGTGCTGTTCGCCCGCAACGACTACGTCGCCCCCCACGTCGCCCGCGACAGCCGGCGCTACGCGCTGCCGGGGATCGGCGACGTGGTGACGACGCCGGTCTGGCTGCGGCTGTTCCACGACCAGGTGGACGAGCTCGCGGGCATGCGCTGGCTCCCGATGGCCGTCGACTACCGGACCTTCCAGGTCACGGCCGCGCTCGGCGACCTCGAGCTCTCCTTCGCGGAGCGGGAGCACCGACGGCTCGTCGGCGACTTCTGGACCGTGTTCTGTCGGAAGCACGGGTTCGCGCCGATGGATGTCGAGAAGCCGCTCCGGCTGCTCGGCCTGCACTGGGACCGTGCGGGCAACGCGTATGTCGCGGACCTGCTCGCCGAGCTCCGCGGCGGATGAGCCCCGTCGTGTCCGTCCGACGACTCTGGCGCGGCAGTCAGTCGCTACTCCCCGACAGCCGCTCGATCGTCCCGACCAGCGTGTCGACGCCGATGTCGATCGAGTCCTCATCGGTGTCGAACGTCGCGGTGTGGTGGCCGCCGGGGTGGTCGGTGCCGATACCGACGTAGCAGGCGTCGCCGCCGCGGTCCTGCACGTACTGCATCAGGTACGTCGCGTCCTCGCTCCCGCCGAGCGCGTCGCGGCGAATCCGGTTCGTGACGCCGTCGACGCCGCCGGCAACGTCGTGAACGAGTTCGACGAGCGCTTCGTCACTGGTCGCACTCGGGGCGTCACCGACGACCTCGGTGTCGACGGTGCAGCCGTAGGCAGCCGCCGACCCCTCCAGTGCATCGAGTGCCCGATCGTGCATATACTCCTTCAGTTCGGTCGTTCCCCCGCGCACCTCGATCTCGGCCTCCGCGGACTCGGGGATGATGTTCGACGCGGTGCCGCCTTCGATCCGTCCGGCGTTGACACGGGTCGCGCCCTCCGAGTGGCGCGGAATGCCGTAAAGCGCCTGTACCCCTGCCGCGAGCGCCTGCACCGCGTTGTGCCCCTCCTCGGGCTTCGCACCGGCGTGCCCGGGGGAGCCGGTGAACTCCGCGTGGAGATGCGTCACCGCGAGGAACTCGTCGATGCCCGCGACGACCTCGCCGGTTGGGTGGTCGAGGCCGACGTGGAGCGCGAGCAGATGGTCGACGTCGTCGAGGTGGCCCGACTCCGCCATCGCCTTCCCGCCGCCGACGACCTCCTCGGCTGGTTGGAAGAGGAGCTTGAACGTTCCCGAGAAGTCCGACTCCTTTACGCGTCGGAGGATCCCGAGTCCGATGGTCGCGTGTGCGTCGTGCCCGCAGGCGTGCATGTACCCCTCGTTCTCCGAGCGGAACCCCTCGCTCGCCGGGTAGTGGTCGTCGTCGTCGGACTCCGGCTGTGGGAGCGCGTCGATGTCGACTCGGAGCGCGACCGTCGGCCCCTCGCCCTTCCGCAGGACGGCGACGGCGCCCGTGTGCCCTCCGTTCGTCTTCTCGAGCACGTCCTCGCGGGCACCCGCCTCGCGAGCGCGGTCGTGCCACGCCGCGAGTTCGTCGTCGTCGGGAACGGCCATCCGCTCGTCGCCAGCGAGCGCCTCACGACCGACGTACAGCTCGTCGACGCCGATCGCTTCGAGCTCATCGACGATCCGCGAGGTGGTGTAGAACTCCCGCCACGCGGGCTCCGGATAGCGATGCAGCTCACGGCGTAGCGATACGAGCGACTTCTGGCTCGTCCGGCTCATGCGCTCCCGTCCGTCCCCCGCGGTAAAAGACCCCTCGCCCGCGGTCGTCGCCCCGGTGTGTCGTCGGATTCGGTGCAGCTACGACCGTCCCATGCCGCGCGTCTGTTTCACGTCCGCCTCGACGTGGACGCTCGACGGGTACTCGTCGCCCGCGACGTCGCGTGCGAACTCGTCGGCCGAGTGGATCTCGATCTCCCGCGTGTAAACGCTGAACGTCCACGGATCGAAGGCGTCGCCCGGTCCGAGTCGTCGATACTGCGGGGCGGAGAGGCGCGTCTCCGGGTGCGGATGTGGCCCCTTCAGTTCGACACCTTTCCGCTCTGCGGCCTCCTTGATCTCCGTGACGACCCGGTCGAGCACCTCTCGGTCCCCGCTCTCGAACGTGAGTTTCGTGACGAAGGGCATCCTTGTCGGATATGGAACGGACGGACACAAAAACACGCCGTTCGCCCCCCGACCGGGCTCACTGAACCGACCGCCCCCGGTTCCCCGGCCGAGTGACGCAAGTCTTTTGTACAGATAACTCCGTTGTTGTACACAGATGAACACTGACGGGATGGCTCCCGAGGTGCAGTCCATCCTCGCCGCGGCGCGCGAGCGCTCGGACGGGGACGGGCGCGTCGACGTCGATGCGCGGTCGCTCCCCGACGCGGTGGCGGCCGCCGAGGCGGACGGCCGCGTCCCCCTCATCGCCGAGGTGAAGCCGACCAGCCCCACGACTGACGGCGAGCGCACTGACGACCCCGTCGCTCTCGCCGAGGCGATGGTCGACGGGGGGGCTGCCGCCCTCTCCGTGCTCACCGAACCGGAGCACTTCGGCGGGTCCGCCGAGACTCTTCGGCGCGTCCGAGCGGCCGTCGACGTCCCCGTCCTCCGAAAGGACTTCGTCCTCGACGAGGCGGGGCTCGATGTCGTGGCGGCCGATGTCGTCCTCCTCATCGCACGGTTCGTGGGCGACGACCTTCCCGACCTCATCGACGCGGCGCGTGACCGTGGTTTCCAGGTACTCGTCGAAGCCCACACCAGCGAGGAGGTTGCCGCGGCCGTCGAGGCCGGTGCCGATATCGTCGGTATCAACAACCGCGACCTCGCCGAACTCGAAGTCGACCTCGGCACGTTCGAGTCGGTGGCGCCGACGGTTCCCGACGGCGTCACCCTGATTGCGGAGAGCGGCATAGGGACGGTTGACGACGTCCGTCGGATGCGCGCCGCCGGGGCCGACGCACTGCTTGTCGGCTCCGCTATCATGGACGCGGACGATGCGGCGGACGACACCGGGGGGCCGACGCGCGACGGCTCCGCGGTCGCGGACGTTCGCGCGAACACCCATCGATTCACCCATGTCAGAGAGTAATACGGACGACGAGCGCCCGTCGACGCCGGAGACGAAGTTCGGCGACTACGGCGGACAGTACGTGCCGGAGGCGCTGATGCCGGCGATCGAGGAGCTGACGGACGCCTACGAGCGGTACGTACTCCGCAACGAGGACGGCTTCATGGACGAGTTCCGCGAGCGGATCCGCGACTTCGGCGGTCGTCCCACGCCGCTCCAGCGGGCGGACAACCTCTCCGAGCGCTACGGCTACGACGTGTACATGAAACGCGAGGACCTGCTCCACGGCGGGGCCCACAAGCTGAACAACGCCCTCGGGCAGGTGCTGCTCGCGAAGTACATGGGGAAAGAACGCATCATCGCCGAGACCGGCGCCGGCCAGCACGGCACCGCGACCGCGATGGCCGCCGCGCATCTCGACATGCCCTGCGAGATCTACATGGGTCGGCGCGATATCAACCGCCAGCGCCCCAACGTGTTCCGGATGCGCATCAACGGCGCCGAGGTGAACCCCGTCGACGTCGGGCGCGGCACGCTGAAGGAGGCCATCTCGGAGACGATGCGCGACTGGGCGACCACCGTCGAGCGGACCCACTACGTCATCGGCTCCATCGTCGGCCCGGCGCCGTTCCCGGCGATGGTCCGTGACTTCCACCGGATCATCTCCGAGGAGACGCGCCGACAGGCACGCGAACAGTACGGCAGACTCCCGGACACGGTCGTCGCCTGCGCCGGCGGCGGCTCGAACACGATGGGCATCTTCGCCGACTTCGTCGACGACGAGGGCGTCGACCTCATCGCCGTGGAGGCGGGGGGGTCGAGCCTCGACGTCGACGAGGAACGCGGCGTCGCCCCGAACTCCGCGTCGCTGTCGACGGGGACCGAGGGCGTGCTCCACGGCGCCCGCACGAAACTGCTCCAGAGCGGGGAGGGTCAGATCATGGAATCCCACTCCGTCTCCTCCGGGCTGGACTACGCCGGCGTCGGCCCCGAACTCTCACATCTCGTCGACGAAGGGCGGGTCACGGCCGCGAACGTGGACGACGACGCCGCGCTGGAGGCGTTCCACCGGCTCTCGCAGGCGGAGGGGATCATTCCCGCGCTCGAGTCCGCCCACGCGCTCGCGTATCTCGAGGAGACGGACCGCGACCTCGGCGAGTTCGTCGTCCTGAACGTCTCCGGGCGCGGCGACAAGGACCTGGAGGCGGCCATCGAGGAGACGGACAAGCGCGACATCCCGAACGCCCCCGAGATGGAGGTGTTCGAGTAGATGGCGAACCCTGCCATCGCCGCGGCGTTCGAGGACGGGCCCGCGTTCATCCCGTATCTCGCGGCCGGCGACCCGAACTACGAGGACTCGCTCGCGTACGTCGAGGCGCTGGAGCGCGGCGGCGCGGATATCATCGAGCTCGGGCTCCCGTTCTCCGAGCCCATCGCGGAGGGGCCGACCATCCAGAGCGCAATCGTCCGCTCGCTGGAGGGTGGGATGACCGTCGACCGCTACTTCGAGTTCGTGGAGGAGGTCGACGTGGACGTTCCGCTGGTCTGTATGACCTACTACAACCTCCTCTATCAGTACGGGAGCGAGCAGGGGCCGGCGCCGTTCGTCCGCCGCGCGAAGGAGGCCGGAATCGACGGCTTCGTCGTTCCGGACCTCCCCGCCGAGGAAGCCGACCCGCTGCGGACGGCCTGCACGGACCACGGGCTCGACCTCGTCTTCATCGTCGCGCCGACGACGGGCGAGGAGCGGCTCGACCGGCTCGTCTCGCTGTCGTCGGGCTACCTGTACGTGCAGGCGCGGCTCGGCGTCACCGGCGCGCGAGACGACGTGAGCGAGCAGACGACCGGGAGCCTCGAACGGCTCGCCGGCTACGACATCCCGAAGGCGGTCGGCTTCGGTATCAAAACCGGCGACCACGCGCGGAAGGTCGTCGCGGCCGGCGCGGACGGCATCATCGTCGGGAGCGCGCTCGTCGACATCGTGGCGGAGGGCGCCGAGGCGGGCGAATCGGCGGAGACGGTCGCCGGGCGGCTCGAAGAGAAGGCCCGAGAACTGAAGCAGGGCGCCCTGCGCGGATACGAACAACGCGTGCCCCAAGCGGAAGGCAAATAACCGACGGTTGCCACAGTCTCTCACACGATGAACGCAGGACTCTCGGCGCGGCTCGACCGCGTCTCGACAGGGGGGCGATACCTCGTCGTCCCGATGGACCACGGAATCACACTGGGGGCCGTGAAGGGCCTCGTCGACCTCGAATCGACGGTCGACTCGATCACGCGCGGCGGCGCGGACGCCGTCCTCACCCAGAAGGGCGTCGCCCCGCGCGTCCATCCGAACAAGAACGGCAAGGGCTACATCGTCCACCTCAACGGCTCGACCGTGATCGGTCCCGACGAGAACGACAAGCGCCGGACGGGCTCCGTGGAAGCGGCGCTTCGCGCCGGCGCGGACGCGGTCTCGTTTCACATCAACGTCGGCAGCGACCACGAACCGGATCAATTGACGGAACTCGGCGACCTGACCGAGACCGCACACCGACTCGGCGTCCCGGTGCTCGCGATGAGCTACGCGCGCGGCCCCGGCGTCGACGAACACGACGCCGAGAGCCTCTCACACGCCGTCAGAATCGCCGAGGAACTGGGCGCGGACGTCGTCAAGACCGCCTACTCCGGCGACGCCGACTCCTTCGAGCGCGTCTGTGAGGCGACCGGCCTGCCGGTCGTCATCGCGGGCGGCAGCCGCGGGACGGATCTGGAGACCGCACAGATGGTCCGCGGCGCGATGAACGCCGGCGCGGCCGGCGTGTCGATGGGGCGGTCGATCTTCCAGCACGACGATCCGGAGGCGATCACCCGCGCCGTCAGCGCGATCATCCACGACGACGCCGACGTCGCCGATGCCGTCGAGGCCGCCGGCCTGGGACTCGAGGCGTAAGCTGCGGCGGCCGGACCGTTCGATGAGAACGGAGAACACTGTCCTAGCGCGGCGAAGCGGTGAGGACAACGTAGCTCACGCCTGTGAGAGCGCCCCAGGTAACGGCACCGACAACACTGACAACGAGCAACTGTCCGTCACCGAGAACCCCTCCCACTCCCCAAATAACGATCCCCGCAACGGCGAGCGCCTGGATCTGGAGGCCGTCGATCGGTGGCAGGCGGTTTTGGAGTGACCGCAGTACTCCGTAACCACCGACGGACAGCGCGACTCCGAACGGCAACGCGCCGATAATCCCCCACAGAGACCACAGACTTCCCAACAGTGATGGTTCAGGGTTCGGTTCTGTTTGGGACTGCGGTGCAACAGTCGTCTGTGCGGTCGTCGTCGCTGTCGGCGTCTCCGATGGCGTCCGCGTGGCAACGGTGAGACGAGCCGCGTCAGCACTGTCGATTCCGAGGGCGGTTTCGACAGCTAATATCACTGTTAGCCGTCGAGGCGGCATTACGACGCTGTCTGTGGGGGACGATTGGACCGGCTGTGCCGTTCCGTTCACGACGAAACGATACCGGTCGACGGGATCACCACGCCGGTCGTTGGTCGAGTCGGATCCGGAGAGCTGAATCGTCGTCTCTGGGACCGCTGTTTCTGGCGCGTCCAGTCGAGCCACTGGCCGTGTATACTGTTGTCCCGATACGGTCGTCTGTGATTCCGATACCGTATTCCGGAACGGGATGAAATCGACCCACCCTCGCGTTGTGACGATCGGATCACCGTCACCCTCTGGCAGAATCGAGGAGTGATACGGACCGGTCGCAGCCCCCCAATAGTTCGACTCCGCGTCGACCGTGCGAACCGAATCCGTGATGATTCGAGCGGACGTGTTCGCAGCGATAAGCGGCGCGATATCCACCGTCACTCCCCGTCTGTGGCCGTAGATACTGTTATTTCGCAGTCTGTGGGTTTCGTTCGCTGTCCCGGCCTTCGGCACTGCGATACCGGTCGGAATCGCGTCGCTGACCCGCTGGATGTCCAGGGCGCTCTGTGCGGCCGATCGCGTGTGGCTCTCACCGTCTGTCCGGAGGACGACCACGATGTCCTCCCAGAGTGTCGCAGCGGTAAGGTCCTCATTCAACGACGGGTTCTCCACGAGTTCTGTAAGCGGTTTCTCGGACGCACCCTGATTCACGATCGCCCCGGCGTCACCTTCGGCGACGTAGACCCCAGTCCCGGGATCCACCTCCGTAACCGGCGTCGGCTCAGCGAAGGCGTTCGTGTTGAACACGATCTCGTTCCGCTTGATTCGCGTCTCGACGACCCCGCGAAGGACGATCCCGTACGAGTTCGCCCCGACCAGGTTGTCTGTGACGTTCACGGCCCCCCGATGCGTTATCGGACTCGTGACGAGGAGGCCGGCCCCGGCGTTGTTCGCGAGACGGTTCCCGTGAACGTGGGCCCGGTGGACCACGAGATCGG
>ENA-ORDC01002695-ORDC01002695.1-marine-metagenome-genome-assembly--contig:-NODE-2695-length-10196-cov-2.915802_pt1 | contig 10196 bp, 8 predicted proteins | sample MGYA00237783_ERZ508515 | MGnify/ENA primary metagenome ERZ508515 (study PRJEB26186, sample SAMN06268792) | marine metagenome | isolation source: Eden Landing Ponds, San Francisco, CA, USA | place...
TTCTTCGAGGAGAGCGTCCACACGCACCAGTGGCAGGAGCAAGTGGGCGTCGAGATGCAGTTGTGGGACCGCGAGCAGTACCGCGAGGCGTTCCGCGAGGCTGGCTTTCACGTGGCCGAACAGGACACCATCCCCGACCGGGAAATCGACATCCCACCCGCCGAAGCGTTCCCGACCGAGGGCTGGGAGCATCGCGAGGAGATGGTCGACCGATACCGGACGTGGGGAACACTCCTGACCGTCGGCGTGGCGCCGTGACCGGTCGCCTCGGGCCGGGGCTTTTGTCCGCGCCGACCGAAGCGGTCTGACGTGTCCGTACGATCACGGCTCGGGCTTGCCCGGCGTGTCGTCCGCGAGGTGCAAGCCCGCGACGTTTCCCTGCTGGCCGCGAGTATCGCGTACTACGCCTTCGTCTCTTTGCTCCCACTGCTCGTGCTGACGACGGTGGTCGCCACCGCGCTCGGCGGGGCGTCGCTCCGAGCGGCGGTCCTCGAACTCGCCGGCCGATACCTCCTCCCCGTCGGACAGGGTGTCGTCGGCGACGCGCTGGCGAACTCGACCGGTCGCGGTGGCCTGACCGTCGTCGGTCTCGCCCTCTTGCTCTGGAGTTCGCTCAAGCTCTTCCGCGGGGTCGACACCGCCTTCGCGCGGGTGTACGGCACCGCGCCCCGTGGCCTGCTGGGGAGCCTCCGGGTCGGGGCGACAGTTCTCGTCGCCGCGGGGGCGGGCGCGTTCGGTGGCGTGGCGCTTGTCGGCGTCCTCACCCTGTTCCGAACGCCCGTCGCCGCGCTCGCGCCAGCCCTCTTTTTCGGCGTCCTCGTCGCCGCGCTCACGCCGGTGTACTACCTGACGCCCGCCGCCGACCTGTCGGTGCAGTCGACACTCCCGGGGGCGGTCCTCTGTGCTATCGGGTGGACGGTCCTCGGGACGGCCTTTGCCCTCTATGCCGCCATCGCGACGACGAGTGGGCGGTTCGCCCTCTACGGCGTCCTCGGTGCGGTTCTCCTGCTCGTGACGTGGTTCTATCTCGCGGGGTTGGTCTTGCTCCTCGGGGCGACGCTCAACGCCGTCCGCACCGAAACCACAGTCGACCGAGACCGGCAGGTACAACAGCCGCCGGGCCGAGACGACGAGACGACGGCAATGACCGGCGACGACACGCAGTCGGAGACAGAGCCCTCCCCGGCACCGGACATCGAGGACCTCGCCGAGCAACTGGACGAGGTCCGTGCCGACCTCGACGAGTTCGAGGCCGACGTCGAGGAGCGAACGGTCGACCGGCCCGACCTCGAATCGGAGCTAAAGGCGTACGTCCGCGACCGGGTGCGCCAAGGCCACGCCCGCGGCTGGGGTCCCTACCTCGTCCTCCTCTACGGGACGGTCATGACCCTTGGCGCATTCTCCCTGCTCAGCGACGTGCTGGCGGTCGTCGCCATGATAATTATCTTCCTGTCGACGCTCGGGCTGTACGTCCTCTTCGTTCTCTTTGGATTCGGCCTGTCGTTGCTCGGCACACCCGGACGGGCGGTCGACGCAGTCCGGCGCTTCCGCCGCTGAGCGGAGCGATAGTAGCGTTTGGAACTGTTTGCACGGCCGATCGCGCGCAGTCTGGCACTCGGCTGTGCAATGACTTACAAAGACAATCCTATATACCGTTCCCCCTACACGTCCCGCTATGCGCGTCGTTCACGCAGTCGCCGACCGCGGCATCGGCGAACGGGGCGTCGTCGGGGCGCTCCCGGACGTGATAATCGACCTGTTCGCCGTACTCACCACCCTCGGCGACCCCGTGGTCCTCCTGTTGCTCGTCGCCGCCGGCTACCTGCTGGCTGACCACGTCGGCGTCTCCACGCCCCGCATGGCCGTCGCCATCGCCCTCGCACTCGGGGCGTTCGCGCTGACGCTCGCGCTCAAACACGCTTTCGCACTCCCCCGACCGCCAGGAGCGGGCACCGACGGCTTCGGCTTCCCGAGCGGGCACGCTATCGGCGCGACGGTGGTGTACGGCGGGCTGGCGGGCGTCCTCGCTACCGGACGCGGGTCGAATCGCCTCGCCTACGGCGCCACAGGGTTGACCGTCGTCGTCGCCGCCTCGCGGGTCGTCACTGGCGTCCACTACCTCGTCGACGTGGTCGCCGGCATCGGGGTCGGTCTCGCCTACCTCGTCCTCGCCTTCCGTGTCGGGCCGGGCTGGACGCCCGAACGCGTGACGCCCGCCGCGGTCAGTCGGACGTTCGCGCTCGCCCTCGGCGTCGGACTCGCGGCGCTGAGTGTCACCGTCGTCGTGGACACTGCCGTCGCCGTCGCCGCCGCGGCGGGCGGGTGGGCCGGGTGGCGCGTCGCCGCCGACCGCGTGGTGGCGACGACGGGGTCGACGCGACAACTCGTCGCCTCGCTGGTCTTCCTGCCCGTCATTGGCGTCGCCGCTAGCACCGTCGTCGAGGGCGGCGTCTCGCTCCCCGTGGCGGCGGCGCTGGCGGGTGGTATCGTCGCGCTGGTACTTGCGATTCCGGGACTGTCGGTGGTCAGGCCATCGGACACGGGCCAGTCAACCGGCTAGTGGGTCGCGTGAAAAAAGGTCGAAACCGGAGGCGTCGCGCGTTCAGTACTTCTCGAGGTAGCGGTCGAGTTCCCAGTCGGAGACTTCGACGATGTACTCGCCGAACTCCTGGGACTTGGCCTCGATGAACTTCTCGGAGACGTGTTCACCCATGGCGCTTTTGATGGTCTCGTCTGCCTCGAAGGCCTCGACGGCCTCGCCGAGGTTCGACGGAAGCGTCGTGATGCCGTACTCTTCGCGCTTCTCGGCGTCGAACTCGTAGATGTTCTCGCGGACCGGGTCGGGGCAGTCGAGGTCGTTCTCGATACCCTCGAGACCGGCGTGAATCATGGCCGCGAAGGCGAGGTAGGGGTTACACGACGGGTCGGGCGACCGAAGCTCGATTCGCGACGCGGCGGGCACGCGGGCCGCGGGCTTGCGGACGAGCGCCGAGCGGTTGCGGTCGGACCAAGCGACGTAGACAGGGGCCTCGTAGCCGGGGACGAGGCGCTTGTAGCTGTTGACGGTCGGGTCGGCGATGGCCGTAATCGCCGGAGCGTGTTCGAGGACGCCGGCGAGGTAGCTCTTTGCCGTGTCGCTCAGGTTGAACTCGTCGTCCTCGTCGTGGAACGCGTTCTCGCCGTCCTCGGTGAACAGCGACATGTGCGTGTGCATGCCCGAGCCGTTGATGCGCGGGATGGGCTTGGGCATGAAGGTCGCGTGCAGGTCGTGTTCGGCCGCGATGGCGCGAACGACCGCGCGGAAGGTGGCGACGTTGTCGGCCGTCGACAGCGCGTCGTCGTACGTGAAGTTGATCTCGTGCTGACCGCGAGCGACCTCGTGGTGGCTGGCCTCGATGTCGAAGCCCATCTCCTCGAGCCCGTAGATGATGTCGCGGCGCACGTCCTGTGCGAGGTCCTTCGGGGCGAGGTCGAAGTAACCGCCGTGGTCGCTGGTCTTCGTCGTCGCGCGGCCTTCCTCGTCTTCCTCGAAGAGGAAGAACTCGGGTTCGGGCGCGGCGTTGACGGTGTAACCCATGTCCTCGGCGCGCTCGATGGCCCGCTTGAGGACGCCACGCGGGTCGCCGGAGAACGGCTGGCCGCTGGAGGTATCGATGACGTCACAGATGAGTCGCCCGGCAGCGCTCTCCTCGGTCTTGCGCCACGGGAGGACGGAGAACGTCGAGGGGTCGGGGTCGAGACGCATGTCCGACTCCTGAATGCGGACGAAGCCGTTGATCGAGGAGCCGTCGAAGTAGATGCCTTCGGTGAACGCCTTCTCGGCCTGGTCGGCCGGTACGGAGACGTTCTTCACTGTGCCCAGAATGTCCGTAAACTGCAGCCGGAGGAAGTCGACGTTCTTCTCGTCGATCTCGTCGAGGACGTCCTGTGCCTCGTCGGAGAGCCCACCGTCCGGTTTCGCGTTTTCGCTTGTCATGTTTATCGACAATCGCAGAGTATACCCCTGATACTAAAACCCTATCCTTCTGCGCAAATCTTCCTGTACGGCGACCGGAACTGAATATTCGTAAAATTCTAATGCCCAGGGGGTGTGTGTGGACCCAATGACGTACGAAAATCTCGACCGCAAGTTAGTGAATGCCCTGCTCGACGACGGCCGCGCCAGTCTGCGAAGCCTCGGCGAGGACCTCGACGTGTCGGTAACGACCGTCTCGAACCACCTCTCGGACCTCGAAGACGACGGGATCATCGAGGGGTACACCCCGAAGGTCGATTACGACAAGCTCGGCTACGACGTGACCGCCGTCCTCCAGCTCAAAGTCGAGGGCAGCGCCCTCCCCGAGGTGACCGACTCGCTGCGCGAACACGACCAGATGATCTCCGTCTACGAGGTCACCGGCGACTACGACATCATCGCCATCGGCAAGTTCGCCGACACCGACGGCATGAACCGCCACATCAAGGAACTGCTCGTCGACCCCGAGATCAAAGAGTCCAACACCAGCGTCGTCCTCAACGCCGCCTCCGAACACGAGCAGTTCGAACTCGACGTCGACGAGTAACACCGGCCGAGACCGCGTCGGCGCTCCAGCCTCGGCTTTCTTTCTCCTGTGTCGCGACGCGAGAGTGCGGTCTCCGACTCCCCGGCCGCTCGTTCGTCCGTCAGTCGTCCGCTCGTCCGTCGACTGACCGCCCACCAGTCGAACGCTCGTTTCCTCCTCTCGTTCGTCCGTTGCGTCCCGGTCGCGCTCCGCTCGTTTTCACAGTCTGATCCGATCTGTCTGCCTGCTGTCGTGCGTTTGTCTGACGGGTTTTCTTGTGCGATAAGTGGACTCAGTGCGGGTATGGACAGGTCCCGCGACACCGACCGGCCGGACGTGCTCGACCCCGACAGCGCCAGTCGTTGCGCCGACCACGGCGACGGGCGCGCCGACCGCCGGAGCGGTGCCGACGCCCGCGGCGACCGCGGCGGTGGAGACTTGCGTGACGTGCTCTCGCGGCTCGTTGTCGACGACGGCGGCCCCGAGGTCACCCTCCGGGCGGTCGCCCGCGCGGCGGGCGGGAGCGACCGGCTGGTGCCGGCGCTTCTGGCCGCGCTCGACGCCGACGCGACCGCAGTTAGAGTCGGCGCGTCGTGGACGCTGTGTGCGCTCGCCGACGACCAGCCGGCCGCCGTCGAGTATCTCACCGAACGCGTCGCCGAGCGCAGCGGCGACGACGCGCCCTTCGAGGTCGGGCAGGTGCTCTCGTATCTGCGCGGACGCTACCCAAAGCGCGTCGCCGACGCGCTCGATATCGCCGCCGCACAGGACTCGCTGGGCGATCCGGTCGACGGGCGTCGGACTCGCGGACGGGTCGACTCCCCGCCGCAGTCCGACAGCGGCGCTCGCACCGACACACCCGCTCGTGCCGACACATCCGCTCGTGCCGACACATCCGCTCGTGCCGACACATCCGCTCGCACCGACGGCGGCGAGACCAAACGCATCCAGACCGACGGCGGCGTTCCCGCGGGCGCGGTCACCGACCTGGGTGACGGTCGGCAGGTCGTCCGCCCGGACCGCGATGGCGAGGGGAGCCGAGGTCCCGCTCGACCGACCCACCCGCCGGAACCCCACGTCACACCCGCTGATTCGTCGTCTCGACCGCCCGGAGAGTCGCGGTCACAGTCCCGGCCGCCCGCACAGGCGCGCTCACGTTCTCGTCCGGACCGCGGACAGCCCTCCTCACAGGGCCCGACCCACCCGACCGACCCTGGATTCGACGGGAGTGTGACCGACGAACGGTCCGGCGACGACGCTTCCGTTTCGGGTCGAACGGACACTCCGGAGGTCACCGGCGGGCCGACGACGACGGACAGCCCGGCCGAGCCGGACGGGTCGGCGCCGGCCGACCCGGCGGGGCCGCCGGTCACCGAGGACGACTACCGGCCGGAGACGCCGGAGACGTTCGCCTCAATCGCGGCGCTGAGCGACTTCGACCGGCTGTCGGCCGTCGCCCGCGGCGTCGAGGAGCGCTACGCGACGGGCTACCGGTGTCGCGCGGCGGTCGACGACGACGAACGCGGCGTCGCCGCACGTCTGTTCGACCGTCCCGAGGAGAGCGATCGACTGGACTTCCGGGCGGCGCTTTCCGACGCGCTCGGGCGCTGGGAGGCGCTGGGCGACGGCGACAGGGTCGTCGCGGTCGTCGACTGGGGCGAGCGCCCCAGACCGTGGGTGGCGACCCAGCCCGTCGACGCGTCGCTGGCCGACCGCGGCCGGCCGCCGGTCGACCGCGCCGTCGACCAGGCCGTCGCGCTCGCCGACGCCCTCGGCCACTGTCACCGCCACGGCGCCGTCCACGGCGGGCTCGACCCGAAATCCGTCGTCTACCCCGGCGACGGCCTCACCGGTCTCGACGAGCCGATCCTCGACAATCCCGGCCTCATGGGCGTGTTCCGCCGGTACTTCGAGCCCGCGGACTACCTCGACCCGCGCTTCGCCGCGCCGGAGTACTTCGACGACGACTTCGGCGCCGTCGACACCGCGACGGACGTCTACGGCCTCGGCGCGGTCTGTTACTTCCTGTTGACCGGGCGCCCGCCGTTCGACGGCTCCTACGGGGCGGTCCGGCGGGGCGTCCTCTCGGAGTCGCCCGACGCGCCGAGTTCGGTCGTCGACGCCGCGCCCGCCGACGCCGACTCCGTGCTCGCGAAGGCACTCGCCAAGCGGAAACTCAAGCGCTACGACTCCGTCGAGGCGTTCGCCGCCGACCTCCGGCGGGTCCGCGACCGCGACTGCTGAGCCACTCCGTTCGGGAGAGCGCCAGGGTGATGTCGCTGGCGGCGCTACCGAGTCGCGTGCCCTCGAGCGCTCGCCTCGACCGCCGCACCTTTCTCGCGGTCGCCGTCACGGGCGCGCTGGCCGGCTGTGAGTCACTGGACCGGAGCACCGACGCGACCGACGCGCAAGCAGCGACCGACGCCCCGCGAAAGCCCCGCACGGGCGGCGTCGACGGTTACGGCTACGGTCGCGCGGGCTTCGGCGAGGGTAGCTACGGTGGTACCGACAGCGAGTGACGGATCGACGGTCGCCACCGACCGGGTCTCCGCGTTCGTGAGCGACCGCTGGCGACCGTCGACAGAGCGCGCGAAAAAGCGGTGTCGCAACGCGATCGTGGTGCGATTCGAAGCGAGCGCGGAGTCAGCGTGTGGGTGTGGCGGTGACCGACGTCACATCATGCCGCCCATGCCGCCGCCCATCCCGCCCATGCCGCCGGGGGCGCCGCCCGGACCGCCGGCGCCCTCTTCCTCGCCGCCGGCGGTCGAGAGGTCGCCCGCGGCGATGATGTCGTCGATTTTGAGCACGAGGTTCGCGGCCTCGGAGGCCGAGGAGACGGCCTGCTGTTTGGCGTGGGCCGGTTCGACGACGCCGGCCTCGAAGGTGTCGACGACCTCGCCGGCGTGGACGTCCAGGCCGGCGTGTTCGTCGCCGTCCTCGTGGGCGGCGCGCAGGTCGACGAGCGTGTCGATGGAGTCCAGCCCGGCGTTCTCTGCGAGCACGCGGGGGACGAGCTCCAGCGAGTCGGCGAAGGCCTCGACGGCGAGCTGTTCGCGGCCGTCGACCGAGTCAGCGTAGTCGCGAACGCGACCGGCGAGTTCGACCTCGACGGCACCGCCGCCAGCCAGGACGCGGCCGTCGGCGACGGTCGAGGAGACGACGTCGAGCGCGTCGTTCATGCCGCGCTCGATCTCGTCGACGACGTGCTCGGTGGAACCACGCAGCAGCAGCGTCGCGCCGTGGCTGTCCTCGCCCTCGACGTAGAACATCTCGTCGTCGTCGTCGCGGCGGATGGAGCCCTGGCCGACGTCGTCGGCGGTGACCGAGTCGATGTCGGAGACGATGGGCGTCTCCAGCAGCTCGCTGACGAACTCGACGTCGGACTTCTTGACGCGGCGGATGGCCAGGATGCCCTCCTTGGCGAGGTAGTGCTGGGCCATCTCGTCGATGCCCTTCTGGCAGATGACGACGTCCGCACCGGAGTCGACGATCGTCTGGACCATCTCCTTGAGGCGCTCCTCCTCGCGCTCGATGAACTCCTGGAGCTGGTCGGGGCTGTCGAGGTTGAGCTGGGCGTCGGCCTCAGTTTCTTCGACCTCGATGGGGGTGTCGAGCAGCAGGACGTTGGCGTCCTCGACGGTGGTCGGCATGTCGGCGTGGACGGCGTCCTTGTCGATGATGCCGCCCTTGAGCAGTTCGGACTCGGAGGCTGCACGGCCCGTCTGGGTGTGGAGCTTGAGGTACTCCAGGTCCGGGACGTAGTCGCCGTTGTCGGCCTCGACGGTGACCTGCTGGACCGCTCGTACTGCGAGATCGGCCAGCACGTCCTTGTTGACCTCGGTGCCCTTGCCGGTCATGGAGGTGCCGGCGACGCTCTTGAGCAGCTCCTCGTCGTCGGGGTCGACCTCGGTCGCGATGTCGCCGATCTCCTCGCGGGCCTGGCGGCTAGCGAGGTTGAACCCTTTGATGATCGATGTCGGGTGGATGTCCTGCTCGAGCAGGTCCTCGGCGTTTTTCAGCAGCTCGCCAGCGACCGCGACGGCGGTGGTCGTCCCGTCGCCGGCCTCGTCCTCCTGGGTCTCGGCGACCTCGACGATCATCTCGGCGGTGGGGTTGTCGATGTCCATCGCCCGCAGGATCGTCACGCCGTCGTTGGTGACGGTGACGTCGCCCATCGAGTCGACGAGCATCTTGTCCATCCCCTTCGGGCCGAGCGTCGACCGGACCGACTCGGAGACCGCGCGCGCGGCCGAGATGTTGTGGCTCTGTGCGTCCTTGTCCTTCATTCGCTGGGAGTCCTCGCCCAGAATGATCATGGGCTGACCCTGCATCCGCTGCTGACTCATGTTCAGTCCGAAGTATGAATGTGCTTCTATATAAATTTGGGTGGTCGGCGGTCGGAGTGGTCGACCGTTCTGCCGCGGGTTTTCGGGCGGGAGTCGACCTGTTACGTCTATCGACGGTTTCGGCGTGGGAGTCGTTGACACCGTCTCCGACCCCGGAAAGACCGGGGTTTATATGTCGTCGTCAGGCGGGCTCTTTCCAGTGGACGGTGACGACGCCGACGACGAAGGCGTCGGTGGTGTCGGCGTCCCGGACGACGCGGAGTGTGTTGTCCCCCTCGGTGAGGTCGACGCCGGAGATGGTGTCCATCCAGTGTTGCCAGCCCTCGGCGGGCGGGATGTCGAACCCGGACAGCGACCGCCCGTTGACGCGGATCTCGTGGCCGTACTCCTCGACGTCGTAGGCCTGGAGTTCGAGGTACGGGTCGACCGCGTCGTCGGTCGGAACGGTGAACTCGTGGGCGTCGGTCCGGTCGCCGACGAACTCGGCCCACGGGACCGCGAGGCTCTCGGCGTTCTGCCCGAGGTGTTGCTGGAACGGTACGACTGCGTAGTTCGCGCGGCGGTCCCCCATACTGACACGTCGGCGGCCACGTAGTTAGCTCCTCGGCAGCGAAACGTTTTTTCCGACGACCGGGCTACCGAAGAGCGGATGCAGTCCGCTCTCGCGTGGCGCTGGCGCTCGCCCGCCCAGAGAGCGGACAGTATCGGGTCGGCGGTCGGCCGGGCCTAACCCGGCGCCCGACGGCGCGGTGCTCACTCGTTCTCCCGTCGCACCGTTCGCCAGCCCCGTGTCCACGATCCGATGACAGACCGACCCACCCCGGACGACCAGTCGCACAGCCACACGACCGAACGGACCGACCTGACTCGCGATGCCAGCGACGGCACCGGCGACGCCGCCGACGCGACCCACGACTTCACCGTCACGCCCGACACCGTCGCGGGCGAGGTCGACTACGAGAAACTCGTCGACCGGTTCGGCGCCGACCGCCTGACCGACGAGCAGGTCAGTCGGTTCCCCGACCACCCGATGCTGCGGCGCGGCGTCTTCTACGCCGGCCGGGACGTCGACCGCTACCTCGACGCCGCGGAAGCGGGGGAGACCCACTCGATCGTCACCGGTATCGGCCCCTCCGGGCCGATGCATCTGGGTCACGTCCTCGTCTTCTACCTCGCCAAGCGACTCCAGGAGTCGACCGGCGCCCACGTCTACATCCCGCTCTCGGACGACGAGAAGTTCTACAGCAAGGACCTCTCGTTCGAGGAGATCGCGGCGGCGACTCGGTCGAACCTGCGAGACCTCCTCGCC
>ENA-ORDC01002696-ORDC01002696.1-marine-metagenome-genome-assembly--contig:-NODE-2696-length-10191-cov-4.194384_pt1 | contig 10191 bp, 7 predicted proteins | sample MGYA00237783_ERZ508515 | MGnify/ENA primary metagenome ERZ508515 (study PRJEB26186, sample SAMN06268792) | marine metagenome | isolation source: Eden Landing Ponds, San Francisco, CA, USA | place...
TTGCCGCCAGCGCCACGAAGATGCCCAGCAGGATGTGAGCGATACCGCCGAGTTTCAGCCACAGCAGCGTCGACGGCCACTTGTGGACCGCGGTGAGGTCACTGTTCACCGCACCGCCTCGCTCCGGGCCGCCGCCCGCGAGACTGTGCTGGGTGTGCGTCGAGAAGAAGTCCTCGAGCAGGGGATGGAACTCCGTGAGTTCGAACACGAGCGCGCTTCCCGTGAGCAGGTAGCCGATCACCGCGAAGACGGCCCCGATCTTGAGCATCTTCTTGATACTGGCGACGGTCGCTTCGATGTCCTCGGCGGGTCGACGGTCGATCCGGACCGATTCGTCTTCAGTTGACATTGGTACGAGACGACCGATGTCACCCCGATATAAAACGAGGATCGAGGCGCGTCTCACCCGGTAACGCGGACGTAAGGGACAGAGAGAGGATGTGTCCGTACGGGTAAACGAGTGCGGCACCGCCGAGTGATAGTGATCATTGTAGCGATTTACCGGGACGACCGCACGACGGGTGCGGTCGATCCGGAACAGACCTACAATAATCACTATGAGGCCGCGTCCGGGTCAGGTGGCGACCGCTCCGGCGTCGACGGTTCCCTGGAGATAGAGAGTCACTTCGGACCCGTCGCCGCCGTCGGCGAACGCGATCGACCCGTCGAACGCTTCGACGACCTGGCCGACGATCCACAGTCCGATGCCCGTCGCGTGGGCGAGGTCGGTCTGCTCGTGAGCGTCGGTGGCGACCGACCGCTCGAACTCCGGTATCCCGGGGCCGTCGTCCGAGACGGTCAGAGCGACCCACTCTCCTCGCCGTTCCTCTGCGAGCTCGGCCGAGACGGTCACGCTGGGGTTCTCGGCGTCGTTGTGTTCGACCGCGTTCTCGACGAGATTGGAGACGGCCCAGGCCAGCGTCTGTCGAGTCGCGTACACGACCGTCTCGTCCGGGACGTCGACCGTTATGTCGGCGGCGGGGTACCCGGCCCGCGCTTCCGAAACGACCGCCTCGACCAGCGGGCGGACGGTCACCTCCTCGTCCTCTGTACCGGACTTCTGGATGAGGGCCTGGAGGTCCCGCACACGCTGACTGAGGTCGACCAGGTCGGAGGCTTTCGTCTGGATCTTGCGGACCGCGTCGCGGACCCGTTCGTCGTCGGTCTCGGACTCGACGAACTCCGCCTGGCCGATGACGACATTCATGTCGTTCCGGAGGTTGTGCCGGAGGAGTCGGCTGAGGACGCTGACCTGCCGGCGGCGGCGTTCGCGCTCCGTGATGTCCCTGACCATCGCGAGGACGCACTCGCGACCCTCGACTTCCACCGGTGACGCCGACACCTCGACCGGGACCTCGACGCCGTCGCGTCTGAGACAGCTGAGGTCGTCGGTCACGACGCCGTCCTCCCGGTGTACCCGTTCGAGGAACTCGTCGAACCGGACCCGCTCGTGAGGGTGGATGGCGAACGGTGAGAGCCCGATGAGCTCCGGTCGCTCGTACCGCAGCAACGAGGCGGCGCTCTCGTTCGCGTCGATGATCTCGTCGGCTTCCTGGTCGATGAGGAACATCGCGTCGTTGCTGCTCTCGATGGTCACGCGCAGGCGGCTCTCGGTCTGTTCGTACTTCCGGCGGTAAGTCCGTTCCTGGGTCACGTCGCGGAAGACGAGTTGCACTGCGGGGTCACCCTCGTACTCGACACGACCGCCGGAGACGAGGACGTCCCGCTCTCGCCCGTCGAGACCGACGACTCGTTCGTCGGCGACCGATATCTCCTCGCCGTCGAGCACCGTCTCGATGCGGTCGGCGATCCGCTGTTCGTCCTCCGGACGGAGGATGTCACCGACCGGGCGGTCGACCAGTTCGTCCGGGTCTCTGGCCCCGAACAGGTCCGCAGCGGCCCCGTTCGCGTACCGGATCCGCTCGTCAGTGTGAACGAGGATCGGGACCGGTGACCGCTCGGTCAGGGCCCGGTAGCGCCGCTCGCTCTCGCGCAGGCGGTCCGAGAGCGTCCGCTCGCGCTCGAACACCGTCGTCCCATAGTAGACGGCGACCGTCGTCAGTGTGTTCGCTCCGGTCTCGATGACCTCGGAGAGACCGCCGACCGGCGGGCCGCCGAGAACGACCGTCCGCGCCTCAAGCAGCTGGTGGGCGAGCATGAGCACCAGCACACCCACGAGCAAGAAGAGGCGGCGCTCACCGCTTTTCACCGTCCGCCACGCGGAGACGCCGCCACCGACCGCCAGCAGCGTCGCGGGAACGACCGTGAACACCGTGACCGCAGTCACGTCGGTCATCTCACCTGCGACTCCCGTCCGCGGCGCGACCCGACGCGTCCCGGCCCCACGCACCCGTCACTCTCAGCACCCCGTTCGGTCCCCTCGGTCGGTCGTCCGGTCCCGGGCCGCTCTCGCGTGGCCGCGCCGGTCACCGCGTCACTCATCGCCCTCCGACCACCCGAGCGTGTCGCCGTTGTCCCTGGCCCAGACCGTCAGTTCGACGATAGGACGCTCCAGGGACCGTCCGACCTCGGTCAGCGAGTACTCGACCCGGAGCGGCTGGTCCTCGACGATCTCTCGCTCTACGATCCCGTACCGGCTCTCGAGCGTTTCGAGGCTCGCGGAGAGCATCTTCGCCGAGATACCGTCGATCCGGTCGCGCAACCCGCTGAATCCCATCCCGTCCTCGAGTAACAGGTGGTAGAGAACCGGCAGGTGCCACTTGTGTCCGAGGAGGTCCGACATCGCCTCGAACGCCTCCTGTCTGCTCTCACCGCGTACGAACACTCGCCCGACCTGCCTCCGGTTTTCGTTTTCGACTGCCATTCGTTACACACAACTCTCAGTCTCTGAATTAAATCAACAGCCAACTATCTGAGTGACTGCTGAACCTAACTCTGTAGGCCCTATCGGTCCCGACACCGGTGACGGTCGGGCGGCCGCACGGCCAGGACTCGTGTTCCCTCACTTGAAGTCGCGTCCGCTATCGCCGACGTGACGCCGTTTCGGAAGGGAACCCCCTCACAGTCTGCTCAGCATCGGTTATGATACCTGATGGTCACTGTCCGACGGGGCACGGTCCGACCCCAGCGGAACCGAGGGCGGTCGCTCCACCCCCACCTACCCGACCCCACCCCACCCCACGCCTTCGGGTTCGCGCTCTGTCGCTGCCGCGGCCGAGTTCGCGCAGTCGTTGCCGTATCGGTCAGCTATTTGCGACCGCCGGAACGTGGACTTGCCGTGCTCTGGAGCGGTATCGTAGCGTTCGGAGTCGCGGCGGGGCTGTTCGTCTCTTTCCTGGCGGCGCTCGGTCGCTCCGGACCGCGACAGGGGGCGACCGCCGACCAGCGGCACTCGTCCGACGACGCCGGGGCCGACGTCGGTCCGAGCGAGCGGTTTTTCACCGCAGGCCGGGAGATCGGAGCCGTCGCCGGCGGCGTGAGCCTCGCGGCGACGCAGGTCAGCGCCGGTACTCTCGTCGGGGCGGTGGGGCTCCACTACGCGTTCGGGTTCGGGTTCGTCTGGACGTGGGTCGGCATCTGGCTGGGGTGGGTCGTGTCGGCGACGTTCGTCGCGCCGCAACTCCGCGCTCGCGACGGCTACACCGTACCCGACTTCCTGGCGGAGCGGTTCGCCGACGGCCGACAGACGATCCGGGTCGCCTCTGCGGTCGTCATCGCGGTCGTCTACCTCGTGTTCCTGACGGCACAGTACGTCGCCGGAGGGGTCGTGCTCGAAGCGGTCGCAGGTGTGAACCGTCTCACCGGCGCGGCGCTCGTGGCAGTGACCGCGGCCGCCTACACCGTGCTCGGCGGCGTCCGCACGAGCGTCTACACGGACGCGCTGCAGGTCGCTACGCTCGTCGCGGGCATCGGAGCGGTCCTCGCCGTCGGCCTCCCGTCCGCCGGCGGTATCGGCGGTCTGAACGCCCGGCTGGCGGCGGCCGACCCGGCGCTGGTCGCGCCCGTGACGGCCCCGGTCGAGGTCGGCGGACTCGCGGTCGCGTTCGGACTCGGCATCGTCGTCGCGCCCTACGAGCTCTCGCGCACGTACGCCATGCGAGACCCGTCGACCGTCCGGCGAGCGATAGCGCTCTCGGTCCCGCTCCAGGCGGTCGTCGCAGTCGGTATCGCGCTGGTCGGCCTGCTCGCCCGCGTCGAACGTCCCGGTCTCTCCTCGCCGGACGCCGCCGTACCGGCCCTGGTCACGGAGACGTTCGGGCCCGTCGCCGGCGGCGCGCTCGTCCTCGCCGTGCTGGCGGCCATCCTCAGCACCGCGGACTCCGTGCTGGTCGTCAGCGCCGCCGCGGTGGCCCACGACCTCTACGAGGAGGCCCTGCCCGCGCTCGGGGTCGCGGACAGGCCGAGCGACCGGCAGGTGCTCCGAGTCGCCCGGGCGACGACGGTCGCGGTCGCGCTCGTTCCAGTGGGACTGACGACGGTGTCCGGCCTGCTGGGGACGCTCGTCGAACTCATCGTCGCGCTGGCGGCGGCCCTGCTGGCCGGCGCGCTGTTCGTCCCGACGGTCGCCGGGCTCTACTGGCCGCGAGCGACGGTCCGCGGGGCGGTCGCCGGCGTCGTCGCGGGGCCGGTCGCCGTCGCGACCTGGCACGCCCTGACCGTCTCGTCGACGCCGCTGGTCGGCCTCGCGACGCTCGACCCGGTCGTCCCGGGTCTCGCCTCGAGCGCGGTCGCGACGGTCGGCGGGTCGCTCCTCGACGGTCCGAACGCGGACGCGGCGCCGGCCTGACTGGTCGTGCTGGACCGACACACGTAGGCGATGGGTATTAGTACACTCTTCGCAATTCGGCAAATATGTCTGATCCCCGGGTCACGGACGAACGCCTCCTGCGAGAGGTCGTCGTGGGTTCGGACTGCGATGTCTTCGTCGTAGACGGGAGCGGTCGCATCGCCTTCGCGAGCGCCGGTCTCCGCGACCGACTCGGGTACGAGCGAGGCGAACTCGAAGGCGGCCCCGCCGAGCGTCTGTGGGTCGACGACCTGGGCGAACGAGTGCGGCGGACCGACGACGACGCCTCCGGCCGGTGGGTCACGGGGCGACTCCGTCACGCGGACGGCGAGCCCGTCGCTCACTCGATAACCGTCGAGCGAACCGGGTTCGACGGCGCGGAGTACCTGCGGCTCGCGGTCCGCCCCGACGGTGGCGACAGTTTTCCGGCCGGTCCCCGTTTCGCCGCCGAGTTCGCCCGCGAGATCGCCGGGGCCCGTGAACGCGAGGAAGTCACCCGGGCCGTCGCGAACACCGTCGCGCGCCTGCTCGACACGGAGGCGGTCTGTGTCAGGGAGTACGACGACGGCGCGGACCGCTTCGAGACCGTCGAGGCGAGCGACGGTGCGCGGTCGCTGGCCGCGGACCGGCGCGCGTTCGACCTCGGAGCCACGCACGCAGGCCGGGCGTTGCGTCGGGGCGAGCCGGTCGTCGACACGCCGACGGCGACAGGCGGCGTCACCGAACCCGTCGGCGTCCATCTCCCAGTCGGCGAGTGGGGCACGGTCAGCGCGTTCCTCTCGCGCGGGCCGCCGCGGGAGCGGCCGCTGTCGCTGGTCGCAGAGGTCTGTTCGCTCGCCGCCGTCGCCCTGCGTCGGGTCAGCGACGGAGCCGCCCCCTCTCGCGAGAGGCGCGCAGACGAACCGAGTCCGCTCCGGGAGCGTCTCGGATCGCTCGCCGATCTCTGGGATATCGCGACCGCGGTCGCCGAGTCCGACACAAAAGACAGCGTTCTCGAGACGCTGTGTCGAGAGCTGGCAGCGACCGACGGGTTCGACTGGGCGACCGTCGTGGAGACCGACGGTGACAGCGGGTGGCGACGGGTCGCGGACGCCGGCCACGAGGACCGAACTGAACCGGCGTCGGACGACGTGTTCGCGAAGCTAGCGGAAACCGGCGACGGCCAGGGACACGCCGCCAACGGGGACTGCCCCGAGGACGTCGTCGTGGCGACCGTCGAAGGCGAGAGCTACCGCGGAACGTTGCTCGCCGGTGTCGCGGCCCCCGCCGCGGTCGACGAGACGGTCCGCGACGCCGTCGGAACGCTCGGTCGTCTCGCCGGGCACACGGTCACCCGTCTCGCCCACCGGCGACTGGTCCTCGCGGAGGAGCGACTCGAACTCGAGTTCGAGGTGACCGACCGCGACTGCCTGGCGGTTCCCGTCTCGGACACGCTGAGCTGCCGGTGTTCGATCGAGTACAGCACCCTCACCAGTGAGGGGTCCTACCTGTTGTACCTGACCGTCGAGACGGGCGCGGCCGAGGCGGCCGTCGAAGCGGTCGCCGGCCTCGACTCGGTGACCGAGTGTCGACTCGTGAGCGCGAGCGAGGCCCGGTGTCGCCTCGAGGTGAGGAAACCCGAGTCCGGCGCGTCGGCGATGCTGTCGGTCGGTGCGACGGTCCGCGAGGCAACCGCCGAGAACGGCGTCGGGACGCTCCTCGTCGAAGCGCCCCCCGACGCGGACGAGCGCGCTATCGCGGACGCGTACGCCGACTACAACCCCGCGTCGCGGCTGGTCGCCAAGCGACGGGTCAGCGACGCCGTCCGCACGGACGGGGTCGCGTCGTCGTCCGCCACCGATCGGCTGACCGACAAACAGCGGACCGCGCTCCGGACGGCCTATCACGCCGGCTACTTCGAGTGGCCCCGCGGCAGCACTGCCGAGGAGGTGGCCGCCTCGCTCGGTATCAGTCCCCCGACGTTCCATCAACACCTCCGCAAGGCCCTCGACGAGGTCCTGTCCGAGCAACTCGACCCCGAGTGACCGCCGGGCGGTCACCACACCATCCACCGGGCTGGCGCGGTCCGACAGGCCGGGCGGGAGAGCGAGACTCGTCGCGAGAATCACGGGACCACGACGAGTCGCCCCGTGAGCGACGCGACGACGGCGAGGTAGAACGCGGTTCCGGCCGCGGCGCTCGCCAGCACGACGCCGTCGGGGTCGCGCTGGGGGAGGACGTACTCAACGAGCGGGATGTCCGCGAGTTCGGGCCTGGTGAGAAGCCGGTTCATCACGCCCCCGAACAGGCCCACGACGACGGGACCGAACACGACGCTGTTGAACGCTCCCAGGAGCCACTGCGTGGTGGCGTCGCCGAGCTCGAACGTCGCGACCGGGCCGACGACCGACGCCGGTCGCGGCAGCGGTCCGACGGCCCCGCCGTAGTTGGCGTACAGAAAGACCAGACTGCCCGCGGCGATGGCGAGAAGTTTGACGACCGGCGCTCGCTCGTCGCTGACGACGCGGGGGGCCGCGAACAGGCCGACGAGGAAGACAGCGTTCATCGCGGCCCAGGGACCGAACTCCTGCAGCGCGAGGGGGAGTCCGGTCGCGAGGATACCCATACTGAACCAGTCGAGGCTGACCAGTCGCGTGGTCGGACACGACCCCGAGAGGAGCTGTCGCCTGTGGACCGGATGGACGAGGTGGACCGCGACGCGGACGACCAGGAACGTCGGGACGAGCAAGACGTACGCGAGCAGGCGGACCTCGAGCCCCGCCGGACCGCCGACGGAACCGATCGCGACCGCCGTCGAGAAGTCGACGACGCCGTTGACGAACCAGAAGGTCAGCAGCGACGGCGCGAACAGGCAGGTGTGGAGTATCGCCACGACGTGCCCGCCCGAATACGAGAGCTCCTGCTCGCGGAGTTGTGCGAGCGAGGAGCGGAGCGCGGTGGCGCGTTCGACCAGCGGGTCGAACCGCTCGCGCGTCGTCCCGAGTCTCATCGCGACCCATCCGGACGGGAGACCATCGGACTGCGCCCCGGAGCCGGACGGTCACGCATCCGGCGACCGGTCATCGATGGGCACGTACGGTCGCGAGTCGGGGCCGACGTAGCGGCTCCGGGGCCGGATGAGGCGGTTGTCCGCGAGGTACTCGTCGACGTGCGCGACCCAGCCGCCGACCCTGCTCATCGCGAAGATGGGAGTGTAGAGGTCGACCGGGATCCCCAGCTGGTAGTAGACGCTCCCGGAGTAGAAGTCCACGTTCGGGGCGATCCCCTTCTCGACGAGTCCCGCCTCCTCGGTGAGATACCCCTCGATGGCGCGGGTGTACTCGCACCACTTGGTCTCGCCGGTCGACCGGGCGAGCGCCTCGCTGCGGTCTTCGAGGATCGCTGCCCGCGGGTCCGTGACGCTGTAGACGCGGTGGCCCCACCCCCCGGGATCCGGCGGCCGTCGTCGAGCGCCGAGCGGGTCCACTCGACCGGGTCGTCGCCGCTCTCGTCGACCTCCAGCAGCGTCTCCATCACGTCCTGGTTCGCGCCGCCGTGGAGCGGGCCCGAGAGCGCGCCCACGCCGGCCGTGACCACGCTGTAGAGGTCGGCGTGCGTGCTCGCGACGGTTATCGCGGTGAACGTCGAGGCGTTGAGCCCGTGGTCGGCGTGGAGCGTCAGCGCGGTGTCGAACGTCTCGGCGGCGACCGCGTCCGGTTCGGTCCCGGTCAGCATGTACAGGAAGTTCGCCGCGTGACCCAGTTCGTCCGACGGGTCGACGGGTCGTTCGCCCTGCCGCAGTCGCTCGTAGGCCGCGAGCACGGTGGGGATCTTCGCGGCGAGTCGCCGTCCCGTGCGCTGGATCGTCCCGGAGTCGGTCGGCACGAGGCCGCGTTCGGTGTCCCCGGCCGAGAGCATCGAGACGCCGGTCCTGAGCGCAGCAATCGGCGCTTCGTCGCGCTGGGCGAGTCGTTCGAGCGTCTCGACGACGGCCATGTCGATACTCCGGAGCGAGCGGAGTTCCCCGGTGAACGAATCGAGTTCGGACCGGGTCGGGAGCGACCCGGTCCACAGGAGATACAGCACCTCCTCGAAGGTCGCGCCCGCTGCGAGTTCCTCGATGGGGTATCCCCGGTAGGAGAGTTCCCCCGCGTCGCCGTCGATCCGCGAGAGTTCGGATTCCGCGACGAGGACGCCGTCGAGGCCGCGCCTGATCTGGTCCGTCATGCGTCAGAGACCGCGCCAGCCCTCAATAAATCATCACTTAACCCGGCGTAACGGGGCTTCCGGAGGGTAACTGGCCCTCACCGGTCGTGCGCGCCCGTACAACAGGCGCAAACACGCCGGAGACGTATTACCGTACGCCGTCGAAACGGAACCGCGACGGCGCGTCGGAACCCGCGACTTCCCGTACCCCGGACATCACCGGGCGGCGACGACCCGTCGCACCTGGACTCGGACGCTCTCCCCACCCACTTTCCCACCCGTTCGTCTTCCCCGGTGGCTGATACGGTCGGTTGGAACGATTTACCGGTGATTCGCCGGGCGGTCCGGCGAATCACGAAAATGACTCGCAACCGACCGTATGACTCCCCTCGATGTCCCGTTCGGCGGCCACTGCGGGGGTGAACTCGACGTAACACGGTAGACTGCCCGTTAGCAACACCTATTCAACGGCCTCGGTATGATTCGGACGAACGGTGCGTCTCTCCGATACGCGGTCGAGTGCTCCCATGTCTCCGTCACCCCACTCCGTTCTGGTCGCGGTCGTCGACCGCTACGAGGAGGCGGGAGAGCCGGTGACCGCGGCGGCAGTCGCCGAGTCACGGAACGTCTCCGAGGAAGCGCTCTCCGAGCCGCTCGAATCGCTGTGCGAGTTCGAGTTGCTCGAACCGACAGAGCGGGGGTATCGACCGACCGTCACCGCGCGCGAGTTGCTCGCGCTCGACGTCGAACTCGACGACGCGCTGGTACTGGACCTCGTCGAAGAGTAAGTGCGACTCCAACTTTCAAGAGGGTCGTCGGCGTATCGGTATCCGTGTCCCACTCAGCGCGGACGGGACGGTTCGAGATATGACTGACGAGGAATCTTCCGCGGAACTCTCCGGTTCGCTGGACGACATCGAGCGGGACGACGACCCGAATCAGGTCAGTCTCGTCGACCGCGACTACGCGATCTATCGGTGTCGGGACTGCGACAACGTCGTCCTCACGATGCAGGACTGCGACGGGGGGATGACCTGCCACGACGAACCGATGGAACGGGTGCGGGAGACGAAACTCGACATTCGCCCGCCGGACATCCGACAGGTGCTGCTCGACGCGTTCGGCCTCCCCAAACCGGGGCTGGACATCTGTCTCTGTGTCATCGGCGAGGGGCCGCTCTCCCCCGCCGAACTGGCCGACCGTCTCGACTACGACGAGAGCACTGTCCGGAACTATCTCAACGAACTCGTCGAGTTCGG
>ENA-ORDC01002698-ORDC01002698.1-marine-metagenome-genome-assembly--contig:-NODE-2698-length-10187-cov-5.941741_pt1 | contig 10187 bp, 8 predicted proteins | sample MGYA00237783_ERZ508515 | MGnify/ENA primary metagenome ERZ508515 (study PRJEB26186, sample SAMN06268792) | marine metagenome | isolation source: Eden Landing Ponds, San Francisco, CA, USA | place...
TCATCGCGTTCCTGCTCGTGACGATCACGACCGTGTTCGGGCTCGTCTCGAACGTGGTGCGCCCCTTCGAGCCCAACCGAGACTTCGGGATCGTCGCCGCCGCGGGGATCACGTTCACGCTCGTCATCTTCGGGGTCTTCCTCCCCGCCGCGAAGGTGCTCTCGGACCGCTGGCGCGAGCGGCTCCCGATCCCCGAGTTCGGGACGACCGCGCTCGGTTCTGGCGGGTCGCGGCTCGGGAAGGTGTTACACGCCGGCGTCGACCTCTCCAGGGTCGCGCCCGTCGCCGTCGTCGTCGTGCTCCTCGTCGGCGGCGCGGTCGGCGGCGCGTACGGCACCGGCGTGAACACGGAGTTCTCCGAGGAGGCATTCTTCCCGGACGAGGACCGGTTGGAGACGTACTCGAACCTCCCGGAACCGTTCGCGCCGACCGACTACACGTTCCTGCGGGTGCTCACGCTGTTCGAGGAGGAGTTCGACCAGAGCTTCGTCGGGAGCGTGACGCTGTACGTCGACCAGTCGGTGAGGGACGACGACGCCTTGGAGCTGATCGACCGGACCACGCTCAACCCGCCGGACACCTTCGAGACGACCGACGAGCGGCGAGCCGCCTCGACCAGCGTCGTGACCGTCATCGAGGACCAGGCGGCGCGAGACCCCGAGTTCGCGGCCGTCGTCGACCGAAACGACCGGCTCGGCACGGGCGTCCCCGACCGCAACGTCGACGAGGTGTACGACGCGCTGCTCGACTCGCCGGCCGAGGGGCAGGCCCGCGGCTACCTCGCCGAAGACCGCGGGAGCGCGCGGATCGACTACACGATCCGACCGGGCGTCGACAACTCCGAGGCGGTCGCGGACGTGCGCGACTTGGCCGAGCGCACTCCCCTCGAAGCGGTGCCGACGGGCGACCTCGTGGTTAACGAGGCCGTGATCGACCGGCTCACCGAGTCCGCGATCCGGAGCCTGATCGCCGCGTTCGCGCTCACGGCGATCTTCCTCGCCCTGTCGTACGCCTACCTGGAGGGGAAGGCCGTGTACGGCCTGCTCAACCTCGTTCCCGTGCTCGTCACGGTCGGACTGCTGGTGGGCTCGATGCGGGCGTTCGATATCCCCCTGACACCGATCAACGCTCCGATCCTCTCGGTGTCGATCGGGCTCGGGGTGGACTACACCGTCCACTTCGTCCACCGATTCGTCGACGAGTACAAGGCCGGCCACGGGATCGACGAGGCGCTGGACATCACCATCGCCGGCACCGGCGGGGCGCTCACGGGGAGCATGCTCACGACGGTCTGCGGGCTCGGCGTCCTGTGGCTCGCCGTGATCCCGCTGTTGCGTGATTTCGGCGTGTTGCTCGCGCTGGGCGTGTTGTACGCGTACCTCTGCTCGATCCTGCTCGTCCCGTCGCTCGTCGTCGTCTGGGGGCGGTACGGGGACCTGGTCGGGCTCGGGCTCGACGGCGGGCTCCGCGAGCCGACCGGCGAACGAGCGGACTAGTCGCTCGTCGATTGCTCGGCCCCGTCGGCGTGTTCGGGGGTCTCAGCGTCATCGGCGCGCTCGGGGATCTCGGCCCCGTCGGCGTGTTCGGGGGTCTCGGCCCCGTCGGCGTGTTCGGGTGTCTCAGCGTCATCGGCGCGCTCGGGGATCTCGTCCCCCGAGCGCCGCGACTGCGCCTTCCCGGCGAGCACCGCCGCGACGTAGACCGCGACGGCGACGAGGACGATCGTGCCGCCGGCGGTCGTGTTGTAGCGGAACGACAGCGTGATCCCGACGAGAACGGCGATCTGCGCGAGCACGACGGAGGCGAGAAGCGCCTCGCGGAACCCGCGCGCGAGCTGGGCGGCGGCCGCGACGGGGACGACGAGCATCGCCGCGACCAGGATGACGCCCATGATCTGCATCGCGCCGACGACGACGAGTGCGGTCAGGGTCGTCATCAGGCGATTGTACCAGGGGACGTTGACGCCGGCGACGCGGGCCGCGGTCTCGTCGAAGGTCACGTACAGGAGCTGTTTGTACGTCACCGTGACGACCAGCGCGACGACCGCGAAGAGGACGACCAGCAGGACGGCGTTCTCCCGCGAGACCGTCGAGAGGTTCCCGAACAGGTACTGGTTGATGCCGACCGCGAGCCCGCCGGTATTTAAACTGATGAGGACCGCGCCGAGCGCGAACCCGGTCGAGAGCACGATCGCCATCGACACGTCGTTGTACGCGTCGGTGGTCTCCGAGATCAGCTCGATCGCCAGCGCCGCGATCACGGCGACGACGATCGCCGTGACGTACGGGGAGATCCCGGTCCCGAGCAGCGAGTTGATGAACAGTCCGACGGCGACGCCCGCGAACGCGGTGTGCGCGAGCGCGTCGCCGATCAGCGCGAGCTGGCGGTGGACGAGGAAGGTACCGATAAGGGGGGCCATCACCGCGATGAGCGCGCCCACGAGGAACGCGTGGTGCATGAACACGTACTCCAACATGGCGATTCCCAGCTTCTCGCCGACCCAGCCGAGCGCGTCGCTCCACAGTCCGACGAGCCACGAGAGGAGGTCGTAGGGGGCTGAGAGGAGGGGAACCGACGCGGCAGCGACCGCCGGAGAGGCCGGGGCGGTCACGTGACGATCCCCCCTTCCTCGCGACGAACGTTCGTCCCGTACGCGCGGTCCAGCGCGTCGCTCTCGGCGAACGCCGTCGGGTCGCCGTCGAAGTACACCTCGCGGTTGAGACAGACGACTCGCGAGGCGTGCTCGATGACGGCGCCGATGTCGTGTTCGACCAGCAGGACGGTCAGCCCGTCCGCGACGAGGCCATCGAGGAGGTCGAAGAAGGCGTCGACGGACTCGGCGTCGACCCCGACCGTCGGCTCGTCTAAGACGAGCAGCTCCGCCTCGCCGGCGAGCGCCCGGGCGATGTAGGTCCGCTGGCGCTGGCCGCCGGAGAGCGCGGTGATCTTCCGGTCCGCGAGGTGTTCGATCCCGACCGTCCGGAGCGCCTCGCGGGCGTGCTCGCGGTCCGCGGCGGTCACGCGACCGAACCCGGCGTGCGGGAACCGGCCCATCAGGACGACCTCGCTCACCGTGATCGGCATCCGCTTCTCGTCTTCCGTCACGTCCTGTGCGACGTAGCCGACGCGCTCGCGCTCCGCGAACGCCCGGGCGGGGTGACCGAGCAGCTCCGCAGACCCCGAGTCGGCCTCGTGGAGCCCCAGGAGGAGCCGGAGCAGCGTGCTCTTCCCGGAGCCGTTGGGACCGACGATCCCGACGTACTCGCCGCGCTCGACCCGGAGGTCCACGTCTTCGACGACCGGGACCGCAGCGTACCCGAACGTCAGGGCTTCGGCCTCGACGAGGGGAGCGTCGTCGGTGTCGGTCGGTGTGGGTTCTCGACTCATGGCTCGAAGTTCCGACCGTAGTCGGCGAACGTCACGTCCTCGGGGTCGTCGACGCCGAGCAGGATCCGGAACGTCGGGAGGTTCACCTCCCGGGCGATGTCGAAGTAGCCCCACCCGCGCTCGACCCACGACTCCGCGGTCCCCGCGTACGGCGTCACGGGGTAGTACGCCTCGACGTCGGTCTGTTCGAGCAGCTGGCGCGCCGGGCGGATCGGCTCGAAGACGGCGGCGCCGATGTGCTCGATGCCGTGTGCGGCGATGGTGTCCTGCGCTCGCTGCATGTCGGCCGGCCGGACGTCGTTGCTGGCCGCGAGGTTCACGACGAGGGGTTCGATCGCCGCGCCATAGCGCTCGGAGACGTAGCCGAAGGCGTTGTGCGCGGCGAGGAACGCCACGTCGCGCTCGGCCGCGTCGAAGACGGCCTGCCACTCCTCGTCAAGGGCGTCGAGCTCCGCGTCGAGGCGCTCGGCGTTCTCCCGGATCGCCGCCTCGTGGTCCGGGTCCACCGCGGCGAGCCCGTCCGCGAGGTTCGCGACCGCGCCCTTCGCGCGTCGGGGGTCGAGCCAGAAGTGCGGGTCCTTCGCGCCCTCGACCGCCTCGTCTTCGGTCAGCGAGTCGGCGAGGTCGATGAGGTCGACGCCCGCTCGGGCGTTGATGAGTTCGGTCTCGGTCGACTCGGCCGCGAGCGCGTCGATCGCGCGGTCGACCCACGGCTGAAAGTCGGGACCGACGTGGACTAAGGCGTCGGCGTCGGTGATCCGGCGCTGGATCGACGGGTCCGGCTCCCAACCGTGTCCGTGGAGGCCGGTCGGCACGAGGTTCTCGACCGAGACGTCCGTCCCCTCCGCGAGCGAGTCAGCGAAGTCGTAGAAGGTGAAAAACGAGGCGACGACGGTGTACCCGTCGTTGCTGTCGTCCGAACTGTCGCCGGCCGAGCCCGCGTCGGCCGCGTTCCCGGTGCAGCCGGCGAGCCCTCCCGCCAGCGCGCCGGCGCCGATCGAGGCGAACCGGCGGCGAGAGACGCCGGGCGAATCGTTCGCAGCTGTGTGCATACCCGTGTTTAGATAGTAACAGTATAATATACTTCTGGTCAAAGAAAAAGATTAGATAAGACTAATTCTCACTGGCAGCCAACGGACTCCGCGGTGACTGGCTCGGCTCCTCGACCGCCCCGGCGACACGACTTTGTGCTCCGGCGCAGACGTTGGCAGCGATGACGGACACCTCCACGCGCGAGCGGTTCGGGCGGAACGCGAGCGAGATCGCGGGGGCGATCGTGACGGGGACGTGGCTCGCTGCGCTCCTGCTCGATTTCGGCTGGTGGCTCCCGTTCATGCTGTTCGGCTACATCGTGATCGTGCCGGTGGTCTCGATGTTGTTCGACGAGGACGAGGAGGCGGAGTCGGTCGGGAGGACCGAGCGCGAGTCGGTCGGCGAGACCGACGACGTGGAGCAGTCCGAGCGGGTCCCGGACGCGATCGCCCGGCTCCGCGCCCGGTACGCCGAGGGAGAGCTCACCGACGAGCAGTTCGAGCGGAAGCTCGACCGATTGTTGGAGACGGAGACGCCGGAGGACGCCGCGGCGTACGTCGAACGGAACGACGAGTCCGGCTCCGACGCGGGGCGTGGTTCCGAGCGTGACATCGAGCGCGAGCGCTGAGCCGTCGGCGGCTCCCGCGAGGACGGCAGCGAGCCCGCTCAGCCGCCCGCAAACCTCAAGCTTCAATGCGCGCGGCCAACTCCACCGTGTATGAGCGACCAACAGCTTCGCAAGGAGGCACACGACCTCGACGTCACCGTCTGGGTCGGGAAACACGGTCTCGATTCGGTCGTCGACGAAACGGCGGACCAGCTCGACGACGCCAAGCTCGTGAAGGTGAAGTTCCTCCGAGCCGCGCGTGGCGGGACCACCACCGACGAGCTCGCCGCCGAACTGGCCGACGCCGTCAACGCCGATCTGATCGAGACGCGCGGGAACACGGCGGTGCTCCACTGATGAGCGCCGCGGCCGACGGGACTGCGGTCGTCGCGATCACCGGTGCGGTGAACCCGTATCTCGGCCCGCTTACCGGGATCGTCATCGACGCCGCGATCTTCCTCGCCGTCGTCGTCGCGGCGTACGTCCTCCACAAAGCGGTCATCTCGCCGCTGATGGGGCGTCTGTTCGACAGACAGGGGCTCGACGAGCACGCCCGGCGTCCGCTTCAGAAGCTCGTGGCGTTCCTCGTGCTCTTCGCGGGCGTCACCGTCGCGTTCGGCGCGGCGGGCTATCAGGGGTTCCTGCGGTCGCTGGCGACGATCGCGGCCGCGGCGACGCTCGCGGTCGGCTTCGCGCTCCAAGACGTGATCAAGAACTTCGTCGCCGGCGTCTTCATTTATACCGACAAGCCGTTCCGCATCGGCGACTGGATCGAGTGGCAGGGGAACTCGGGGATCGTCGAGGACATCTCCCTCCGCGTCACCCGCGTGCGGACGTTCGACAACGAACTGCTCACGGTGCCGAACCACGCGTTGACGAGCGACGTCGTGAAGAACCCGGTCGCGAAGAAGACGCTGCGCCTGAAGTTCGTCTTCGGGATCGACTACGAGGACGACGTGGAGAAGGCGACCGATATCATCGTCGAGGAGGCCGAGAAGAGCGACGCGATTCTCGACGACCCCGCGCCGTCGGTGCGGCTGACCGAGCTCGCCGACTCGTACGTCGGGCTCCAGTCGCGGATCTGGATCGACGACCCGTCGCGGGCCGACTTCGTGAAGGCGCGCGCCGACTACGTGAAGGCCGTCAAGAAGCGGTTCGACGAGGAGGACATCTCGATCCCGTTCCCGCAGCGGACCGTCTCGGGGCGGAACGAGTGGACGGACCCCTCGTCGTTCGGCGGAGAGGCGTAGGCGTCGTCGGAGAGCCGGCGGCACCCGATGAACGCGCCCCTCCCGGTGACCTGCTCGGCTCCCGATAGTAACGAACTTGAGGGTCGGGTATCTGGTTGTGCCCATGCATGTGGTCATCATCGGGGCCGGCGAGGTCGGAACGAGCATCGCTGCGAGCCTCGCATCGGACCACGAGGTCGTCGTCGTCGACGTCGACGCCGACCGCGCTGAACAGCTCAAGTACGAGCTCGACGTGCTCACGATCGCCGGCGACGGGACCTCCTCGGAGATCCAAACGGCGGCCGACGTGGGACGGGCTGACATGGTCATCGCCTGTACCGACAACGACCAAACGAACCTCGTCGCCTGCGGTACCGCGAGGACGCTCGGCGACGGGTTCACCATCGCCCGCGTCAAAAGCACCGACTTCCTCCGGACGTGGGAGGGTAACGAGGGGGCCTTCGGCGTCGACTTCATGGTGTGTACCGACCTGTTGACCGCCGAGAACATCGTCCGCGTCATCGGGCTCCCGGCGGCGATCGACGTCGACCCCTTCGCCAGCGGGCTCGTCCAGATGGCCGAGTTCGAGATTGCGGAGGGGAGTCCCGTCGCCGGACAGACCGTCTCGCAGGCCGACCGCTTCGAGTCGCTCACCTTCGTCGGCCTGTTCCGCGACGGGGAGATGACGATCCCGCGCGGCGACACGAACATCGCGGTCGGGGACCGCGCGGTCGTGATCGGGAGCCCGGAGAGCGTCCAGGCGTTCGCGACCGACGTGGCGCCGGACACGACCCCCGACCACGCCGACGAGATCGTCGTCGTGGGTGGCAGCGAGATCGGGTACCAGACCGCCAGGCTGCTCGAAGAGCGCGACTTCAAGCCGCGGCTGATAGAGCGCGACGCCGACCGCGCGCGGTGGCTCGCGGAGAACCTCCCGAAGACGGTCGTGATGGAGCACGACGCGACCGACACCGAGTTTCTCACCCGGGAGCACGTCGACGACGCGGACATCCTCGTCACCGCGCTCCGCTCCGACGAGAAGAACCTGCTCGTCTCCGTGCTCGCCAAGCGGTTGGGCGTCGACCGCGTGATCGCGGTGGTCGACAGCCCCGATTACGTCACCGTCTTCGAGGAGATCGGCATCGACATCGCGATCAACCCCCGGACGGTGACCGCCGAGGAGATCACGCGGTTCACCTACGAGAGCGTCGCCGAGAACATCGCCGTGCTGGAGAACGACCAGGCCGAGGTCCTCGAACTCGAACTCACCGAGGGATGCGGGCTGACCGGCCGCCCGATCTCGGATATCGTCGCCGAGAGCGACGCGCGGTTCGTCATCGGCGCGATCACCCGCAATCACAAGCTGGTCACCCCGCGCGGCGACACCGTGCTCCAGGCCGGCGACCACGTCATCCTGCTCGTGGAGTCGGACTCCGTGGGAGATATCACCTCGATGGCGTGACCGGTTCGTGAGCACCACCATCCGAGTCGGCTGGCGGGCGAGCGTCGGGCTCACCGGAGACGTCCTCGCCGCGCTTCCGGTCCCCCTCGCCTTCCCGCTGCTCATCGCTATGTATTACGACGAGTCGCCGCTCCCATTTATCGCGGCGATCGCGGTCTCGCTCGCGATCGGGGCGGCGTTCCGGTCGGTACAGGACCCTGAAGAGGACCTCGGTCCCCGCGAGGCGTTCCTCGCGGTCGCGCTGATCTGGTTCCTCGTCGCCGCGGTCGGCGCGATCCCCTTCGTCGTCGCCGGCGTCGGGACGGTCGCGCATCCGGTGAACGCGATGTTCGAGGCGATGAGCGGGCTCACGACAACGGGCGCGACCGTCCTCGTCGACTTCTCGGTCCACTCCCGGTCCGTCATGATGTGGCGGCAGGTGATCCAGTGGCTCGGGGGGCTCGGTATCCTCATCTTAGCGACCGCGGTGCTCTCCGAGGTCGGGGTCGGCGGGGCCCAGCTCATGGAGTCGGAGTCGCAGACGCAGGACGTCAACAAGCTCACGCCGAAGATCTCGCGGACGGCGCAGCTCATCTGGGGGATCTACTTCGGGCTCACGGGGCTCGCGGTCGTCGTCTACTTCCTACTCGGCCTCGCCGTCGACCCGCAGATGGACCTGTACAACGCGGTCGCACACGCGTTCACCTCGGTGGCGACCGCCGGGTTCTCGCCGGAGCCAGAGAGCGTCGGCGCCTTCCACCCGCTCGTTCAGTGGGCGGTCGTCCCTTTCATGGTGATCGGCTCGACCAGTTTCGTCCTCATCTACTTCGCCATCAACGGCGAGCCGATGCGCCTGCTGCGAAACGAGGAGTTCCACTTCTACCTCGGCGCGATGGGGACGCTCGCGTCGGTCGTCGCGCTCGGGTTGTTCCTCGACCCGAGCATCGCCTACGGTCCCGAGGCGACGCTCCGGCACGCCGTCTTCAACGTCGCCTCCATCGTGACGACGACGGGGTACGCCAGCACCGACTACGTCCAGTGGGCGCCCGCGGCGAAGCACATGCTGTTCATGGGGATGTTCATCGGGGGGATGGTCGGGTCGACCACCTGTTCGATCAAGTCCCTCCGGTGGCTGGTCGCGCTGAAGTCGTTCAAGCGGAACCTCTACACCGCGATTCACCCGGAGTCGGTGCGCCCGGTCCGGATCACTGGAAAGTCGATCGACGAGGGCGCGATCCGGGACATCTACGCGTACCTGCTCCTCAGCATCGTGATCTTCTTCCTGCTCGCCGTGGTCATCGTCGTCGACGCGGAGCGGGCGGGCCTCCGTGTGGACGAGTTCGAGGCGCTCGGCGCCGCGGCGACGACGTTCCTCAACATCGGTCCGGCGTTCGGCGACGCGGGCCCGTACGGGACGTTCGCGACGTTCCCGCTGAGTACGCGGGCCGTGATGATCGTGTTGATGTGGATCGGGCGGATCGAGATCATCCCGGTCCTCGTGCTGTTCACGAAGGCGTTCTGGACGTCGTAGCGTCCCTCGGCGGTCGAGTTTCGAGCGACGGAGTCGGCGTCGATATAACTTCATTTTTAAATTGGATTCTCAAACCGAATGCCTTGTAGGCGATCGATGCCGGGAGTAGGTATCACACAGTTGTGGAGTGGTCGTTTATAAATAATCGAGCCGTGCTGCTGTTGGCGGTTTATGAGTTGCTGACGGCTCTGTGGTGGCAATTTTCAAAGCCCCAGCCGGGAGGACGCCGCACACTCGCTGCGCTCCTCGCTCGCGTTGCTCGCTGCGGTGCTTACGTCGTCTGCGGCGTCCTCCCGGCTGCCCCTTTGAGTCCCACCCCCGCACGGCGACCGCACCTCACGCCTCCCCAGCCTCGTCGATGGTCCTCCGCTTCGCTCCGGACCATCGACTCCCTCGCGCGTGCGGTTCGCGGCCTGTCGGCCGCTCACTGGCACGCGCCACCGCACCGTCTTTTACGATTTTTAAGAATCCACGGACCCCTACCGACGGCTTCTTATCGCATCGGAAAGCTACGACGCACATCGGAACCTCTGAGGGACACTCGTGACACGAACGACGGTCGACGTACGAGCGACGCTCAGCTACACCGGGACTATCGTGAAGCTCCTCTCCGCGTCGATGAGCGTCCCGCTCGTCGTGGCGCTGATCTACGGGGAGGACGCGCTCACGTTCGCGGTCTCGATGACGATCGCGGTCGCGGTCGGCGCGGGAATGGAACGGCTCGACGACGAACCGGACCTCGGCCCCAGAGACGCGCTGGCGGTCGTCTCGCTGGCGTGGCTCATGGCCGCGGTCGTCGGCGCGATCCCGTACGTCATCGCGGGCTACGGTACCCCCTCCGCGCTCGGACACCCGGTGAACGCGCTGTTCGAGTCGATGAGCGGCTTCACCACGACGGGGGCGACCGCGACCGCGGAGATCAGCTTCGAGCGGGACTCGCACGCCGTGTTGATGTGGCGG
>ENA-ORDC01002704-ORDC01002704.1-marine-metagenome-genome-assembly--contig:-NODE-2704-length-10172-cov-3.556513_pt1 | contig 10172 bp, 7 predicted proteins | sample MGYA00237783_ERZ508515 | MGnify/ENA primary metagenome ERZ508515 (study PRJEB26186, sample SAMN06268792) | marine metagenome | isolation source: Eden Landing Ponds, San Francisco, CA, USA | place...
CCTCGTCGCCCGCGACGAGGCCCACGCCCGCGAACTCGTCGCCCAGCTCGTCACCTACCTCCCGGACAAGGCCGGCGAGAAGCCGCCGCGCTCGGAGTCGAAACCGCCGCGGTACTCGCCCGACGGCATCGACGAACTCATCCCCGAGTCGCCGAACCGCCCCTACGACGCCCACGACCTCATCGAGCGCGTCGTCGACGCCGAGTCCGTGTTCGAGCTGAAGCCCGACTACGGCGAGGAAATCGTCACCGCGTTCGCCCGCATCGACGGCCGGCCGGTCGGCATCGTCGCCAACCAGCCCACCGAGCGGTCGGGAGCCATCTTCCCCGACGCCGCCGAGAAGGCCGCGGAGTTCATCTGGACCTGCGACGCCTACGAGATTCCGCTCCTCTACCTCTGTGACACGCCCGGCTTCATGGCCGGCTCGCAGGTCGAAAAAGACGCCATCCTCGAGAAGGGCAAGAAGTTCATCTACGCCACGTCGTCGGCGACGGTGCCCAAACAGACCGTCATCGTGCGGAAGGCCTACGGCGCGGGCATCTACGCCATGGGCGGCCCCGCCTACGACCCCGAGAGCGTCATCGCGCTCCCCTCGGGCGAAATCGGCATCATGGGCCCCGAAGCCGCCATCAACGCGGTGTACGCGAACAAGCTCGCCGACATCGACGACCCCGAAGAGCGGGCGCGGATGGAAGACGAACTCCGCGAGGAGTACCGCGAGGACATCGACGCCCACCGGATGGCGAGCGAGGTCGTCATCGACGAACTCGTCCCGCCGTCGACCCTCCGCGACGAGCTTGCGGCCCGCTTCGAGTTCTACGCGGACGTGGAGAAGTCGCTCCCCGACAAGAAACACGGGACCGTCCTCTGAGCCGACTCGGGGGTTAATGCTCCGTTTTTCCGGCGGGTAATCTCACGGTAACTGACCTAAGCGGCTCGTACTGAGGACGGTCGGGGTGCTACGGACTCTATCGTCGGCCGACGTCCCTCCCGTCCGTCCCATCGCGTCCCGACTGTCCCGTCTCGGCCCGGCGTCGGGAACCGTCTGCCGATAGCCCGCCATGAGCCACGAAGTTCCCCTCCCCGAGACGACCCGAACGGCACTCGCACACGCGATAAGCGACGAGCACGTCCTCTGGACCGTGACGATGCTGGCGTTCGTCCTCGACGTGTTGACGACGCTCTACGGACTCGGTCGGGGGCTGGCCGAACTGAATCCCGTCGTCCTCGCGCTCATCCCCGCGCTCGGCCCGGTGGGCGCGCTCATCTCGCTGAAACTCGTCGTGCTCGCGGTCGCGGTCGTCGCGTGGCGCGTCCTCCCGAGTCGCTACCGCGGGGCGATTCCAATCGGCGTGGCCGTCCCGTGGGGCGTCGCCGGGCTGATGAACACGCAACTCATCCTCGTCACGCTGTTCGGGTAGGCCGCCGGAGCGACTCGACCAGCACGGCCCACGCGAGCCCCGCCAGTCCGATGTCGCGGGCGAGCACGTCGCCGAACAGGCCGCCCTCGACGGCGAAGACGACCGCGAGGTAGAGACACGTCGCCGACAGCGAGACGGCCGCGACGGCGCTCGCGAGGGCGGTGTAGCGGTCGGCGACGATGGCCGCGCCGAACCCGACTTCGAGGACGCCGTTTGCGAGCATGAACGTCACGGGCGAGACGACGAGAAACGGCGCGAGCCACGGGACGACGTAGGCCGACCACGAAAGCGGGTCCAGAAGCTTGTGGACGCCCGCCGCGAACACCATCGCGCCGAGGCCGACCCGGGCGACGGTCGCCGGGTCGGGGGCGCGGTCGGCGACCGAGGTGGCCCGGTCGGTGGCCGACGCAACTCGCCCGGAGAGGCCGTCGAAGTCCATGCCCGACCTAGCGACGCCGGGGAGAAAACGGTGCGGGCGGGCGTGGAACCGCAGAGTGACACAGGCCGACCGAACCCGACCGGACCCGACCGAACCCGACCGAACCCGACCCGCCTCAGGCGTCGTCCGCGTCGGCGGCGAACTCGCGTTTCAGCGACAGCGCCGTGCGCTCGAACTCGCAGACGAGGTCGTCGTCCTGATTGAACACCTCGACGGTCATCGTCACCACGCCGCGCTCGCCGTCGGCGGTCTCGCGCTTGTCGAGGACGGTCGTCTGCGCCCGGAGCGTGTCGCCGTGGAACACCGGATTCGGGTGGGACACGTCGTCGTAGCCGAGATTCGCCACGATGGTCCCGTCGGTCGTGTCGGGAATCGAGAGGCCGACCGCGAGGCTCATCGTGTACAGGCCGTTGACCAGTCGCTCGCCGAACTGCGAGTCGGCCGCGAACTCGGCGTCGAGGTGGAGCGGTTGCTGGTTCATCGTCACGTCGCAGAAGCGCTGGTTGTCCGACTCAGAGACGGTGCGGCGCTTTTCGTGTTCGATGGTCCGGCCGACCTCGAACTCCTCGTAGTACAGACCGGTCATGGTGAATCGTGTGATAGACCGTGATAAAATCGTGCCGGTCGACCCTCCCGTATGACAACTATTGCCCCGAGCGAAACTAGATAACAACCATTATAATTATCCACAATAGAGGATTGCGAAAGCGCCCGATGGCGGCCGATTCGGTCGTCCGTTCGGTCGACGATTCGGCCGTCGCTACGGGCGCGGGACGGCGCGTCTGTCCCCCGGCACAGCCGGCGCTCGGCCGGCACGACCAACCATGGCATCCACAGTACCATCCACGGCGACGGACGACGAACCGACCGAAGAGACAGCCCTCCAGACGGCCCGCCGACAGCTCGAACGCGCGGCGGCGCACCTCGACGTCGACCCGGGCGTCATCGAGCGGCTTCGGCATCCGAATCAGGTCCACCGCGTCTCGGTGCCGCTCGAACGCGACGACGGCTCGACCGCGGTCTACACCGGCTACCGCGCTCAGCACGACAGCGTCCGCGGGCCGTACAAGGGCGGCCTCCGGTTCCACCCCGGCGTGACCGAAGCCGAGTGCATCGGGCTCTCGATGTGGATGACGTGGAAGTGCGCCGTGATGGACCTGCCCTTCGGCGGCGGCAAAGGCGGCATCGTCGTCGACCCCAAGGACCTCTCGACCGACGAGAAAGAGCGGCTCACCCGCCGGTTCGCCGAGGAGCTTCGGCCCTTCATCGGCCCCACGAAGGACATCCCCGCGCCCGATATGGGCACCGACGCCCAGACGATGGCGTGGTTCATGGACGCCTACTCGATGCAGGAAGGCGAGACGACGCCCGGGGTCGTGACGGGTAAGCCGCCGGTCGTCGGCGGGAGCGAGGGCCGCGACACCGCGCCCGGCCGCTCCGTCGCTATCATCGCCCGCGAAGCCATCGACTACCTCGGCTGGGACATCGAAGACACCACCGTCGCAGTCCAGGGGTTCGGCTCGGTCGGCGCGCCCGCCGCGCGACTCCTCAACGACGAGGGCGCGACGGTCGTCGCCGTCTCCGACGTGAACGGGGGCATCTACGACCCAGACGGCCTCGACACGCACGACGTGCCGACCCACGAGGAGGAACCGGAAGCCGTCATGAAGTACGACGCGCCGCGGAAGCTCTCGAACGAGGAACTGCTCGAACTCGACGTGGACGTGCTCATCCCGGCGGCCATCGGGAACGTCATCACGACCGAAAACGTCGACGCCATCTCGGCGGAGATGGTCGTCGAGGGCGCGAACGGGCCGACGACGTTCGCGGCCGACGCCGTCCTCGAAGAGCGCGGGATTCCGGTCCTCCCCGACATCCTCGCCAACGCCGGCGGCGTGACGGTCTCGTACTTCGAGTGGTTACAGGACATCAACCGCCGCCAGTGGTCGCTCGAACGCGTCCACGAGGAACTCGAAGCGGAGATGCTCAAGGCGTGGAACGCGGTCCGCGAACACGTCGAAGAACGCGACCTGACGTGGCGCGACGCGGCGTACGTGGTCGCGCTCTCCCGCATCGGCGGCGCGAAGGAGACGCGGGGCCTCTGGCCCTGAGCGGCTGGCCGTCGAGCGAAAGCTGACACAACCTGCGGTTCTTTTTCGGCGCGCTTCTCAGTCAGCGACCGCGTCGGCGACTTTCTCTATCGGGTGTGGCGGGTCGTCGGCCGCACCGTCCATGTCTTCGAGTTGCGTCCGACACGACGCGCCGGGGGCGACGACGGTGTCGCCGCGGCTCTCACCGAGTTGGTCGGCGAGGATGCCGCCGATGGCCTTCGACAGCGAGTGGTGTTCGGCCTCGTAGCCGAAGCTCCCCGCCATGCCGCAACAGCCGGAGTCGAGCGGGGCCACGTCGTAGCCGGCGCGGCGGAGGACGCCCACCGCGTGGTGGTCCTTCCGCGTCGCCTTCTGGTGGCAGTGGCCGTGGTACGTCAGCGTCTCGTCGCCCGCGCCCGCCGCCGCGTCGCAGTCGAGCCCCTCAACGAGGCGCTTCGCATCGAGGTACTCCATGACGCCGTAGGTCTCGGCGGCGACGGTCTCGGCCGCGTCGCTCGAAAGCAGGTCGAGGTAGTCCGACTGGAGCATGACCGCGTCAGACGGCTCGACGAGGACGACGCTCCAGCCGGCTTCGACGCGGGGCGCGAGCGCCGCGACGTTCGTCTCGGCGCGCGCTCGCGACCGGTCGAGAAAGCCCTTCGAGTGGGCCGGGCGGCCGGTGGCGGTCACGTCGTCGGGAATCGAGACGTGGACGCCGGCGGCTTCGAGGACGCGGACCGCGGCCTTCCCCGCGTCGGGGTGGTTGTAGTTGGTGTAGCTGTCCGGGAACAGAAGCACCCTGTCGGTCGCCTCGGCCTCGGGGACGCGAGCGCCGCCCCGCGCCTCGAACCAGTCTTCCAGCGACTCGCGGTGGAACGTCGGAAGCGACCGCTCTCTGGCGATGCCGACGGTCTTTTCCATGACCGTCCGCGCGCCCGGCACCTTCGCCGCCCAGTTCGAAAGCGGGGCGAGCCGCGAGCCGAGCGCGTTCAACCGGTCCACCTCGGCGAACAGGTGGTCCCGAAGGCTCGCGCCGCGAGACTCGTGGTGGGCGTGTTCGACCTCGGCTTTGAGCTTCGCCATGTCGACCTCGCTGGGGCAGTCGCGGGCACAGCCCTTACAGCCGACACAGAGGTCCAGCACCTCGCGCATGAACTCAGTGTCCGTCGCGTCGGCGTCGAGGTCGCCGCTCATCGCCTGCCTGAGCATGTTAGCCCGGCCGCGGGTGGACAGTCCTTCCTCCTCCGTGGCGCGGTAGGTCGGACACATCACGCCGCCGGTGGTCGACTGGTCGCCCCGACAGCCGCCACAGCCGTGGCAGAGCTCCGCCATCCCCTGAAAGCCGTTTTCGGTGTCCCAGTCGAGCTCCGGCTCGAAGCCGGCGTCGAACTCGTAGTCGGGGGAAAAGCGGAGATTCTCGGTCATCGACACGTCGCCGCAGACCTGCCCCGGGTTCAGGAGCCAGTCGGGGTCGAACGCGGTCTTGAGGTCGCGGAAGGCGTTCCAGAGCCGGTCGCCGTACAGCTTGCGGTTCCACTGGGTCCGCGCGCGGCCGTCGCCGTGTTCGCCCGACACCGACCCGCCGGCCTCGACGACGAACTCCGTCACCTCGTCGGCGATGGTCTCGAACGAGTCGAGACCGTCGAGCGTCTTCGTGTTGACGAGCGGGCGGACGTGGAGCACGCCCGGTCCCGCGTGGGCGTAGAAACTCGTGTTGGCGTCGTGGTCGTCGATGACCTCGCGGAACCGCTCGACGTACCCCGGTAGCTCGTCGGCCGGCACGGCGCAGTCCTCGATGAAGGAGATGTGCTTCTCGTCGGTCGTCCGCGACAGCAGGATGGGCGCGGCGGCCTTGCGCATCTCCCAGAGTCCCGCGCGGGCCGCCTCGTCGTGGGCTTCCAGCGCGTCGAACGCGCGGGCGTCGTCGGCGACGCCGACGTCCGAAGATGGCGTCGCCTCCGGGGTCACCGATGGCGCGCGGGCCGTCAGCAGGTCGGCGACTTTCCGCCGGCCGTCCGCGTCGGAGTCGGCGTAGAACTCGACCAGCAGGGCCGCGCGGGTCCCGTCGGGGAGCGACGCGGCCACGTCGCGGAACTCGGCGGTGTCGAGCGCGAGGTCGATGAGCACGTCGTCGATGAGTTCGACCGCCGCCGGGTCGTGGTCGAGGATGGGGGCCACGTCGGCGGCGGCGTCGAACACGTCCTCGTAGGTGAGGAGCGCGACCGCCTTCGTCTCCGGGAGCGGTTCGAGCGAGACGGTCACCTCGGTCACGACGGCGAGGGTTCCCTCGCTCCCGGCGAGCAGGCGCGCGAGGTTCACGGTCCCCGACTCGCAGTCCGGGTCGGTGCCGGTCCCGTCGGAACGCGGGCGCTCCCCGCGGGCCTCCTCGACCAGCGCGTCGAGGTTGTAGCCCGAGACGTTGCGCTTGAGGTCCGGGTAGCGGGCGTCTATCTCCTCGCGCTCCTCGTCGAGCACGCGGACGACCTCGGCGTAGATTCGGGGGAGAAGCGGGCTCTCCGTGCCGTCGTCCCCCCACGCGTCGCTCTCGGGGTCGGCCTTCTCCCGGAGGTCGTCCACGCGAACCTCGCCGAACCGGTGGACGCTCCCGTCGGCGAGGACGACCTCGCACTCCTCGACGTAGTAGTCGGTCTTGCCGTACTTCAGCGAGTGCGCGCCGGTGGAGTTGTTGCCGATAGCGCCTCCGAGGACGCTCCGGTCGCCCGCCGCGGGGTCCGGGCCGAACGTGAGACCATGGTCGGCCGCGGAGTTATTGAGGTCCGCGAGCGTAACCCCCGCCTGCGCGGTCGCCGTCGCCGCCTCGGTGTCCACCGACTGGACTCCGTCCATGTGCCGCGAGAGGTCGAGGACGACCGCCTCGTTGACGGCCTGTCCGGCGAGGCTCGTGCCGCCGCCGCGCGGGAGGACGGGAATCTCGCGGTCGGCGCAGTAGTCGACGACGGCCGCCACGTCGGCGGTCGAAATCGGCATGACGACGCCGACGGGGAGCACCTCGTACGCCGAGGCGTCGGTCGCGTACAGCTGTCGAGTGTACTCGTCGAACCGCACGTCGCCCTCGACGAGGCGTTCGAGGTCAGAGACGAGCGCCTCGCGGTCGGTGTCGCCGCCGACGTAGTCGTAGTCGGCGCGGGGGTCGTCGCTGGGGTCGACCCCCGAATCAGCGTGTTGGTCGCCGCGAGGGTCGTCGGGGCGTTCCTGCGTCGCCATCGGGAGTCAGTTCGACTCGGCGGCCAGCACTTGGTTCTCCAACTCCGCGCCCTCGTCGAGCCGCCCGAGGTTCCCGGCGACGATGTCGGCGAGTCGGTCCCAGTGTTTCGGCGTGTGACCGCCCGTGTGGGGGGTGATGAGGCAGTTCTCCAGCCCCCACAGCGGGTGGTCGGCGGGAAGCGGTTCGGGGTCGGTCACGTCGAGCGCGGCCCCGCGAATCTTGTTCGACCGGAGCGCCGACACGAGCGCGTCGGTGTCGACGATGCCGCCGCGGGCGGCGTTGACGAGCACCGCGTCGGTCGGCATCGTGGCGAACTCCATCTCGCCGATGAGTCCGCGGGTCAGGTCGTTCAGCGGGCACGCGACGACGACGTACTCGCTCCGGGAGAGCGCGTCGTGAATCGCGTCGGGTTCGAAGCCGGCGACTTCGTCGGTCGGCCCGCCCTTCGACGGGGTGTAGCGGATGCCGATGGTCTCGACTTCGAAGCCCTGCAACCGCTGGGAGACGGCCTGCCCGATGGAGCCGAGGCCGATAATCGTCACCGTGCTGTCGGTGAACTCGCCGGACTGGAAATGTCGCCACTCGGCGCGCTCCTTGCGCCGCCAGCCCTCGTGGAGGCGGCGGGCGAACACGAGCATGTTACCGATGGCCTGCTCGGCGATGCCCGGCGCGTGGATGCCGCCGGCGTTGGTGACGGCGACGCCGTGGTCCGCGAGCGCGTCCATCGGGACGTGGTCGGTCCCGGCGAACGTGCAGGCGAACAGTTCGAGTCGGTCGGCGGGGTCCAGCAGGTCCTCGTCTATCGTGATGCCCGTGGCGACGCGGGCGTCGGCGACGAGTTCGCGTTCCTGTTTCGGTGTCCGGGCGAGCGTCACGGTCCGGTCCGGGAGGCGCTCGCGGAGCGCGTTCGCGTACGATTCCATCGAAAGGCCCTCGGTCCCCTCGCGGAGGACGACGATGTCTGTCTCGGTCATGGTGTGAGTCGCGCGCGTCGCGGGCGCGATTGCTACATCGATTGGGTGACGCTCCCTTAGTCTTTTTGCGTAGTCGGTGTCCACGGATACCGTTTATGCTTAAGTGGGTGGCGGATGGTACGTGTACGCATGGCTGACGCCGTTCGAGCGCGATTAGCGGAGCTTCGCAGAGACCTCCACCGCCACCCCGAACCGGGCTGGTGCGAGTTCCGGACGACCGCGCGGCTCGTCGAGGAACTGCGCGCCATCGGCGTGGACGACCTCGCCGTCGGCGCGGACGCCTACGACCCCGCAGACCGGATGGCCGTCCCGAGCGACGACCGCCTCGACGAGTGGTACGAGCGGGCGCTCGACCGCGGGGTCGACCCTGACCTCCTCGAACCCCTCCGCGGCGGGACGACCGGCTGTGTCGCCGTCCTCAACCGCGGCGAGGGACCGACGGTCGGCCTCAGGGTCGACATCGACGGGCTGTTCATCGAGGAGTCGAACGACGCGGGCCACGACCCCGCGGCCGAGGGCTTCCGTTCGGAGACCGGCGAGACGATGCACGCCTGCGGCCACGACACCCACATGGCGTGGGGGCTGGCGACGCTCGAAGCCGTCAAGGAGAGCGATTTCTCGGGTCGACTCGTCGTGTTCTTCCAGCCCGCGGAAGAGATTTCGGGGGGCGGCGCACCCATGGCGAAAAGCGAGTACGCCGCCGGTATCGACTACTTCTTCGCGGTCCACGTCGGCCTCGACCACCCGACGGGCGAGGTCGTCGCCGGCATCGAGAAACCGCTCGCCATGTGTCACATCGACGCGGCAATCGAGGGGACGACCGCCCACGCTGGGAAAGCGCCGGAGGCCGGCGCGAACGCCATCCACGCGCTCGGCACTGCCATCGAGAGCGTCTACGGCATCCCGCGGCACTCCGACGGGATGACCCGCGTCAACGTGGGCCGGGTCGAAGGCGGCACCGCGAGCAACGTCATCGCCGACGAGGTCGAGGCCGTCGCCGAGGCGCGCGGCGAGACGACCGAACTCATGGAGTACGCGAAGTCCGAACTCCGCCGGCGGTTCGAGAAGGCGGCCGAACTGCACGACTGCGAGGCGATGGTCGACGTGGTCAGCGAGAGCCCGCGGGCCGACAGCGACCCCGAACTCGTGGAGGCGGTCGCCGACGCCGCCGAGACCGTTGAAGGCGTCGACCGCGTCGTGCCGACCGCCGACTTCGGCGCGAGCGAGGACGCGACGTTCCTCATGGAGCGCGTCCAGCGCGACGGCGGCCTCGCGTGTTACTCCATCGTCGGCACCGACCACCCGACGAGCCACCACACCGCGACGTTCGACGTAGACGAGCGGAGCCTCCAAACCGGCGTGGAGGTGCTCACGCGGTCGATTCTGTCAGTCGCCGGCGTCGAGTCGGTACCGGAAATCGCGGGAGCGAACCAATGAGTGACGGGCGCGTCACCGGCGAGTCGGCACCCCCGGTGTCGGACGTCGTCACCGCCGACGACGTGGCGGACGCCCACGAGCGACTCGACGGCGTGGTCCACCGGACGCCACTCGATAGCTCCCGGACGATAGCCGACCGCTGTGGGGCCGAGCGGGTCGACCTCAAACTGGAGAACGTCCAGCGGACGGGGTCGTTCAAGATTCGCGGCGCGTACAACGCGATGGCGCAACTCCCCGAGTCGGCGCGCGAGCGGGGCGTCGTCGCCTCCAGCGCCGGCAACCACGCGCAGGGCGTCGCGCTCGCGGGCGACCTGCTGGATATCGACACGACCATCGTCGTCCCCGAAATCACGCCGGCGGTCAAAATCGACGCCACCCGCGGCTACGGTGCGGACGTCGTCGTCGAGGGCGACCTGTACGAGGAGTCGTACGAACACGCCCTGCGACTCGCCGAGGACGAGGGACTGGAGTTCGTCCATCCCTTCGACGACGCGGCCGTCATCGCCGGACAGGGAACCGTCGGGCGGGAAATCGCGGCCGACGCGCCTGACGTGGACACGGTTCTCGTCTCCATCGGCGGCGGCG
>ENA-ORDC01002705-ORDC01002705.1-marine-metagenome-genome-assembly--contig:-NODE-2705-length-10171-cov-6.509511_pt1 | contig 10171 bp, 11 predicted proteins | sample MGYA00237783_ERZ508515 | MGnify/ENA primary metagenome ERZ508515 (study PRJEB26186, sample SAMN06268792) | marine metagenome | isolation source: Eden Landing Ponds, San Francisco, CA, USA | place...
TCTTTCCACAGATCTTTTAATATCGCTGTCAAATCCAACCCTAATATCGCAAGGCTGAGCATTAATTTTCTGTATCATTCCAAGTACTATTTCGACAAGACGATGTTCATCTATATTATTGTGGCTCATTGTTTTCCACCTATTGGTTTGAATTTGAACGTTCTTCAGTGAGATTGGGACGTTTCATGCGTCGAATGCGTAGGGCTTTTGCTGCCTCTTTTAAGTCCTCGTGAGACCACATCCGACGCCCTCCAATTTTTTCCGGTGGATCGATGTCTTGTGCTCGAAGGAGGTTGTCTAAATCGTAGTAATTGACCTCTTGGTCGAGCTGCTGGCTAAGGTATTCCACAGCCTCTCCAGAGGTGAGATAGTGTTTTATTTCCATAGATTCTAGGGTTCTATTAAAGATTAATTTAAGCCAAAGAATTACTTTGACTGCAATAGAACCCTAGTGTACAATTCTGTTATCAGGTATTTTGGAAATACGAATTTTTTTATTTCCAAAAGGTCAACTAGCCGAATACATATCATCAATAACTAAATGTGCTAGCTCCTCTTTAAATCCAGATTCTAACCCTATTTTCTTCGTAAGAATACCGCTTAGATAGTTGATGACAGATTCTAGTATAGAAAATTCAATATGCTCTGGGGAATGCCTGTTTTGGGAAGTGAATATATTGGGATTTTTATAGAAACTACCCTCGAGTATGGTTCCTCTTTTAGGATCAAGATGATGTTGTATTCCGCCAGGAAAGCGATAATCGCTTAGCTTGTTAGATAGCTTTGGAAGGTCACTGATATTGCTTTGAACATCAATTGTGTCACCAGAGGCAGAAGTGAAAAGGTTAAACTTAATATGATTATTCAATTCATTAACGATGATTCCTTCTAAATAATCACGAATGGTGATGTATTCCAATTCTGTTAATAAAACATGTTCAATTACCCATTTCGGCCAGTCAAATATTTTCAACTCTTTTAGTTTGGGCTCAATTAAGGCAAGTCGGTTATAACGGTTTGGATCAAACCACTCATTTTGATCCTCAAAAATATCATGAAAACTCTTGGGATATTCCTGAATTGAACTATACTGGTACTGCTTTAAGTCTCGTTGAAACCCTCTGCTGTAACTCAAGGTGATATTCTCGGAGCCATCTATTTGTGGAATAGGGGTAGGGGGATTTTCAAAATAGACGTCTTTAAATTGATCAAATCGGCTAGCAACATCACTGAGCAAGTTGTTATGTTCTAAAAGCTTTTCTTCTTGAAGGTGTTGGAATAGCTCAGAAAAGGGGCCATTGGATCGTGTTCCTAAGGCAACATGCTTGAATATATTTTCAAAATTTGTTCCTTTCAGAGATTCAACAATTGAGTCATAAATTTTGGTCGGAAATTCGTCATAGACTAGCGGTATGATCCCTTCTTGGTCGATGTAGAACTTAGTTCTATTGTAATCCAACCTCGATTCTTTTTGGTTGTACCCCTCATCGAAATAAAATTCAAGTTCTTTAACAATATTTTTTTGTTTGTCAGAAACAGCTTTCATTCGAGATATTTCTCGATCTAGCTCTACCGTATTTCTTGTAACTTCCTTTATTTTACTTTTATTGTGAAAGTCACAAATCTCTTGTACTAAACTAGTGACCGTCAGCTTGTTATTATCTTCCTTATAGGTGTGCCCATAGATATAAATTTCTGCTTTATCTATGAGCTCTGTGACAAATTGATTAAAGTAATAGAGATCAGGTTTTTTCGTCTCAGACATAAAAAATATTTCTATTAAACTTGGTTATGAGAACACGGAAAAATATAAAAATACGTTGTAGAAGTAATTCTTAATACCTTATATTGGCATCTGCTGAAAAGCAGGTAACAAGAATCGTTGCTGAGAGGCCATACAAAGTCTAATTTAGACACAAAATAGACACAAGAAAATGGGTCTTTTAGGGAAAAAGTACGATATAAGGTAAAATCTGATGTTAGAAGTAATTACGCTAACATATTGTTATTCAACAACTTAACACAAATGCCTGAGTGGCGGAATTGGTAGACGCGCCGGATTCAAAATATAGCGAAAAATGATTAATAAGCAGCTTATCCGCTATTTATTTGTAAGATCATTTTCGTGGATGGTATAATCCCACAGCATTTCTCCATCTGATCCGTAGGTTTCAAGAACCAATCTTCGATTATCCTCTTCTCCCCTCACATGCATCATCCCAAAATTTTGATCATCATAAACCAGCGTACCATCCACGCGTTGAGGATTATCATATTCCTCGGATTCGTTCAAATCCCCATAGGTCCCGCTGCTTAGCGGTGATGAAGTAAACTCATAAATAGGATAGGAATCCTCCCGATCTGTTTTTAATAGCTCGGTAAAGTGGCGATCGCCCGAAAGGAACAAAACACCCGGAATATCATGCTTATCCAAAAAATCCATAAGCTGTTCGTATTCCTCGCCATATGCCATTAGCGATTCGCTATCCTTCATCTTATTGGTCACCTGATTCCCAACCACGACAATTTTAAAGGTCGCATTACTGCTCACCAAGCTATCCATCAGCCATTGCAGCTGCGCTTCTCCAAAGAAATCCTTGCCCTCTTTCTTAAGCTGATTCGGTGCCCGATGGTAACGGTCATCCATCAGAAAAAATTCAACATCGCTGTATTTATATTTGGTGAAAATGCCATCCGTTTCGCTGGTTCCATATCCCGGATTTGCCCAATACCTCCTGAAAATTTCCAGCGCTTCTTGACGCATGCGATAGGATCGATCAGAATTATTGGGGCCGTAATCATGATCATCCCAGGTGGCCAGATTAATCGCATTGGCCAGCAACGGCTGCATTTCCGGGGTATTACGCGCATCTTGATAGCGATAATCCATTCGTTTCTTGGAATAAAAATCAGGTTCGCGGTAATAGACATTATCACCCAGCCACAACATCATATCCGGATGTTGTTCATTGATATGCGTTAATATCTCTGTTCCCTTTCCATAAGGCGTTCCCGGACGATCATACTCAGAATCATTTATATAAAGACAGGATCCCATAGCCACAGAAAAGTCCGGTGCCGGTTTGCGCCACTGCCAAAGCTGCTGGGTCGTAAACTCCGTTTTATACGGCAAATCGACCTTCTCGCCGTCAATGCTTAGCTCATACCGATAAGTCGTTCCATAATCCAGATCCGTCAGTTTCACCTGCGCCGTATTAGAATCCAGTGCCAAGGTCGAACTGCTAAATACGTGATTAGGAGCTTTCTCATCACCCTTTTTCCAATAGGTCAATTCAAATGAAGTCGGTTTTGTTGTTTGTATCCATATATTTGCTTCCTGCATCTCCACATAGCCCAGCATAGGACCCGCTTCAAGCTGAGGTTCTTGTTGTGCCTGCGCCGAATGAGCTACAAAAAGCAGCAGAACGATTAATACCGACCGAAGAAATTTTGGTGAATAACTCATATAGCTAATTTAGTTTCAGATTAAAAAGCCTGTCCCAACGTAAAATGACAATAGCTTCATTAACTTTCGTTTTACCGTTGAATATACTTGATGATTGCACTATTTTCATCATCTCTTAATTCGGAAGTATCTTAACTTAATAAAAAACTATGCGCATCATCATTTTCGGCCCTCCCGGCGCCGGCAAGGGAACACAGGCTAAACTCATCAGTGAAGAATACGGAATACCTCACCTTTCCACCGGCGAAATATTTCGATCCGCTATAAAAAACGGAACCCCGCTTGGTAAAGAAGTTAAATCCATTTTGGATGCCGGAGATCTGGTTCCGGATGAAAAAGTAGTAGGCCTTGTAGAAGAAGAGCTTAAAGATGAGCGCTACGGCGACGGCTATATTTTAGATGGTTTTCCCCGCACCGTTCCCCAGGCCGAAGCTTTCGATGATATTTTAGATAAAAAAGGCAAAACTCTGGATGCCTTTCTACAGCTGGAAGTTCCCCAACACGAACTTGTAGATCGAATTTTGACCCGCGGAGAAGGTCGTTCGGATGATACGCCCGAGAAAATTAAAAATCGCCTGGCCGTCTATCGCCAGGAAACAGAACCCGTCCTCAACTACTATAAAAAGCAAGATGTCGTTAAACATATTGACGGGGTCGGCTCCATTGAAGAGATATTTGGGAGAATTAAAAAAACGCTGAACAACATCTGATTTCCTCCCTTAGAATTATGCGTTTAAAATCCCCTTTATTCTATGAAAGGGGATTTTTTTTCTGCACCTTCATGTTGAGTAAGGGAAAAACCTATATCTACCATAGCGTTTTTCCTGCATTCCTTTCTTTACAAGGTGAATAAATTAAAATCTTATTTAAATTATTCATCTCTTAGTTAAGATATATCATGAAAAATACTATTGCTGGGATTGCTATTGTGGGCGCTTTATTTATTTCGGGATGTACTACATCCGGGGCTTTTCTATCAGCGAACCAAACACAGGTTAATCTGGAACAAGCCAACTATAACATAACTGCAACGAGTGTATCAGGATATTCCGAATCCGCTTATGTTTTGGGCTTTAGCTATTCTACAGGGTTTACCACCAGCACTTTTGCAGTCGGACGTGTGGAAGGCACCGGAATGCTCTACAAAGAAGCACTGGAAAATCTATGGATCAATTATGAAAAGGATAATGGTACCATCGACGGCAAACGCCTTGCGCTTACCAACGTACGCTACGACACAGATATCTTAAATCTGTTTATATATACCAAAGTAATGGTAGGCGTACGCGCTGACATAATTGAATTTACTGACTAATCAGTTAATTTATTGTTTAAGGTATCCAGAATACCCAGTGTTATATCACTAATACGTTGTGCATCAGCAAAATTTCGGGCACCGGGTCCATATACAAAAAGCGGTACGGCATTAAGCGTATGGGTTTTAACGGATAGATCTTCCACATTTCCATGATCACTGCACAACACAATAGTGGTTTCTCCAGACTTGTTATTAATTAAATGCCACAAAAACCGATCGTAGACATCTAAAAAATGATTGGCTTTTTCCATCTCCTGGCTGTGTCCGGCTTTATCCGTTAAATAATACTCATGCAGCAACAAGTCATACTCCTCGGATTGCTCCAGCAGGCGATCAGCAGCATGCTCCGGGGTAATTTTGGGTACATCGATATTGAGATGCTTCCGCCACGCCCATTGTGTTAACTCAGCAGTTAATGCTTTTTCTTCCTTCACCTCTTGAGTGGTATTCAGGCTTATACCAGCACTTTTAGTCATTAAGGTAGTACAACTCCAACGATTTCGCTTACGCGCCTTTTTAAAAAATATATCCGGGTAGGCATTGATGAAGTTACAGCTATATCCCTGCTGTTTTGCTTTAATGAACAAACTTTGCTCTTTCAGGAAAGGCTTTATACCCGAATGCGGGAAGGGACCAAAGTGCTTCCCTATCTCTTTAGGTGCATTTTTTCCCGTAAACAGGGCCGTCTGACCCGTTCCGCTCTGGGGCAATCCTTCTACATCCAGTCGGGCATCCACAAATTTAAACAGGTGGTTAGTATCGGTTTGATCGGTTGCTTTTTCGGTAAATTGTTGGTCTCCGGTCATAGCCGAAAATCCACGGTAGACAGATTGAGTGAAGGGATTTGCATCACTGGCTTTTCCCAGCCCTACCCCATCGATAAATAAGAAAATAATAGACATCGCTGCTTTACTGCTTAATGTGTATATGCCTTCTTTTTAAATCGTTCGATCTTAAGCCATCTGCGTATCATTGTAATACCCATACCCAAGAACGCAAAACCTAATACACTAATAAGTATGGTGCCAAACCAGTTCCATAAATTCTCATCAATAATAGCCTCATAATTATTATCAGGATCGTATAGAACCGGAACCAATGCTCCCCTGCTATACGATGGATGAGAAGAACCTACGTCGTGACGAAAAGTTACGGCCCTTCCCGATTCGGGTGATTTAAATTCAACGACCGGATAGTAAGTGGTTCCGTCACTATCCGTAGAGGCGTAGTACTCAATTACCGTACCCTCAACCGGTAGCGTCCGCTCCAGGAAATTCCAGCGCTGCAATCCTAAATACATAGCCATGGCAATAGCAAGTAATCCCACTAAGGCAAAGATCGGACCTACAACTTTGATATTCTTATTCCCGGGCAGGTCGGTACTCATCAAATCACTTTGCTCAGTAATTAATGAGGCATCATCATCCTGATCTTTTTGAGCGGACTTTTTTCGAAGGTTGCGTATTTTATGGCTTATTTCAGGCATGCTGGTAATATTGTTTTTGCGCATCAATGATCCCAGAAACCATGCCAGCAGTACCGCAGGACCCAACGTAAAGAGCAAAGAAAAAAACGTCATTTCAAAATTCGACCAAAAGTAATAGCAAATCCCAAGGCCAATCAGAAAAAAGATAGATCCAATAACAGACTGCGTTATTGATTTTAAACGAGCCTCATCAATCTTTCTTGAATAATAGACCTCCACCCGATTCTCCAATATCATACATCGGCCAGCTGGCCCCCGAGTTCGCCTTTAACTCCTTTTCATTACCATAGGCTACATATTCAATGATCGGATAATACATCAGCGAATTGCTGTTACGGCTCCGCCGCTGTTGCATTCGAAATGCTTTTACCTTGCCGGGGATTGTTTCATAAGACGTTACAACGGTGTAATAATCATATACAACCATGCCCCCAATCCACATAAAAATAAGCCCGAATAACAATAAAAAGCCGGACATCCCTATTCATTTAAAAGGTTTACATGAAATGCTAAATAACAAAAAATTTCAGCGCTATTCTATAAGGGAAATCCCTATACCCTATTATCGCTCCATGACCAACGTAACAGGACCATCGTTGTGGAGTTGTACATCCATATAAGCGGCAAAGCGGCCGCTTTCAATATTAAGATCCGAATGCTGTTTAAAATAAACAATCATATCCTCATAGAGCTTTTCTGCTTTATCCGGACCGGCTGCTTCAAAATAACTAGGCCGGTTTCCCTGCTCATAATCCCCGTATAAGGTAAACTGTGGTACCACCAGAATTTCGCCGCCTACATCCTGTACGGAAAGATTCATCTTACCCTCTTCATCATCAAAGACGCGCAGCTTCAGTATTTTATCGGCTAGCCACTGCATCTGCTCTTCGGTATCATCTTCATGTACCCCCACCAGCAGCATAAGGCCGTGATCAATAGAGCCGACGCTCTCATTTTTAACTAAAACACTCGCTTCGGATACCCTTTGCAGCACTACTTTCATAACTAAGTCTGTTAATAACTATGTGGACAAGTATGTGTATAACTTCTTCTTAAAACAGATTATCCAAAACCAACAAAATTTCTCCACAGCTTTCAACAACAGAATATTATTTTCCACAAGTTATACAGTAAGATTTTCGTGTCGATAACATTTTTTACTTGACACTCACTTTTATGTGGATTGTTAATAACTCAAAATAAATTCGCCTAAGTTATTGTTTTTATTAGAAATTTTATCCACAAAATAATCCACAATACTAATTTAGATGCTTGCCTATTGTGTGTTAAAAAGTTATCCACTTATCCACAGTAACTACTATGTACTACAAATATTATTTATTTAATACTATTAAGGGTTTCCGGTGGATAATGTGGAGAAATATTTCTTAAAAACGAGATTCAAGTTGGCTATATTTATATCAGATTGAAAAACGAAATATAATTCCAAGTTATCTGCAATGAGTAAAAAGAAATTTACCTACAAAGATGCCGGCGTTGATATTGAAGCCGGAGAAGAGATGGTTGAATCCATAAAAGGCGTCGTTCAGGAAACCCACAGCGATGCCGTATTGAGTAATATCGGGGGATTTGGTGGATTCTTTCGTCCTGACTTGAGCAGCTATAAGGATCCCGTTTTTGTGAGCAGTGTAGATGGCGTAGGTACCAAGCTGATTGTGGCATTCAAATCAGGGAAATATGATACCGTGGGACAAGATCTTGTTAATCACTGCGTCAATGACATCGCTGTTTGCGGGGCCGATCCCCTTTTCTTCCTAGATTATTTTTCAACCGGAAAACTGGAGCAGGACGTCGGTTACCAAGTGGTTAAAGGATTTGCTCAAGCTTGTAAAGAAAATGGCGTAGCGCTCATTGGAGGAGAGACCGCTGAAATGCCCGATATCTACAGTGAGGGGGAATTTGATCTTGCGGGTACCATCGTGGGAATGGTAGATCGTGAAAAAGTCATTGACGGTTCAGATATTGAAAAAGGAAATGTGCTGTTGGGATTCCCAAGTACCGGGCTGCATACCAACGGTTATTCGCTGGCCCGAAAAGTACTGTTTTCAGAATATGAAGTTACCGATCACGTAGACAAGTTGGGGACTACTGTGGGGGATGCCATGCTTGCCGTACACAAGTCGTACCTCCCGATTATTCGAAAATTACGGTATATAGACGGTGTAAACGGCTTTTCGCACATCACCGGTGGCGGTATCATCGGCAATACCAAACGGGTAGTTCCGGACAAACTAACTATTCAGTTAGAGTGGAATGCGTGGGAACGTCCCGCTATTTTTGAACTTATCCAGAAGTTGGGCAACGTGCCCGAAGACGATATGCGGGCGACTTTTAACTTGGGTATTGGTCTTATTACCATTGTGGATCCGGAGACGGCCGATGAGGTAAAAGACATGGCAACTCAGATGGATGAGGAACTCATTGAGATGGGTGTGATAACTTAAGAAAGCTGTCCCTTTCAGTATGGATAATAAATATTATGCGTATATGTTATCTGTATTTGGCGACGGTGTTGCTATCCACATAAGCTCTCACTATGATTATCATTGAGGCTTATATAGCATGTTTGTGATATTATCCATACCATTATTCCTTACTTATACATATGTATAAGCTTAGGTTATACAGCCAGTAAAAAACATACAATAATGGACGAATTTAATATCATCCTTGATAGTTGCATGCTCATAATGGGTTTAGCAACATATTTCGCATCAATAGATCAATTAAAAACTATTATCCCCGGCAATACGAAAGCAGATAAAATTGCCCGTAAACAACACAAAAAATACATGTATATCGGTGTCATATTATATTTTACCATTCGGCTAGCTACATATTTCTTGCTGTAAAATTAACTAGCTGGCTGCATAACCCGCGCATTAAGTGGGACGTGCCTCGCCGTTGGTTGCCGGTTTCGGTTTGTTCAGTTTCCGTAGTACATTTTAAATCAAATTCAGCATCATTTTCACGCCCCTTATGCGCAAGGCCGTTATAGGGCTTAATCAAACTTCATGAAGCTAATTACCAAAAAGAGAGTAACTACAGCTTTTTTTATTACGCTATTGATCTCATTAGTATCAATTGCAGCTCCTTTATATTTAACTTTTTTACTAGAATCAACAAGTTGGTATGGTGTATTATACTTGATTCTTTATGGTAATATTTTTGTGCTGTGGCCACTGTTAGCTATTACTCTGATCATTCTTATAGTTCAAAATTTTAAACAACAAAGTCCCTTTGAGGCATCAAAGGAAATCAGTTTTCATACACTTCTAATTTTGTTGTCATTTTTGATTGTATATGGTGGTCAAAAGGTAAGAGATTATCAAGAAAACCAATTGGAAGTAGTTATTGCAAATAGAACAGATAGCACAATAAAGTACATAAAACTTCATGGCAGAAATGCTCTAACTGAAGTTGATTCTTTATCAGTCAATAGTGACACTTCTGTTGTATTCAGAGGAAAGGATATTAATTATAAAACTGAAAATGATTATGAGAATGAAGTTACTTTACTGTACTACTATGAATCAAAGTGGCGTGAGCAAAACATTCTTGAAGGATTTGACCGCTGGACAGTTTTTAATGGTCCTTTTAAATTAGAAATATTTGGTGGCGATTCTGTAAAATTCTCCTATCAATGATATTAACATTTTAATAAGCGCCCTATAACCCGCGCATTAAGCGGACACGCCTCGCCAATTCTTTGCCCTTCTTGGTTTTAAGTCTCGTCTTTCGTTAGTTGCTAATTCAACATTCATTCGCGTGCAGCTTATGCGCCATGTCGTTAGGTTGCTTTTACATAAAATTTAGCTATGATTCTCATTTACACATTTCTTGGTGCTGGAATTTTCCTTTTTGTGGTAGATCATTTTTT
>ENA-ORDC01002707-ORDC01002707.1-marine-metagenome-genome-assembly--contig:-NODE-2707-length-10162-cov-3.289836_pt1 | contig 10162 bp, 7 predicted proteins | sample MGYA00237783_ERZ508515 | MGnify/ENA primary metagenome ERZ508515 (study PRJEB26186, sample SAMN06268792) | marine metagenome | isolation source: Eden Landing Ponds, San Francisco, CA, USA | place...
GGCGAGGTCCGCATCACCCAGCGACAGAACCTCATCGTGACGGACATCCCCGAAGAGGAGCTCGACGCGTTCCTCGACGAGCCGCTGCTGGAGAACTACTCCCCGGACCCGCATCCGTTCATGCGCGGCTCCATCGCCTGCACGGGCACGGAGTACTGCTCGCTCTCCATCGTCGAGACGAAGAACCGGCAGGTGCGGTACGCCCGCTGGCTGAAGAACAACGTCGAGGTCCCGTCGGGCGTCGAGGACTTCCACATCCACCTGTCCGGCTGTACGGCCTCCTGTGCCCAGCCGCAGATCGCCGACATCTCGCTGCGCGGGATGAAGACCCGGAAGGACGGCGAGCCGGTCGAGGCGTTCGACGTCGGCCTCGGCGGCGGGCTCGGCGAGAACCCGCAGTTCGCCGACTGGGTCGAGATGCGCGTCGCCGCCGACGAGATCCCCGGCTACATCGAGAACCTGCTCGCAGTGTACGAGCAGCGCCGCGAGGACGGCGAGAGCTTCCGCGAGTTCATCGCGCGCCACGAGGAGGACGACCTCACCGGGCTCGCGGAGCCCGAGGAGACGACGTACGAGGACCCGTACATGCACAACACGAAGATGACGTGGTACCCGTACGCCGACGAGGACGACATGAGCGCCTCCCCGGCCCCGACGGACGGGCAGGGACAGCCGATTACCTCGGACGACTGAGGGCCCGTTCGGCTGCGGCTCTTCTTCACGCTGCAGTTCCTTACGCTAGCGACCGGTGTAGGGGTGGGAAGCGACGCCGTGTCGGTATCGACGGGCGAAAGAACCGAACCGGGAGTGTGTGGGACGTCTACGACCCACCGGTGCTCGCCGTATCCGTGACCGAAAGCCCTCCCGTGTTAGTCACCGTCAGCTCGACCCGATAGTCGGTCGTGCCAACGGAGCCAGCATCGAGGTCAGTACTCCCGGAGTAGCTCCCACCGCTAATCATCGCACAGGCAACGTCGGTCGTCGCGTCCGCCACCTCCTCGCCATCCTTCTCACGGAGCGTCAACTGAACGGTGTTGAGCGCACCGGGGCCAGGGTCGCTGACTTCCCAATCGGCAACGACAGTTCCGGAACCGCTGTCGGGCGTGAGCGAAAGCGAATCCACAGATGGCCGTGGAACACTACCCGGACCAGACAGCGAGAGGCTTTCCCACGCAACCTCCCCTTGGTTCTTGATCCTGTCCGGGGCGAGTTCGCCCAGCACTGCAGCGGCATTCGGTAAAATCCGTCCTTCCGACCCGAACGGCGGCTCGGCGACGTCGTCGATATCGTCTTCCTCGGGGTCGAACACCAGCACCCGCATCACCATCCCGAGACGCGCGTGTGGGAGACACTGAATGTCGTACACCCCCTTCTCCGTGAACCGGTAGAGCCACGAATCCCCGTCTGCTAAGAGCGCCGACGTAAACGGTCCGTCTGGAACCCGCTCTTGGAAGTTCAGGAACGGTGTTTCGTTGAAATGCGGATGGTACGCAGTCACCGTGTGGAGCGGCGTGAGACTTTTGAATCGGACCACATCGCCGGGCTTCACGTGAAGCCCGACCGGCTCGAAGTGGAACTCGGGGTAGTCGTCCGCGTCGTCGGAATCAGGCTGGAATCCGGGCGTCGTCGGGTCAGAATCGACGGCGTCGTCGGGGACCGGGAAGCCCTCGTGGGCACCGTCCTCATCTTCACCGTGATGTTCTCCCCCGTGGGTGTGGAGCTCCACGGTGTGGTCGTAGATGTTCGGGACGGTCTCGTCGCTCGAATACGAAGCGCCGTAGAAGTCGTCTATATTCCCCTTCGCATTAGCCGCCGGACCGGAGCCACCACCTCCGGCCGTCGCGGTCCCGCCAAGCGCGGCGACACCGGTTCCGGCCCCGAGTGCTTTCATCAGTACGCGTCTGCTCAGTCCGTGATTCTTGAGAACCTCGAGCAACTCCGCGTCGCTGAGGTCCAACTCCGCTATCGTTCGGTCGGTTGTCATTGGTTTGTCGTTGTTCGTAGATTGTTTGGTTAGCTAACTGACGACGGGCCCGGTATCACGTATCTATCACTTTCTCCCCCACCCCCGTGGAATAGAACGCAAATCGTGAGGAACCATGATAAAGTTTCTCTGTAATCTCATACTATAATATTCCTTATATTTTGCACGGCACGGGGCTCGCCAGACGATGTGAGACACGAGCAGCAGCCGGGTGCCGCACGGTGGCGGAGTCGGTCACGAGCGGGGCCGAGCCGTGGAGAGCGCGAATCCAAGCGGCCGTATCCGTGTCGTTCCGAACCCCACACTGGGCCGAGACCACGAACTTTATCGGCGTTAGGCGGGAGATTCGGGATATGACCGAGGCGTCGGACCGGAACGTCCTCTTCGTCGTGATGGACACGGTCCGGAAGGACCACCTCACGCCGTACGGCTACGACCGACCCACCACCCCCACGCTGGAGCGGTTCGCCGAGGAGGCGACGGTGTATGAGCAGGCCGTCGCCCCGGCGCCGTGGACGCTGCCGGTCCACGCGTCGATGTTCACCGGCCTCTACCCCAGCGAGCACGGCGCGAGCCAGGAGCGGCCCTACCTCGACGAGGACACGGGCACGCTCGCGGAGGCGCTGCACGCCGGCGGCTACGACACCGCCTGCTACTCCTCGAACGCGTGGATCACGCCGTACACCCGGCTGACAGCCGGCTTCGACGAACAGGACAACTTCTTCGAAGTGATGCCGGGCGAGTTCCTGTCCGGGACGCTCGCCGACGCGTGGCAGCGGGTGAACGACAACGACCGGCTCCGGGCCGTCGCGAACAAGCTCGTCGAGCTCGGCAACGACGTCCACGAGTACTTCGCCGGCGGGGAGGGTGCCGACTCGAAGACGCCCGAGGTGATCGACAACGCCATCGAGTTCACCGACGAGTCGGACGGCTGGTTCACATTCATCAACCTGATGGACGCCCACCTCCCGGTGTATCCCCCGGAGGAGTACCGCGAGGAGTTCGCGCCCGGCGTCGACCCCGACGCGGTGTGTCAGAACTCGAAGGAGTACAACGCCGGCGCCCGCGACATCGACGACGAGGAGTTCGACGACATCAGGGGGCTGTACGACGCCGAGATCCGCCACATCGACGCCGAGCTCGAACGGCTGTTCGACCACCTGAAGGCGACCGGACAGTGGGAGGACACCCTCGTGATCGTCGCGGCCGATCACGGCGAACTCCACGGGGAACACGGGCTCTACGGCCATGAGTTCGGCATCTACGACCCGCTGGTGAACGTTCCGCTCATGGTGAAAGCGCCGGGCGTCGAGGCGGGCCGCTCCGACCAGCAGGTCGAACTCGCGGACCTGTACCACACCGTGCTGGACTTCGCGGAGGTCGACGCGGTCGGCGAGCCGCTCGACCGGACGCGCTCGCTGCTGTCGGCCGACTACCGCGACTTCGCCGAAGGGGAGTACGCGTTCGTGGAGTACCACCGGCCCGTGGTGGAGCTGAAGCAGCTGGAGACAAAGGCCGCGGCAGCCGGTATCGAACTCGACGAGGAGTCGCGGTACTACTCGCGGATGCGTGCGGCCCGCCGGCCGGACGCGAAGTACGTCCGTAACGAGCGCATCGCCGACGAGGCGTACCGGCTCGACCGCGACCCCGAGGAGACGGAGAACCTCGCCAGCGGCGACGACGACGTCATCGCGGAGGTGGAGGCGACGCTCCGCGAGTTCGAGTCGCGCGTCGGCGAGACGTGGGACGACGACTACGACCCCGACGCGGACGTGCTGGACGACATGGACGAGACGACCCAAGACCGGCTCCGCGACCTCGGCTACCTCGAGTAGTGGTCTCCTCGCTCCCCTTCGACCGCCGGACGCTCGCGAAGACGCTTGCCGGCTTCGTCGTCGCCGGAGCGCTACTCTACCTGTTCGCGGCCGGCGTGGGGCTCGGCGAAGTGCGGCGGACCCTCGCCGAAGCCGACCCGCGCTGGCTCGCGGCCGGCTGTCTCTCCACGCTGTGCTGTCTCGCGCTGTGGGGGCGTGCGTGGCAGGTCGTACTCCGAGTCGCCGGCGTCGAGGTGCCGTACCGCCGGCTCGTCGTCACCTACTTCGCAGCGACGTTCGCGAACTACGTGACCCCGCTGGGGCAGGCGGGTGGGGAACCGTTCATCGCGTACGTGCTCTCGCGGGACACGACGGCCAGCTACGAGGAGTCGCTGGCGTCGGTCGTGACCGCGGACCTGCTAAACCTGCTCCCCTTCTTCTCGTTTTCCGCCGTCGGGCTCTCCGTGCTGCTGTTGCAGTCGTCGCTACCGGCGGCGGCGACGGCGCTCGCACGGGGGTTGCTCGTCATGGCGCTCGGCGTTCCGGCGCTGGTCGTCGTCGGCTGGCGGTTCCGCGAGCGAGTCCGAACCGGCGTGCTCCGACTCGTCGCGCCGCTTGCGCGGCTCACCGACCGGCTCTCCGTCGACCACGTCGCCGAGCGGGTCGACGACCTCTACGAGGCGTTCGGGCGCATCGCGGAGGACCGCGTCGCGCTCGTCGAAGCGGTGGCGTTCGCCTATCTCGGTTGGGTCTGTTTCGCGCTCCCGCTGTACTTCGCCGGGGTGACGCTCGGCTTCGACGCCGTCGACCCGCTGCTCGTACTGTTCGTCGTGCCCGCGTCGACGCTAGCCGGGCTCACTCCCTCGCCCGGCGGACTCGGGGGTGTGGAGGCGGCACTGGTCGCGCTGCTCGTCGCGCTCACCGGGCTCACGGCGGCACAGGCGCTCGCGGCCGCGCTCGTCTACCGCGTGATGAGCTACTGGTTCGCGCTCGGCGTCGGTGGCCTCGCGGCGGTCACCGTCGTCGCGCGCTCGTAGGCGACCGGAAGAGGTCGACGACCGCGGACCGGTGGCTTTGGGTAGGGTGAGGAGGAATAGCGGGTATGCTCGTTGCCTTCGACTTCGACGGGACCCTCTCGGACTCCGAGATGACGGTCCTGCTCGGCGAGCGGCGCGGCGTCGCCGACGAGATGGAAGCGATCACCGACCGGGCGATGAACGACGAGATCGGGTACGCGACGTCGCTCCGGGAGCGCGCCGCGCTGCTCGACGGCCTCCCCGAGGAGGAGGCGGCCGCGGCGTTCGACGAGGTGGTCCTCCGCGAGGGCGCCGCCGACGTCATCGATGCGCTCCGTGCGGCCGGGCACACCGTCGCCATCCTCACCGGGGGGTTCGAGCGCGGCGTCGAGGCGGCGCTCGAACGCGCCGGCACCACGGTCGACACCGTCGTCGCGAACCGGCTACCGATGGACGAGGGGGCGCTCACCGGCGAGGTGGAGGGGCCGCTCATCGAGGGGACGAAGGACGACGAACTGTCGCGGCTCTCGACCGAGTTCGGCGTCCCGATGGCCGACACGGTGGCGGTCGGCGACGGCGCGAACGACCTGCCGATGCTGGAGGTGGCGGGCCTCGCGGTCGGGTTCGAGCCGAAGCCGGCGGTCGAACCGGCCTGTGACGAAGTGGTGGCGACGATGCCCGAGCTGCTCGCGCTGTTCGAGGACCGAGACCTCGTGTAGGGTCCGACGCCCGTGTTGGCGGAACGATTACCGTGTCACCAGATATCATTCAGCTTACTGAGGTATTTATGAAGCAGTCGGTCGTACAACGATTGATACATGTCATCTGAGAGTGAAAAGAGTGGACTCGTGTCGCTGTACGCCGACCGGTTCGGGGAACCGTTCACGACGGACGAGGTGTATGGCTACTGGCTGTTCGTGCTCGGCACCGTCGTCGCCGTCGTCGGGATGGCGCTGTTCCTCGCGTCGATGGGCGCGGGACGGACCGGAACGCGGGAGATCGCGTATCTGCTTGCGGGGAGCGGGCTCGCGGGCGCGTTCGCGGGGCTCGTCGTCGGGCAGTCGTTCCACCGACGGGCGAAACTGTTCGTCTACGCGGGGCTCGTGGTCTGTCTCGCCGCGATGGCGTGGTTCCTGACCGTCTTCCCGCGCGGCTGGGCGCTCGACGGCGCCAGCGCACAGGGCGTCGTCATCGTCTACACCGTCGGGCTGGCGCTCATCACGCTGTCCGGCGTCGTCGCGCCGATATCGGTCGGACAGAGCCGCGCGCGCCGCGAGGTGGAGTCGCAGCTCGCCGCGGCACGCGCGGACGACGAGGCCGACGACCGCGAGATCGCGTCGCTACGCGGGACTGTCGAGGAGCGCGACGAGCGCATCGACTCGCTCGAAGCGGAACTGGCCGCGGCACGCGAGGAGACCGAAGCAGCCGAGACAGCAGCCGAGACGGCAGCGGCCGAGGCGGAGGCGGCGCGTGCGGATGCTGAGACTGCAGCGGCGGAGACCGAATCGGCCCGCGCGGACGCCGAGACCGCCCACGCGGATGCCGAGACGGCACGGGCGGAGGCCGCGGGGCTCGCGGTACACCTCGAACAGCTGGAGGACAGCTCGGCGACGTTCGACGTGTACCGCGACAAGGCCGGGCAGTGGCGCTGGCGGCTCGTCCACCAAAACGGGAACATCATCGCCACGTCGGGCGAGGGGTACGCGAGCGACCGGAGCGCTCGCCGGGGGATGCGAAGCGTCACGCGCAACGCACTCGGCGCGGCCGTCGTCTGGCAGCGCGACGAGGAGGAGCCGGAGCCGATTGCCGACCCCGTCATCGAGACGCCGCAGGCGACGTTCGAGCTGTACCGCGGCGCCGACGACGAGTTCCGCTGGCGGCTCCGACACGACAACGGCGAGATCATCGCAGCGGGAACCCGGGGCTTCTCCTCTCGGGGCGCGGCCGAGGGGAGCATCGAGGGCGTGCAGTCGTACGTCGGTCCCGCCGACTACCTCGAGTTCGACCCCGCAGGGATCGAGGTGTACGAGGACGTCGCCGGCGAGTTCCGCTGGCGACTCATCCACCGGAACGGGAACGTCCTCGGCGACTCCGGCGAGGGGTACGCCTCCCGGTCGAACGCGCGGCGGGCGGCCGACCGCCTGCAGGAGATCGCCGGCGACGCGGCGCTCGATGCCGAAGACGGCGTCCGGTTCGAGACGTACGAGGACGCCGAAGGCGGCCACCGCTGGCGGCTCGTCGCGGCGAACGACGAACCCATCGCGGACTCCGGCGAGGGGTACAGCTCCCGGTCGGAACTCGAGAGCGCCGTCGACCGAGTCCGCGAGTACGCGCCCGCGTCCGACCGCCTGACGATGGCCGACGCCGCCGTCGAGGTGTACGAGGACGACGGCGGTGAGTTCCGCTGGCGGCTCCGCCACCGCAACGGGACGATACTCGGGACGAGCGGCGAGGGATACGGCTCCCGGTCCGGCGCCATCGAGGCGGTCAACCGCGTGAAGCGGCACGCGCCGAACGCCCCGATTGGGGAGACCAAGACGGCCGACGACGAGGCCGACGAGTAGTATAAATCCCACCGCGTCAGACGCACGTCATCCTTTCGTCGTACGTGACTTTTTGCCGTTCCACACGAAACGAAGGGGTATCGATGGCGCTCACCACCCCCCTCTCGTGGCTCGCCGACCGGACGAGCCGCTACCCGTTCCGTGCCGCCGGCGCGCTCGCCGCGCTCGGCGGGGGCGTGGCGACGTATCTCGGCGTCGGCGCGAACGCGACGCCCGCCGAACTACAGTCGTTCGTTAGCGCGCATCCCGCCTACGTCGCGGCGATCGTGATCGGGCTCGCAGCGCTGTTGTTTTACGACGGCTGAACCGAGGGCGAATCCGTCGCCGCTCAGGTCGCCGCGTCGATAGCCGCGTCGAGGTCGGCGATGATGCGGTCGACCTCTTCGAGGCCGACGGAGAGCCGAACGAGGTCCGACGTCACGCCGGAGGATTCCTGTTCCGCCTCGGTGAGCTGCTGGTGCGTCGTCGAGGCCGGGTGGATGATGAGCGTCTTCGCGTCGCCGACGTTCGCGAGCAGGCTCGCGAGCTGGGTCCCCTCGGTGACGGCCTTCGCCGCGTCGTAGCCGGCGTCGAGCCCGAACGTGATCATCCCACCGTAGCCGCCGTCGAGGTACTCCGTCGCCGCGTCGTGCGTCTCGTGGCTCTCCAGCCCCGGATACGTCACCCACGACACCTCGGGATGGCCCTCGAGATACTCCGCGACGGCCATCGCGTTCTCGCAGTGGCGCTCCATCCGCAGCGGCAGCGTCTCCAGCCCCTGCAGCGTCACCCACGAATCGAACGGGCTCTGCTGGTTGCCCAGGTCCCGCATCCCGCGGGCGAGCGCGGCGTACGTGAACGCAGCCTCGCCGAACCGCTCGGCGAAGTTAACGCCGTGGTAGGCGGGGTTGTCCTGTGCGATCTCGGGGAACTTCTCCGCGTGCTCGGCCCACGGGAAGGAGCCGCCGTCGACGAGAATTCCCCCGACCGTCGTCCCCGACCCGTGAATCCACTTCGTCGTCGACTCCCACACCAAGTCGGCGCCGTGTTCGAGCGGCCGGCACAGCGCCGGCGTCGCGAACGTGTTGTCCACGAACAGCGGCACACCGTGCTCGTGGGCGATGTCGGCCAGCCGGTCGAAGTCCGGCGTCACCAGCGCGGGGTTGCCGATGGTCTCACAGTGGACGAACGCCGTGTCCTCGTCGATGGCCTCCTCGTACGCCTCGTAGTCGAGCGTGTCGACGAACCGCGTCTCGACGCCGCGGCGCTCGACCGTGTGGGTGAGGTAGGTGTACGTCCCGCCGTACAGCGAGGAGGCAGAGACGATGTTGTCGCCCGCGGACGCGAGCATGAACGTCGCGAGATCGAACGACGCCATCCCCGACGACGTCGCGCGGGCGCCGACGCCGCCCTCGAGCGTCGCCATCCGTTCCTCGAGGGTGGCGTTCGTCGGATTCATCAGCCGCGAGTAGATGTTGCCGGCCTCCTCTAAGGCGAACAGCCGCGCGGCGTGGTCGGCGTCCTCGAACTCGTAGGAGGTGGTCTGGTAGATCGGCGGAGCGCGAGCGCCGGTCGTCGGGTCGGGCTCCTGTCCCGCGTGCAATGCATCAGTGAAGGGGTCGGGCGTCTCGTCTCCCATGGTAGAGAGGTGTCGGGAAGATGGTTAAACGCGTGGTGCGGCGGCGACGGTTGCCACCATCTACGACGAGGAACGGCTCACCGCGAGAAGAGGCTCGTGTGGACGGGCGCGAAGTCGCCGCCGTCGTCCGTTTCGGCCGTGTCGGAGACGGCACGGCCACGGACGCCGTCGGCGAGGAAGTCGGCGAGCGGCGGACCCACGTGCTCCGGTTCGACGAGGAACGCGTCGTGGCCGTGGTCCGACTCGACGACGTGGTGGGCGGTCGGCGCGTCGGCGTCGCGGAACGCCGTCGCGAGCGCCTCTCCCTGTTCGACGGTGAAGTGCCAGTCGCCGGTGAACGAGAGGCAGAGGAGTTCGCCGTCGAACGCACCGAGGGCGGCGGCATCGGACTCGTAGCCGGCGGCGGCGTCGTACTCGTCCATCGCGCGGACGAGGTAGAGGTACGCGTTGGCGTCGAAGCGCTCGACGAACCGCTCGGCGTTGTAGTCGAGGTAGGACTCCACGTCGCGGTACGGGAAGAAGGAGCCGGCGGGGTCGGGCACCTCGCGGGAGTGGCCACGGCCGGCGGAGCGGCGGCCGAACTTGCCGTCCATCGAGTCCTTCGAGAGGTACATGATGTGGCCGATGCGGCGGGCCTGCGCGAGGCCGTCGTCGGGCTCGGGCTGGTCGTCGCCGTAGTAGTCGCCGCCGTTCCAGTTCGGGTCGGTGGTGATGGCGCGGCGCGCGACCGTGTCGAGGCCGAGGCACTGGGCGTCGAGCCGCGGCGCGGCGGCGACGACAGCGACGTGGTCCACGTCGTCCGGGTAGCGCACCGCCCAGTCGAGGGCGTTCATGCCGCCGACGCTGCCGCCGACGACCGCGCGGAGGCGACCGACGCCGAGGTGGTCGAGCAATCGGCGCTGCGCGCGGGTCCAGTCCGCGACCGTCACGGGTGGGAAGTCGGTGCCCCAGGGCTCGCCGTCGGGGCCCTCGCTCGCCGGCCCGGAGGAGCCGTAGCAGGAGCCGGGGACGTTCGCGCAGACGACGAACTGCTCGGTGGTGTCGATGGCCTTGCCCGGGCCGACCACGTCGCCCCACCAGGCGCGGGCCTGTCCGGCGGTATCGGTACCGTCCTCGTCGCCGCGTTCGGGCCGCCGGGCGACGTGCTGGCTGCCGGTGAGCGCGTG
>ENA-ORDC01002708-ORDC01002708.1-marine-metagenome-genome-assembly--contig:-NODE-2708-length-10152-cov-3.284169_pt1 | contig 10152 bp, 8 predicted proteins | sample MGYA00237783_ERZ508515 | MGnify/ENA primary metagenome ERZ508515 (study PRJEB26186, sample SAMN06268792) | marine metagenome | isolation source: Eden Landing Ponds, San Francisco, CA, USA | place...
GAGCACGCCCGTCACGCGGACGTGGTCGCCGGCGGTCACCTCGCCGGTGATGTCGTCCTCGATGTTGACGTCGATGGCCTGGGGGGTCTCGCCGCCGCGCAGCCCCTCGGGGGACTCCTGGACGCGGATCTTCTGGGCGTCGACGAACTCCGACTGGTCGAAGTTCACTCTGAATGGCCCCTGGCGCTCACAGCCCTGGCACTCGTGGGGCTCCTGAAAGTCGCCGCTCTGCTGGGGGATGCGCGTGAGCGTCCCGCAGCGCTGGCACTCGAAGGCGGCCTGGGTGATCTTCGGACGGACGTCGGTGGCCTTGCGGACGATACCGCGGACGCTGATGAGCTGGCCGCGGTGGTCGGCGCGGATGTCCCGGATGTCCGTGGCGTCGGGCAGGCCGCGAAAGCGGACGTGGGCCTGCCCGAGCTTCACGTCCACGGGGAGGTCGTACAGTCGCAGCGCCTCCTCGGCGTAGTCCTGTAGCTCCTCGGGGTGGCTGCTGACGTCGTCGGCCAGGTCGGGGTCGAACCGATAGATGTCGTCGTAGTCGAGGTACAGCGACTTCTGCTCGGTCGGGTACTTCTGGGCGAGCTGGCCGATCTCGTTGCGGTAGTAGTCCCGGTAGAGCTCCTCGAAGGCGTCTATCAGCTCGGTGTTCTCCGCAGCCATTGACTGCACCAGGGTAGCTCCCCCTCGCCTAAGAAGGTTCGCAAACCGGGGCGGAAGTGGTCGGCGAGTCGCGCACGACGGCCCGACCGCGGCCCCGCGACTACCACGTCACGTCGTACGTGCAGCGGGGCGACCCGTCCGCGCGGCAGACGCCGACCTCGCGGACACGGGCGACGCAGTCGGTCGCGGCGGCGACGACGCCGACGGCGAGGCCGCGGTCGAACGCACAGGGGTAGGGCGTGTGCGACTCCATCCGGCCGTCGGCGTCGCCGATCTGCCGGAAGGCGAAGCCGCCGACGTCACCGCGATGGCGCTGGCAATAGGCGTCGTCGAGCGCCGACAACGCCGCCGCCGGGTCAGGCGCGCGGATCTGCAAGCTGTGGGCTGCCCGCTCACCGAGATCGCCGAGAACCAGGTCGTCTGCGGCGGCCTCGATCTCGGCCAGCGCGTCGAGATACGCGGGCAACGGGTACCATTCATCGGCCGTCGGCTCGGACAGGTTTCGCTCGCGCAGCGTGCGGCGCGCCTGGTCGCGCGACTCGCCGGAAAACGCGTCGACGCCACCGACCGCTCCTCGGACGAGCCTCCCGTCGACCTCGACGTCGTCGATTGCTCGGTGGTCGGCGTCGTCGAACACGACAGTACGTCCGGCCGCCGCGGTGATACCCTCACGCCCAAACCAGTTAGGGGATCGAAAGACGAGGTGGAGAGGGGAAGTGCTAGTGTGTCGCCATCGCTGTCCGCTCCGGGGTCGGGTGCCACCGACCATCGGATCGTGGCGGTCGGAACCCAATCAGGTTTCAGCCTCAGTCTCGGGGCGGTTTATATATGTATCAGAATCGGTGGTTCGAGCTGCAACGCCGGACTGGCAGAGATGAGTGTCCGTCTCGCCACGGCGATCCGTGGTCTGTACCGACTTAATGCGGCCACCGCTTCTCGAATGCGTAATCCGCGGCCCAGTTGACAGAGGGCATTTCTACCTCGGGTTGGGATACTCTCAGTGAGATCGATTTGTCGAACTCGTCTGGCGAGACGAGATACCCCTTATTTATTTCGTGACAGTATACCAGAAACCAGTCGATCGCGTCTCTGTCTACAGTGTCATCCGGGTGGAATCGAATACGGCCACCCCGCTTCCACCCGGCTTCGACTGCCATCCGCGACGTTTCGGCCCCCAAGTCGACGAGGAGGTCGTACTCGTCACCCGTGAGAACTCGTGCAACGGTTAGATCGTGTTCTCGGAGCAGAGACAGCGACTTTTCCAGGGCAGGATGGCCACGTTCGCTCGGTTTCGGATCCGGGCGGGGCGGCCACCGGTCATCGAACTCGAAATCCTCCGCCCAGTGGATCGTCTCGTGGTCCTGGTCAGGTTCGGAGACGCGCAATCGCATCGAGGTCGCGAACTCCCACTCTCCGATCAGGTACAGAGAGTCGGTGTCGGGGACGTAAACGACGAAGTAGTCAACATCACCTTCGTAAGTCGAGTACGTGTTTCCCCCCGAGTTCGTGTGTTGGGATTTTCCGTGAAATTCGATGTACCCGTCATGTTTCCGTCCCGTTTTGATCTGGATCCGCAGCATCCGTTCGTCAGGTGCCGTAGCGACGATATCGTATCGCTCGTTGTCACCAAACGGTATCGATACTCCGATTCCTCGTTGTTTCAATTCGGCAAGAACCGTCGCCTCAGTCACGTCCCCCCTTTCGTGAGCATCCATCTCTGCTGAGACGTGCCCGCCCGATCGGTCAAAAAGCTGTAGATGGAGTTCTTTGTCAGGCACCGAGTGAATGCACTGGCGAGATCCGTGCCAGTCGTGGCTCTATCTTCCCAGTAGGAGAACGAAGAGTGGGACCGCCCAGATTTGAACTGGGGGCGCAGCGTCCCAAACGCTGGAGGTTACCAAGCTACCCCACGGCCCCGCATCCACCCATTGCCCGAGCACTGCCGAAAGCGTTTCGTTGCCGACCGAGCGCGGGAGCGGTCACGCGACGCCCCAGATCCACTCGATGCCGAGGACGGTCACGACCGCAAGCAACAGCTGTAGCGGCCCGCCGGCACGGACGAAGTCGGTGAAGCGATACCCACCAGGACCGTAGACCATGAGGTTGGTCTGGTAGCCGACGGGGGTCATGAAGGCCGTCGAGGCGGCGAAGGTCACCGCCAGCGCGAACGCGAAGGGGTCGAGCCCGGTCGCCAGCGCCACGTCGGCGGCGACGGGGATCATGAGCACGACGCTGGCGTTGTTGCTGACGACGTTGGTGAGCCCGGCGGTCAGCAGGTAGAACACGCCGAGCAACACCAGCGGCGGCGCGCCGGCGGTCGCGCCCACGACCTGACTCGCGAGGAACTGCGCGCCGCCGGTGTTGGTCATCGCCGTCCCCAGCGGGATCAGCCCCGCCAGCAGGAAGACGACGTTCCAGTCGACGGCGTCGTACACCTCCGGCGGGCGCAGACAGCCCGTCGCGACCATCGCGACGACCCCGCCCAGCGCCGAGACGACGATCGAGGTGATGCCCAGTCCCGCCAGCGCGACGACGGCGGTGACGATACCGAGCGCCAGCGGCAGCTTCTCGCGGCGGTAGGCCGGCAGGTCGAAGCGACCGGCCACGACGAAGTTGCGGTCGGCCGTGAACCGCCGGATGGTGTCCTCGGTCGCCTGGACGAGCAGCGTGTCCCCGCCTCGCAGCGGCCGCTCGTCCATCCGGGCGTGGATCACCTGGTCGCCGCGGCGGATCGCCAGGACGCTGGCGTCGTAGCGCTGGCGGAAATTCAGCTCTTCGAGCGTCTCGCCGACCAGCGAGGCGTCGGGCGCGACCACCACTTCCATCAGGTCCTGTTCCTCCTCGTCGTCGGGTTCTTCCAGGTCCTCGTCCTCGACGGTGAGAACGGCGTCGTCGATGGATTCCTCTGCGTCGGGCGCCAGCCCCAGCCCTTCGGTCTCGATGAGCGTGACCAGGTCCTCGCGGTCGGTGCGCATGACGAGCACGTCGCCGGCGCGGACCTCCTTGCGCGCCAGCGGCTCGGTGAACGCCTGCTGGCCGCGGATCAGCTGGACGATGTCGACGTCGACGTCCAGGCTCGCCAGGCAGCCGTCGACGGTCGTGCCGACGAACGGCGACCCGTCCTCGACGACGACTTCGGTGAGGTACTCCGCCATCTCGAACTCGTCGGTGAGCTGTTCGCGACCCTCGATGCGTTCGGGGATGAACCGAGTCCCGATCGTCAGCAGGTAGACGGTGCCGACGACCAGCACCAGCACGCCCAGTGCGGTGAACTCGAAGATGGAGAACGGCTCGAAGCCCGGGCCGAGCCCCGCGTAGACGTCGCTGGCGAGCAGGTTGGTCGAGGTGCCGATCAGCGTCAGCATCCCGCCCATCATCGCCGCGAAGGAGATGGGCATCAGCAGCTTCGACGGCGAGACGCCCGTCCGGTCGGAGAGCTCGCTCACCATCGGTATCATCACCGCGACCACGGGCGTGTTGTTGATGAACCCCGCCGTCCCGCCAGACAGCGACAGCACGGCCAACAGCTGCTTGAACGGGCTGTCGCCGTAGCGGTCGGCGATGGCCTTGCCGACGACGCTGATCACCCCAGTGCGGCGGACCCCCTCACTCAGCACGAACATCGCGAGGACGGCCACCGTCGCCGGGCTCGAAAAGCCCGCGAGGCCGTCTTCGAGAGTCACCTCCGTCCACGGCTGCAAGGCGATCAGCGCGACCATCACCGCGATAGCCGTCACGTCGATGGGGACTGGCTCCCAGACGAACAGTATCAGGGCGACGGCGATGATCCCGAAGACGACGAGCATGCCATCCGACAGCGGCGGCGTCTCCGCGGCGGTCTGGAGCGCGGTCGGCGCGGCCGCGAGGCTGGGGAGCGACGACTCGACGCTCGCGCCGACGGACATGACTCACCGTGTGCGCGGGGGTCGGATAAGATTTCCTTCAGCCGCACGAACCACCGCAACACGTTTGTCGGTCGTTCGTCAACGTACGTACGATGACCGACGGCCCCGACGAGGAACGATCAGACCGGCCGCAGTCTCCGGATCGGCCGGTCGACGTCGAGGCGATCCGCGCTGTCCTCGACCAACACCCGGTTCGGCTGGCGGTGCTGTTCGGGTCGCGGGCCACCGGCGTCGCCGACGCTCGGAGCGACGTCGACATCGCGGTCGAATTCGAGTCGCCCGTCGACGACCCCGGTCGGCAGCTACTGGCCGTTCTGGCGGATCTGTCCGTCGCGCTCGACCGCAACGACATCGATCTCTCGCTCGTCGACGACCTCGACCCTCGGGTCGGACGGGCGGCGTTCACCGACGGGATACGCCTCCTTGGAACGCCTGAACGCGCTGAAACCCACCGAGAGCGGTTCGAGAGCGAAGCGGAGCGGACGCGCTCCGAGGAGTCGCTCCGCGACCGACTCGACGCGACGCTGACGAGAGTCGACCGCCACGTCGGCGGCGAATCCTGATAGATGTCGAACCCACACGGTCGCGAGCGGGTCGTCACGCTCGTCGAGAAAGCCGAATTCGTCGAGGAGTGTCTCGAAATCCTCGCCGAAAAGCAGTCGGTGTCGCGCCGGGAGTACGGAACCGACGTCGAGACTCGCGATATCGTCGAACGTCGCTTCGAGAAGGCGAGCCAGGCGTGCCTCGACATCGGTCGCATGTTACTGCGCGATATCGACGGACGAGCACCGGACTCGAACGCGGCGGTGATGCGACAACTCGCCGAGACGGACGTGCTGTCCGCGGAGACGGCCGAGGAGATGGCACAGGCCGCGATGTTCCGAAACGTGCTCGCCCACGAGTACGGGGACGTCCTCGACCAGGATATCGTCTACGACGCGCTGCAGGACCTGGGCCGATACCGTGATTTCCTCTATGAGATCCGGGCGTATCTGGACGAGGTCGGGGCCATATAGCCGCCGTTCGACGGTCACATCTCCTCGTCGCGCAGTTCCATCTCCGCGACGACATCGTAGGGGTCCAGCCCCTTGCGGACGCCGTCGAGCAGGAGGAACGCCTCGTCGGGCGCCAGGAAGTGACTCGTCACCGCACGACCGAGCGGCGTGGGTTCGAGCCCGTCGATGAACTCGTACTCCAGCAGCTTGCCCAGCGCGTGTTTGGTCGGGACCTCGCCGATCATCCGCTCGTTGAGCCGCTTGGCGTGTTTGCCGGCGACGGTGACGTTCGCAAGCGTCTCCTCGACGGCCGCGCCCTCGTCGTAGCGAGTGATGACGTTCTCCATCTCCCCCTTCAGCAGCTTGAACGCCACCTCGTCCTCGCTCATCTCCTGGCTGTTGTGGTAGGTGCCGTCGGGCTCGACGAGGACGTAGACGGTCCCCTTGTCGTGGTAGTCCGGGCGGCCGGCGCGGCCGAGCATCTGGTGGAACTCCTGGACGGTGAGCCACTCGATGCCCATCGCCAGCGAGTCGAAGACGACCTGCGAGGCCGGGAAGTCCACGCCCGCCGCGAGGGCGGCCGTGGTGACGACCGCGGCCAGGTCCTGGTCGGCGAACTGCCGCTCGACCCGCTTGCGCCGGCCGTGGTCGAGTCCCGCGTGATAGGGGGCGGAGTCGTACTCCAGCTTCCGGGAGATCTCGTGACAGCGCCGCCGGGAGTTGGTGAAGATGATCGTCTGGCCGCGATACCCCTTCGAGGACTTCGTGTCGAAGGCGCGCCTGACGAGCTTGTTCTCGATGCGGGCCTTCTCGCGGGGGTCCGCGAAGGTGACGTGGCGCTCGATGGGAACCGGCCGCTCCTCGAACTCGATGAGCTGGGCCCGGAGCTTCTCGGCCAGTTGCCCGGGGTTGCCGACCGTCGCCGACAGGTAGATCCACTGGGTGCCGTCTGAACTCCGGTTGTCGCTCAGCTCCCCGCAGTAGTGTTTCAGCCGGGAGACGAGGCCGTCCAGTCGATGACCGCGCTCGTCCTCGCCGAGCGTGTGGACCTCGTCGATGACGACGGTGCCGATGTTACCGAGGTCCTTCCCGGTCCGCAAGGCGTGGTCGATGCCCTCGTAGGTGCCGACGATGACGTCGGCGCCGGCGTCGAAGCGGCCGCCCTCGTCGTTGATGCGGCTGGCGCCCACCCGCAGGGAGACGTCGACCATGTCGCCGTACCGTTCCTCGAAGGACTCGTGTTTCTGGTTGGCCAGCGCCACCAGCGGGACGAGAAACAGCATCTTCCCCTTCCCGTTGAGGACGCGGTCGATGCCGGCCATCTCGCCGACCAGGGTCTTGCCGGTCGCAGTGGCGGAGACGACGAGCTGGTCCTGGCCCTGGGTCGCGCCGTTCTCGACGGCGAGGCTCTGGACCGGCAGGAGGTGTTCGAACCGCGATTCGAGGTGTTCCTGCATCCCCGGGTGGAGGCTCAGCGAGTCCACCCGGACGGGGTCGACCTCCTCGACCGTCGCGGAGATCTCGTCGAACTTCGTCAGGTCTGGGTCCAGGTCGCCCTTCAGGAGGTTCGAAACCCGGCCCAGGTCCTGGACCTCCAGCAGGAGGTCGTAGAGCCGCTCGCGGGCGCCGCTGGTGAGTTCGCCGCGGTAGGCGAGCTCGCGGTCGAGTTCGGCCTCGGCGCAGTCGGGGCAGATGTACTCCCCGTCGGCCTCGATGGCCGTCTCGGAGGTGATCGGCGAGTAGTAGCCCTCGCCGGCGCAGTAGCGGCAGGTCCGGACCGCCTTCGCCGACAGTTGGTAGGCGTCGAGCAGTTCCCGGACCCGGTCGCGCATGGCGGGAGAGGTCTGCTCGGAGATGCGGATCCGCTCGGCGTTGCGGGCGATCTCGACGAACTGGTCGGGCGGCCGGGGCTCCTCGCTGGTGCCGTCCTTGACGCGGAGTCGCGCCGGCCGCGGCCCGGCGTCGGTCTCCTTTATCTCCAGGACGGCGTGGAGCCGTCGCTGACCGTCGACTTCGACGGCGACGCGGACGTCGTCGCCGTCCTCGTGGAGGAACAGCGTCCCGACCTGGCCGACCTGCTGTGACACATCTCCCCCATAGAGCGTGCGGTATTTGAGCGATTCGGACTCCCAATGTGTGTTAGGTGGTATCGGGATTCAGAGCCGGGACTGGCGGTGGGACTGCCGACAGAGATGGTACAACAGCATGAAAACCCCCGAATGCTGCGGTCCCGGGGCTCGCTGCGCGCTTCGCTCACTTCGTTCGCTCCAGTGCTTGCGTCGCCCGGGTTTCCGCAGCATTCGGCCCGCTTCAGTCCCACCCACACAAATCGCTCACCGGTCTGTGCGGGTGGGACTGAAAGGGGCGAGCCGTTCGACGAAGGCCGACGACGGTGAGCCGAACGAAGTGAGGCGAACGTCGAGAGAGCTTGCCCTCTCGGAACAAGCACCACAGCGAGCGGAGCGAGTGAGGAGCACAGCGAGGCGCCCGAGTCGAACGGCTCGGGGCTTTCATGCTGTTCGCGGCAGCGACTGCACGGTTCTACTCACCCGATACCGACGACGGGTTTAGGGTCGTCGAGCACCTACGTTTCGACTGGACGCATACCGAAAAACGAGCGCGTCCGTGTCCACATGCCCGAAACACGTACCCCTACCCACACGCGAAAGACCGCACTCGCACCGGACGTCCGGCGGCTCGACGAGCGGGCCGCCCGCGCCTGGACCGAGCGGATGGCCGTCCGACCGCTGGACGACGGTCGTTACGCCGTCGACAGCGCCAGCGGCGCGACCTACGTCGTCGACCTGCCCGAGCGCAGTTGCACCTGTCCGGACCACCAGATCCGCGGCCAGCGGTGCAAACACATCCGGCGGGTCGGCATCGAGATCACCACCCGCCGGGTTCCCGCGCCCGGCGAGCGCGCCGCCCAATGCGTCGCCTGTGGCCGCGAGGCGTTCGTTCCCGAGGACGACCCGACGCCGCTCTGTGACGCCTGCCGGCTCGAAGCCGGCGACGTCGTGCAAGATCGGGAGACCGGCGACCGGCTGGTCGTCACTCGCGTCACCGGTCGCCGAGCCGACGAGGTCCGCATCGAGGCCACTGGCGGGACGGTCGCGGACTACGAGACCAACGGGGGCTACCCCGCCGACGACCCCGTCGTCGAAGTGTCGTACCTGGGCGACATCGCTCGCCGAGAGTCGCCCCGTCGATACTCGTTTCCGCTGTCGCGGCTGGAGCGGGTCGACGACGCCGCGGTCCTCGACCCCACGCTGCGCGAACGCGCGTCGGCATAGGCCGCGGCGCCCGCTCGACCGGCGGCCGACCTCCCACGACGGACAACACTTATTCGGAGGCGGCAAAACGACGAAGCCATGAGCGGCCGACTCGCGCTAACGTTCGACGACGGCTACGCGACCGACTACGAAGATATCTACCCGGTCTTGGACGACCGCGGCGTCCCCGCCTCGCTGGCTATCGTCCCCGGCTGGCTCGGTGAGGAGGGTCATCTCACCGTCGATCAGTTACGAAAACTCGCCGACGACGGCTGGGAGGTGATGGGCCACGGGCGCCGACACCGCTACATGCAGGCCCACCCGCTGGCGAGCGACGCCGCGGCCGGCGACGCCCGGATTCGACTGGACAGCGCCCACGTCTTCCCCGACGGCGACCACGGTCTCTACTCCGGCGACGACTTCGAGGTGACCGACGGCGACCGGACGGAGACGGTCACGCTCGCCGAAAAAGGCGCCGAGGCAGGGGAACCGTACGTCCGGCTGGAGTCGTCGCTGGGTCGGGGGTTCGACGCCGCCGAGAGTGTCTTCAGGCCGACCGAGGACCAGATCCGCGACGAGATCGAGGGGTCGAAGGCGGAACTGGCCGGGATCGGGTTCGAGCCGACGACGTTCACGCTGCCGTACGACGCCGGCGACGCGAGGGTCCACCAGGTCGTCGCCGAGGGCTTCGAGGCGCTGGCCGACGCGGCGGTGCGCTCGCTGCCGAACCCGCCGGGGGCGTCGCCGCTGGACCTCCAGCGGTACTACCTGGAGACCGACCAGCTACGGATGCCCGAGATCGAGACTTACCTCGACGGCGTCGCCGAGCGGGGCGGACTCGGGATACTCGCCGGTCACACCGACTGGGAGACCGTTCCCCCAAAGCGGGTCGGCGCGGTCGTCGACGCCGCTCACGACCGTGGGATCGAGGTGACGACAGTCGGCGACGCGGTCGGTGACGCGTCGGAGTAATCGCGGTCGCCGGGCCCCCGGCTACAGCATCTCGGCGGCGTCCTCTCTGGAGATATCGCCGCGCTCGAAGGCGTCGAGCACGTCCAGCGTGGCCTGGTCGAGGCCGTCGTCGCCGTCGTCGCCGAGGTCGTCGAGCGTGACCTTCTCGGAGTGGCCGACGAGTTCCGCGAAGTCGGTGCCCTCCGCCAGCGCGGTCTCCTTCTTGACGCGGTAGTTGCCCCCGTCGGTGACGTGCAGGTCGCCGGGGTGGAAGAAGTACCAGTCCTCGCGGTCGAAGCGGACGCCGATCCGGGGTCTGGCGCCGAAGTTCCGCGAGAAAAAGAGGAGGGCTTCGACCTCCTCGCC
>ENA-ORDC01002709-ORDC01002709.1-marine-metagenome-genome-assembly--contig:-NODE-2709-length-10152-cov-3.175682_pt1 | contig 10152 bp, 10 predicted proteins | sample MGYA00237783_ERZ508515 | MGnify/ENA primary metagenome ERZ508515 (study PRJEB26186, sample SAMN06268792) | marine metagenome | isolation source: Eden Landing Ponds, San Francisco, CA, USA | place...
GGCCGCGGCGGCGCCGGGATCACGTCGAGGAACACCGCTTCGCCGGCCCGCAGCATCCCGGCCGCCCGCTCGACGCCGATCGTCGTGGCACCCGGAACCGCATCCGGCACCCGTGCGCGGTAGTGCGACATGCGGTAGCCGTCCGGCACCGTCACGCCGTCCGCCGCCGCCGGCCCGCCGGCCAGCAGCAGCACCGCGGCCAGGACCCCCGCCGAGCGCACGGCGCGTACGGCCCGCGCGCTCATCGCGACGCCTCCAGCACCCGGCCGTCGGCGTCGAGCTGCGGCACGCCGTACTCGGCCAGCAGCGCCCGGATCTCGGCGGTGTGGTCGCGGATGAAGGCGTTCAGTGTGTGCTTCCAGCGCAGCTCGCCGTGGCGCACGCCCATGGTGATGTGGAAGGCGAGCCGCACCGACTCCGGCTCCCGAACCAGCGGCACCACGGTCAGCGGCACCGCCTGGCGCGGCGCGAAGTAGCCGGCGATCGGCCCCCAGACGATGGCGGCGTCGAGCCGGCCGGCGGCGACGTGCTCCAGCATCTCGCGCGCCGGCTGATGCGCCCGGGTGTCGGTGGTCAGCTGGTAGGGCTCGAAGTTGTCGTAGCCGTAGTGCCGCAGCAGCGACACCGCCGGCGTCTTCTCCACCACGCCGATCCGCAGGTCGCCAGCCAGCGGATGCGCCAGGCTGTCGATCTCGATGCCCAGGCTGCGGCGGTAGACCAGCGCGTAGACCGAGCGGTAGTAGGGGTTGGTGTTGAGCACCAGCTCGTGGCCGGCGCTGATCCCCATCACCAGATCGCACTCGCGCGCCCGCAAGGTGTTGCGCAGGAACCCCATGGTCTGCGGCCACCAAGTGTAGACAACCGGGATGCCCAGGCTGGCGCCCAGCAGCTCGGCCAGCCGGTTCTCGAAGCCGGCGCCGTCGGCGTTCGAGAACGGCAGCAGGTTGGCGTCGGCGCAGACCCGCAGCGTGTCGCGGCTGTCGCGCTCCACCGTCTGCGCCTGCGCCGGCGCGGCGGCGAGGAGCCCGGCGGCGAGCGCCAGCGCCTGCGGCCACGCGCGCGCGCCGCGGCGACGCCGGCACCTGGGGATCGCGGTGGGGGTCACGGCGCGCCGCCGCATGGCCTAGCGGATCCGCTCCGGGCGGCCGGGGCCCAGGGCGCCGTCGGCGCGGGCTTTCAGGTAGCCCCAGATGTCGTCGATGTAGTTCATCACGTTGGGGTTGGTGGCGAAGCCGGGCATCACCCGCTGACCGGTGGCGTCGTCGACCTCGCGGCCGTTGACCACGACGTTCAGGAAGCCGGCGTAGTCCATCTGCTGCACCGACTCCTTCAGCGCTGGCGCGAAAGTGGAGCCGTTGGCGTTGGGGCCGTGGCAGGTGTGGCAGGAGGCGTGGTAGCGGCGGAAGCCGTTGTAGGTCCCCGAATCCACCTTCCCGTCACGCATGTTGTAGGGGTTGTCCTGCGGGTCGACCGGCGGCAGCTCGGCGGTCTGGCCCGAGCCGGTCTTGTCGGAGCCGGTCTGGTCTGCCGCGAGGGGAGCCGGCTGCGCGACGGCGAGCGCCGCCAAGAGGCCCGCCGCGGCGAGCGCCGGCACGGCGAGGCGGGGGAGATCGGCGAATCGGTGGTCTGGCATCGGCAACGAACGCGTCCTCTCGATCTTGCAATGAGCTGTGGCGGGGAGCTGTGGCGGGTCGGCGCCGCCGGCGCGGCAGGAGGCGACGGGACGCTCCGGAATGGAGCGCCCCGCCGCCGATCCCCTGCCGCCAACCGGCGTGCCCGGACGGGCGTGGCCTTTTGACCGCGTGGCCCTATTCGGCCGCCGCCATGCGATCGGGCAGAGCGAACACCGTCAGCACGCCGCCGAGCTGCGTGTAGTCGGACAGCTTCGAGTGCGCGCCCACCGCGCCCAGACCCGCGGCGGGATCGGTGAGCCCGGCCGCCAGGCCGATGCCGGGCCAGCCGCCGACGCCCGACAGCACGGCGATGTGCTGCTTGCCGTCGTGCATGAAGGTGTTGATGTTGCCGATGATGCCGGACGGCGTCTTGAAGCTCCAAAGCTCGTCGCCGTTCGCCATGTCGACGGCTTTGATGTAGCCCTCCAGCGTGCCGTAGAAGACGATGTCGCCGGAGGTCGCCAGCGCACCGCTCCAGACCGCGAACCGCTCGGGGATCGACCAGACGATCTCGCCCTTGAGCGGGTCCCAGGCGATGAAGTTGCCCATGCCGCCGTGCGAGTCCGGCGCCGGGAACATCGACAGGGTGGCGCCGACGTAAGGCTGACCGGCCACGTACGACACCTCGAACGGCTCGTAGTTCATGCAGATGTGGTTGGTCGGCACGTAGAACAGGCCGGTCTCCGGCGAGTACGACGCCGGCTGCTGGTCCTTGCTGCCGAGCGCCGCCGGACAGACGTTGGTGGTGTTGACGTCCTCACCCTGGGCGAAGGTCGAGTACTTCTCCACCACCTGCGGCCGGCCGGTCTCCATGTCGACGTGGGTGGCCCAGTTCACCTTCGGATCGAACTTCTCGGCCACCAGCAGCTCGCCGCTCTCGCGGTCCAGCGTGTAGGCGAAGCCGTTGCGGTCGAAGGTGACCAGCAGCTTGCGCATCTCGCCGTCGATCTCGCGGTCGATCAGGATGTTCTCGTTGACGCCGTCGTAGTCCCACTCGTCGAACGGCGTCTTCTGATAGACCCACTTGGCCTCGCCGGTCGCGATGTCGCGGGCGAAGATCGACATCGACCACTTGTTGTCGCTGCCCGCGCGGGTGCCGTCCACGGCGCGCTGCGTCGGGTTCCAGGTGCCCGGGTTGGCGGTGCCGTAGTAGACCGTCTTCAGATCCGGGTCGTAGGTGAACCAGCCCCAGGTGGTGCCGCCGCCGCGCTTCCACTCGTCGCCGGGCCAGGTCTTGACGCCGAGGTCGGCCTCGCCGATCGGCTCGCCCATCATCGTCGTGGTCTCGGGATCGATCAGCACGTCCTCGTCGGGCCCGGTGGAATAGGCCCGCCAGGCCAGCGAGCCGTCGGAGATATTGTAGGCCGAGAGGTGGCCGCGCACGCCGAACTCGCCGCCCGAGATGCCGACCAGCACCTTGTCCTCGGCGATCACCGGCGCCGCCGTCAGGGTCTCGCCCTTGCTGTGGTCGCCGTTCTGCACCGTCCAGACCGGCTTGCCGGTCTTGGAATCCAGCGCCACCAGCGTGTTGTCCGCCTGCGCCAGGAAGATCTTGCCGTCGGCGTAGGCGACGCCGCGGTTCACGGTGTCGCAGCACATCACCGGGATCACCGAGGAGTCCTGGCGCGGCTGGTACTTCCAGATCACCCGGCCCTGTTCGGCAATGTCGAGCTTGTACACCGCGTTCGGGAACGGCGTGTGGATGTACATGTCGTCGCCCATCACCAGGGCGCCGCCCTCGTGCCCGCGCAGCACGCCGGTGGAGAACTGCCAGGCCACGTCGAGCTTGCCGACGTTGTCCTTGTTGATGCCGTCCAGCTTGCTGAAGCGATGGCCGGCGTAGTTGCCGAGCTGCATCACCCAGTTGTTGTCGTCGCTCTGCAGTTGAATGATCTCGTCGTTCGCGTGGGCGGCGCCGGCCAGGCCGAGCGCCGCCACGCAGGCGGCAAGGGTCAGTCGCTTCGGGATGCTCATGGAACGTCCACCTCCCCGGTTTGCTGAATAAGCACTGAACCGCCCGCAAGTGTTTGCAGCTCAAAGTTCAGCGTTTCAGACCAGCAGGCGGAATTCTGTGCGCCGCACCATTCTTTGCGTCTTTGCATTGTGCAATGCAGCGCAACGCCTGCTGGAGATAAATATTATCATCTTGAGAGTTGCGATTCAACGACTACCGAATTTTGTTAGTTCCGACTATATGTGACATTCTCTGGCTTCGTTGTACGGAATCTTTGCAGATCAAAGGTTGGCTCTACTCGGCCAAGAAAACGCGGTTCGAGTTGCGCGTTGGAGTCGGAATGCCATCGCGCTGACACAGCCGGCCGCGGCCACAACCGATTGGGGAGATCGCCCACGCGCCGACGGCGCCGAGCCGGATCGCACCGGCCGACCGGCCGCGCCCAAGGTGGCGCCGGCGGGTCGGTTCCCCGGCCTTCCTTCGCGGGCGCAGCAAAGACGGCCGATTGGGTAGCCGGGGCACGGACCGACCGGGACGCGCGGGCGGCCGGGATCGCAGGCGCCCGCGGCCAGGCGCACAGCTTGCCGCTGCGCCGCCCCGTCGGGGCCGGGTCAGGCGACCGTTCTCGGGAGGGGGTTCAGGAAGACGCTGGTGGAGGGAGGACGGGGACGACCCGGGGACACGCCGCCGCCCGCCGCCGCCCGCCGCCGGGCCGTCGTCCGGGCCGGCGGCGCGCGGCGGCCGTGCGTTACGCGCGGGGCGTTACGTGCGGGCGAGCTCGGCGCAGGCGTAGCTGTTGATCTCCATGCCCACGGCGATCTCGCGCAGCTTCGGTGCGGTCCAGGTCTTCTTCATGATGCCGTCCTTCCACAAGTGGCCTTAGAACGATACCAAGCTGCAGCTCTATAGGCAAATCGAGAGTTGCATGGCCCGTACCTACCCGCCGCGTCGGTTCAGTCCGGCCGCGTGGTGGCGCAGGTGGTCTTCCACGAAGGTCTGGATGAAGTAATAGGAGTGGTCGTAGCCGGGCTGCATCCGCAGCTCGGCGGACTGGCCGGCCGCCGCGCAGGCGTCGCGGAAGATCTCCGGGCGCAGCTGCTCGCTGAGGAACTGGTCGGCGTCGCCCTGGTCGATCAGGATCGTCGCCCGCGACGGCTGCCGCTGCACCAGCGCGCTGGCGTCGTAGGCGGCCCAGGCGTCGCGGTCGTCGCCCAGGTAGCGCCCGAACGCCTTCTCGCCCCACGGCACCTGCATCGGCGCGCTCACCGGCGCGAACGCCGAGACGGTGCGGTAGGTGTCGGGGTGCTTAAGGTGCAGCGTCAGCGCCCCGTGGCCGCCCATCGAGTGGCCGAAGATGCCGTGGCGCTGCATGTCCGCGGGAAAGTTCGCGGCGATCGCCTGCGGCAGCTCGTCGGTGAGGTAGCTGGCCATCCGGTAGTGCCGCGACCAGGGCTCCTGCGTGGCGTCCAGGTAGAAGCCGGCGCCGGTGCCGAAGTCGTAGGACTCGTCCTCGCCGTCCAGGCCGGCGCCGCGCGGGCTGGTGTCGGGCATCACCAGGATCAGCCCGAGCTCGGCCGCCACCCGCTGCGCCCCCGCCTTGATGGTGAAGGTCTCCGGCGTGCAGGTCAGGCCGGCCAGGTAGGTCACCACCGGGCACGGCGTGCCGTCCAGCGCCTGCGGCGGCCGGTAGACCGCGAAGCTCATGTCGCAGGCGCAGGCCTGCGAGCGGTGGGTGTAAAAGCCCTGCACGCCGCCAAAGCACTTCTGCTCGGCCGTCGTCGCGATCTCCGCCATGCCGGCGCCGCTCCCCTAACAGACGACTAGGACAAGATCGACAAAGGTGTCATCACCTTTGTCGTGAATCTTGCCCTTCTTGCAACAAGATAGGGCGAAATTCACGCCGAAGGTCGATTCGACCTTCGACGATTTCGCCCTAGTAGACGACGACGGAGCGGATCGACTTGCCCTCGTGCATCAGGTCGAAGCCGTGGTTGATCTCGTCCAGCGCCAACTTGTGCGTGATCATCGGGTCGATCTCGATCTTGCCGTCCATGTACCAGTCGACGATCTTCGGCACGTCGGTGCGCCCGCGCGCGCCGCCGAAGGCGGTGCCCTTCCAGGTGCGCCCGGTGACCAACTGGACCGGCCGGGTCGAGATCTCCTCGCCGGCGCCGGCGACGCCGATGATGATGCTCATGCCCCAGCCCTTGTGCGCGCACTCCAGCGCCTGGCGCATCACCGAGGGCTTGCCGATGCACTCGAAGGAGTAGTCGGCGCCGCCGCCGGTCACCTCGACGAGATGCGCCACCAAGTCCTTGCCGACCTCGTTCGGGTTGACGAAGTGGGTCATGCCGAAGCGTTCGCCCATCGCCTTCTTGTCGGGGTTGATGTCGACACCGACGATCCGGTTCGCGCCGACCATGCGGGCGCCCTGGATCACGTTCAGGCCGATGCCGCCCAGGCCGAACACCACGACGTTGGCGCCGGGCTCCATCTTCGCCGTGTTGACCACCGCGCCGATGCCGGTGGTGACGCCGCAGCCGATGTAGCAGACCTTGTCGAACGGCGCGTCCTCGCGGATCTTCGCCAGCGCGATCTCCGGCAGCACGGTGTGGTTGGCGAACGTCGAGCAGCCCATGAAGTGCAGCAGCGGCGTGCCGTCCAAGGAGAACCGGCTGGTGCCGTCGGGCATCACCCCCTGCCCCTGCGTGCCGCGGATCGCCTGGCACAGGTTGGTCTTGGGGTTCAGGCAGTACTCGCACTCGCGGCACTCGGGCGTGTACAGCGGGATCACGTGGTCGCCCTTCTTCAGGTGCCGCACCTCGGGACCGACGTCGACCACCACGCCGGCGCCCTCGTGGCCCAGGATGGTGGGGAAGTTGCCCTCGGGGTCGGCGCCCGACAGGGTGAAGGCGTCGGTGTGGCACAACCCGCTCGCCTTGACCTCCACCAGCACCTCCGAGCCCTTGGGGCCCTCCAGGTCGACCTCGTGGATCTCCAGCGGCTTGCCCGCCTCGAACGCAACCGCGGCCCGCGTTTTCATGCCCGACCTCCCATTCGTACGATTATAGCGATTGAGCCTGCCATTTCCCGCGATCCGCGACGGCTTGTCAACGCGGCCGTCGTGACAAAACCCGTCCCGGAAGCTGGAATGCCGCGGTCGGACTCGAAACGATGCCGGGGCGATGCAGCGCGCGCCGGGTCTCCGCCCGCACTGGCGACCGAACACGGCGCCGGCAATCCGGGCATCGGCGTCCGGCCGCTCGTCGGGGCGACGGCGCCGGCCTGCCATCCTAATCAAGACGAGGAATTTTCGGGGATACAGAAAAGGCTGGCGGAGAGGGAGGGATTCGAACCCTCGAAGGGGTGTTAGCCCCTTACTCCCTTAGCAGGGGAGCGCCTTCGACCGCTCGGCCACCTCTCCGTCGCTCGGTCGCGTTGCTTGCAGGTGGGCCGGCGATGCCGGCCCCGCAACCGGTCGGGCCCGCCTTCTAGCCGCGGCCTCGACGGCTTGTCAATGCGGCGTCCCGGGGCGCCTGCCCGCGCCGCGCCGGGGGCGTCGCGATCAGGGTTAAGGGCTATACCGCGCGTTAACCTTTCGCCTGCTACACCCGGCGCACGGGTAAAAGCACGCGCAAGCGTGCACGGCCAAGGGAGCGCCGAAGATGAGCCTTTCCAAACAGAGCATCGACACGCTGCTGGACCTGGTGGAGATCAAGCTGAGCTGCTTCGAGGTCTGGGACCGCGACGACCGCCGCGAGCTGAAGGCGCTGCAGGCCTGCAAGGCCGAGCTGCAGCAGGCCCGGGCGCCGCAGCGCGGCGGCAAGGCCGCCGAGGTGGTCGCCCTCGACCGCAAGCGCAGCCGCCAGCTCGAGCTCGCCGGCTAGCCAGCCGCCCGCCGCACCGGGCCGGCGGTTTACGCCGCCGGCACGTCCATGCCCTTGCGCACCGCCGGGCGCGCGCCGACCGCGTCGTACCAGCGCTGGACGTTGGGAAACTCCGCCAGATCGACGCCGTGCCACTCGTGCCGCGCCGCCCAGGGATAGGTGGCGACGTCGGCGATGCTGTAGGCCTCGCCGGCCAGGTAGGGCACCTCGCCCAGCCGGCGGTCGAGCACGCCGTACAGCCGCTTGGTCTCGTTGCTGTAGCGCTCGATCGCGTAGGGCACGTTTTCCTTGGCGAAACGGCGGAAATGGTGCGCCTGGCCCAGCATCGGGCCGAAGCCGCCCATCTGCCACATCAGCCACTCCATGGTACGCCAGTAGGGCTCCGGGTCCTGCGGCCACAGCCGCCCGGTCTTCTCCGCCAGGTACAGCAGGATCGCGCCGCTCTCGAACAGCGGGAAGCGCCCGCCGTCCGGCCCGTCGGGATCGACGATCGCGGGGATCTTGTTGTTCGGGCTGATCTTCAGGAACTCGGGATCGAACTGCTCGTCCTGGCCAATGTTCACCGGATGGACCGTGTAGTCCAGCCCGCACTCCTCCAGCATGATCGACACCTTGCGGCCGTTCGGCGTGCCCCAGGTGTAGAGATCGATGGTCATGGTGGCGTCCCCCTCTCCAATGTCTAGTCGCTCTCTTTCTTCGGCACGTCCAGGCCGCGCGCTACCGCCGGCCGCGCGGCGATCTCGTCGTACCAGCGCTGGACGTTGGGATAGTCCGACAGCTCGACGCCGTGCCAGGGGTGGAAGCGCGCCCAGGGCCAGGTCGCGATGTCGGCGATGGTGTAGCTATCGCCGGCGACGTAGGGCACCTCGCCCAGCCGGCGGTCGAGCACGCCGTACAGCCGCTTGGCCTCGTTGGTGTAGCGCTGCTGGCCGTAGGGCACGGTTTCCTTGGCCAGCTTGTTGAAGTGGTTGGCCTGCCCCAGCATCGGGCCGAAGCCGCCCATCTGCCACATCAGCCACTCCACGGTGCGCCAGCGCCCCGTCGGATCCTGCGGCCACAGCTGCCCGGTCTTCTCCGCCAGGTACATCAGGATCGCCCCGGTCTCGAACAGCGGGAACGCCCCGCCGTCGGGTCCGTCGGGGTCCACGATCGCGGGGATCTTGTTGTTCGGGCTGATCTTCAGGAACTCGGGGTCGAACTGCTCGTCGTTGCCGATGTTCACCGGATGGACGGCGTAGGCCAGACCGACCTCCTCCAGCATGATCGAGACCTTGTGGCCGTTCGGCGTGCCCCAGGTGTAGAGTTGGATGCTCACGGCTGCTCCCGGCTTTGCCTTTGGGTTGCGAATCAGGTGCGGGTGAACGCGCCGTCCGCCCGCGGGTATGGATGGACGCTCACACCTCGGCGAGCGCGCGGTCGAGGTCGGCGATCAGGTCGTCGACGTGCTCGATGCCGATCGACAGCCGCAGCAGGTCGTCCGGCACCGGGCTGTCCGGGCCCTCGATCGAGGCGCGGTGTTCGATCAGGCTCTCCACGCCGCCCAGCGAGGTGGCGCGGATGAAGTGCCGGCAGGCGCCGACCACGCGCAGCGCCGCCTGGCGTCCGCCGGCGACGCGCAGCGACAGCATGCCGCCGAAGCCGTCGTGCATCTGCAGCGCCGCGGTGCCGTGGCCCGGGTGGCTCTCCAGACCGGGATACAGCACCTCGGCGACCTTGTCGTGGCCCTGCAGGAAGCGGGCGATGGCGAGCGCGCCGGCGCTCTGCCGCGGCACCCGCAGGTACAGCGTGCGCATGCCGCGCAGCAGCAGCCAGGCCTCGAACGGCCCCAGGATGCCGCCGCCGTGCGCCCGGTTGGCGGCGGCGCGGCGCCACAGCTCAGCCTCCGGGTCCGCGGTCACCAGCGCGCCGGCGACGACGTCGCTGTGGCCGTTCAGGTACTTGGTGGCGGCGTGGAACACGACGTCGGCGCCCAGCTCCAGCGGCCGGGTGTGCACCGGCGTCGCCACCGTGGAATCGACCGCCAGCAGCGCGCCGGCCGCGTGCGCGGCCTCGGCGGCGGCGGCGATGTCGACGACCTGCCAGGTCGGGTTGCTGGGCGTCTCCACCCAGACCAGCTTGGTCTCGCCCGGCTTCACGGCAGCCTGGATCGCCTCCGGATCCTCGGCGTCGACCAGGTCCAGGCCGATGCCCCAGTCGCGGCAGAACTCCACCAGCCAGTTGCGCAGGCCCCAGTACATTACGCGCTGCGCCACCAGGTGGTCGCCCGGCCGCAGCGCCTGCACCAGCGCCGCCGCCGCGGCCATGCCGGAGGCGAACAGCAGCGCCGCCGCGCCGCCCTCCAGCCGCGCCAGCAGCCGCTCCGCCGGCTTCACCGAGGGCGAGCCGTCGCGGGCGTAGCTGGCGTCGCCGATCAGCGCGTTGTCGGCGTCGCGGGCGTAGGTCGTCGCCGGCTTCACGTCGGGCACCACCGAGCCGTCGCGCGGATCGACGCCCTCCAGCGTCTGCGCCGCCAGCGTCTCGGGATGCGGGCCCTTGGGTGTCTTGGCCATCGGTCTGGTCCGGTGTTCGAGGGGTGACGATCCGCGTAGGGCGGGTTCGGAGCGCAGCGACACCCCGCCGACAGCCGATCCGGCCGCAC
>ENA-ORDC01002710-ORDC01002710.1-marine-metagenome-genome-assembly--contig:-NODE-2710-length-10152-cov-2.419851_pt1 | contig 10152 bp, 6 predicted proteins | sample MGYA00237783_ERZ508515 | MGnify/ENA primary metagenome ERZ508515 (study PRJEB26186, sample SAMN06268792) | marine metagenome | isolation source: Eden Landing Ponds, San Francisco, CA, USA | place...
ACGCGATATCCATTTGCAGGGCGAAGCCGCGCGGGATCCGGCCTTCCAGGCGCTGCTGGACAACACTCCGGTGCGCGAAGGCGCCATTGCCCGCCATGATCACTATGAACAACTCAAGCAGGGCCTGACACGTCTGGCCACCCGGCACGGCTATTTTGACAGTGAGTTCAGGCGGTCTCGCCTGGAAATCAACACGCGGGACAACACCGCCACCGTGGTGCTAACCCTGGACAGCGGCCCGCGTTACCACTTCGGGCGCGTGAACGCGCGCCAGGACGCCATACGCGACGAATTGATGCAGCGCTTTATCCCGTTCGACGAAGGCGATCCCTTCGACAACCGCAAACTGCTGGATTTGCGTCAGGCACTCAGCCGCAGCGGCTATTTCAGCCGCGTACGCATACAGCCGCGGCCGGAGCAGGTTGATTCCTCCGAAAGCCGTGTCCCCGTGGACATCGAAGCGGAGCGGCGTCCGCGCTACGAATTTCTCGCCGGGGCGGGCTATGCTACCGATACCGGCCCCCGAATGCGCCTGGGACTGGAAAACCGGCGCGTCAACCGTCGGGGCCACAGCTATCAGGCGGAGGTGGAAGCATCCCGGATCAACACCGGTGCGGGTTTCAACTACCGGATTCCCCTGCGCGATCCCAACCGGGAATACATGAACTTCTATACCCACTATAGGCGCGATGAAACCGATACCAGTTTCAGCGAGCGCTATCAGGTGGGCACCAACCGGGTCAGCGAACTCACCTCGGGCTGGATCCTGACCCGTTCACTGGAGTACCTGCGCGAGTTCTACACCATCTCGGATCAACGCGACCGCGCGGATCTGATCATGCCGGGCCTGGCCGTGCAGCGCACCAGTGTGGATGATCCCACCAACCCCAGGCTGGGCTGGCACCTGGACGGCGAGGTGCGCGGGGCCTCCACCGAGCTGGGCTCCACCGTGTCCTTCGGGCAGTTCCACGGCCATGCACGCGGTGTGGTCCCGGCGGGTTCGGGACGCCTGCTGGGGCGAGTGGAGCTGGGCGCCACGGCGGCGAACGAACTGGTGGAATTGCCCGTGTCCGTGCGTTTTTTCGCCGGCGGCGACAACAGTGTGCGCGGCTACGACTACGAGGAGCTGGGCCCCACCAATGACGAGGGCGACGTAGTGGGCGGGCGTCACCTGCTTACCGGCAGTGTCGAATACAATCACCCTGTGGTGGGCCGGTGGAGCCTGGCGGCTTTCATGGACGCGGGCAACGCTTTCGATACCTTCAACGACTACGAGGTATTCCGGGGCGTGGGCACCGGGGTGCGCTGGCGTTCGCCCATCGGCCCCATCCGTGTGGACGTGGCCCGTCCCGTGGACGAGCCCGGCAACTTCCGCCTGCATATCAGCATGGGAGCGGTGCTTTGATCGGGCGCGGCTCGTGGATCCTGATGGCCCTGGTGGCCGGAGTGTTGCTGGTGATCCTGGCCTCGGGGGCCTGGCTGATGGGCACCGAAAACGGCACCCGCTGGCTGTTGCACCAGGGGCTCGAACATGTGCCGGGCGATGCGGAGTTCACCCGTGTGGACGGTACGCTGTTGTCCGGTATTGAATTGACCGGCGTGGTGTACGAAGCCGATGGCCTGCGGCTGGAGCTGGAGCGAGTGACGCTGAATCCGTCCGGGTCCGCTCTGCTGCGCGGTGCAATCCGGATTCAGGATCTGACCGGGCAGGGCCTGCGACTGCGGCTTCCGGAGGCCGGATCCGGCAACGCGCCCACCGAGTCTGAAACGGGCGGACAACAAAACTGGCCCGTACTCGCACTGCCCTTTTCCCTGACGGTGTCGCGCCTGGAACTCAGCGACATCCGGATCCAGCAGGGCACAAATCACCATGAAATCACCCGTATGGCCCTGGCCGGCCACTGGCGCGGCCGGTTGGTACAACTGGACTACCTGGCCCTGCAGCAACGTCAGCGCCATCTGACTCTGGCGGGCAAACTCACTCTCGCAGACCCGTGGCGCGTGGACACCCGGGTGGCCTGGGGCCTGCCGCTGCCGAGCGCACTGGACGGGTATTTCGACAAGCCGCTGGCTTTCGGGCAGGGCCGCCTGCGAGGCCGGGTCAACGAGCTGACGGTGCAACATCAGCTCCATCGACCGCGGCCCATCCAGACTCGAGGCAAGCTCCGAGCGCTGGAGCAACCCCTGCATCTGGACCTGAACCATGAATGGCCGGAAATGGGGCTCAAACTGCCGGATGGCCGCCGCTTGACCCTGGGCGCGGGGCAACTCGCGACCCGGGGTGTTCCCGACGATTACGAGATCCTGCTGGACGCAAGTGCCACCAGAGTCGAAGGCCTGCCCGCGCTGGCGCCCCAACTGCGCGCGCAGGGTGATCGTGACTCGTTGCGCATCCGGGAGCTGGTGCTGGACGGCGAACCCGGCCGCCTCGCCGCAAGCGGCGCGGTGGCCTGGCAGCCACAGCTCAGCTGGCGTCTGGCACTGGATGGCGAGGAACTGGACCCGACCTTTCTGGATAGCCGGCTGCCGGGCCGACTGGCCCTTCAGGGGCAACTCGACGGGCAATGGCCGGCGGATGATCCGCTGGCGCTCTCGCTGGACCTTGAACGCCTGGAAGGCGAAGTTCGCGGCGAGCGCGTCTCCGCTTCCGGGCAGGCCCGCATGAGCGGTACACAGGAGATACAAATCCAGGCCCTCAATCTGGACACGCGGCACGGCCGGGCGCGGATCAGCGGTACCGTGGGCTGGGCGCCCTACCCCGCCTGGTCGCTGGATATCCAGGGCTCGGACTGGAACCCGGCGGTGCTGCATGAACGGTTGCCGGGCCGTGTCGCTGTGAACACGCACGTGACCGGCGAACTCCCGCCACAGGCTCCGCCGAAGCTCGATCTGACTCTGCGCGAGTTGGGCGGCACTTTGCTCCAGCAGCCCCTTGGTGGCGGTGGCGAGATCCATGCGCAAGGCCTGGACCGGCTTAGCGGCCGGCTGCAGCTGGAACTGGGCCCGAACGCCGCCAGCCTGCGAGGTCACCGCGACCAACAAAATGACCTTGAACTGCGACTGAACGCCCCGGAACTGGGCCCTTTGTCGCCGGAGCTGGCCGGAAGCCTCGAGGGGCGCATCCAGCTAGGAGGCAGCGCCTCGGAGCCCATCCTGGAGGGCGAGCTCCAGGGGCAGGACCTGGAACTGGCCGCCTGGAGCCGCGAGCGGCTGGCGTTCAACCTTCGGCCTCCGAATGCACAGGGCCGGCAGACGCTGTCGCTTCAGACCGGCGAAGCCCGAAGAAACACCGAGATTGTGTTCAGCGGCTTGCAACTGAAAGGGCAGGGACAGCTTGCCGCGCATCGGCTCAACTGGACCGTGGAGCGCGCCCAGCACCGCCTGGCGGGCACCCTGGACGGCGGCCTGAGCAACAGCCGCTGGCAGGGGAAACTGGAGCAGCTATCGCTATCAGGGCCGGTCAGCAAGGCCTGGCAACAGTCGGAAGCAGCACAACTGACTGCATCGAACGAGCATGTGCGGCTGAGTGAACTCTGTCTGGCCGGCCGGGACCACGGTGGCCGGACCTGTGCGCATGGCAACTGGCAGACTCCGGACCAGGGCCGTCTGGATCTGTCGCTCACCGCAGTGCCGCTGGGGCCCTTCGCCGCCTTCCTGCCCCCGGGCAGCAATCTCGAAGGTACCCTGAACGGCACGGCCCAGCTGCGTTCGGACGGCAAGCAACCGCAAGGACACCTGGAGCTGAGCACCCGCCAGGGAGCGCTGCTGCTCGGCGCCGGCCGGGAGGACCCCATTCGGGTGCCGTGGCAGCGGTTGGGCGCCGAGGCCCATCTGGCAGCCGGCGCATGGCGTCTGGATACCAGTCTGCAACGCAGCCAAACCGATTTCCTGAACGGCCATGTGGCGGGCGAATTGCCGGTGTCCAGCGGGCAACTGGAAGGCCACCTGAAAACCCGGCTCACCGATCTCGGCTGGCTGGAGCTGGTGGTACCTCAGCTGCGCAAACCGGAAGGAGCGCTGGCGGGCAGACTCGTGTTATCCGGCACGACCAAAAATCCGGTTTTCGATGGCCGCATGGCGCTGAGCGAGGCGCGTGTGCGGATACCCGAGGCCGGCGTGGTTCTGCGCCGGATACACATGACCGCCAGCACCAACGACCGGGGCCACTTGAACTTTGACGGCGGTGCGCGTTCCGGCGACGGTCGGGTGCGGCTGAGCGGGCGCCTGAATACGGATGAGGACTGGCCCTGGCCCCTACAGCTGCATCTGGACGGCAAGCAGTTCCTGGCACTGGATCGTCCCGACGCCCGACTGGTACTGGATCCGGAACTCGAGTTCACGCTGGAAGGCCGGCACCTGAACCTCCGCGGTGATGTCCAGGTGCCGGCTGCGCGATTCCAGCCACGCCAGATGGCAAACCAGGCGGTCCGGTTGTCATCGGATGTGCGTCTGGTTCACCAGGAGGAAGAAGCGCAACCACCCTGGAAAACCGATATCGATGTGGGCGTCACTCTGGGCGATGAAGTACGTTTTCAGGGTTTCGGTCTTCAAGCACGGTTTGGCGGCGAAGTACGCTATCGCGATCCCTGGGACGAGGTGCCCCGCATGACCGGCGAGGTGCGGGTGGAACAAGGCCGCTACCGCGCCTACGGCCAGCATCTGCAGATCGAACGGGGCCGGCTGCTGTTCGAGGGCGCACCGGCCAACCCCGCACTCGATATCATGGCCGTGCGACCTTTGCCCAACCGCGAAACACGAGTCGGACTGGAAGTGGGCGGTACCCTTAAGGAGCCCTCTGCACGTGTATTCTCGCAACCGGAACTGGAACAAAGCGAGGCCATGGCCTTTCTTCTGACCGGTCGCCCGCTATCCGGAACCTCGCGGGCGGAAAGCGACGCTATCCTCCAGGCCATCACGCGCTATGGACTGGAACGCGGAGAATTCCTCACCAATCCCCTGAGCGAGCGTCTGGGGGTGGATGTGGGCGTGGATAGCTCCAATGAGCTGGATCGTACTGCTCTGACCCTGGGCAAGCAGCTTTCCGAGCGACTGTACGTACAGTACAGCATGGGCATATTCGAGTCGTTGTCCACGGTCATGCTGCGCTACAGCATTACCCCGCGGCTGAGTCTGGAAACCCGTACATCGGGTGAAAGCCAGGGCGCGGACCTGATCTACCGGCTGCAAGCTGATTGACCGCCACGCTCACGGGCCGGCCGCTGCGGTCATCCGCGCCGTCGCGAGCCCGTGGCAGGATAAGCCCGATAACAACAACCAGGCAGGTCGATGATGATGCGCAATCCCATGACAAGTCTTTTGCTGCTGGCCCTCCTGACCCTGTCACTACACGGGGCCGCAAAGGACAAGGCCGAAATCGTGCGCCAGGCCATGGACCTGGAACCCGGAGAGACCATTGAGCGCAAGGTCTGCATCTGGGATCTCGCCGGGCGCAATGGGCCCATCTTTCAGGCGGCGCAGGACCAGCGCACCCGCATCATGCAATACGGTGTGGAGATTCAGCTCGAGCCCTACACCAATGAAGGCGTCATGGTGGACGCGCTGAAGTCCGAACGCTGTGACGCGGCACTGATGACCGGTTTGCGGGCACGGCTGTTCAACACCTACACCGGCACCGTGGACGCCATCGGTGCCGTACCCTCGCTCAAGCACATGCGCACACTGTTGAAAGTGCTGGCCCACCCAAGCAGCGCAGACAAGATGGTCAGCGGCGAATACGAAACCCTGGGCATTGCCCCGGGTGGCGCTGCCTATGTCTTTGTCAACGACCGCGAGATCAACACCCTGGCCAAGGCTGCCGGCAAGAAAGTGGCCGTACTCAACTACGACGAGACCCAGGCCGAAATGGTGGCCCAGGTGGGCGCAACACCGGTGCCAACCGATATTACCCGGGCACCCAAGATGTTCAATAACGGCGTGGTGGATGTCCTGGCCGCACCGCTCGTCGCCTACGAGGTGATGGAATTGTACAAGGGCATGGAGCCCGACGGCGGCATTATCAACCTGCCCCTGGCGCAGATCACCATGCAGCTCATCGGCCGGGATGATCGCTTTCCACCCGAGGTGGCCCAGGTGGTACGCGAAGCCTTCTATAACAACTTCGACCGGATCACCGAGCGCTTGCACGGCTACAGCAGCAAGGTGCCGGACAAGTGGTGGATCGAGATTCCGCCGGAAGACAAACAGGAATACGAGAACATGATGCAGCAAGCCCGCAACCAGCTACGCAAGGATGACTACTACGCCGGCGCCATGCTGGATCTCCAGCGCCGGATCCGCTGCAAGTACGACGCCTCACGTGCGGAATGCACACAGAATTAGCAGGCTGTTGAAAAAGGAAACCCTTATGTCCCTATTGCGCCTTTTGCTAGTCCCGCTGCTGCTGGTCATCAGCACGGCCCTGCCCGGGCTGGAGCTCACCGAGGCCCAGCGCGCGGAACTGGAGCGTCTGGCCCCGGGACTGGAACTGACCGAAGAACTGGTGGCGAAACTGGAAGCCATCGCCTACAACCCGGAGCTCAGTCTGGAAGAGCGCATCAAGCGCATGCAGGAGCTCACCGGCATCGAGCGTTTTCCCGAGGGCGAAACGCTCAAGCGCAAGATCTGCATCTGGGATATCGCCGGGCGATCCGGGCCTATCTATCAGGCCGCCATGGATCAGCGCGCCCGGGCGCTGGAATACGGCATTGAACTGGACATGATCCCCTACACCAATGAGGGCGTCATGGTGGAGGCGTTCAAGTCCGGTCAGTGCGATGCCGCGCTCATGAGCGGCCTGCGCGCGCGCCATTTCAATGATTTTACCGGCACCGTGGACGCGGTGGGCGCCGTGCCGGACATGAAGCACATGAAAACGCTGATGAAGGTGCTCGCCCATCCCTCCAGCCGGAACAAGATGGTACAGGGGGAATACGTGATCATGGGCATCGCTACCGGTGGCGGCGCCTATGTCTTCGTCGATGATCGCAAGATCAATTCCCTGGCCAAGGCGGCGGGCAAGCGCGTGGCCGTACTGGACTACGATGATCAGCAGGCGAAGATGGTGTCCAGCATCGGCGCCACCCCCGTGCGCACCAGCATGGTCAAGGCCCCGGGCATGTTCAACGATGGCGTGGTTGATATCCTCGCCGCGCCCCTGGCTGCCTATGAAGCCATGGAACTCTACAAGGGCCTCAAACCCGACGGCGGCATTATCGATTACCCGCTGAGCATGATTACCATGCAGCTCGTGGGCCGACGCGACAAATTTCCCAATATCGGCGCGCAGTTCGTGCGCGAGGAATTCTACAACCGTTTCGACGAAATCCGCCGCCGCGTCGAGGCGGAAGCCGGCAAGGTGCCGGAAAAGTGGTTCATCGATATTCCGGAAGAAGACAAGGCCGAATACGAGGCCATGATGCGTGAAGCCCGCATCGAGTTGCGCAAGCAGGGCTACTATGATCCGGAGATGCTGGAGCTGCAGCGCCGCATCCGCTGCAAGTACGACCCGGGGCGGGCGGAATGTACGCAGAATAGCGAGTAGAAAGACGAAAGAGCCAAGACGCAAGAAATAAAGGGGGCGCCGAAGGCGCCCCGCCTGATATCTTCCTGCTTTCAGCTTTCGGCTTTCGGCTCGTTACGCTGAATAAAATTCAGCGTAACGTCCGCCAACGCCTCGCCCTGATCTTCCTGCAAAAAGTGACCGCCGTTTTCGATGGTGGTGTGGGGCTGGTCGGCCGCGCCCGGGATCAGTTTGCGCAGCACCTGCTCGCCGCCGGCGGTGATGGGATCCTGGTCACTGAAGGCGGTCAAAAAGGGCTTGTCCCACTGCATCAGGGTTTCCCAGGCGCGCTTGTTGGGCGCCGCGGCCGGATCATCCGGGGTAATGGGGACCAGTACCGGAAACTGCCGTGCACCTTCCTTGTAGCTTTCATCCGGGAAGGGCGCATCATAGGCGGCGATTACCTCGGCCGGAAGCTCCGTGGCGGCACCGCTCTGCACGATCTTGCCCACCGGGAAGTTCGGGGTGTCCTGCGAGAACTGACGCCATTTCAGAAAGGCATCGCCGGGATGATGTTCACCATTGGGCAGCATGGTATTGCCCGCGACCACCCGGGCAAAACGCTCCGGGTTGGCCGCCACCAGGCGCAGCCCGATGAGCCCGCCCCAGTCCTGACAGACCAGGGTGATGTTGTTCAGCTCCAGTTGATCCAGCACGGACTGCATCCAGTCCACATGCCGCTGATAGGTGTAGTCCTCGCGGTGCGCGGGCTTGTCCGAGCGGCCGAAGCCGGGCAGATCCGGGGCGATCACCCGGTGGCCGGCCCGGGTTACCAGCGGAATCATCTTGCGATAGAGATAGCACCAGGAGGGTTCGCCGTGGAGCATGAGTACGGTTTCGGCGGCATCGCGCGGGCCTTCGTCGAGATAATGCACCCGGAGTTCACCGCCTTCGGTATCGTCCACCTGAAGATAATGCGGCTCGAAATCGAAGCCGGGGAGATTCTCGAAGCATTCGTCGGGGGTACGCAGGACTTCCATGGGACTCCTTATTTTGTCACGGTTGTTTCAATTCGTCCGGCTTCGAGAGGCGTCAGAGCGGCGTCGGTCAGTGCTTGCAAACGCTCATGTTCCGGACTGACGCGGGAGATAACGAGCAAACCCTGCAGACTCAGGGCCAGGTTTCGGGCCAGCACCGCTGGTGTCTGTCCTGCGGGTCGGGGCTCATCCAGGCGCTCCAACGCCGCCTGAAAAGCGGTTTCCACCCGGCGCATACCCGCATCCAGCTCTTCCCGGGTACGCTCGTCGTGGTGACCCAGCGCCTGGGCGGTGTTGGTGAGCAAACAGGCCAAGGGTGGCCGATCTTCGGCGACATAATCGAAAGTGGTTTCGAAAAAGCGGCGAATACCCTGGATCGGGTCGCCTTGCTGCAGATAGGTCTCGATCCGGCGCTGGACAATGCCTTCCACATAATAGGCCAGCACATGCCGGAACAGTGTTTCCTTGCCGCCCCAGGCGTTGTAGAGGCTGCTGGCGTTCAGGCCCGTGGCCCGCTCCAGGTCCCGGACCGAGGTGTGCTCATAGCCCTGCTGCCAGAACACCCGCATGGCGCGGGACAGGGTGGCATTGTTGCGAAAACCACGGGTACGGGCCATAGCGCCGCTCTATTCTGAATCGCGTGTTTCAGAATAGGGAAACGAGGGGCAAGGGGCAAGACGGCCAGGATGTTTCAGGCGCCGAAGTTGGCAACGACCCGGCGCCGCTGAATTGCCCTGTGGGAGGCGCATCCCTGCGCCGACTTTATTTTCTTGCCTCTTGCTCCTTGCTCCTATTCATCCGCCAGGGGCGTGCGACCCCGCAACGCCTGCGCCAGGGTGGCGCCGTCGACGAATTCCAGGTCACCGCCCATGGGCACGCCCTGGGCGATGCGGGTGACGGTAATCCGGTCGCCGGCCAGTTCGCGTACATAGTGCGCAGTAGCCTCCCCTTCCACGGTAGTGCCCAGCGCGAGGATGATCTCGCCCACCTGCCCGTCGGCGAGCTGCTGTTCCAGCTGGTCCAGGCCCACCTCGGATGGGCCCAGGCCATCGATGGGCGACAGGTGGCCCATGAGCACGAAATAGCGGCCCTGGTATTCCCCGGACTGCTCGATGGCGAGCACATCCGCCGGCGAGGCCACCACACAGACCAGCTGCTGATCGCGTTTGGGGTTGGCACAAACCGGACAGAGTTCGTCCTCGGCGAAATTGCGGCAACGACGACACTGGCCCACGCCCTGCATGGCGTCACTGAGCGCTTGCGCCAGACGTTCGCCACCGGCGCGGTCGCGCTCGAGCAGCGCATAGGTCATGCGCTGGGCGGAGCGCCGGCCCACGCCCGGCAGGCAGGTAAAGGCCTCGATCAGGTTCTCGACCCGGGGACTGTGTTTCATGAACCGGAGAAGGGATTGAAGCCCGCGGGGATATCCATACCGCCGGTGACATCGGACATTTTGTCTTTCTGCTGCTGCTCCACGCGCGCGACGGCATCATTGGTGGCGGCGGCGACCAGGTCCTCGAGCATTTCCCGGTCGTCGCCCATCAACTCGGGATCGATGTGCACCGAACGCACGTCATGGCGGCCATTCATGACCACCTTGACCATGCCGGCACCGGA
>ENA-ORDC01002711-ORDC01002711.1-marine-metagenome-genome-assembly--contig:-NODE-2711-length-10151-cov-3.089736_pt1 | contig 10151 bp, 11 predicted proteins | sample MGYA00237783_ERZ508515 | MGnify/ENA primary metagenome ERZ508515 (study PRJEB26186, sample SAMN06268792) | marine metagenome | isolation source: Eden Landing Ponds, San Francisco, CA, USA | place...
ACCCCGTCTACGGGGTTAACGGTTGGGTGTCTCAGCGGCGGACGTGGGGAGGTGGTGTGTCGGCTGGAACAGCAACTGGTCAGATCATCCGGAACGTTCGAGCTGTTTTCGCCGTCGATCGAATTCGTCGTCCGAGAGTTCACCGCGGGCGTAGCGCTCGCGGAGAACCGACAGCGACTGCTCGTGGTTCCCGCCGGATCCTCGGTCGAGGAGCGCATAGGCGATGTAGAGCGGGACGCCGATGAGGAGCCCCATCCAGAGGAGTCCCCAGAGTCCCATCGTGCCCCCGAAGAGGCCCCAGCCGCCGCCCATCATACCACCACCGTAGCTCCCGCCACCGTAGGCAGCAGCCGTTCCAGTCGTCGCGACCAGCAGCGGGACAGCGAGTATCGCGAGTCGACGAGCAGTGCGTCCGATGTGCGTGGTGAGTTGCGTCATCATCTTGCGCTGGTGAGTTGCGGTGTTCGGTTGAAGCGATCGAAACGGTCAGGGCCGTCAGCAGTGGCCCTGTCGGTACATTCGGCCCTGCCGGTACATCCCGCGGTCGTGCTCGTCGTCAGGCATATCCTGCGCCATCTCGTCGACGGTCACACCCATATGCGACTCCATCCACTCGACGCTACCGGGGCCCATATGCTCGGTCATCTGTGCCTCCATCCATACCGCCCAGTCGTCGGCCTCGTCCGACGGGCGCGCGTCGTCTGCGGTCGTGTCGTTGCCGTGTGCGCTGACCACGGGGGCGGCGAACGCGAGTCCGAGGATCGCGAGCGCCACGAGCAGCCAGCGGCCGAGTTTGACATTGGTCATTGTCTTTCTCCTCGGTTACTCGTTGGACTGCCCGGGAGTTATCACGATGGATGTGAACTCGATCAGGAGAACGCTCGAGAGCGTGTATAGAGCAATCTAATCGTTCTTGAGGAATAGAACCGTTCATCCTCGCCGAATCCGTCGGTGTTGGGATCCATCCGCGTCATACCGACTCTAAGAGGCGAAACAGCTGCTGGCGAACCCGGCAGCAGGCGTCGAGTCAGATGCCGCTGACGGCTACCTGACCGGCGAGGATCGATCATCGACCGTCGTCGAGCCAAGCTCCACGCCACCGGGCTCACGCGACTGTGCGCTGGTGCGATGACGAACCAGTCGGCGACGGCGACCTAGGCATTCAATGTATGCGTCCATCGCTTTGCGGACTAACGTCATTATGGAAATTAACTAGACAGTACTATCCATTACACGTCGACGTCGTGCACGAAGTTCGTTACCGAGTCGAGTTCTGGGTGGACGTCCTCAAGCATCCACCGCGACAGGTCCGCCGGGTCGGTGGGGTCGCTGACGTCGTAGAGGTGTGGTCCGATGTCCGCGTCGGGGTCCGGGTCGGAATCATCTCTCCAGGTTTCGCTCATCGCTGTCTCTGAGAGAGGGGTGGCCGTGACGCGGTGTGTCTCGCGGTCGCCTGGTCACTGCACGCCGGGCGAATCGGGGCTCCCGCTGCCGTCGAAGCCGGGAGAGCCCCGCTTCCCCCGGTCGTTGTGGAGCACGACGACGCCGCCGCCGATGTCGCCGGCGAGGGTGAGACTCCGGGCCGTCTTCGCGCCCCAGAACGACGTATCGTCGGTCCGGTAGCCAGCGATCGTCTCGGGGTTCCCGGGGTCGGTAACGTCGTGGACGGTCACGCCGCCGTCGTACCAAGAGGCGTGGAGGCGGTTCGCCGTGACGTCGAAGTTGTGTGACGTGCGGAACACGTCGGCGTTCGGCGGGTCGATGCGCACGAGCTCTTGAGGGTCGTCCGCGTCGGAGACGTCGAAGATCCTGATGCCGCCGTAGTCGTCGTTGTCCGGGTTGTCGACGAAGTTACCGGGGAACGTCTCCGCTCCGACGTACACCAGGTCGCCGGCGGGCGACGGCTGGACGTAGTGGGCGTTCCCGGGGGCCGTGAGGTAGTTCTCGACGTCGAACCCCGGTTCGTCGGCGCCGGGGGCGTCCCCGAACTGGGTGACCAACTGCGGATCGGTGGGGTCGCTGACGTCGGCGACGACGACGCCCGAGTCCCAGAACGCCTGGTAGAGCAGGTCGTCCTGAACGTAGACGTCGTGACACGGGCTGACGCCGCCCATCGCTAACTCCGGGAAGTCGTCCTTGAGCCGGTACTCGCCGACGACTTCCGCGTCCGATGGGTCGCGCACGTCGACGACGACGGTGCGAGCCTCGCTGAACGGGGCGTCGCCGGACTCGTTGACCGTGAGGTAGGCGTAGCCGTCGGCGAGGAAGTTATTGTGGATGTGGTGGCCGACGTCCACGAACGACATCTCAGTGGGGTCGGTGGGGTCGCTGACGTCGACGAGCGTGATGCCCGGCCCGCCGTTGCTCGCGAGGCTGACGAGCTCACCGTCGACTTTGGCGTCGAAAACGCTGGCTGCCGGGTCCGATGCCGTCATCGAGCCGACGACTTCCGGGCGGCTCGGGGTCCGAACGTCGACGACAGCCAGGCCGTCGGTCGTCGCCACGTACGCGTAGTTCCCGTCCGTCGCGACTTCGCGGGTGCCGTCGACCGCCACCTCGCCGAGGAGACGGAGCGAGTCGTCGTTGTCCCTGCCGTTTCCGTTGCCGGGCGGGTTCGCAGCCGCGACGCCGGATGTGCCGGTGAATGCGAGCAGGCCAACGGTCTTGAGCGCTGTGCGTCGGGTCGTCCGCGGTTTTCGGTCTGTCATCGTGAGGCAAGTGGGAGGTCAGTGAGCGAGCGGTTCGTCGACGGTTAGCGGCCGTTGTCGCCGCCCTTCGCGGCGTCGGGCGTGACCTTGAACACGTAGATGCCAGTCTGCATATCGCTGGTCACGACGAGGTCGCGCTCCTCGCTGTAGTTCGCACCCCACGCCATCGGCGCCTCGCCGACGAAGCCGGCCCCGTCGGCCTGGTCGGCCATATCGTCGGTTCGGTACTGGTCGGTCGGCACTGGGTCCGTCGGGTCCGAGACGTCGTAGACGACGGTGCCCTCGTGGTAGTCGCCGCTGACGAGCAGCGAATTCGAGCCCTTCGAGATGACTTGGTGGTTGTGGGTCGTCCAATCGAAGAGCTCGGTGCGCTCGTCCATCATCTCGGCGTTAGGTGAGTACGTGAACCCGACGTGCTCGGGGTCGGAGATCGAGCCGTCGCCCCAACCGATGTCGAGGAGGTGCTTGCCGCCGGGGGCCCCGAACCCGATTTCGTCGCCGACCACGACGAGGTCGCGGTCGGGGTCGTGGCTCGCGTAGTGACAGTTGCTGAACCCGGGCTCGCCGGCCTCGAGGCGCTCCTCGGAGTAGTCCGGCAGGCCCTCGTAGCTGAACTTGCCGGCCACGCTCGGCGAGAGCGGGTCGCTGATGTCCATAGCGACGTAGCCGTCGAACCCGCCGCCGATGAACGCGCAGTGCAGGAGGTCACGCTCGGTGTCGACGACGAGGTCGTGGCAGTCGCCGGCTGGGTCGGGGCTAACGACGTTACCGCCGGTGACGTCCGTCGGGTCGCTGGTGTCCCAGACGCCGACGCCGTCGTGCTCGGTGGTATAGAGCACGTCGGCCTCGGGGTGCGGTTCGAGATTGTGGGTCGACCCGGCCGGGATTCGCGATGCCTTCACCGGGTCTTCGAGCGTGCCGTCGCTGTATCCGTAGTCGATGACGTCGACACCGTTCGGCGGTTCGTCGTCGCCGCCTCCGCCTTCCCGGGTCCGGTAGTAGAGGCCGTCACGTCGGTCGAACTGGACGTCGGCGTGCCGGACGCCGTTCGACGGTGTCGGGAACTCGTGTACCTCCGTCGGGTCTGTTGGATTGCCGATGTCTACGAGGAACGACCCGCCTGGGCCGGCGTAGCTACCGAGGAGTGCGTACTGTCCGTCGGACCGGACGTCCTCTTCGGCGTACCCGCCGGCCGGATCTGAGAGCAGGGAGTGCCCGAGCTTCTCGATCCGCCCTTTCTTCTGCTTGCTGCCGCGCGCCGACGCGGTTCCGATACTCCCGACCGCTACCGTGCTGCCCGCGATTTTGAGCAGTGTTCGTCGTGCTATCATAACACGAACATCGTGTTATCTGATAACAAATAGAATTATTATTTGGTTGCTAAGCGGCTCGTATTTACTTCACGCTGGTTCTGTTGGAATCACCTTCACGTCTTGCGATTTTGTACACCGGTTCGTTTCATCCGCTTTGGCCGTGGGCGACTCGGGGTGTCTTCTCAGAATGTCAGCAGCGAAGGGTTTCAACGAGGCCCGTTGGTGTTCCGCTTGGTGAGCGAGGGGGCGATCGGGTATCGCGTTTTCTGGTCGCCGTCACGTGCGGATCGAGGATCTCGTTCGCTCTCGTATCGACCAATAGCGGGATTTCAACCGCTGAGTCGTCATTTCTCGCGCTTCGTGTAGTGTTTCGAGGCGTGACTGCGGTCCCAACCGGAGGCGGCGATACCGATGACACCGTTGGTCGGAAGCCGGCCGGGGGTGACGCGAGGCGCTTTGGAATATTAACCACAACTGCCGAAAGTGTCCCTCCCCAACTAGGTCGTGTAACGACTCGTCGAGTAGCGGACGGTAGCGCAGAGCTTCGAATTGCCCCCGCTATTCCGTAGACTATGTCACGTCAGGGACTCCTCACACAGATCGAACACGCACTCGCACCGGTTCGCACCGTAATGAAACCGATCCTCTCGGACCCGCTCGTGATGGGTCTCTGGGCGCTATTCGTCATTGCGTCCGTCGGCACCCTCTGGTGGGACATCCGCGAGCGTAATCAGGCGCTGCCGTCGCTGATGAAAGGCGTCTGGACGCTTGTCGTCCTCTACTCCGGGCCGTTCGGTCTGGCTGTCTACTGGTACTCTGGCCGCACGCAGATCAGCAATGATTCGCTGTGGCGGCGTGGATTCCGTTCGACCGCCCACTGCTACTCCGGGTGCGGGGCCGGTGAGATTCTCGGGTTTGCACTACTCGCGGGCCTGCTCGCACTTCAGAGTACGCTCGTCATCACTGCTGGGACGTTCACGCTCGCGTACCTGTTCGGGTACGCCCTGACGGTCGGCCCGCTGATGCAGGAGGGCGTCGGCTTCGGCGAGGCGATGCTCGACGCCCTCTACAGCGAGACGCCGAGCATCACCATTATGGAGATCGCTGCTATCGGGACAGATCTGCTGATCGCCAGCCAAGCCCATATCTCCGATCTCCTGTTCTGGGGAGCGCTGGCGTTTTCGCTGTCGGTCGGGTTCCTCTTCGCGTTCCCAGTCAACGCCATTCTGGTCCGCTTCGGCGTCAAGGAGGGTATGAAGAACCCCGCCGAAATGGGCCAGAATCGACTCAAAGGCCAGACACAAGCCGCCGACTAGTGAACTTCTCGATAACGTGTCGTACGGCGGTCGAACGTCACCCACTACCGTCGGTGCCCGGTAGCTGACCGGCACAGCCCACGAGCGCGCCGAGGGTGTCGCACCCGTGCCGGAGGAGTCTGCGACGGGAGACGTCTGTGGACCGCATATCCGTCGTATTGCAGGTCTGCGAGTATCGGTCTCGTGGTGACGGTGGGCTCACAGACTTGCAAGGCGGAAGCCCAAGACTTCAGCGTGGGTCACTGACACGGCCGCACTTGTCCCGAATTCAGAACACACAACGACGCTTTGGACGGGGACGGACTCGTGGGAACGGTCCGCTAGTTCGCCTGTTTCCGTTCCAGGTCGTCGCTCGGATAGATGCGATACGTCCGCCCTTGGCGCTCGCGGTACAGGAGGCCGCGCTGCTCGAGCGCGCTCACCGTCTGACTCACTTTGCTCTTCGAGAAGTCCGAGCGATCCCTGAGTTCGATCTGTGTGATGCCGGGGGAAGAGAGGACCGGTTCGAGGATCCGGCGCTCATCGTCCGGCAAGAGGTCCAACACGCGAGCCTGTGGCTGAGACTCTGGATTGATGCCCTCCGGTGAGTGGGTCTCTTCCGGCGGTTCGGCACTCTCAGCATCGGTTAGATTCTCCATCTCATTGTGTGAGCGGACGGTTGCGTCTATGCTACTGAGGTCGTCCCGGACCACGAGATATCCCCCACCGATGACAGCCGAGACGAGGACGGTTCCGAGTACGTACCAGAGCGGATTCGTTCCGTGAACGGACCCCATCGACGTGCCCATCATCGATCCCATCTGGTCGAAGGCCTGCTGTTGCTGGTACGCTTGCCAGGTGAGCACACCGCCGACGACGAGGACGGCAGCGACCAAGCCACCCACCACTGTATCGGCTCGCCGTCGATTCATCTCCCCCACCTCGATCCGCCGAGACACTTGCTCATATATGAGAGTTCGCGAGACATCGCTGTACCAGTTTTGGTTGGCCACCGCAATACACGGGGCTGTCGGACCGCGACCCTCGACATCGCGATGCGGCGGTCAGTGATGTTCATAGCTCTTGGGAGACCCCGCCGCCGAAATCTGTGGGTGGGTGGTGTGCAAATTCGGTGGGGTGATTCTCGAACGATCGCTTGCATCGATTCGAGCAGAAGTAGTACGTCTCGTCGTCGTGGGTGAGACTCGGCCCACTGTCGTCGATTCGTATCCCACAGACGGGATCGCGGTACTGTCCGGGCGCATCGATGCCACGGCGGTACACGTACAGGAAGAAGCCAGAGGGCGCATACTGCCGACGAAGCTGATGACGGCGATGGCGACACCCACAATCGCGTTCTCGGCGGTCACGAGCGGGCCGCCGCCCTGGACGAACAGGGTGTTCCACACCCACTGGGGGACGAAGACGATAAACGAATCCGGAGATGAGAAAGCCCCCGACGACGTCCTTCCAGATCATCGACCAGTCCTTGCGATACTGGTTCCCGATCTTGTACCAGTCGCCCCACGACAGCAACTCCTCGCGCCACCCGCCGCGGCTCGACCCCTCCTGGCGGTAGGTCTCCATACAGCCCTCCGAGCAGAATGTTAGCGTCTCACCGTCCTCGGTCGTGAACGTGTACTCCTCTCTCCCCTCCATCCCGCAGGTAGGATCCTCAGTGACTCCCGCGCCGCGATCGCGCTCGTTGAGCGTCTCCCGGACCTCGTCGAACAGGTTCTCCGGGAGCGTGAGGTGGACGATGACGGCCATCACGGCGATGAGAATGAGGCCACCGAGCAGTTCCGCGAGAAGGAACTCCCAGCCCAGCAGAATCAGAATCATCAACCGAGTTCGACGATGAGATTCGTCGACGCGAATATAAACGCCAGGAAGTTCACCGCGTGAGCACCCTTCTTGAACAATCCCTTTTCGATGGCGACCGCCCCGAATCTACACCCACTGCTCGCCGCCCCGAACGCGGTCGCCTCGACGAGGACGCTCAGGTCACCATCGCCCAGGACCTGGGCCATTCGCTCCTTGGAGAGGTAGACCTGGACGAGGCTCGTGACCGTGAGGCCCATAACGATAGCCCACGCCGCCGTCCAGAGAAATCCGACGCCGATACGGAGGGTCCGAGGACGCCCTCGATCATCGTCGCCTGCAGATCTGTATCATCGTCGGAATCACCCATCGCAGTTTTCCTTAGGATACCACTCTTCACAGGCTTCCAAACTACGGATTACAAATTCTTACAGTCCGATTTCAGAGGTTTCTAAGGCGAAATCGCATTGAACTGTGACCACGTACCTCTCACTAGAGACAGGATTACGGAGGTGTCATTTATGTCAGAAAATACGGACGGCACACGGCTGGTCACGATTCTCCTCGTTATCATCGGTGCGTTCGTCGTCTTCCCGATGTTCTTTATGGGCTTCGGGATGATGGGATTCGGGCCGATGATGGGTGGGATGTGGGGCGACGGAACAGTGCCGGGGTGGATGTTAGTCGTCGGAATCGTGATGCAGCTCCTGTTCCTCGCTGCCCTCGTCGGTGGTGGCTACCTCATTTACCGGGCAGTCGCTGGCAGTGAGGGTGACTCCGACCGGGCGCTCGAGGAACTCCGGCTCGCATACGCTCGCGGTGATCTCACCGACGACGAATACGAACAGCGACGAGAGGCGCTCGAACGCGACACGGAACCACAATACGACTGATCTGAGGAATGACGAGGACATCCGACCGCCAGCACACGACGACCCAACCGTCGCTCCCGACTTGGCTCGACCGATATACGACGCTGGGACTGTACGGACTGCTCATCGGAACGGGACTCTGTCTTGTCGCGTTCGTCACGAATCCAGTCCCTGACCCCTCGTTCCCGTGGGCGACGCTGCCGGAGTCGCTTCGACTCCCCTTCGAGCAGCCGCGGATCGAGCACTGGCCAGTCAGCTATACCGTCGGCATCTGGCTGTGGATCGCCGGATTTCCGGCGTTGTTCCTCGCGGCCTACAGACGGTATGGCGCTCGGACATCGTTCATCTCGACAGTGTGGCTCGCTGGACTCCCCGCGCTGGCGATGCTCGGTTGGACGACCTACTGTCGGTTCTTCTGGCCCAAACTCCACCCGCCGACCTGGAACGCCCCCTCCTACACGTTCGTCTGCTGGCTGTACTGTTCCTCCTACGACGCGGTCTGGAGCAACACTGCCTACGTGATCGCGCTGTTCGGCATCGTCGCGACGCTCCTCGCAGTGCGCCGCGGGAACAGAGATCGGTACGCCCTCCTTGCCTTCGGGCTTCTCGCACTCCCCCTCGGGTTACCAGCGCTGTACGAGGGGTATCGCCGGACGACGCACACAGCGACTTGAGGTCCTGTATACGATGACAAAACGGGATGGTGGAAGACCGGGAAGTTCGGGGGACTACCGAACGCCGTCACAGCGCAGCCAAGAGAACGGACGTCTCGTACTTTGTGTCCACGCCACGTGTGATCGCTCTAGGCGATGCTTCGCCGTTCGCCGGCGAAGCAATGTAGCTGAGCCCTGCGTCCCCTAGCCACGGAATCCGAGCAATCGGAGGCCGTTCAGAGACACGAGGACCGTCGAACCTTCGTGGCCGACAACGGCAAGGGGAAGCGGGATCCCCCGGAGCAGAATCGTGCCTACCATAAGCGCGATCGCACCGAACGCGATGGCGAGATTGACGGTGAGCGTCCGGCGGGTCTTGCGTCCGAGACCGAGGACGTAGGGGATCTTGCTGAGATCGTCGCCCATCAGTACCACGTCGGCAGTGTCGAGCGCGACGTCGGTCCCAGCGCCGCCCATCGCGATCCCGAGCGTCGCGGTCGCCAGCGCCGGGGCGTCGTTGACGCCGTCGCCGACCATCGCCACGTTCTCGTGTTCGTCGACCAGGTCTTCGACAGTCGCCACTTTCTCCTCTGGCAGCAGTTCCGCCTGCACTTCGTCGATGCCGACCTCGTCGGCGATCCGCTGTGCGACGCGCTCGTTGTCGCCCGTCAGCATGACGATGTGCTCCACGCCGAGTTCGCGGAGGTCCTCGATCATCTCGGCAGCCCCGGGGCGGACCGTGTCGGTGAACGCGAGCCACCCCACCACGGTGACGTCGCCACCGTCCTCTCGGGCGACGATGACGCTCGTTTTCCCCTCCGATTCTAGCGAGCGGAGCCGGTCGAGGCCGGGTTCGATCCCCTCGATAGCTGCGTCTTCGAGGACGGTTCCGAAGTAACTCCGATTCCCGATGTGGATGGTGCTGTCTTTGACGTCAGCCCGGACACCTTTCCCCGCAACTGACTGAAAGCGCTGTGCGTCGGGGACATCGAGTGAGCGTTCTTCTGCTGCTGCCACAGTCGCACGAGCGAGGTGATGCTCCGAGCGTGCCTGTACTGCGGCCGCGAGCGAGAGCAGGTCGTCATCGGTCAGTATCTCGTCTGCCGTCTCGCGGACGAAGACGTCGGTCAAACTCGTATCCCCCTTTGTGAGCGTTCCCGTCTTGTCGAACGCGACCGCGTCGATGTTCGCTGCCGCCTCGACGTGTTCGCCGCCCTTGAACAGGACGCCCTGCCTGCCGCCGGAGGCGATCGCCGACAGGACCGCCGCGGGCGTCGAGATGATGACTGCGCACGGCGATGCCGCGACCATAAGCGTCATCGCACGGTAGAACGTGCTGGTGAACTCGCTCCCCAGCGCGAGGGGGATCGCGATCGCCGCGACCGTGAGTGCGAACACGCCGAGGACGTACGGTTGTTCCAGGCGATCGATGAGTCGCTGCGTCGGCGCCTTCTCGCTCTGGGCGCGCTCGACCATATCGATGAGGCGG
>ENA-ORDC01002712-ORDC01002712.1-marine-metagenome-genome-assembly--contig:-NODE-2712-length-10144-cov-2.576935_pt1 | contig 10144 bp, 11 predicted proteins | sample MGYA00237783_ERZ508515 | MGnify/ENA primary metagenome ERZ508515 (study PRJEB26186, sample SAMN06268792) | marine metagenome | isolation source: Eden Landing Ponds, San Francisco, CA, USA | place...
TTAGACAGCGTCTGGGCGACGAAACTCGGTCCGAGACCCATAGCGAAGAACAACACCCACTCGTGGACCGGATAGCTAGTGGCGGAGACACTCTCGCCGGTTCCGACGGCCAATAGGAAAGCGGTGGCCGTCGCGAACACGTGGACGACGGACATATACGGAGCGACGGCGATGCGCTGACGGACCGACCGGCTGATGACTAGGTCCCCGGCGAAGAGGAGGCCCGCGGCCGTCGCCAAGGTGTTGCCGAGGAAGGGGTCGACACCGTTGAGCAGCGAATCCGTCGCGATCCCACCGAGCGACATAACCGCGGCGCCCGCGAAGGCAAAGCAGATTCCGAAGACGGTCCGGCGCGTTATCGTCTCGCCGAGTGCAACGTAGGCCAGGATTGCGACGAATATCGTCTGGGTCTGTGCGAGCGTCGTCGAGGCGGCCACTGTCGTCCAGACGAGGCTCTCGAACCAGAGCAAGTAGTGCAGACCCAGAACGATGCCGGAGACGGCGGCAAGCGAGAGGTCTCTTCGGTCGAAGTCGGCGAAGTGGTCACGGTAGTAAATTCCAGAGAACGTCAGGAAGCCGAGCGTCGCGAACGCCAGGCGGTAACTGACCTTGACGGGACTCGGTGCCGAACTGAACTTCACGAGGATGGCGCTCGTCCCGGCGACGAGGACGACCACAGGCAAGACTCCAAGGGCCTGCGTCCGCTCCTCACCGTCAAGTACCCGACTCTGACCGAGGCCCAGCACGTCTGGTCCGACGAATGGTTCGATAATGAAGATATCGATACCGACCCGCCGGCGGAATTAATAACTCTAGGCGCGGAAATAGACCTATGGGAGTCGATGAACGAGGAACCCTCGCATTCCTCGAAGCCCCGGAACAGGTCTCGTTGCGAGAGTACGACGTGCCCGCCCCGGAACCGGGCGCCGTCCTCACCGAAGTCGTTCGGGCCAACGTCTGTGGCTCCGAACTGCACATATGGAGCGGCGACCACCCGCTCATCCGCGACGGCGTGCTCGGCCACGAAGCGCTGTGCCGAGTCGTCGCGCTCGGCGACGGCGTGGAGACTGACTACGCCGGAACACCGATCGAAGTGGGTGACTACGTCGTCCCCGCTTACTTCGCAACGTGTGGCCACTGCGCCCAGTGCGGGGCCGGCCGGTTCAGACTCTGTGAGAACGCCTACAAGTACTGGTCACGACCGCCCGAGCGGGAACCGCACTTTCACGGCACCTTCGGGACCCACTACTACATCCACCCGGATCAGTTCTTTTACCGCGTTCCCGATGGTATCGACGAGGGCGTCGCCGCCGCGGCCAACTGCGCGCTCGCGCAGGTTCTCTGTGGCTTCGACGTGGTCGGGGTGTCGTGGGAGGACACGATCGTCGTCCAAGGCGCCGGCGGTCTCGGCCTCAACGCCGTGGCCGTCGCGAAGGAAGCGGGCGCCGACGTCGTCGTAATAGACGGCGTCGCGGGCAGACTCGACCTCGCGGCCGATTTCGGATCTGACCACCTGATCGACCTCACCGAACTGGACACCATCGACGAGCGCGCCGAGGAGGTGCAGTCGCTGACTGACGGCTTGGGCGCGGACGTTGCTGTCGAGGTGACTGGCGTCCCCGACGCATTCACCGAGGGTATCGAGCTGCTCCGCGACGGGGGACGGTACCTAGAGATGGGCAACATCATCCCCGGGAGAGAGACGACGTTCGAACCCGGCGTAATGACGCGAAAGTCGATCACTGTCGAATCGCTTATGCGCTACGATCCGTGGTACCTCGGGAAGGCCATCGAGTTCCTCGCGCGGCGCGCCGGGGCGTACCCCTTCGAGGAGGTACTCGACGCAGAGTTCCCGCTCGAAGACGTCGAGACGGCACTAGAGTGGTCCCGCGACCGGAGCGTCGCGCGGGCGACGCTGGTTCCCTGAGCGGCATCGTCCGAATCAACGAGTACAGTGACCGAGTCGGCCTGTGGCTTTATATGGAACCCACTCCACCTCTCGTTCGATGGAGATCACCAGCGTGGACAGCGTCCACCTCGGCGGCAGCGCCACCTGTGTCCGGATCCGGACCGACGCCGGCGTGGACGGATATGGGGAAGCGTCGGTCGAAACGGCGCCGGAGGCGACGCTCGATATCGTAGAACGCTTGGGTGACCGGTACCTCGTCGGTCGGGACCCAACACCGATAGCGAAGCTCTGGCAAGAGATGCGCGACGCGCTCTGGTACCATCAGGGCCCCGTCGCCAACGGCGCGCTTACCGGAATCGAGCACGCGCTCTGGGACATCAAGGGGAAGGACCTGGGTGTCCCCGTATACGAACTGCTGGGCGGGCCAGTCCGCGAAGAGGTCCGCACGTACAAGTGGATTGGTGCAGACTCCCGGAACGACCTGCCCAACCAGGCTCGCGAGCGCGTCGACCAGGGCTTCGACGCTATCAAATTTAGTCCGACGCCCGACGACCCGTCGGCGTATCCTCAAGTTGTCGACGAGGTGGTCGAGGTAGTCTCTGCAGTCCGAGCGGCGGTCGGACCAAACGTTGATCTTATGCTCGACCCAGCCTCACGGTGGAAACTGCCCGAGGCCAAGCACATTCTTGGGGAACTCGAACCGTACGACCTGCTGTTCGCGGAAGACTTCATCGCACCCGAGCACATAAATGCAGTCGAGAAACTCGCCGACAGCACCCGGATCCCCTATGCCCTTGGCGACCGCCTGACGGGCCTCCGAGAGTTCGAACCGGTCGTACAGCGCGACGCCGCGGCCGTCCTCCAGCCGGACATCTGTCACGTGGGCGGCCTCTCGGTGATTACGAACCTCGCCGGTATGGCCGAGCACCACGGGATGCGGATCGCACCCCACAATCCACAGGGCCCCATTGCGACGGCCGCCGCCGTCCACGTCGACCTCTCGGTCCCGAACTTCCTCATCCAGGAGGTGGCTGGCACCGACTTCTTCGGCGCCTGGGACGCCGCCGACTACCTCGATACGGCGGCCATCGAGATAGAGGACGGGTACATCCAGAAACCGTCGAAACCGGGGCTCGGCATCGAAGTCGACGACGCCCTGTTCGAAGACGACCTCGACGTGCCGGACGCACCGCTTTTCGTCGACCGCAGCGACTTCCACGTCCCGGAGTGGTAACAATGTACGAAGGACGCACCTTTCAGGACTACGAGATTGGAGAGCGGTTCGAAAGCGAGGGGCGGACGGTCACGGAAGCCGACATTCGCATGTTCGTCGGGGCGACGGGGTCGACCCATCCCGCACACGTCGACCACGAGTACTGCGCCGACCACCCGCTCGTCGACGGCGTCGTGGCCCACGGAACGCTCACGCTCGCGGTGACGGACGGCTTCCTCGCCGACGAAGTCACCGCTCCAGCGGCGCTCGCCCTGAACTACGGCCACGAGAACGTCCGCTACGTCGAACCGGTCTACCCTGGCGACACGCTGACCGCGGAGATGGAGATAGTCGAGACGGACCGCCGATCCGACGAGTGGGGGTCGCTGACGCTCGACGTGGAACTCACGAATCAGGACGATGACGCCGTGCTGACAGAGACCCAGACCGTCGTCGTCGCGACGAGTGAAAACGAATCGGTGCGAGACTGAGACAGCTGGCGTACTTTTATTTCGGTCCCCGTTGACCCATCTATTATGGTTCGCGACCGGTACTTCGAGGAGATAGCAGAGGGAGAGCACACCCAGAGCCGCGGGCGAACGATCACCGAAGCTGACCTAGTCAACTTCGCTGGCGTCTCAGGGGACTTCCATCCTCTCCACACCGACGCCGAACACGCCGCTCAGTCCTCCTTCAGCGAGCGGATCGCTCACGGCCTCCTCGTCCTGAGCGTCTCGGCGGCGCTGGCGATGGAGTACAACGAACACGCCTTTTTTTACGGCTTCGAGACCATCCGGTTCGTTAATCCGACGTTCATCGGCGACACGATCAGCGTCAAGACGGAAGTCGTCGAGACTGTAGAGAAGAGCGACGAGTACGGCCGGGTCGTGACCCACGCCGAGGCGACCAATCAGGATGGCGAGACGGTCCTCATCTACGACCTTATCGAACTCCTCGAACGCGAGTAGAAGGGTGTCAACCGTAGCGTACAGTAAATTTGCAGTAATATGAATTTTGGCCTCCCAGACCGGGGCACTGTTCAGATAAGATCGAAAAGTGAGGCGGCCGTAGTTTCTTGGTGCCTATGCCAGAACCCAGCCGCCTCACCGAATGTAGCGACTTCCCGGAGTTAGAGTTTGTGGAGCGAGAGGCGACACCCGAGCCGGCGATGAAGCTCGGTATCCAACTGCACTTAGCGGGCCTCTCACTGTCGGATACCGTCTCTGTCCTCGATGGCTTGGGTGTCGAGCGCTGTCGATCCACCGTGCACAACTGGGTCCAGAAGGCTAACCTACAGCCTGCAGAGGGTTACAACCCGGATTACGTCGCGGTTGACGAGACCGTAATCCGAGTGAATGACCAGCGCTACTGGCTGTTTGCTGCGGTTGACCCCGACTCGAATCGTCTGCTTCACGTGCGATTGTTTCCGACCAGGACCTCCGCACTGACCGAGATGTTCCTCGCGGAACTCCGCGAGAAACATCTTGTCGACGACGCGATCTTCCTGGTCGATGGAGCACCGTGGCTGCAGGCGGCCTGCCATCGCCACTCACTCCGATTCCAACACGTCACCCACGGGAATCGGAATGCCGTCGAACGCGTGTTTAAGGAGCTGAAACGCCGAACCGAAGCCTTCGCGAACCACTTCAGACACACTGATCCGAACACTACAGAAACGTGGTTGCAAGCGTTCGCCGTCTGCTTCAATCAGCTAAACTGAACAATGCCCCAGACCGGTCGAGCCAACGACCCACCGGCGCCCGCCGGGACGATGGTCCGACTTCTACGCACCGGCGAATCTCGCTGCGGCCGTCCTGGCTGCGCTCCATCAGCGACTCGAGTGGGCGACGGTCGCGAGCGAACCGTTTTCTCCGAGGTCCGCGACGGAACATTCTCCGAGGTCCGCGACGGAACAGACGCGATGTTCGAGATACCCACGGACGCGGTCTTACTGTACGACATCGGCGGGAGTACGGCCTCGAACATCGGCGAAACCGGCGTCGAGGTGTCGCCCGGTGACGTGGCCATCGGGGACGCGTATGGCGTCGTAGTCGTTCCTCAGGACATCGCCGTCGACGTGCTGGGAGAGGCCGAGGAGATAGAAGAGGCGGAGGACGAACTCCGGGAGACAGTTCGGAGTGGCGTCGGCGTCCTCGACGCTTTCGAGCACCACGGTATGTTCGATGCGGTTATGTGACTCGAATAGACCGCGCCCGGGACGACCGAGATTCGTCCACCGAGACTATTATGTCACCGCTTGCGGTGGATTCTGGTATGCGACTGACCGAAATCGAGCGGCCGTTCATCGTTACCAGTTCGTCCGACCGGTCCATCCCCCAGGTCATCAAGACGATAAAACAAGCTGAGTACGACGGCGCTAGGGCCTTCGAGGTCCACCTGCCGCTGGTGGGCTTCCCCGACGCCGATGAGATAGCGCAACTGACGGAGGCGACATCCCAACCGCTGTACGCGACCTGTCGTCGAGGCCGGTTCTACGAACTCCTGGGCGCAGAGGAGTTGTTCGACTTCACCGACGAGGAGCGCGTCGAGATGCTCGTCGAGGCCGTCGAAGCGGGCTTCGACGGCGTCGACTTCGAACTCGACACCTTCGACCCGTCACCGGGTCCCGAGTCGTTCACGACAGAAGCCATCGCTGAATACGCGACCAATCCCGAGAGCGAACCAGCCGAGATCACCGACGACCCCGGGGCAGTCGAGCGCCAGCGCGAGACCATCGATCGGATCCACGCCACCGGCGGGGAGGTCATCGTCTCCTGTCACACCTACACGCACCTGGAGCCCGCTATGGCCGTGGCTATCGGGGAACGGATCGAACACCGCGGCGCCGACTTCGCGAAGATCGTCGGGTACGACCACGACATGCGCGACCTGCTGGACACGCTCGAGGCTCAGCTCGAACTCAACGAGCGCGTCGACGTCCCGTACGCGCTGATGGCCATCGGGACCGTCTCCCGAATACAGCGCCCCATCTCGCCGATGTTCGGCGCAGCGTGGGTGTTCGGTCAGTCGGAACTGACGCCCGGCGGATTCCATTCTTGGCCGCTGGTCGACAACGCCCGCGAGGTGCTTCGACGGGTCGACTGGCGGACCGCCTACGATCCACATCACGACAACTGAGGACTGTGACCGGGTAACGTACCACAAGCTTCTAATGGGTTACCATCCACTCAGATCATATGGCCGCAGACTACGAACACCGACCAGTGACAGTAAATGGAAAAACAGCCGTCGTCGTCGGTGGAACAAGCGGCATCGGCGAGGCCATCGCGCTCGGATTCGCCACGGAAGGCGCGGACGTCGTGGCGACGTCCCGAAGCGCGGACAAGACCGCAGCGACGACGGAGGCCATCCGCGAACTCGGCGCCAAGACGATCGAACAGACGTGCGACGTGACGGATCGGGGCTCGATCACGGCGCTCCGGGACGCCGTCCTCGACGAGTTCGGTCACGTCGACGTGCTGGTCAACTCACAGGGCGTCATCTCGCGCCAGGCGGTCCTCGACATCGACGAGGAATCGTGGGACCACGTCCACGACATCCTGCTTGACGGGGTGTACCGTTCGGTCCAGACGTTCGCCCGCAAAATGGACACCGGGAGCATCATCAACATCTCGTCGCTCGCGTCGCACCTCGCCATTCCGAACGCCCCGGCGTATACCTCGGCGAAGGCAGGCGTCAACGGATTTACGCGCGCGGCGTCGAAGGAACTCGCCCCCGACATCCGCGTCAACGCCATCGAACCGGGATTCGTCATCACGGCCCTGAACGAGAACCAGTACCGGGAGGGGACCGAGAAGCGCGCGATGATCGACGAGCGGGCGCCGATGGACCGGGTCGCCGAGCGCGAGGAACTTGTCGGCGCGGCCGTCTACCTCGCGAGCGACGCCGCGTCGTACACCACGGGCGAGGTCATCGCCGTCGACGGCGGCTTCTCTGACAGCGTCTTCTGACCCGACGGAACGCTTTTCTCGCGTAGCACCGTGCATTCAGCCGATGATGACCGACCGCACCCTATTCACCGAGCTAGAGCAGCCGTTCACGTGCGCCGCGATATACGAGCCGACGGTCGACGCGGCGACGAGTATGATGAAGGAATCGGAGTTCGCCGGCGCCGACTCGTTCATCCTGAACCTGATGGGTGACGGCACCCAGGGCCTTCGTGAGGAGTTTCTGACCGAGGACCACTTGGAGCGTCTGTTCCAGAGCACGTCGAAGCCGACGATGGCGTGTTACTACCGCTGGCACTTCGGGGGTGAGTCCGTCGACGTCACCGACGAGGAGCGCCAGGAGATACTCCGGCGGGCCGTCCGGGCGGGCGCGAAGTGCGTCGACCTCGTCGGCGACACGTTCGACCCGACACTCGGCCCCGACGTGTTCACCGAGGAAGCCAAACGGTACTCGCTCGAGAGCGAGCGCCCGCCACGCGAGGTGACGGACGACCCCGACGCTGTCGCGCGCCAAGAAGCGGAGATCGAACGCATCCACGACCTTGGCGCGGAGGTCCAGATGTCGGCCCACACGCGCATCCATCTCGATCCCGAGCAGGCGCTGGCCGTCGCCGAGACGTTTCAGGACCGCGGGGCGGACATCGTGAAACTCGTCAGTGTCGACCGATCCTGGGAGGATATGCTGGAGACGCTCGAGGCGACGGTCCTGCTGGACCGCGAACTCGACGTCCCCTTCATTATGATGAGCCACGGCGAACACGGGGTGCTGGCGCGGTACATAGCGCCCTTCCTCGGTTCTATGCTGTGTTTCACCCAGCAGGAGTACGTTCCAGGGGGATTCTACTCGCAACCGCTGACGGAGAACGTCAACCGGGTCTTCGACGCGGTTCAGAACGTCACACCGACGCGGGATCCCGAGGAAGTGGACTGGCTCTGACCGGCGATAAGAATCTTTAGGTCGCCCGCCGCCGAGGCGAGAGACGTGAGTTACAGAGTCGTCTTCACCGACCACCCCTTCGGCGATCTGGACGTCGAACGCGAGACGCTCGCCGACCTCGACGTCACACTCGTCGACGGCGAACAGACCGACGAACCGCTGGAATCGCTCGTCGCGGGCGCCGACGCGTTGCTCGTCACGTTCGCGGAGATAGACGCGGCTGTGATCGACGAACTCGGCGAGTGTCGCGTCGTCGCCCGCGGCGGCATCGGCCTCGACAACGTGGACGTCGAGGCGGCGACAGAACGCGGAATTCCGGTCACGAACGTGCCGGATTACTGCGTCCCGGAGGTCGCGGCGCACACGTTAGCGCTCCTCCTCGCGCTCGAACGCAACGTCGTCTCGTTCGACGACGGCGTGCGGCGCGGCGAGTGGGACGCCGCCGCCGGCGATGACCTCCACCGCTTGTCCGCGCGAACGCTGGGACTCGTCGCGTTCGGGACCATCGGGCAGGCGGTGGCAGAACGGGCGGAAGCCTTCGACATACCCGTCGTCGCGTTCGACCCGAACGTCGACGGCGATGAGATGCGCGAGCAAGGAATCACGCCCGTCGATAGCTTCGGGGAACTACTGACAGAGGCTGACGCCGTCTCGCTCCACGCGCCGCTGACCGACGACACTCGTCACCTCGTCGACGAAGCGGCTCTCGAACAGATGGACGAAGACGCGTACCTCATCAACACCGCTCGCGGCGGACTCGTCGACGAGGATGCCCTGACAGCGGCGCTCGACGACGGCGACATCGCCGGGGCGGCGCTGGACGTCCGCGAACGAGAACCGCCGGGACCCGACGACTCCCTCCGCAAGCGAGATGACGTCGTCCTCACGCCGCACGCGGCCTATCGGTCTCGCGAGAGCGTGGCGGAACTCCGGCGGCGCAACGTGGAGAACGTCCGCCACGCGTTTTCCGGTGAACCGCTCGAAAACGTGGCCAATCCCGACGTGCTGTAGCTACGTCACCCGGTCGCCGTGGTCGCGCAGCGCGTCTTCGAGCGGCGTGAGATCGTAATCGAACTCGGCGCGGGCGCGCTCGCCGGACAGATCTGCGACGAGAGAGAGCGGGTCCGCGTCGTCGTCCCAGGTCACGTCCGCTCCGAAGAGATCCGCCACGAGTTCGGCGGCTTCCCGGACCGAAACGACGTGTCCGCCAGTGTTGTAGGCGTCGTGTGCGACGGCGTCGGCGAGCGCGAGTTCGACGAACAGGCGGGCGACGTCACGGTAGTAGACCATCCCGAGACGCTCATCCGGGCGAAGCGGGAGGTGGCCCGTCTCACCGCGCGCGGGATCGGTGATGAACGATGAGGCCCACTTGGTCGCGCCGGACCCGCGGCCGGGGCCGAACACGAGGCTCGGGCGGACACAGACGACGTCGAGGTCGGTGTGGGCGGTGTAGTTGCGCGCCTGGTACTCGTTGAGTTGCTTGGTTGCCGCATAGAGGTACGTCGGAAACTCCGTGAAGGCGGCGGGGATGGTGGCGTCTTCCGATATCGTACCCTCGTAGTTGCCGGGCCGGCCGTAGACGGCGCTCGAACTGGCGAAGACGACGCGTTCGATGCCCGCCTCGGCCGCGACGTTGAACACGTTGTCGACCCCGACGCAGTCGACCTGCATCGCTCGCGTCGGGTGGCGTTCCATCTCCGCCGCGAGCATGTACGCGAGGTGGACGATACGGTCCGGGTCGGCCGCGTCGACGGCGGCAGCCACCGCCTCGCGGTCCGTGATGTCGGCCTCGACGGCCTCAACCCCGTCGACGTCCGGGATGGCGCCCGCGTCGCGGTCGAGACAGACCACCGACTCGCCGCGGTCGACCAGTTGCCGGACGACCGGCGAACCGATGAACCCGCCGCCGACGACGAGGACGGTCACTGCGGACCACCCCGGACGGCGAGTTCAGAGTACCCTGGCGACGGCGCCGCCCGCGTCACAGCGACCTCCTGATGATGGCTTCGAGGTCGTCTCTCGTCACGCGGCGCGGGTTGCCGACGAGCAGGCGCTCCAGTTGGCTCGCCCGCTCCGCGAGGTGCGCCACGTCGTCGTCTCCGATACCGAGCGAGGAA
>ENA-ORDC01002714-ORDC01002714.1-marine-metagenome-genome-assembly--contig:-NODE-2714-length-10142-cov-3.584004_pt1 | contig 10142 bp, 10 predicted proteins | sample MGYA00237783_ERZ508515 | MGnify/ENA primary metagenome ERZ508515 (study PRJEB26186, sample SAMN06268792) | marine metagenome | isolation source: Eden Landing Ponds, San Francisco, CA, USA | place...
GGGCTGACCGGCGTCCCGGCGAACTGGTGGTACAGCGAGCCGAACTTGATGCCCGCCTCGAAGCAGGCGGTCTGGGCGTCCGTCGCGACGGCGTCGGCAGTCGCGGAGGGTTCAGTGTCGTCCATACCCGTCGGTCGGTCGCCCGCGAGTAATCAGTGTCGGGAGCCGTCTGTGTCGGGAGCCGTCTGTGTCGGGAGCCGTCTGTGTCGGGAGCCGTCTGTGTCGGGTACCGTCTGTGCATCGCCGGTCTCCGGTTCGGGGCGCGTGACCGCGGTCCCCGAACCCGAACCCGGTCCCCGGACCCAAACTCGGTCCCGTCACTGCGGGGAACTGCGCCCTTTTTGTCCGCAGGGGCCCGAAGGGCGGCCATGACTCCCACCGAGGCGACCGCCGAGGCGCTCGGTCGCGCGTGGCTGGCCGACGACGCCTGGGACCTCCTGACGCGACTGACGGAACTCGACGACCGACTCGGCGGCCACCCCGGCGAGCGCCGCGCGGCCGAGTACGTCGCCGAGGCCTTCACCGACGCGGGCGTCCGCGAGGTCCGCGAAGCCCCCTTCCCGGTCCAGCGCTGGACCCGCGAGCGTGTCGAGTTCGCCGTCTCGGTGCCCGACCGCGGCGTCGAGCGCTCCTTCGAGGCCGTCGCCTTGCCCTACTCGCCCGCCTACGAGGGCGACGCGCCGCTGGTCGACGTGGGTCACGGGACGCCCGAGGAACTCGACGCGGCCGACGTCGCGGGCGCAGTCGCACTGACTCGCACCGCGACGCCGCCCTGGTTCGACCGGCCCTACCACCGCGCGGAGAAGGTCGGCCACGCGGCCGCCGCCGGCGCCGAGGCGTTCGTCTTCGTCAACCACGTCCCGGGCCAGTTGCCGCCCACCGGTGCCCTGCGCTTCGACGCCGAGGCGGCCATTCCGGGGCTCGGGGTCAGCAAGGAAACCGGCGCGTGGCTGGCCGACTACGCCGACGAGGGTGCCCGAGCGCGCGTCCGCGTCGACGCCACGACCGACTCCGGCACGAGTCGCAACGTCGTCGGACGAGTCGGTCCCGACCAGGAGGGTGCAGACGAGATCCTCGTCCTCGCGCACTTCGACGCCCACGACGTCGGCGAGGGGGCGCTGGACAACGGCTGTGGGACCGCGACCGTCGCCGCAGCCGCGCGGGTCCTCGCGGCGATGGACCTCTCGCGACCGGTTCGGATCGCGGGCGTCGGGAGCGAGGAACTCGGCCTCGTCGGGAGTCGAGCGCTGGCCGACCGGACCGACCTCGACGGCGTCCACGCGGTGGTCAACGTCGACGGGGCCGGCCGCTTTCGCGACCTGAACGTCCTCGCGCACGGCTCCGAGGCCATGGCCGACCTCGCCGAGGGCCTGCTGGGCGAGCTGGGTCATCCCGCCGACGTGAGCACGCGCCCTCACCCCTACAGCGACCACTGGCCCTTTCTCCAGCAGGGCGTGCCCGTCGTCCAGTTGCACAGCAAGAACCCGGACGCGAGCGGGACGTGGGACCGCGGGTGGACCCACACCCGCGCCGACACCCGCGACAAGGCCGACCGGCGGACCCTCCGCGAGCACGCGATGATCCTCGCACTCCTCGTCGCCGAGGTGGCCGGCGCCGACGTGCCGAGACTCGACCCCGGCGACATCCGCGATCGCCTCGAAGCTGGCGGCGCCGACGAGGGGATGCGCGCCGCCGGTATCTGGCCCGACGAGTGGTCGTGAGTCGCTGAATCGCACCGGGTGACGCGACCGAAAGAGTGACCGCCCCGGCGCGTTCTGTCCTGTCCCGCGGCGCTAGTCGCCCGGGCGGATGACCGCACCGAGCGGCTCGAGATACTCCAGGCCCTGCAGCCCCTGGCTCTGCCCGGCGATGGTGATGTCGTACACGTTCGCGCCGGTGAAATCCGCCCCCCGCAGGTCGACCTGTGTCAGATCCGCACCGGCGAGGTTGGCCCTCGTGAGCGTCGCGTTGTAGAGAGAGGCCCCCGTGAAGTCGGCTCCCGAGAGGTTCGCGCCGTTGAAATCGGCGTCGCTCAGGTCACACCCACTGAAGTCGTGCCCACTGAGGTCGACTTTCTTGAGTCTGATGTTGGTCATGTCCGCCGCCTCTGAGAAGTCGACGTCCACGAGTTCGGCCCTGTTGAACTTGGCACTCGAGAGGTCCGCTCCGGCGAGGTCGGCCTCGTTGAGGGTGGCGTAATTGAAGTTGGCTCGATTGAGGGTGGCCCCTGAGAGGTCGGCTCTCACGAGGTTGGCCGAGTTGAAGTTGGCTCCAGTGAGATCGGCTCCCGAGAGAGTTGCTCCCGAGAGGTTCGCGGTACCGAGGTCGGCTCCGGGTTCGATATCTTCTGGCGTCACGTCGGGGTCGTTCGGGATTTCGTAGTCGTTCATATCCGGTGCAAGGGCCGGACTCTCAAATCGTTTGTCCGCTTCGCGGGGGTGGCAGCCGCTCGCACAACCGCGTCCCGCCCCAGGACCCGCGGAAGAACGCGCCCCCGTCGCAACACAGATAGGACGGGCGAGCGATCCGGGGGCATGGCAAACCCGACCGTCGTCTTCCCCGAACCGCGCGAGGTCGTCGTCGAAGACCGCGAACGCCCCGATCCCGGCCCCAACGAGGTCCTGATCGAGACGGACACGTCGCTGGTGAGCACCGGGACCGAACTGACCGTCCTCTCGGGGGACTACCCGGAGGGGTCGAACTGGGACGACTACGGCGAGTACCCCTTTGTCGCCGGCTACGCCAACGTCGGCACGGTCGTCGAGCGCGGCGACGGGGTCGCTGACGCGGACACCGGCCTCGACCCCGGCACACGCGTCGCGACGTGGACGCCCCACGCGAGGTTCGTCACCGCCGCGGCCGCCGACTGCGTGGTCGTCCCCGACGACGTGAGCGACGCGCAGGCCGCGCCCTTTGCCATCGCACAGATCGTCTCGAACGGCGTCAGGCGGGGCCGCATCGACTGGGGCGAGACCGTCGTCGTCTACGGACTCGGTATCCTCGGCCAGTTCGCCGTCCGGCTCTCCCTGCTCGCGGGGGCCGAGACCGTCGTCGGGGTCGACCTCGCGCAGTCGCGGATCGACTACCTCCCCGACCACCCCGCCGTCGTCGGTGTCGACCCGACCGCGACCGATCCCGAGACTGCCGTCGCCGACATCACCGACGGCGACATGGCCGACGTGACCTTCGAGGTCACGGGCAACCCCGACGTCATCCCCGAGGAGTTCGCGACCCTGCGCGACCAGGGCCGACTCGTGCTCCTCTCCAGCCCCCACGGCGAGACCGTCCTCGACTTCCACGACCACGTCAACGCCCCCAGCACGGAGATCATCGGCGCACACATGCTCTCTCATCCCGACACAGCGACGGCGCAGGACCCCTGGACGATGGCCCGCAACGCCGAACTGTACTTCTCGTATCTGCGGCAGGGCCGCCTCGACGTGGACGATCTGTTCTCGCACGTCCGGAGTTACGAGGACGCGCCCGCGCTCTACGAGTCGCTGCTGGACGACCGGACCGAGGCGATGGCCGTCCGACTGGAGTGGTGAGCGAAGGGAGTGGGGCGAAGAGAGTGCGCGAGCGGGGAGCGCGAACGGACGGGGTGACAGACGCACGGACCCGCCACTTCGAAAGGGAGTTACGCGGCGGTCGCACACGGGGACACAATGACTGCCGACGACGCCGAGCCGACCGCGGATCTCGTCGCGCTCACACGCGAGGCGCTGGCGACGGGGCCGCTCTGTGACCCCTGTCTGGGCCGACTCGTCGCCGACCGGAGCTTCGGCCTCACGAATCGGGAGCGCGGCCGGAGCCTCCGCGTCGCGCTCGCGCTCCAGGACGACGAGCCGATCTCGGACCTCGAACCCGACGCCGAAGACCCGTGCTGGGTCTGCGAGGGCGAATCCGCCGAAGAGCGCGTCGAGGAGTGGGCCGACCGCGCGGCGTATGCCGTCGCCGACTACGACTTCGACACCTTCCAGGTCGGGACGCGCGTCCCGCCGCTCTACGAGGAGAACGACCGCCTGCTCCGCGAGGACCTCGGGCTGGATCCCGACGCGGGCGAGCAACTGAAAGCCGAACTCAACAGAGAAGTGGGTAAGCGCTTCGGCCGCGCGACCGACGCCGAGGTCGACTTCGGCCGTCCGGACGTGCAGGTGACGCTCCACCTCGGCGGCGACGAGATCGAGGCGCGGATCAATTCGGCGTTCGTCTACGGCCGCTATCGCAAACTGGAGCGGGACATCCCGCAGACGAAGTGGCCCTGCAACGACTGTAACGGCACTGGCCTGAACCGCGGCGAGGTCTGCGAGGGCTGCGACGGGTCGGGCTATCGCTACGACGAGAGCGTCGAGCAACTCTCCGCGCCCGTGGTCGAAGACGCGATGGACGGCGAGAGCGCAACCTTCCACGGCGCCGGTCGCGAGGACGTCGACGCGCTCATGCTCGAAGGCGGCCGGCCGTTCGTCATCGAAATCGACGAACCCCGCCAGCGCGCTGTCGACCCCGAGACCCTGCAGACCGAGATCAACGATTTCGCCGACGGGAAAGTCGAGGTTATCGACCTGCACCTGGCGACCTACGACATGGTCGAGCGCGTCAAGGAACTCGACGCGTCGAAGACCTACCGGATGGCCGTCGACTTCGACGAACCGGTCGCCACCGACGACTTCGCGGACGCGCTCGACCGCCTCCAGGGCGCGACGGTCGAACAGCGCACGCCCCAGCGCGTCGACCACCGCCGCGCCGACCTCGTCCGGACGCGCGAGGTGTACGACATCGAGGGCGAACTGGCGGGAGACGGTGCCGCCTCCGGGAGCGAGAGCGGCGGACCCGAAGAGGCGGCCGCGGCGACGGTCGAACTCCACGGCGAGGGCGGTCTCTACGTCAAGGAACTCGTCTCCAGCGACGAGGGTCGGACCGAGCCGAGCCTCGCGGGCCTGCTCGGCGTCGGCGCCGAGGTGACCAGCCTCGACGTGCTCGACGTCGAGGGCGAGGACGAACCGTTCCTCACCGAGGAGTTCGTCCGGGAGTACGAGAGTGGAGACGGAGAGAGCGAGGACGGGACGGACGACGGCGACGTGGACGCTACCTGAGGCCGGTCAGTCGTCGGTTTTCCGCGCGGGCGGCGTCTTCGAGACGATCTTCCCGAGTTTGTCGCGGTTGTCCGCGCCCCAGCGGTAGGCTCGCTCGCGGAGGTCGGCGTACTCCTCGAACTGCCGGGCGAACTCGTAGAGCGGGCGGATCTCGTCGGCGTACTCCGAGCGCAACAGCGCCTGTTCGACGGACTCGCCACAGGAGTAGACGGCGTCGTCGGTGACGAGGTGCGCGCACTCCTCGTAGTCGTCGGGCAGGCGCTCGAGCAGTTCGGGGGAGAGTTCGGAGAAGCCGACGAGTTCCAGGTCCGAGCGCTCGACGATCCAGTCCGCAGACCACGTGCAAAAGCCACAGTTGTCGTCGTACACGAGCGTCGCGTCGTCCATGCGTGTGCGTTGGTGTGCCGCCCTTTTCGGTTTCCCGGTCGAGAGCCACGTGATCGTGACGTCGGGACCGAGACCACCCCAGCAAACAGCGTGAAAGTTCCCGCGCGAGGCGGCTGTGCCGCGAGTGGCGAGGGGAGCGCGCAGCGAGGTCGTCGGGCGCCGCACGCCCGATTGCCCGGGGAACCTTCGGTCCCCACTGCCCCCGACTCGAACGGGGCGGGGCTTTCACGCTGTCCGCAGTGGGAGGGGGCCGGCCCGAACGACACCGGCGTTCCGGATCGAAACACCGATTCTCGCGGATGGAACCGAACGCTCTTTGAGGGGGACGGACCCGAGACGGGGTATGGACACGGACGAGCTGGCGGTGGCGCTGGCCCTGGGGCTGGTCCAGGGACTGTTCGAGTGGCTGCCAGTCTCCAGTGAGGGCAGCGTCGCGCTCGCGCTCACCGCGACGGGCGAACCGGCCGACGCCGCGACGCAGTTCGCCCTCTTCTTGCATGCCGGCACCGCCGTCGCCGCGCTCACCTTCTACCGCGACGACGTGCTTGCGATACTGCGCCGCCTGCCCGAGTGGCGCCCGGGCGACGCTTTCGACGCGGAGCGCGCCGACCTGACCTTCTACGCCATCGCGACGCTCGTCTCCGGCGTCGTGGGTCTGGGCGCGTACTTCACCCTCGAGGCCATCGTCTCCGAACTCACGGGCGGCGCCTTCGTCGTCGTCATCGGCGTGCTGCTCGTCGGTACGGGCCTGCTCCAGCGCGGCGCGAGCCGGTGGGGACTGGGCGAGCGCACGACGCCCGACGCCGTCGACGCGGTGCTCGTGGGGTTGATGCAGGGCTTCGCCCTCTTGCCCGGCGTCTCGCGCTCGGGGACGACCGTCAGCGCGCTGCTCCTGCGCGGCCACGACGGCGAGGGCGCGCTCGAACTCTCCTTTCTCCTGTCGATCCCCGCCTCCCTCGGCGCGGGCGTGCTCGTCGTGGTCACCGAGGGCGTCCCGGCCATCTCGCCAGCCGCCGCAGTCCTCGCGCTCGCGGTCAGCGCCGTCGTCGGCTACCTGAGCGTCGGCGCGCTCGTCGCGCTCGTCCGCCGCGTGGCCTTCTGGGGCGTCTGCGTCGGTTTCGGCGCGCTCGCCGTCGTGGGCGGCGCCGTTTTGCTGGTGTAGTGCGAGCCGCTTAGGTGAAGAATGAAATCGGAAACTGCCACCAGAAAGAAAATCAAATCACTCAGAGAAAAGGGGAAGGAGCACGATCTCTATCACGCGGGTGAAATTGACGCTCTGGAATGGGTGTTGGAGGACGAATGAGTGAGGAACCGCGAGAGTACGACCGAGAGTTCACCACGCCGTTGGAGTACCGTGTCCGTCGACGAATCGGCTACAGCCACAACCACAGTGAGGTGACCCGATTCGTGGTGCAGATGGAGTATCGACTCGACCGAGAGTGGGTCGAGATCGGCCGCTTCGATCACGACCCCGAGAGCGACCACGGCCACGACGTGACAGACGAGGGTGTCCATCTGGATGTGTACCGCGATGGTGAGAAAATCCAGGCAGAAGAGGTCTTTCCGCCGATGCCCGCGAGTGACGCGCTCACCTTCGCCGAAGAACACTTGAACGAGCACGCCGAACGATACATCAACAGGTTCGAAACATGGCACGGGATCAGGAACCGATAACGGACGACGAACTCGAAGAGTTCGAGGATGCGATGGAAGAACAGGCAGAAGACCTTCACGAAGCACTCGCGGAAGATCTCGGCGGCTACCCCGACGACCACCGGAAGCGTCCAGTCGCCGATGGCGGCGAGTGATGAAAAACTGGGGCAGGGAAGTCGGGACACTGACTCCACAGAAGCGGGGCGTAAAGACTTCATACAAGAATATCAAGAAGCGATTTCTCCTGCAATTCGGTTCGTCACAGATGGAGAACCGACAGTTCCTCTTCCCCTACGCGGTTCTCCCGTACATTCTCCGGCAACAGGTCTGAACAGCGGATAACATCAACCAAATTGCCAAGGACTGTTATACACGGCCGCACAACCGACGAACGACAGAGGCCATGAGCGGTGACGAGGCGAAACTGGTCGACAGCGCGGCCGACTACTGCGACGTGGTCCACGACGGCGAGTTCTGGCAGCTCGACGGGGTCTCCATCGACCCGAAGGCCGACGCCCGCTTCTGCCTCGGTGGCGGCTCGGAGCTCACGGTCCGACGGGCGGGCCATCGTGGCGACGCCTGGGTCGCCAACGCAGACGCCTCGCCCGCCTTCATCGAGCAGGGGGTCGACTGGTTCGAGGAGGAGGGCGGCGGCGACGTCATCGTCCGCCGGGACGTCCTCGCCCTGGGCGACGGCGGCCTCGCCGAGGACCTCGCGCGGGGAAAGCTCGAGGACGGCTACCGGGGCTGGTCGCCGGAGGCCGACTGGGTGCTCGCCGGCGACGCCGAGTCGATCGCCGAGGACCTGGTCGAGCTCGAGGAACTCGGCGCCGACGAGGTCGTCGTCCGGCCCATGAGCGACACCCACGCCGTCGAGACGCTGGAGACGGTCGCCGAGGCCCGCGAGCTCGTCTGAGGGACCCTCAGCCGGCGCTCGCGCCGACGACCGACTCCCTCGGAGGCACCATGGCGAAGCAGACGGCCCCGAGCAGGGTCACGGCCGCGAGGACGACGAACGCCTCGTCGAAGAGGCCGCGGTCGGCGAAGGCCCCGACCACGGTCGAGCCGGTGGCCCCGAAGACGAAGAAGACGCTCCTGACGAGCCCCCAGGCCGTCCCGCGGACGGCCTCTGGCAGCACGCGAACGACGTAGGCGTTCGAGACGGGGGGCACCACGAACCGGAGGCCGAAGAGGACCGTGACGGCCACGATGGCCGGCAGGCCCCGGGCGACCGGGAGCAACAGCAGCGGCGGGACGCTCAGCACGGCGACGACGGTGAGCACGCGCTGGTGGCCGAAGCGGTCGGCCAGGCCCCCGGTGAGGACCTGAAAGAGGGCGCCGGCCACGAACAGCCCGGCGAAGACGGCCGACGCCGTCGCCTGTGAGAGGCCCCGCTCGGTGACCAGGTACGTCGGGAGGAACGCCGTCAGGCCCTGGAAGGCAAAGAGCATGAACAGCACCGCGAGCGCCGGCAGGACGACGGCCCGCTGGGTCACGGCGGCCCAGACGCCACGGGCGCGGGCACGGAGCGGTTCGCCCGACCGGCCGCGGGACTCGCGAACCGGGACCGCCCACCACAACCCCGCGGCGATGACCAGGAACAGCGGGACGAAGGTGCCGACGGCCACGCGCCATCCGATCCAGCCGACGAGCACGCCGGCCACGAGCGGGAGCGCGGCGGCCCCGACGCTCCCGGCGCCCAGCACGACGCTGAAGGCCGCCCCGTCGTTGTCAGGGAACGTCCGGGACAGCACCGTGGCCCGGGCGGGCCCGTAGAGGCCGGTGCCGACCCCGTAGGCCGCGGCCGCGAGGAGCAGGACGGCGAACGTCGGCGAGCCGGCGAACGCGAGGAGGCCGCCCCCGCCGACGAGCAGGCTGCCCGCCAGCAGTCGGCGCTCGCCCAGGGAGTCGATCAGCGCTCCCGCCGGAAGCTGGGTCGCGCCGTAGGCGAGCCAGATGACGGTGACCGCGACCCCGGCCGCGGTGTTCGAGAGCGCGAAGTCGGCCTGTATCCGGGGGAGGACGGTCGGGACGACGAAGCGGGTCCCGAGCGTGACGAACCAGCCGAGCCCGAGGGTGAGCACGAGCCAGCCCCGACCGTCGCCGCGGAGGGGGTGACCCGTCATGGGGGTCCCTCCCGAGGCGGTCTGCGTGGAATCGCGGGGCTGGACACGGTCGTGTCATCGAGTCCGCCGGGATGCCTGGTAACGGCTTCGGTCCGCTCAGGCGGTGGGGAGCCGGACCGTAAAGCCCCGATCCGCCGATTCGACGATGGCCCCGCCGAAGTACTCGACGAGCGTCTCCGCGAGGAAGAGCCCCAGGTCGCCCTCTCCGCACGCCCAGGGGTCGACGTCGGCCACCAGGCGTTCGGGGAGCGAGCCGTCGTAGCCGAAGGTGACGACCACCTCGGTTCCCTCCTGGGCCATCGAGACCGCCACCCGGTCGTCCTCGGCGCTCCCGACCGCGACCCGGAGCAGCGCGCCGAAGGCGGTGCCGACGCGGTCGTTCGCCACGACCCCGGCGACCGGCCGCAGGTCGGTCGATATCTCGGCGCCAGGCCGGTCCCGCCGGACGCACTCTACCGCGGCCCTGAGCGGGGGGTCGGGGTCGACGTTCCGGGTCCCGAGGCCGCCGCTGTAGGCCCGGCCGAGGGCGTCGACGTTCCGCACGAGGTCCGCGAGCGCCGCGCTCCGCTCCCGGATGACCCGCGCCTCGGCCGGCGGGTCGGCTTTCGTCTCGACGAGGAGCTCGGCGTGGCCCTTCACCACGGCCACGCCGTTCAGCACGTGGTGGCGGACGAGGTCGTTGAAGAAGTCGAAGCGCTCCTCGGCCCGCCGGGCGGCGAGCTGCGGGTCGGCCGCGCCGGCGCGCCGGGTCCGCCGCTCGTTCTCGAGGCCGACCAGGAGGCCCGTAGAAGCGCCGACCGTGCCCGCGTCGACCGTGAGCAGTACCGCCCCTTCGAGGGTGGTGCTCCCGGTCGGGACGAGCCAGAGGGCGACGCCGACGAGG
>ENA-ORDC01002715-ORDC01002715.1-marine-metagenome-genome-assembly--contig:-NODE-2715-length-10138-cov-13.625882_pt1 | contig 10138 bp, 6 predicted proteins | sample MGYA00237783_ERZ508515 | MGnify/ENA primary metagenome ERZ508515 (study PRJEB26186, sample SAMN06268792) | marine metagenome | isolation source: Eden Landing Ponds, San Francisco, CA, USA | place...
TCGTAGAACTCCTCGGCCATCGGGCCCATGTGTTCGGCCTCTTCTTCGCTGTCGTACTCCCAGCGGGTGACGTCCATGTCTTCGACTTCCGTCAGGGTCTCGGCCGGGTCGACCGCCGAGACGTTCGTCTTGGCAGTGCGGGTACTCACCGAGCCCCAGCTCCCACTGCCGCTACCGAGGAGGACACCTGTCTGGAAGTCGCTCTGAGAGTAGATCACCGCGCCGCCGCCGGCCTGGACTTTGAACTCGTCGGTCGTCGTCGATCGGACGTTGTTGAAGGATGAGTCACCCCACACGAACGCCCCCTCGGCGAACGCCTCGGCTTTGTGGCCGGCCGCAAAGGAGTTGTCTTCCCTGGCGATGTTTCCCTCCCCGCCAGGGACCGTCGCTTTAGCTCCCTTGGATGTCCCGGACTTCCCAGTACGGTTGTCCCGGCCGCCACCGATCGCACTCGCCCAGCCGTGGGCTTTGTTCCCGGAAGCGTACCCGCCACCGCCTGCGATAGTTGTTTCGTCACCGAGAGCCAGATTTTCGCCGCCACCACCGACGGTCGAATGATCCCCGCTGGCGGTGTTTTCATCACCACCGCCCACGGCCGCTTCATCACCACTTGCGGTGTTTCCGTACCCACCACCGACGGTCGCCCGGTAGTCTGCTCGATTGTTGCACCCGCCGCCGATTGTGCCGAAGTCGTCGGTCACCTCGTTGGTGTTGCCCCGGACGCCAATGCTTCCGCTGAGGTCATCGTCTCCGCTAGCACCACCGCCGCCGACGGTCGCCCCGGCAGCACTGTTCTGGACACGGTTGCCCCCGTAACCGGCGATGACGTTCCCGCCAGCGGTATCGTCTTCGAAATTCACCCCTTCGGTCGGCATTCCCAGACGAAGGGCCGGGACGCCAGCGACAGTGAGCGTGTGGCCGCTCGTGGCATCGATCACGCCGTCGACCCGAGCGTCGTCCGGCGTCGAGAGGCCATATCCCGTGTCTGTATTCGGGACCGTCCCGCGAACCCCGACGGGGTCGCCTTCTGTGCCGGTGGCGATCCCTTCGACGCCGTAGCCGAAGTCCGTGATCTCACCCCTGATCTTGTAGCCGGCGGCCTGGATGGTGTGCTCCGGGACGGTCGTCGTCCCGCCGCTGACGCTCTGTCCGGACTGGGTGTCCCGTAGATAGCCGCGCTTGTTCGCCATCACGTCGTATGTTCCGTCGGAAATCGTCCCGGTGCTGTAATCACCACTCGCGTTCGTCGTCACCGTCGCCGTCGTGTCGCCAGTGTCGGCGTCGACGACCGTCACCGTGACATCCTCGACAGGATCCCCGTCTGTGTCGAGGACTTTTCCAGTCAGCGTGCCACTCATCGATTGCTACCTCGTCGGTTCGTACGCGCGTATTCACTCATATCTGAGCACCTCACAGTCCGGAAACGGGTGACTCCTCACTCGTCCGGTGTGTGAATAGGCCACACCTACGGCGGAAATCTCAAAAATGTTATCCAAGCGGCAACTATTTTTCCGAGATCTGTGCGACCGGGTTCGGGACGGAGATTAGTCGTCCGGCTGTATTGCCGGCCGACACACTCACTCGTCGTCCGGCGTCGCGGTCGAGTCGGCGTCGATTCCGAGGTGATTCTCGACTGTCGCCAACCGGTCCTCGAGCGCTGCATTCTCGGCTTCGAGTGTTTCGATGCGCTCGTCTTTCGTCGCCAGGGTGTCGTTGGTCGCCTCGAGCTTCGCGGCCAGTCCCTTGATCGCCGCGAAGGCCGCGCCGTCGGCGTTGATCGAGTTGATCGCCTTCTCGTTGTCACCGACGTCGAAAGCGTCGTGGAACTCCTCGGCCATCGGCCCGATGAACCGGGTTCCCTCGCCCGCCCCGTCCTCGTCGGTGTACTCCCAGGTGCTGACCGGCATCGACTCGACGGCTTCGAGGGCCGTCTCCGGTTCGACTGGCTCGACGTTGGTCTTGGCAGTTCGCGTGGAGGTGTACGACCAGCCGGCAGTCCCGCCCTCGATGTAGGTCACCTGTGACCCGCCGGTCACGAATCGGACGTCACCCTGGGCACTCACGTTGAACGTCCTGGTACCAGTGACGGGCTCGCCGTCGACAGCCTTCGATGCGACGAACCCACCGTCGTCGTCGGGATAGCTGTGATAGAACGCTCCGTCGTTCCACACGAACGCATGTGTTCTGTCTGCGATGGCTTCCTGACCAGCAGCGAAGGCGTACGACCCGTCCGTGACGTTCCACCCGCCGCCGGGGACCATCGACCGGTTCCCGTTGGCCTCGTTGTTCAGCCCCCCGGCTATCGTCGATTCGTCACCGCTGGAAATGTTGTTCAATCCACCGCCCGTGGTCGAGTACGGGCCAGTCACCTCGTTTTGTGTTCCGCCGCCGGCCGTCGCGTAGCTACCCGAAGCCGTGTTCAAGACGCCACCACTGGCCGTGGCGTACTGGCCGCTCGCCGTATTCGAGTCGCCGCCCCCGACCGCCGCGTACTGGCTGCTCGCCGTATTCGAGTCGCCCCCACTGACGGTCGCGTACTGGCCGCTCGCCGTGTTCGAGTCACCGCCACCGACGGTCGCGAACGTGGCTGTGGTCGATCCCGAGACGCCGGCGACGTTGCCGCCGCCGCCACCGACCGTCCCGTAGTCGTCGTGGACGACGTTGTTGGTCGAGGCCGGACTCGACGTGTTGGTCGGGCCACCACCGGCGATCGTCCCGTACTTGCTCTTTATGACGTTGTTCCGCCCGCCACCGATGGCCCCGTAGGTGGCCGTCCCCGTGCCCGACGTGGCCGTTCGGTTGCTCTGACCGCCACCGATCGTGTCGTAGTCACCGTGTGACTCGTTGCTCCACCCGCCGCCGACGTTCGCGTACACGCCTTCGGCCCTGTTTCGAGCCCCGCCTGCGACGGCCGCCCAGGAGTCGGTCGCGTAGTTCAATTCCCCGCCCGCGACGGTCGACTTCTGGCCCGTCGCGGAGTTGGTGCCGCCGCCACCGACGGTCGCCTTGGTCGCTGTCGCCTCGTTGAACTCGCCACCACCGACCGTGGCGTGTATCCCTTCGGCGAGGTTGTCTCTCCCGCCGCTGATCGTGGCGTGGATCGCGTTGTCCGTTCCCGACGCGCTGGAGTTTCCAGCCTCGTTGCCGCTGCCGCCGCCGATCGTCCCGTAGTTGTCGTACACATGATTGGGGTAGCTACTGTTGCCGCCGCCACCGATCACCGCACCGACGGCACCGCCGGAACCGTTCAATGGCATCCCACCGACGATCGAGCCGGCCGCCTGATTCCCGTTCCCGTCGGCCCCCAGCGACTCGGTGCGAAGGACCGTCGAGTTGCCGACGGTGAAGTTGTGGCCAGTCCCCGACTCGATCGCGCCACCCACGCGGGCGTCGTCGGGCGTGTCGAGTCCGTAGCCGCCGCTGGCGTTGGGGACCGACCCCTGCACGCCGATCGGTGTGCCGTTGCTCGCGGTGTTCTTCCCGAGGACGCCCGCGCCCGAGCTATCGGCAAATTCGCCCAGGATCTTGTAGGTCGTGGCGACGGCCATCGCCTTCGAGAGTGCGGTCGAGTCGAGCGGTTCGTCGTCGATATCGGTCTGATCTTCGGAGTCGGTCATGGGTCACCTTCGAGCCTGGACGCGTCGAGTCCTGCCCAACGTCGGCCAGTGAATACGAACAGATGGATATGGAATACCTTAGTTTTCCGGGGGCGAATATCGGCTCTGAGAAACACATCGAGACCGGCTACCGAACTCAGTCATCCGCAGGTGCGGCGTCGGCGTCGAGTCCAAGGTGTGCCTCGACGGTCGCGAGTCGCGCTTCGAGTCTGGCGTTCCGGTCGCGCAGGCGTTCGTTCTCCTCGATCAGGGCGTCGGTTTCGGCCGTCTCGATCGTATCGCCGCCCAGCAACCGATCGAGACCCACCAGCACGGTGACGGTCTCGCCTGCCTGCTCGGCCCCGGTCAGCGCTCTGCCGACGGTCGGGCCGGCGTCGCCGACTGTGTCGACTGGTGCGGCGCGGCCCCCGGGAACGGCGACGAGACGGTCACCGGCACTCGTCGGTGCATCGACAGTCACGGGGACCTGCCCGACGAGTGCAACCGACACGTGGTCGTCCTCGTTGTCGGGTTCGTGATTGCCGAGGACGATGGCCGTCTCCGAGACGACGAAGGCGTCTGTCGCGCCCTCGAAGTCGTCGCTCAGCTGCCCGTCGCACAGGCCGAGGACCGTTCCTGGCTCGGGATCGAGATCGGGGTCAGCCAGTGGAAGGTACTCCGCGAAGTCACCAGAACCGCTCTTGAGCGTCAGCCCCGCGGAGCCGTCGGCGTCCTCGATCGCACCGACGGTGCCGCCGCCGTCGAAGAAGGTGATGAAGTTCTCCCCGGCGTCAGCGACGGCTTCGCCGGTCTTCAGTGCCAGCACGTCACCACCAGACGTCGCGGTGTTCTCGATGGTCGCGACGTGGTTTCCGAGCTGTGCCGTCCCACTGACGTTGTCCGCGACGTGGAGTTGCGTCGAGGGGTCGTTGGTCCCGATCCCGACCCCACCGGCGGCCCTGAGAAGGAACTGATTCGTGCCGGTCGAGGTGAAGTCCCCGCCCGGGCTGCTGTAGTCCGACCAGACGAAGGTGCCCTCGTGGACGGCGTGCGCCCACGAGCCGGCCGCGAAACTCGCCCTGCCGGTGGCCTCGTTGCGGACCCCTCCCGGGATCGTCGAGTACGAGCCACTGGCATTGCCGTTCTCGCCGCCGCCGACGGACGCGCCGAAGCCGCTGGCGTCTGCACCCTGGCCGCCCGCGACTGTCGAGCGATCACCCGAGGCGGTGTTCCCCCACCCGCCACCGACCGTCGCGTAGCTGTCGGTCGCGTAGTTGTTCACCCCGCCTGCGATCGTCGTCGCGTACTCGCTGGTGGCGTTGCCGCTCCCGCCAGCGATCGTCGACTGGTTCCCGACCGCGTCGTTCCCGTCGCCACCACCGACCGTCGAATCTGTCCCCGAAGCCGCGTTGCCGTTCCCACCGCCGACCGTCGCGTAGCTGCCCGAAGCCGTGTTCGTGTAGCCGCCGCCGACCGCCGAGTATGCTTGGCCCGCCGTGTTCGAGCGGCCACCTGAAACGGTCGCGAACTCGTCGAAACTGTTGCCGTCGTCGGTGCCGACTGCGTTGTCGCCGCCACCGCCGATCGTCCCGTAGTCGTCGTAGACGACGTTCGTCGTCGTCGAATCCGAAGTGTTCGACGGGCCGCCGCCCGCAATCGTCCCGTAGGCGCCCTCGACCCGGTTATCGCTGCCGCCGCCGATCGTCCCCGACTGGGCCGTGACGACGTTGTCTTCGCCCCCCGAAACTGTCCCGTCGCTCGCCTCGACATCGTTCGATCGGCCGCCACCGACCGTCCCGTAGGTCGCCGCCGACTCGACGCGGTTGCTCCCGCCGCCACCGACGGTGCTGTTGGTCGCCAGCGCCGAGTTGATGACGCCGCCGCCGACGGTCGCCTCCTCGGCAGTCGCGTTGTTCAGATATCCGCCCCCGACGACCGCCGCCTCGCCGCTGGCGAGATTGCTGTTGCCGCCGCCGACCGCCGATCGATAGCCGGTCGCCTCGTTCTGACTCCCGCCGCCGATCGCCGCCGAACCTGCGGCGGTGTTCGAGAAACCGCCCGAAATCGTCCCGCTACCACCCGTGACGTCGTTGTTGCTCCCGCCACCGACGACGCCGCCCCCGCTCTGAATGAGGTTGCCCGAGCCAGCACCGACGAAGCCGCTCTGTCCGGCGACTTCGTTTCCGGTTCCGCCCGCGATCGTTCCGTAGATCCCGCCGACGGTGTTGTCCCGCCCGCCGCCGATGGTCGTGTAGCTCTCCGAAACCGTGTTCGGGAGGACGCTCGATCCGTCGTCGTACCCCCCGCCGGCGATCGTGATCCCGCCGTGGAGGAGGCCGGTAGTATCGCCGTTTGAGGGATGGCCGCCGAAGATCGACGGTGCGTCGCCGGCCGACGATTGGCGGTAGTACATCGCTCGCGTCCCCTCCACAGCGAGGCTGAGTCCGTACTGTTCGGTGTCGATGTCGCGTGTCAGGACCGACCCGTCGACGCGTGCGTCGTCTGGGGTGTAGAGGCCGTAACCGTCGACGGTGTTCGGGACCGACCCCTGGACGCCGACCGGCGTCCCGCTACTCGCGGTATTTCGTCCCAGCACGCCCGAACCGTCTGCGGTCTCGAACTCGCCGAGGACTTTGTAGGTGTCCCCGGTCGGTTCGGCGTTCGTCTCAGCGTCCGGGCTGGCCGTTGCGTCGCCCCCTCCTGACTCTGGTGCTCCCGTCATGAATCTTATCACCTGCGGTCGTTCCACTGGTCGATTGGACTGAGAACGCGTTGAGATAGTATAACCGTATCTATCGGCTGGGGTGTGGGGATAACGAGATTGCAATGAGGACGGCAAGCCGAGCCAAAATCAAGCAAGGCTCGTGATCACCGAAGCAGATGCTATCGAAGGGAAGCGTTAATGGTTGGTAAATCAATGTAATAGTAGCGTGGCAGAGCAGCCCGGGGGGATCGACGAGGTCTGGCGACAACAGGCGGACATAGAGACCTCTTTCCAGACTTCTTCGCCAGCCGTCGACGACGAGCACGTCTTCGTAGGCGGGCTCGGAACGTCGTTTTACGCACTGTCTCGTGAAGACGGACGAGTCGTCTGGACCGTCGAGCGCGACGGCTCGATGTCCGACTCCTCGCCCACCTACCACGACGGGATGGTGTACGTCGGCAGCGGCGGCGGGTCGGTCTACGCGCTCGACGCCGAGGATGGGGCCGTTGGGTGGCGCTATGCAGGTCCGAGTGCGATCACGACATCGCCGATCGTTCACGACGGGGTCGTATACGCGGGTCGCAACGACGGCGTCTTGCTCGCGCTAGACGCCACTACTGGCTCAGTGCTATTCGAGTCCGACACCGGCTCGCAGATCGTCTCGGACATCGCCTATTCGAGCGTCGAAGAGACGCTCTACTTCACGTCGAAGACGGAGTTGCGAGCCCACGACGCGGCCGACGGCGGTCGTCGGGTGTGGGCGATGTCGTTCAGTGCGGACGTCGGTGCGGGCTCGCCGGCCGTCGACGATTCGCAAGGTGTGGTCTACTTCGCCGCGAACGAACTGCGAGCGCTCCGCAGTGACGACGGCTCGCTCTCCTGGGGCACGTCGTTCGTCGGGACGAGCGCCGGATCGGCACCGGTGTTCGACGAGCGCGGGGTGTACGTCGGCGGCGGCAGCGGGACGATGTACGCGATTCAACCCGATGGCAACGTGCTCGTCAACGCCCCACACTGGGCGTTCCGAACGTGGGACATCGCCATCACCGCGACGCCCGCCCTCGGTGGGGATCGACTCGTCGCCGGCTCGCTCAAGGGCGACCTCTACGTCCTCGATGCCGAGGCAGGCACGGCCTGCGGGCACGTCGAGTTGCCCTGCGAGCTTCGGTCCGCGCCAGTCGTCGACGGCGGCAGGCTGTTCGTCGCCGGCGACGGTGGTGGAGTCTACGCGTTCGAGTTCTGAGCGTGCGTTGGATGGTCGAGAAGAACGAGAGGAGATGACGTTCAGCAGGTTATGAGAGATAGTATTCGATCGTCCGTTCGAGTCCGGCTTCGAAGGACCACTCGGGTTCCCAGCCGAGTTCACGAATGCTGGTGGTATCGAGCGCGTACCGCTGGTCGTGGCCCGGCCTATCTTCGACGAACGTTATCAGATCGCTAGAAGCACCGACTGCGTCGACGATGTGCTGGGCGACTTCGATGTTCTGGAGTTCAGTCCCACTCCCGATGTTGTAGATATCGCCGGCTTCCCCCTGTTCGAGTACAGTCGTGATACCGCGGCAGTTGTCGGTCACGTACGTCCACTCTCTGACGTTGGTTCCGTCGCCGTACAGCGGGAGCTCCTCACCCCGTGCCGCCCTCGTGACGAACTTGGGGATCAACTTCTCAGGATGTTGTCTCGGGCCGAAGTTGTTCGACGACCGAGTCACGATCACTGGAAGGTCGTAGGTCGTCCGGTAGCTCAGCGCGAGGAGGTCGGCACTGGCTTTCGTCGCTGCGTAGGGATTTCGCGGGCGGAGACGGTCCGTCTCTGAGAACTCACCCTGGACGGTCTGACCGTACACCTCGTCGGTCGATATCTGGACGAACCGGTCGACGTCGTGACGACGCGCAGCGTCGAGAAGGACCTGCGTCCCGGCGACGTTGGTCTGGACGAAGGGGGCGTCCCCATCGATCGAGCGGTCGACGTGTGATTCAGCCGCGAAGTTGACGACTGCGTCGGCCTCGGCGACAAGCGGGTCGACGACCGCCTCGTCTTCGATCCGGCCCTCGACGAATTCGTGATCGTCGTATTCTAGTACCTCTTCGAGGTTCGTCTTCGAGCCCGCGTACGTGAGCGCGTCGAGCGTCGTCATGGTGTGAGACGTCTCTTCGAGTAGCAACCGGACGAACGCCGAGCCGATAAACCCCGCGCCGCCGGTGACGAGAACGTGCATATCTCCCCTACGGCGACCCGCTCATTTTATGGTTTTCATCACCCTTTGGGCCGCTATGCAGATTCTCGTCCTCGGTGCGAACGGGTTGCTCGGGAGCAACATCGTCGATACCGCGCTCGGCCGTGGCTGGGACGTCGCCGGGACGTTTCACTCCTCTCGACCCTCCTTCGACGTTTCGCTCGAACAGCTTGACCTCCGAGACGAGAATGCTGTCAAAGCCGTGCTAGACGACCACGCTCCCGATGTCGTTTGTAACTGTGCGGCGATGACCGACGTCGACGCCTGTGAATCCTCGCCTGCGATGGCCCGGGCGATCAACGCCGAGGCTCCGGCTGCGATTGCCGACCACTGTGCGACGATCGATTCCGAGTTCGTCCACGTCTCGACGGACTACGTCTTCGACGGGACTGGAGAGACGCCCTACTCGGAAGCGGACGACACTAATCCAGTGCAAGCGTATGGCAGTTCCAAACTCGCTGGCGAGCAACGTGTACTGGAGTCTACGGCGACGACGCTCGCCCCGAGACTCTCGTTCGTCTACGGCGTTCATCGGGCCGACGACGAATTGCGGGGCTTCCCGGCCTGGGTACAGTCCCGAATCGGGCATGACGAACCGACGCCACTGTTCACCGATCAGTGGGTCACACCCAGCCGAGCTGGACAGGCTGCAGCAACGATTCTGGACCTGCTAGAAACCGACTTCCGCGACGTCGTCCACGTCGCGAGTAGTTCGTGTGTGACCCCGTACGAGTTCGGCCGGGCGATCAGCCGCCAGACGGGACGCGGCGAAGCGCTGCTCGAGGCGGGCTCGCGAGCGGACGTCGATCGTGCTGCGGCTCGACCGGTGTACTCCTGTCTCGACGTGACGCGAGTCGAAGACCTACTGGACAGAGAGCAGCCCACGATCGAATCGGATCTCGAAGCGATCGCTCCGTGGCTGTCTCTCGACTAGATCTGGTACTGCTCTCGGTGGTCGACGAAGTGCTCGCGTGCTCCGGGATCGAGGTCGTCGAATCTGAGGACGGCCTCGCACTCTAGGCCCGGACACTTCATGACGCGATTGGCTTCGAGTTCGTTCGCTGCGACAACGGTACCACACTCCGGACAGGTATGCGTGATGACGCGCATCGTTATAGTTTGAGATTGGAGTTCTCGCCGACGATCAGTCGTCGGCCGTCAGGGAGTTCGTCTGCCGCGCTTCCGATCGTCGTGTTTCGGCCGACCAGGCTGTCGACGATCTTTCCGTCACTCGTGACTGTGGATTCCCCAACGAGGACAGTGTTCTCGATGTGGGCGCCGTCGACGACGCAGTCGGGCCCGATCGACGTATACGGGCCGACATACGTCTCAGACCCGATTGTCGACCCCTCCGCGATCGATACCGGGCCCCGGACGACTGCGCCGGATTCGATCGTGGCTTCGGGCGCGAGTTCGACCCGACCGACGACTTCGGCACCCGCTTCGATAGTTCCAGCGTGTTCGGATTCAATATCCTTCAGGACGAGTCGGTTCGCGTGAAGAATGTCCTCCGGTCGACCGGTGTCTTTCCACCACCCTTCGACGACGTGCGAGTCGATCGCGTGCCCGGATTCGAGGAGTTCCTGGATCGCGTCGGTGATCTC
>ENA-ORDC01002716-ORDC01002716.1-marine-metagenome-genome-assembly--contig:-NODE-2716-length-10137-cov-3.126541_pt1 | contig 10137 bp, 8 predicted proteins | sample MGYA00237783_ERZ508515 | MGnify/ENA primary metagenome ERZ508515 (study PRJEB26186, sample SAMN06268792) | marine metagenome | isolation source: Eden Landing Ponds, San Francisco, CA, USA | place...
GAGGACTATTACGTTCGCGTCAATCCCGAATACGACGATCTGGACGCCGAGCACGATGGCCGTAAACGCGACGACGTCACCGACCACCATCGGGAGCCGCGTGAATCCGGTTTGGGCCCACTGGATGAGGAGCCACGTGGCGTATGCGGCCCCCGACGTGAACACTACCAGTCCCAGCGTGGACATCCGTTCGAGCGTCAGATGATCGACGATAGTCTCGGTGAGCACGTCGTTCGGCCGCTGAATCGGATCGCTGGCGATCGTGGCGAATACGCCCATAATACTCACCTGGAATCCGACGAGCGTCAGGAGCGACCCTGCGATCGCCGTGTGAATCCCGAACGACGTACTTCCGAGCGTTATGTCGCTGAAGGCGAGCAACAACACGAGGAGACCAACGGTCCCCATCACCGTCCCCGGGATCGAGAACAGGTAGCCGGGGGCGTTCAAAAGCATAAACCGGACGTGCCGCCAGCCGTCGCGGAAACTGTCGAGCGTCGCTTCCCCCTCGCGTTCGTGATAGACGATCGGGATCTCCTCAATCGTGATGTCGCGCGCGCCGGCGCCATAATCATCTCCGAGGCGAACTCCATTCCCGTGGTCTGGAGATCGAGTTCGTCGAGCATTTCCGCCCGGAACGCCCGGAAGCCGGAGTGGGCGTCGCTGACGCCGGCGTCGTAGAACGCGTTGAGGAACTTCGTGAGGAGAGGATTCCCGATGTACTGATGCAGCGCCGGCATCGCCCCGGGCTTGATGTCGCCGTCCAGCCGACTGCCCATTACCATATCTGCCTCGCCGCGAACGACCGGCTCGAGAAGTTTGGGGAACTGCTCGAAGTCGTACGTCGTGTCCGCGTCGCCGATGACGATGTAGTCGCCCCGGCAGTGGTCGAACGCGTAGCGGTAGGCGTAACCGTAGCCCGCCTCGTCGGGTTCGACGACGATCGCGCCCAGTTCACGGGCAATTTCGGGCGTGCGGTCCGTCGAGTCGTCACTGATGATAACTTCCGTCGGATGACCGGATTTTCGAACGGCCCGTTTTACCCGTTCGATAAATTCGCGGATACCCGCCTCTTCGTTCATCGTGGGCATCACGATGCTGACGAGCGGTGAAATCTCACTATCCGCACCGAGCAGGAGATCTTCTTCGGTGGTGTCGACTGGTGTATTCTCGAACTCTACGCTTCCGGCGCGCTGCGTGTCTTGGACCTCGGGATGCCGCAGATACGATCGCATCTTTGCGAAGGGGGAATCTCCCCAAGTCATTGGAGAGTCGTTCGGGAGTTGACTGCGGGGCCCTTCACTGGATATCCTCGCCGCGTCTCGACCGTCCCTTCCGATGGAAATGTTTCACTATCATCGACAATGGGTAATTATCATATAGATATATATCTTCCAACGCATCGACATAACACAATGATTTGCCGTATTTCGACAGTACGGCGAGATAGAATTTCTTCCCCGCTGACCCAAGAGCTATGCCCGCGGCCCGACTCCCCCGCACCAATGAAAGCCGTAGTTCTCGCGGCCGGTAAGGGCAGGCGGCTGTGGCCGCTGACCGAAAACCGCCCGAAGCCGATGATCCCCGTCGCGAACCGCCCGATCCTCGAACACGTCGTCGACGCACTCGAGACAGCGGGCGTTGAGGAGGTCGTCCTCGTCGTCGGGTCGAACCGCGAACGGATCCAGAATCACTTTCGTGACGGCCAGGAGTGGGACCTCGACATCTCGTATGTGATCCAGACACAACAGCTCGGCACGGGCCACGCGCTACTCCAAGCGGAATCACGGATCGGCGACTCCTTCGTCGCACTCAACGGAGACCGAATCATCGACGCGACGCTCATCGAGCGCGTCTGGGAGCGCCACCGAGAGACCGACGATCCCGTTCTAAGCGTGACGCGCGTGGAAGAACCGAGCCGATACGGCGTCGTCGAACTCGACGGGGAGACGGTCGTCGACCTTGAGGAGAAACCGCTCCCGCAGCTCACCCGCTCGGACTACATCAACACCGGGGTGTACGCCTTCGACCCGGACATCTTCGCGGCAATCCGCGGGACGGAGAACGAACCGGGCGAACAGGCGCTCACCGACACACTCTCACAGTACATTGAGGACCGGCGGCTCCGCGCGGTCAAATATCGAGGGATGTGGCTTGACGTCTCCGAACCGTGGGACCTCCTTGAGGTGAACGACTCGCTGATCGCCGACGAAGCCCCCGCGGGGACCGACCCCGCCAGCGTCGACGACTCCGCGGTCGTCGCCGAGGCCGCAATCGTCGGCGAAGGCGTCACCGTCCATCCGCAGGCGGCGGTCCTCCGCGGCGTCACTCTCGGCGACAACGTCAGCATCGGCCCGGGCGTTTTACTGGAAAATGCAGTAATTTTATCTGATGTGACACTTAAGAATGGAGCAGTAGTGACGGACTGTATCGTCGGTGCGAACACCACCATCGGACCGAACACCACGGTCGAGGGCGGCGAAACGGACGTCGTCCTCGACGACACCGTCTACCGCGACGTCACCTTCGGCGGGATGCTCGGCGACAACGTCGACGTCGGGGCGAACGCGGTCGTCGCGAACGCGGTCGTCCTCTCCGATTCGACGATCGGCGACGGCGCGGTCGTTCGCGACTGCGTGATCGGTGAGAACGTCAGGCTCGGGCCGAACGCGACGGTTGAAGGCGGTGTGACCGATATCGTCGTCGACGGCGAACTTCACGAGGACGTCCGACTCGGTGGGGTGGTCGGAGACAATGGAGCCGTCGGCGGGGGCGTGACCTTCTCGCCGGGGACCGTTCTCGGCAACCACGCGGTCGTCGAATCGGGGTGTCGCGTGAGCGGTCATATCGAAGACGACGCGGTCGTCCGGAGGGGATAATATGTGTGGAATCATCGGCTACGTCGGTCGGGAAGACGCGTTGCCGATCCTCCGAGACGGCCTCTCGAACCTCGAGTACCGCGGGTACGACTCCGCGGGCATCGCCCTCGGCGGTGGGAAACTTGACGTGTACAAGCGCGAGGGAGAACTGTCGGCACTCACCGAGATCCTGCCGGAGCGGTCGACCGCGACGACGGGAATCGGGCACACGCGCTGGTCCACGCACGGCGAACCCACGGACGAGAACGCCCACCCCCACACCGACGAATCGGGCGACGTCGCCGTCGTCCACAACGGCATCATCGAGAACTACGACACGCTGCGGACGGAGTTGGAGGCGCGCGGCCACGAGTTCACGAGCGACACCGACACCGAGGTGGTCCCCCACCTCGTCGAAGAGGAGCTGGGTCCCGACCGCGACCTCGTCGACGTCGTCTCGGACGTCTCCGATCGACTCACTGGGAACTTCGCCTTCGCGGTAGTCGTCGCCGGCCGCGACGGCATCGTGGCCACGCGCCGCGGGAACCCGCTGGTGCTCGGATTCGCCGACCACGGTACGTTCCTCGCGAGCGACGTGCCCGCGTTCGTCGAACACACTCGGCGCGTGAGTTACCCCCAAGAGGGCGACGTCATTCACCTCACCGAAGAGGGAGCCACGGTGTATGCCGACGGAGAGGTGGTCTCGCGGGACATCTCCGAGGTCGAGTGGGACGCCGAGGCCGCCGAGAAAGGCGGCTACGAGCACTATATGCACAAGGAGATCCACGAACAGCCGCGGGCGCTCCGGCAGGCCATCTCCGGGCGGGTCGACGAGATGAAAGGCGAAGTCGACCTGGACCTCGATCTCCCCGACGAGTACCTCAATTCCTTGGAGGAGGTGCAGTTCGTCGCCTGCGGGACCTCCTATCACGCCGGACGCTACGCGGCGAAACTGTTCGAGGAGTACGCCGACGTGCGGGCGTCCGCGGAGGTCGCCTCGGAGTACGAGTTCGACGGCGGACGCGACCCCTGGCGGACGCTGGTCGTCGCCGTGACGCAGAGCGGCGAGACCGCGGACACGCTCTCGGCGTTGCGGCGGGCGAAGCGCGCCGGCGCGCGGACGCTCGCAGTGACCAACACGCTCGGAAGCACGGTAACGCGGGAAGTGGACGATACGGTGTTCATCCGCGCCGGTCCCGAGATCGGCGTCGCGGCGACGAAGACGTTCTGCTCGCAGGTGGCGACGCTGACGCTCGTGGCGGTGGCCGTCGGCCGGCGGCGAGGAACGATTTCGACGACCGAGGCGCAGACGCTGCTGTCGGACGTCCGCGGTCTCCCGGGCGCGGTCCAGCAGGTGCTGGACCGAGAGGAACAGGTGCGTCTGGCCGCCGAGGAGTACGTCGACGGCGACGCCTTCTTTTTCATCGGGAGACGGCTGGGTGCGCCGGTCGCGCTCGAAGGCGCGCTAAAACTGAAAGAAATCTCCTACGACCACGCCGAGGGCTTTCCCGCCGGCGAGTTGAAGCACGGGCCGCTGGCGCTCGTGACACCCGAGACGCCCGTGCTGGCGGTGCTGACAGAGGGTGCTAAGGCGACGGAGACGCTGAACAACGTGAAGGAGGTGGAATCGCGAGGCGCGCCCGTACTCGGGGGCGCGTCAGATGCAGTCCCGGACGCGGAGAAGTTCGTCGACGAGGCGTTTGTGGTGCCTGCGTTAGGTGAGTTGGAGCCTTTGGTGGCTAACGTGTACTTCCAGCTGTTCAGCTACCACGTGGCGAATCTGAAGGGGCGATCGATCGACAAGCCGCGGAACCTGGCGAAGAGCGTGACGGTGGAGTAAGCTTAGGGAGTGAGAAAGGACTATTCACTAATTTTTCGAGCTTCGGACAAATGCTCCCAGATCTCGGTACACCCGGCACCATCTGGCAGGCCTGAGAGGTGATTGTCCTCGTCTGTTGATTGGTTACTCATATTCTGAGTAAGTAAAATCACAGAGAGGGTATATATCTTTGGGGAAGAGTATCAACTCCGATTATTCTCGGTATGTTCCGCGAAAATGACTCCCGAGTCACGGATCGTCGTCGGAGAGCGGATTGTCTACTACGTGTGACCGATCACCACGTACTTACTTCCGCCCGTTCCACACCAGCGTATGCCCCAGTCACCCGAAGATATCCTCTCTCTGTTCGACCTCACGGAGTACGAGGAAACAGCGCTCCGAGAACTGCTCTCACTCGGTCGGACGACCGCACCGAACCTCTCGGAGGCGACTAATATTCCCAAGGCGCGGATATACGGCGTTCTCGACTCGCTCGCAGAAGCGGGATTTATCAAAGTGATCCCCGGCCGACCGAAACAGTACCAACCGTACCCGCCCGAGGAGATAATCGATCGGACTATCGAGAGCAGACGACAGGATTTCGAGGAGTACCAACATCGAATCGAATCCATCCGCTCGGAATTTGTCGACACGTTCGGTCCAGTCGAAGATAGGGACCGAGACGAACTGCGCCCGACCGAGGATCTCTTTCACGTCGTCGACGTAGGGGAACCGAGCGAGCGCGAAACACGACGGCTTTTTAGAGAGGCGCAAGACCGGATCGTCATCTTGAGTAAGAGCCTGGGGTTCTTGGAAACGGTGGTACCGACCCTGAAAGAGGCAGTACAGCGAGATGTCACGGTTCAGTGTCTCCTGCTGTCCCCGGGGTTCCTCTCGGAGGAAAACCGAGAGAAACAAGCGGAGATCCGTACGGTATTGAAATCGGAATTCCCCGCGGTCGAGGTCCGTCAGAGTGATCGCATACTACCGTGGCGAGGGACTTTCATCGATCCGAGCCTCGAGTACACTTCCGGTCAAGGGATTCTTCTCGTCGAACAGGAAGAGATACCGAACCATATGCGACAGGCGGCGGTGACGGAGAACCCCTCGTTCGTCGCGGGGATGTGGCAGTACTTCGACCTCCTGTGGCACCACGAGAGCACGTCGACTGCGTAGGAAAAAGCATATATCACTGGTTACTCACAATCTGAGTAACGATGACTATACTACTTACAGGGGCTGACGGCTACCTCGGATGGCCGACCGCACTGCGACTTGCCGACCGGCTCGACGAGCGGATCGTCGGTGTCGACAATTTCGCTCGGCGAGAATGGGTCGAAGAAGTGGGTAGCGTCTCCGCGGTTCCGATTCAGGACGCCCGCGAACGGTTCAACGCGGTCGAGAACCTCAGTCTGATCGAGGGTGATCTCGCCGACCGCAACTTCGTTATGCAACTCCTCGAGACGCACGAACCGGACGTAGTCCTGCACGCGGCGGCACAGCCGAGCGCGCCTTACTCGTCGATCAACGGCGAACGCGCTCTGTACACGCAGCAAAACAACGTTTCGATGAACGTGAACCTGCTCCACGGTCTCGACGAATGTGGGCTCGACGACACGCACTTCATCGAGACCACGACGACAGGAATCTACGGTGCTCCGCACTTCCCCATTCCCGAAGGAGGGCTCGATGTCGAGCGGAAGGGCGGCAGCGATGACGTCCCGTTCCCGGCAATGGGCGGCAGCTGGTACCACCAGACGAAGTCTTTCGACGCCGCGAATATGCGCCTCGCCGAATCGCAGTTCGATTTCCCGATGAGCGAGGTTCGAACGGCGATCGTCTACGGAACCGAGACGCCGGAGACGGAGGCGAACGATCTCCCCACTCGATTCGACTTCGATTACTACTTCGGAACAGTCGTGAATCGCTTCTGTGCACAGGCTGTCGCAGGGTACCCGCTCACCGTCTACGGAAAGGGTGAACAGCGGAAACCGATGGTGAGCCTCGAAGACGCCGTCGAAAGTCTGGTTCGACTCGTTGAAGACGAACCCTCCAAGGACGATATCGATATCTACAATCAGGTGACTCGTCCCGTTGCAATCGTCGAACTCGCAGAGACGATCGCCGAAGTCGGTGAGGAGTTCGATCTCGACGCCGAGGTGAAACACTACGAGAACCCCCGCGAGGAGGACGAAGAGCACAAGATGGAGATGGAGAACGACTCATTCCTCGAACTCGTCGGCGGACAACGCCAGACGCTAGAGGAAGGGATCCGTGACGTTCTCGGAACGCTCGTCGACGAGCGAGAGCGGATCGCGGCTCACGAAGATCGGTTCCTTCCCGGCGTGCTGACTGATGAGTGAGAGGACAGTCTTGGTAACGGGCGGATGCGGCTACATCGGAAGCGCGCTCGTTCCGGAACTACTCGATGACCCGCGCGTCAGTCAGGTCGTCGTCTTCGACTCGCTCGCGACGGGATCGCCGGCGAATCTAGCCGGCTGTATTGACGACTCGATGAACTTTCGGCGAGGCGACGTCCGCCAGTACGGCGACGTCGAGAGCGCAGTCCGCGGCGCGGACGCGATCATCCACCTCGCGGCGATCACCGGGGCGGCGTCGACGCACGACCGCGAGGCGGAGACGTTCTCGGTGAACCGCGACGGTACCGAGAATATCCTCACTGCGGCCGGGAAGTTCGACGTCGACACTGTGGTTCTCGCCTCCTCGTGTAATAACTATGGGCGAGCGGCGAGCACTGACATCGACGAGGAGACCGATCAGAACCCGCTCAACCCCTACGCGGAGTCGAAAGTCGCCGCCGAGCGGTTGCTGGCGGAGGCGATCGAGGAGTACGGGATCGACGGGACCGCCCTGCGGATGAGTACGAACTATGGTTGGTCTCCCGGTGTCCGATTCAACCTGGTGGTGAACCACTTCGTGTTCCGTGGGCTGACCGACCGCCCACTGACAGTGTACGGCGACGGGAGCAACTGGCGTCCATTCATCCACGTTCGCGACGCTGCCCGCGCGTACGCTCACGCCGCGCTCGAACCCGACTCGTGGTCGAAGCGGGTGTACAACGTCGGTGCGAATGAGGCGAACTACCGCATCTCCGAGATCGCCGAACTCGTGCGAGCGGAACTGGATCACGATCTGAACGTGACGTATCTGGAGGACGAGCATCCGGGACCGTCATATCACGTCAACTTCGACCGGCTCGCCGAAACCGGATTCGAGCCGACGTGGACGCTTCGCGAGGGAATTCGGGATATCGCCGCGGAGCTTACAGCAGATAGCGAGGGACATTTGTGACAGAACACACAGATTCAGTTGATAGAACGAGCGGGATAGAAACGCCGACGATTGCGATCACCGGTGCTGCGGGCTACATCGGGAGTCGAGTGCTGGTGGAACTGCAGGAAGCACACCCGGGGTGGGACCTGATCGCGCTCGATAACCAGTATAACGGACAGGTCGATGCCGTCGGGGACGTTGATATTGCTCACGTCGACATTCGGAACCGCGACCGCCTGGAAGAAACACTGGAGGGCGCGGACGTCGTGATCCACCTCGCGGCGGTCAGCGGCGTTGACGACTGCGAGGAGAACGCCGATCTGGCCTACGAAGTGAACGTGACCGGGACGAACAACGTCGCGTGGTTCTGTCGGAAGACAGGTGCGGCGATGGCGTTCCCGTTCAGTATGGCGGTCCTCGGCGATCCGGAATCGTTTCCGATCACCGCGGATCAACCACGGAATCCACTCAACTGGTACGGTCGGACGAAGTGGATCGGCGAGCAGGCGATCGAGTCCTTCGCGGACGGATCGTTCCCGGCGCACCTGTTTATGAAGTCGAATCTCTACGGTGAGCACGTAGTCGACGGGACGGTCGTGAGCAAGCCGACTGTTATCAATTTCTTCGTTGATCGCGCTCTGTCCGGGGAGACAGTGACGGTGTACGAACCGGGAACGCAAGCGCGGAACTTCGTTCACGTGACTGACGTGGCGCGGGTGTACGTTCGGAGTGCAGAACGGTTACTGAAACAGTTGGATGCTGGCGAGACTGGGACGGCAACCTACGAAATCGCGAGCGACGAAGATTGGAGTGTGATGCACATAGCGGAAATAGTACTAGATGTTGCAAAAGAACAACACAATATCAATGTTAATATTGATTTAGTAGACAATCCTAGAAGTAATGAGACTATTGTCGAAGAATTTTATGTTGATTGGTCAAAGGTCCGAGAGGAGTTTGGATGGAAACCAAAAAATAGCATTAGAAATTCTGTTAGACAACTGATATCCGTCGGAGTGTGAAAATCCAATATCAATAATAAAAACTAAATTAAAAATATTCACTAAACAATTGACCAAGTAAAAAACCAATAAGTTCCATCTTATGCTGTTTTAATCAGAATTAACCCAGTTATTCCACATTAATACCCGTTTCTTTTTCATCCGAAAGACGTTTTTCCGCCCGATCGCGATCATCCGGATAGCCAATATCCATACGCCAGCCGTTGAGGCGGATGGCGTCGATAGTACGCCCAGACTGAATCAGGAGGTCGATCGCGTCCGGGAGCTCGTACTCGCCGCGGTCGGAGGGCTTGACCAGGTGACACGCGTGGAAGATCGCCGGCGTGAACGTGTAGAAGCCGGTCATCACGAGGTTCGACGGCGGGTCGTCGGGCTTTTCGAGGACCTCCGTGATCTCGCCGTACTTGTTGGTGTTGCAGACGCCGTACCGCGAGGCCTCCTCCATCGGCACCTCCTCGACGAGAAACGCGGCGTCCGCGCGGTCCTCCCGCTGGCGATTTACGACGTCGCCCAGGTTGCCTCGGAAGATGTTGTCCCCCAGCATCAGCATAAAGTCGTCGTCGACGTACGGTTCGGCCGTGAGGAGGGCGTGTGCGAGGCCCTTCTGTTCGCGCTGGTGTGCGTACGTGATCGGGACTCCTCGGTATTTGTCGCCGTAGCGCTCCATAATCTTCTCTTTCAGGTAGCCGACGACGACGACGAACTCGTCGGCGCCGAGGTCAATGAGATCGTCGAAGACGTGTTCGACGAGCGGCTTGTCGTTTACTTCGACGAGTGCCTTCGGCTTGTCGTCGGTGAGCGGGCGGAGGCGGGTTCCCTTGCCCGCGGCGAGAACAACGGCTTGCATACGCCTCTCTCGTAGGTATGCCGCCATAAGTTACTGGGCTTCTCCACTATCGATGGTGTCAAGGGCATCGTCTAGCGCTTTGAGGACTCTATCTTGCTGTTCAGTTGCCTTGTTGAACGCAAGACCGTGTCGGAGTGGGGGTTACGGTTTTACGGCATCAAAGGCCGGTTCTTCGACTCAGAAGATGCAGTAGCTGTCGCTAGCGGTGTCTCTCGAATAATCAGAGTTATGTCATTTAGCATCCTTGCTTCAGTGACGGCGGCGATGCCTCTCCCGGATACGTCCGGAGAAGGAGAG
>ENA-ORDC01002717-ORDC01002717.1-marine-metagenome-genome-assembly--contig:-NODE-2717-length-10135-cov-13.754325_pt1 | contig 10135 bp, 11 predicted proteins | sample MGYA00237783_ERZ508515 | MGnify/ENA primary metagenome ERZ508515 (study PRJEB26186, sample SAMN06268792) | marine metagenome | isolation source: Eden Landing Ponds, San Francisco, CA, USA | place...
GCGTGGATCAGCGCGTACCGGCGTCTCCTCAACGACAACGACGCGTTCGCCGAGGCCGCGTCCGGCTGGGGCGTCGACTTCGACGGCGACTTCGTCCTCGAGATCCACCCGGACGACACCTACGAGGGCGACCCGATCTACTTCTATCTCGCGCTCCGTGACGGGGCGTGTCTCGACGTCGACGTCCTCGACGATCCCAACGCAGTTGCCCACGGCTACGCGATCCGCGGTGACTACGCCGACTGGAAGCGTCTCATCCGTGGTGACCTCGACATCGTCACCGGCGTGATGACGGGCGTGCTGGAGGCCGACGGCTCGACGATGCGGGCGATGCGTTATCAGGACGCCCTCGTCGAGATGGGCAACGTCGCCGCGCGGCTGGACACGGAGTTTCGGTACTGAGTCGGCACTGTTTTAGCCTCCCCGCTCTCGCCCACGTACATGCTCGACAAACTCGGCGCACTCGGCATCGTCGGCCTCCTCCTGACGCTGGGGGGGCTGGGTGTCGTCGCTTCGCAAAATTTGATCCTCGCCGGTGGCCTGGCACTCGTGCTGGTCGGCCTCGCTGTGACTGCGCTCGGTATCGTGCGGAACCTCCTCACCTCGCTCGGGATGGGCGGGATGGTCTAATCCAGCAACAACAGCGTCGGATCCTGCAGATACTCCTTGAGCGTGTTCACAAATCGTGCAGCGTCCGCGCCGTCGATCACGCGGTGGTCGATCGACAGCGACAGCGGCAGGACTGGCTTGGCGACGATCTCGCCGGGATCTTGGAGACTCCCGCCCTCGACCATGGGACGCTGTTCGAGCGCGCCCAGGCCCAGAACTGCGGTCTCTGGGTAGTTGATGATCGGCGTCGCGTACTCTCCACCGACAGAACCGAAGTTCGTGATGGTGAACGTCCCGCCCTGCATCTCCTCCAGCGTGATCGACCGGTCTCGGGCGCGCGCGACCAGATCGACTACCTCGTTGGCGACCTCCAGCAACGTCTTCTCGTCGACGTCCTCGACGACGGGGACCATCAGCCCGGCGTCGGTCGCGACCGCGATTCCGACGTTGTAGTCGTAGTTGTAGACGATCTCTTCGTTGTCCTCGTCGAGCATCGTGTTGAGGACGGGATGGTCTTTCAACGCGCCGACGACGGCTTTCATCACGATCGGGAGGTACGTCAGCCGGACGCCGCGCTCCTCTGCCAGGGGTTTCAGTTTCTCGCGTGTCTCGACCAGGCCTGTGGCGTCGACCCGGTCGTGGTGGGTGACGTGCGGCGCGGTGAACTTCGAGGTCGCCATCGCCTCGCCGATCGTCTTCCTGACCCCGCGGTAGGGTTCGCGCTCGACGCGCTCGCCCGCGACAGCCTCTCCTGCGGCAGCCGCCTCACCCCCGCTCTCGGCAGTGGCGAGGCCCTCGGCGTCGGCGGCCTGGGCCTCCTGCTGGGTCTGGGCGTATTCGTGGACGGCCTCGGGCGTGACGAACGCCTCGCCGTCCCGTTGTTCGCTCGCCGGGACGGCATCGAGGTCGACACCCAACTCGGCGGCCAGGTTTCGCGTTGCGGGTGCGGCGAGCGTCCGGTCGCGGTCGGCCCCTCCCGGGGTCGCGCCCGTACTCGCTGACGGTTGCTCGACGGACTGCACCGCCTGGGCGGCCTGTCCGTCACCTGTGTCACCGGTCCCCGGCTCGCTGACTGGCTCGCTCTCGCTCGTTTCAGACTCGTCTTCACTGCCCGCGGCGGCCCGGACGTCCTGCTCGGTCACGCGTCCACCGGGTCCGCTCCCCGGGACTGTCTGGAGGTCGACGTCGAGTTCCCGGGCCAGTCGCTTGACGTGCGGCGGGGCGAAGACCGGTCCCTCCTCCGGTTCGCCTCTCTGGGCGCTCTCGTCCGCCGTCTCGCCAGCAGGCTCCGCTCCGTCGGCCAGTTCGCCCTCGGCTGGATCGTCTTCAGACACTGCCTCGGCCTCTTCACCTTCCACGGCGAAAGTCACGAGGACGTCACCGACGGGCACGACGTCGCCAGGCTCGGCGTGTAACTGTTGGACGGTGCCGTTCACCGGCGAGGGGACGTCGACGACGGCCTTGTCGGTCTCGACCTCGGCGACCGGCTGGTCCTCGGTGACGGTGTCACCAACAGCGACTTTCCACTCCAGCAGTTCCCCTTCGGCGACGCCCTCGCCGACGTCGGGGAGGCGAAATTCGCGGGGCATGGTTCAGAAGTCCACGGCCTCCCGGATCCCGTCCTCGACGCGGTCGGCCTCTGGTAGGTAGTAGTCCTCCAGTGCGTAGAGGGGGAACGGCGTGTCGAAGCCCGTGACGCGGGTGATCGGTGCTTCCTGATACAAGAGTGATTCCTCCTGTAGCGTGGCGATGATCTCGCTGGCGAGTCCGCCTGTCTTGGGAGCCTCCTGGACGACGACCCCCCGCCCCGTCTTTTCGAAGGACTCGACGATCGTCTCGAAATCGAGGGGAGAGAGGGTTCGGAGATCGACGACTTCGACGTCGATCTCTCCGGCGAGGTTCTCGGCGGCCTCCAGACTGGGCCGGGTCATCGCACCCCAGGTGAACACCGAGACGTCGCTGCCTTCCCGTCGGACTGCGGCCTCACCGAGCGGCAGCGTGTAGGTGTCGTCGGGGACGTCCTCGCGGAAGGCCCGGTAGATGAGCTTGGGTTCGAGGAAGATAACTGGGTCAGGGTCGCGGATCGCCGAGGCGAGCAATCCCTTCGCGTCGTGGGGCGTGCTCGGGATCACCACTTTGAGCCCGGGTTCGTGGACGTACTGGATCTCCTTCGATTCCGAATGGAGTTCGGGCGCACGGATGCCGCCGCCGTAGGGTGCCCGGATGGTCATCGGGCAGGTGTATCGACCCCGCGAGCGATTCCGGAGGCGGGCGGCGTGGCTGGTGATCTGGTCGAACGCGGGTGGCATGAAGCCCATGAACTGGATCTCCGGGACGGGCTTGAGGCCGTAGGCGGCCATGCCGACGGCGGTGCCGACGATGCCCGATTCGGAGAGTGGCGTATCGATCACTCGATCCTGGCCGAACTCCTCGTGGAGGCCCTGCGTGGCTCGGAAGACGCCGCCGTTCTCGCCGACGTCTTCGCCCATGATCAGGACGTCGTCGTCGCGTTCGAGCTCGCCGTAGAGACCGTCCCGAACGGCCTGGACGAGGGTGAGTCGCTGACTGTCGCCCGATACGTCTGTCGTAGTCGCTGTGTCACTCATGGTTACTCCAGGATGGCGTCGTCGCCGTGGCGTTCACGGAGTCGTCGCAGGTACTCGAGCTGTTCTTCCAGGCGCTGTGGCATCTCCGCGTAGACGTGTGCGAACATCTCTTCTGGACTGGGGCGCTCGACCGATTCGGCCTCCTCGATGGCGGTCGCGACCTCCTCCTCGATCTCGGCCTCGATCGTCTCGATGAGGGCGTTGTCGAGCACCTCCTCGTCGCGGAGGTACAGTTCGAGTCGATCGATCGGGTCCTTGTCCTTCCAGCGCTGGACCTCCTCGTCGTCGCGGTACACCGATGGATCGTCCGCGGTCGTGTGTGCCCCGTAGCGATACTGAACGGCCTCGATCAGTGTCGGCCGTCGCTCGCCATCGCCGGGATCGCGGGCCTTCTCGACGGCCTCGCGAGTGACCTGATACACTGCGAGAGGATCCATTCCGTCGACCTGGATGCCGTCGAAGCCGTAGGCCGTGGCTTTCTGCGCGATGGTATCGGCAGCCGTCTGCTGTTCCCGGGGGACCGAGATCGCCCACTGGTTGTTGTTACAGAAGAATACCGCGGGCACGTCGAACACACCCGCGAAGTTCAGCCCCTCGTGGAAGTCGCCCTCACTGGTCGCGCCGTCGCCGAAGTAACACAGGAAGGTCTTGTCCTCTCCTTTGAGCTTCGACGCCCAGGCCGCACCCGTCGCGTGTGGAATCTGGGTCGCGATGGGAACCGTGACGGTGAATATGTTGGTGTCCGGCGGCGGGCTGTTGCCGCTCTCGTGGCCCATCCAGTACAGCAGGGTGCGCTTCAGCGGCCATCCGCGAATCTCGATCGCAGCGTGTTCGCGATAGCTCGGAAAGATCCAGTCCTCTTCACCGAGCGCCATCGCGCTGCCGACCTGTGCACCCTCCTGGCCGGCCATCGGGGGGTAGGTCCCCATCCGCCCCTGGCGCTGGAGGCTGACCGCTCGCTGATCGAAGTGGCGGGCTCGTTTCATCGCCCGGTACATCTCGAGCAGCCGAGATTCAGATATGTTCGGGACTGTCGCATCGTCCCGAACCGACCCGTCCGTACCGAGGACCTGTACCATGTCGTCCGGGTCGCGCTGGATAATACTCACGTAGGAACCCTCCGGACCTGCATGGTTCTACACACCCTCGCCACCACCAAAGGCGTTTCGTGGGGGTACACCGCCGTCGAGCGGTCTTCGCGCACGAGAGTGGACGTGCGTCCAGTTATACCCGCACAGCTGCCCGGGCAACGTCCGGATCGTCACCCGCTCGACGTTCGGTGTGAGCGCACCCGGTCACGGACTCGGCTCGGCGCTCGCGGTCTGACCGAGCACCTCGAAGACTGTCTCTCGGAGTGCCGCCGGATCCTCGGCGATCGCGTCGGCCCGGGAGAGATCCGTCGTCTGGTTCCCTGCCCCTCGCAAGGCGATAGAGTACGCGCCGGCGGCCCGTGCCGATTCGATTCCGTGGATCGAGTCCTCGACCACGAGACAGTGTTCGGGATCGACGCCGAGTTCCGCTGCCGCCTGCAGGTACGGCGTCGGCTCGGGTTTCGAGGGCCCGTCGACGTCGTCGGCCGAGAGTACCACGTCGTACGTGTCGTCCAGCCCGTGACGGTCTAGCACCAGCTCGACCCACTCCCGACAGGACGCCGAGACCAGCCCGATTCCCAGGCCGGCCTGCCGAAGGTCCGCGACGAACTGCTCGTACCCGTCCATCAGGCTCGCTCGCTCGTGGTAGACCTCCTCGGCGTGCTCGTCGTAGAGGCCGACGAACCCCTCGCGATCGACCTTCAGCGTCACCGAGTCGTCGGCCTTGAGCCGATCGTAGGAATCGGCGACGCTCAGCGCGCGGATCGATTCGACGTCGACTCCGTCTGCTGCGGCGGGCAGGATCGCCTCGCGTTCGAGCGTCCGCCAGGCGTTCGCGCTCGTCACCGTTACACCGTCCATGTCGAACAGCACCGCGTCGTAGTGGGTCATAGCTCTAGTTTGGGTTTCTGGGGTTCGATCTCGAAGCCATCCAGCGTCTCGGGGTTGCGTACGTGCATCGGTCGCTCGCCGGCCACGAGCGCTTCGACGTCCGCGACGGTCATCTCCGTGTGACGTTCGATGACGTCCCCGGAGGCCGACGCGATGTGCGGCGTCAGGACGACGTCGTCCCGCTCCAATAGCGGGTCGTCCGCTGCGATGGGCTCGGCGTCGAAGACGTCCAGACCTGCCCCGGCGATCTCGCCCCGATTCAGCGCGTCTCTGAGCGCCCCATCGGCGACCAGTGCCGCCCGTGCAGTGTTGATGAAGTAGGCGTCCCCGGACATGGCCGCGAACTCCGCGGGACCGAACATCCCACGGGAGGAGGGTGTGACCGCCGCGTGAAGACTGACGATGTCGCTCCGGCGGCACAGTTCCTGGAGGTTGGTGACTCGCTCGACGTCGAACGGCTCCATCTCGCCGTCGTCGACGAACGGGTCGTAGGCGATCACGTCCATCCCGAAGCCCAACCCGGCGCGCCTGGCCACCCGGCGGCCGATCGCGCTGAAGCCGACGATCCCGAGCGTGCGACCGCCGAGCGACGGCCCCCTGAGCGTGGTGTAGGGCGAGTCGGCACCGATGTCCCAGGTGACGTCCTCCCTGTCGCCGCCCGCCGCCGCGTCCGCGACTGGCTCTCCGGTGTAGGTCCTCTCACGCAGACGCCGATCCGCGAGCGCGATGTTGCGCGTGACGGCCAGCACCAGACCCAGCGTGTGATCGGCGACCGTCTCGGCGTTTCTGCCGGGCGCGTAGAGCACCGGAATCCCGCGTGCGGTCGCCGCGTCGATATCCACGCACGCATCCGGACCGCCACGCGGACAGACGATCAGTCGCAGGTCTGCTGCAGCGTCCATTACTTCGGCTGGCACGCTTTCGAAACCGGAGACGAATACGTCGACGCTCTGCAACCGCTGTTTCAACGCTTCGACCGACAGCCTCGATCTACGAGCCTCGATCGGGTCGTACTCGACCTCGAAACCGAGCGACTCCAGCCGTTCGATTCCCTCCCCCGTGTAGTTTGCTGTGACGAGTATCTTCATGCGCTTGTGCGTCCTCAATAAGTACTAACTCGGGAATGAGTAAATAATTTTCGACCGTGACGATTCGACCGCGACGATGGAGACACCAGCGGCTCTGTGGGACGCGCTCGCAGTCGAGTGAGGATGATTACTCGGCGCGGACGACGGTGCGGGCAGTCTCGGGGTCGTCGCCGCGCCGGAGCGCTTCGACGAACAGTTCACCGGCGCGATAGGAGGAGCGGACCAGCGGGCCGCTGGCGCAGTAGGCAAAGCCGAGTTCGTCTTCGGCAACGCGCCGCCAGGTGTCGAAGGCGTCGGGGTGGACGTACTCGCTGACTTCGAGATGTGAGCGGGAGGGCTGGAGGTACTGGCCCAGCGTGACGATGTCGACGCCCACCGCCCGGAGGTCCGACAGCGTCTGGTAGATCTCGTAGTCGTACTCGCCGACGCCGAGCATCAGGCTGGTCTTGGCGTAGGGCTCTGCGTCTGCGATCTGCCTCAGTACCGACAGCGACTGCTCGTAGCCTGCCCGGCGATCCCGCACGGGCCACTGGAGGCGTTCGACGGTCTCGACGTTGTGCGCCAGCACGTCCGGCCCGGCGTCGACGACCTTTCCCACGAGGGCAGGTTCACCCTGGAAGTCCGGGATCAGCGCTTCGACGAGCGTCTCGGGCTGGCGTCGCTTGATCTCGCGGATCGTCTCGGCGAAGTGGCCCGCGCCCTGATCGTCGAGATCGTCGCGATCGACGGAGGTGAGGACGACGTAGTCCAGCCCGATCTCGGCGACGGCCGCGGCGACTTGCCGGGGTTCCTCGGGATCGAGCGCGTTCATCCCGCCGGTCTCGACGTCACAGAAGTTGCAACCGCGCGAGCAGCGATCGCCCATCAGCATGAACGTCGCCGTGCCGGGGCCGCTGCCGCCCGCGTCCGCACCGCTCCAACATTCACCCAGATTCGGACAGTTGGCCTCCTCACAGACGGTGTGGAGGTCGTGCTCCCGGAGGGTTTGCTTGATCTCGGTGAAGCGTTCGCCAGTCGGTGGCTGGCTCTTGAGCCACCGCGGCTTCCGGGACCGACTCATACCGCTGTCTGGGGCCCAAGAGGACAAAAGTCTGCGGACCGATGCTCGCCGTCGAACACTCTTCGCATACTTTGTGAGTGAGTACCATGGGTTATCCGTCAGCAGCGCCTCTGTTCCGGTATGGCGCTGTGGGAAGCTCTCCTCGCGTACGCGCTCATCCTCGTCTGGGCAGCCTTGCTTGGGTGGCTCCCGTTTCGCCTGCTCGAATATATCTCGATCGTCGACCAGCTCCAGCCGATCAACGCCAGCCGCGTCACCAGCTCCTGGGTCGCCTGTCTGGCGTGCGGCCAAGCCAACGAACGAGGCTACGACTACTGTGGCTCCTGTGGGAGCAAGTTACCCACGAAGGAATGACTGCTCGATAGTGAGATTCGGTCTTCGAAAAAACGTCGCATCGTTCGACATTCGGCGCGGCTGCGGTAGCGGTAGGTCGACAGGGAATGCACTCGCCCGCCGTCTGTGTGGATTAGTCCGCTTGAACGGACACTATTCAGCGCCGGAATCACGTTCGGCGAGCACAGTCGCCAGCCGCGACAGTATTTCCCAGACGACTCGCGTGGGTATCTTCGAGCCGAACGAATACGATTCGTAGGCGTATGCCGTCTCCGCGTCCGGTCGTTCCTGATAGTGCCCCCATCCCTCGACGTGCGGATTGGGTTCGTGATGCCAGCCACAGTCGAATCCAGTGTCGTCGCTGTAGTGAATCGAGAACTGCGGCGGGTCGTCGGGTGACTCTCCGGCGAACCACCGAACCGTCAGCGACGCCTCGCCCGCAGTCGTTTTCAACTGCGCTGGATTCAGCGTCGCCTCGACACTCGCGTGTGCATCGGGCGGGAACCCCTGGGCCACTTCGATTGCCGGGTGGCGTTCGAGTTCCTGTCGGATCACCCGGAGTGCTCGGTGCGAGGCCTCGGCGGAGTCGTACGCGTTCGGACTCGCCATCGCTTAGGCGGGTGCAGAATCGCGGCCGCTGTAGGCGCTGTAGTGTTCGATCGCTTCCTCGACGATTCCCAGGCGATAGGCGGTCAGATCCCAGTCGTCGGCCGCCTGCCTGATCGTTGCCGTCTCCTCCGGGGTCTCGGTCTCGGCTCCCAGCGCCCGCAGTTCCTCGGGGTCCTCGACCCCGTACTCGGCCTGCCAGGATTCGATCTCCGCCTGGAGATCTGCTTTGAGTTTGAGCAGCCCGTCGTGGTCGTACTCGTCGAGGAGTTCTCGGAGGGTCTGCATGCGCGTGTGCAGCGGGTCGGGCGCGTACGTGGTGGTCGTCCCATTCTCGAATGGCTGCAGGACGTTCATCTCGACGAGCCGCTGCAAGTGTCCGCGGGCGGTGTTCTCCGAAACGGCCGCCTCCGCGGCGATCCCCGACGCCGGCCTGGGTTCGGTGACGGTCTGTGCGACCGATCGGACCCTGTCGAAGGCTGAGGTTTGTTCTTTCCAGGCATCGACTCCGGGGTCGGGCATGGGTGGTAGTTGGCGGTGTAGCGCAATAAATTTGTGTGAGAGATAGATTATTGGGGTAGTTTGGAGCATGAGGGGTCAAGTTGGGCTGGTAGAGTGGCGGTGCGCTATTCTGCAGCAATCTCTGCGCAACTACTGTCAAAATAATTGTCTGGACGCAGGGAACGTGTATAAATCTCCACTTACCACCAACAAATATTAATTAATGCATGAATTAGACAAAAAATTGTTATAATTTGTGTACAACTCAGGGCCATCCAAAGTCAGTCTGTCAACGACATTTTCGATAACGTTTTGATTGATCCACTTTCTCTCGATAAACAAACAGTCACAACTGGTTAGAATTGCGTGAGAGCAAATTTCCATATCCGCAAAATCATTTCCATCTGGCTTCTCCTCGTTTTTCATTTGGTCGATCCTGTGAAGCTCAAGCATCTTTCGTATGAACTCTTTCGGCTGAACATTCTCTTGATGGAGAATTTTCTTATCATCTCCTTCTTCTAGATACTCTCTGAAAATATACCCCATCGAATTTTCAAATCCATACTTGTCGTGTATGTCTCGGATTGACTCTGTAATTTCAAAGTACGCTTTTGGGGTCTCCCAATCAGCTGTTCTGAATAGGTACCGCAACGCCAGATCGTCGTCCAACATTTGTGTTTGGCTAGCGAACGCTTTTCTATCAATTGGTGTCGGTATTAGCGAGGCAGGTTCTTCCGATATGTCATAGTACCTTCCTTCCTGAGATTGGAAAGGAACGTACAGATCAACAGTTTCGGCGATAATCTTAGAGAGGTGATCCTGCTCGTGGTATTTCAACAAGTCAATAAAATTTCCTGAGCTGAATAGTACCTTTACTTCATTCTCATTCACTCTGCGATGAAACTCTTCGAGCTTGTTTGGATTATTCTTTAGGTAGATCCAGAAATTTGTATCCATCATCACACGTCGGACCATTGTTGTGATCAGTTAGGCTCGGTTACTACCTCTTGCTGAATAAAACCCCACACTGCTAATCAGTAATCGTTGATAAGTTGGTTCGTCATCTTGTTCTTGTACGCTCAATTCTTTAGTGCTTTCTGTAGATCGGTTTGAGAACTTTTCAAACCTCCCGTAGTCTTCTTCTTTTTTCCTTGTACTCCGGAGCACTGACTATCTGACCCGCTCGCTCCCTGCGTACCAGACCAACGACTCCCTAACCAAGTTACGTCCATCAAAAGAAAGTCACTCGTTCGAAATGCGGTGCGGCTGCGGTAGGTCGACAGGGAATGCACCCGCGAGCGCTCTACCGAGCGCGAGCGGCCTTTTTCCCCAAGTTTTTCGGCTGGAGCG
>ENA-ORDC01002720-ORDC01002720.1-marine-metagenome-genome-assembly--contig:-NODE-2720-length-10128-cov-4.532285_pt1 | contig 10128 bp, 4 predicted proteins | sample MGYA00237783_ERZ508515 | MGnify/ENA primary metagenome ERZ508515 (study PRJEB26186, sample SAMN06268792) | marine metagenome | isolation source: Eden Landing Ponds, San Francisco, CA, USA | place...
TCCGACTACGCGGCGGGCTTCGCGGTCCGTCGGACGGACCAGGACGTGGCGGCGCTCGTCGAGTCGGTCGACGGGCAAGACGTCCTGCTGATGGGGATCGACACCAACGGGATCACGCCCGACGTGCGCGAGCTGGCGGCGGACTACCGCGGGGAGTTCGACGAGGTCCTCGTCTTCTCGACGGACACCCACGCCTCCATCCACGAACTCGCGAACACGACGCGATCGGACACCGACGCCCTTCGCGAGGCGGTCGAGTGCGCGACCGAGACCGTGGCCCCCGCGACGATCGGACTGACGAGCCGGACGACGCGACCGCTCAAGCTCCTGAAAAACGACTACAACGGGCTCGTGTTCAGCGTCAACATCCTGATCCGACTGACGATCATCGCGCTCGTGGTGCTGTACGCGCTGCTCGTCATCTGGCTGTTCTTCTGACCGGCGCGACCCCTTTGTCGCGAGGGCGGTCGATACAGGCGAACTGTGGATCGATCAGTACGGCCACAGGCCGATCGATACCGGGAGTGAGTGTTGCAGATCGGTTGTTCGGTTGTGTATAAGCGATCGAGTGGTGTTGCTGTCGGCTGTTTATACGTGTTCGACTCTGCGGTGACCACTTCCAAAGCCCCAGCCGGCGAGACGGGCGTACGCTCGCTGCGCGCCTCGCTCAGTCGCTAGCGCTCCCTCGCTGCGGTGCTTGGCGTCGCCTGCGCCCGTCTCGCCGACTGCCCCTTTGAGTCCCACCCCGCCCCGCACGGCACCGCACCTCACACCTCCCCCAGCCTCGTCGGTCGCCCTCCGCGTTGCTTCGGGCGACCGACTCCCTCGCGCGGGCTGCTCGCGCCCGGTGGGCGCTCGCAGGCGCACGCCACCGCTTCGTCATTTATAAGTAATTGTCGCTATCGCTCAGGTCCTTTTAAATATCGAACCGCTACCACCAATTTGCAATACCCACTCCCGCTATCGATCAAGGATCACGCTTCGACGACCAGCCGGCTCAGACGAGACGGTACGTGAAAAAGGGTTCACCGGATCCGATAAAAATCCGCGCTCGGCTACAGCCGCAGCCGCTCGACCGCCGTCCCGGCGCCCGAGAACTCGTCGAGGATCGCGCCGGCGTCGGTCGCCTCGTCGTCCGCGGCAGCGTCGGCCTCGTCCGCGTCCGCGGCGACCTCGTCCGTGTCCGCGGCAGCGACGACGATCGTCTTCGCGTCGAGCGCCGGATCGAGGGTGAACTCGTACTCGCCGTCCTCCGGCGTGACGATGTCGGAGCCGGTCGGCGTGTACACCGCGACGGTGTCGGCGGTGGTCTCGCCGGAGACGACGAGGGCGTCGTCGACGTACTCCGCGGTCGCGTCCAGGTCTGGCGACGCGGAGCGGTCGCGCTCGACGTAGCGGTCGCGGACGACCGTTGGTGTCTCGACCGGTTCACCGGCGTCGACCCCGTGCGCGAGCCGGATGAACCCGGCCATCGACCACGCGAGCGGGGTCGCCCCCCCGGTCCCCTCGCCGAACTCCCAGCCGTAGTCGGTCGGGTGCTCGCGGTCCCACACCTGCTCTGGGAGCATCCGCCCGGAGTTACCGAACCCGGCCATCGTCTCTAAGAGCGCGTCGGGCTCCAGCGCGTCCTCGTCGGTCCCACCGAAGGCGTCGGGGCCGTCGGCGCGAGCGCGCAGCTCGTACTCGCCGCGCTCGCCGGTGAAGATCGGCCAGAGGCGCCCGCGGCCGTCTCCGGTCCCCGCCCACGGACCGCCGGGGTCGCCGCGCCCGAGTTCGCCGTACGCGTCGCCGACGTATCGGTACCAGCCGGGACCGTACGGGGTGTCGACGCGGATCGAGTCGTCGACGACTGAGACGGAGTTGCGGATCACGTCGTCGTCGGCGGGCTTCACGCCGAGCCGGACCAGTTCGAGGAAGCCGCCGTCGACGATCTCCCGCTCGTCGTAGGTGGGGCCGTCGTTGGCGATCGTCCGGGGGCGCCCGGACTCCGGATCGCCGTCGGCGGTGACCCGGAGGTAGTACGGCGTCTCGTCGTGGCGCTCGGTGCCCGTCGTCGTCGCGGTCCAGTTCTCGACGTTGTTGGCCCAGTGGTCGGCGAGCCCGAGCCAGACCAGCGCGTCGGCGTCCTCGCCGGCGTCGATGGCGAGTTTCCCCGCACACGCGAGGCCGGCGATCTCGGCGGCGATCGAGGAGGGCGAGTAGCCGGATTCTTCCTCCCAGCGCTCCTGGGCGGTGTCCGGGCCGTAGGTGGCGACGTAGTCGGCCGAGCGACGGACGTTCTCGTAGCCGTAGTCGGCATCCTCGAAGCCGACGCCGCGCTCGGCGAGGTGGTAGGCCATCACCGCCGGATACGAGATGTTGTCCATCTGCTCGCCGCCCCAGCGGGTGATACCGTTGATGTAGGTGTTCTGCGGGATGAATCCCGTCTCGTCTTGCTGGTACTCGTAGATGTAGGCGAGCTGGTCGGCGGCGACGTCGAGGGTGCCGACGATCTCGAAGACGGTGAAGACCTGGTAGAGGTCCCGTGACCAGACGAAGTTGTAGCCGTACCCCTTGGGCTCGTCGGCGGTGACGGCCTCGCCCCACGGGACCGACGGCGAGGCGATGGAAGCCCCGAGGTAGGTCTTGTCCTCGACGGCGAGCAGGCTCATCAGGGCCGTGCGGTACTGGTCAGCCAGCGCCTCTTCGTCGGCGACCGAGTCGGGGAGCGATTTGTCGCTCAGGAACTCCCGCCAGGTGCGAGCGTAGTCCGCGCGGGCGGTTTCGAAGCCGCGCTCCAGGGCGCCGTCGGCCTCGCCGAGCGCGGCGGCGGTGTCGGCGGCGCGGGCGAACCCGAGCGCGAGCTCCGTGTCGACGCTGTCGCCGTCGCCCAGACGACCCACGAGGACGACGCTCTCGTTGTCGACGGACTCCTGTTCCTCGGGGAGTTCGCCCTCGGTGAACATCGCGCGCAGGGGCTCGCTGCCGGCGACGCCGACAGTTGCCCAGTCGAAGTAGTCGGCACAGGCCATCGCCATCGCGACGGAGTAGCCCTCACCGCTCTCGTCGACCAGCAGCGGTTGGTCGGTCTCGCCGGTGTAGGCCGTCGGGTCGCGGGCGACGAGGTGGTGAGCGCCGTCCTGCCCGAGCCTGAGTCCGCGGTCGGCGGCCCCGCTGTTGACCAGGGCCGTGTCGGCGACGGCGAACAGCTCGTAGTCGCGGCCGTCGCTCGCGTCGAAGGTGACGTCGGCGACGACGGCGTCGTGTTCGGGGTCGGTGGCGTAGTCGATGGTGAGTTGCCACTCGTGGCCGCGCCCGTCGCCCGGTTCGGTGAACACGTGCCGGAACAGCAGGGCGTCGTCGGCGACGGGTTCGACGCGGCGCTCGACCGTGTCGTCGGCGTCACGGGACTCGTTGTGCGTGCGGACGGTGTAGGCGTCGTCGTCGGTGGCGTTGACGAGGAAATCCAGCGTCCGGAGGTTCATCAGGTCGACCTGCGGGAAGCGGACCTCCGTCATCGCGCCCTCGGTGAGGGTGAACCACACCCGCGAGGGGTCGTCCGCGTCGTGGTCGGCGGCGGTCCCGAGGCCGTACTTCTCGCCGGTGGTCCAGCGCAGGCGCTCGCTGGGGCCTTCGATCTCCGTCGACACCGCCGGCAGGGCGTCTTCGGCGGCGAGCAGCGCCGTCGTCCGGAGTCGGAGTGAGTGCGACCAGCACAGCGGGGCCGCGCTGTCGAGCGAGGCGTCGTCGAACACCTGCTCGGCGAGGTAGCCCGCGTCGGTCGTCAGCGCGCCGTCGGGACCGAGCAGGCGGTAGAGCTGGCCCGCGCGGTCGATGTAGCCGTCGCCGTTTTTCCCGCGGTCGTTGAGCATCCGGCCCGTCCGCACGGCGGCGAGCGCGCCGAGCCCGGTCGCGACCGACCACACCTTCTCCTCGTCCTGGTCGGCCGTGCGCCAGCGGTCGCCCTCGTAGCGGATCATCCCGGCGACGGGGCTGTCCCGCGGATTGCGGAACAGGCCGTTCAGCGTCGCCCGGACGTGCCGCGAGAGACGGTCGAGGCGCTCGTCGCTCACCGTCGTGCCCTCGATGGCGTCGTACTCGTGGACGGCGTCGGCGAGCGCGAGCGTCGCCGCGTCGAGGCGGGTGTCGGGGCTCCCGTTGGCCACCCGCATCGGGTAGGCCCCTTGCTCCTCGTTGTAAACCTCGTCGAGGCCGTCGAGCACCGTCTCGGCCATCGACTGGGCGCGCTCGCGAAGCGGATGGCGGACCGGCGCCTGCGCGACGGCCGCGAAGGCCTGGACGAACGTCGCCGCGGTGTGGGTGAACTGCCCGACGGCGTCCTCCCAGACGTTCTGACAGGGTTCGGGGAGGCCGTTGTCGGCGACGTCGCGGGCGAGCGCGTCGACGCCCTCGACGACCGTCTCGCGGATGTCGATCGCGAGGTCGTCGTCGAGGTCGCCGTGGCGTTCGCGCAACAGCGTCGCGAGGAAGGAGACGACCGTCGCGGTCTGGTCGGCCTGGTACTCGCGGGAGTCCTCGTTGCGCTCGACGTTGGCGTTGGCCCACCCCGGCGCGAGCGACCCGTCGGTCGCCCACACGCGGTGTGGCCAGGTGCCGTCCGACAGCTGGGCGTCACAGTGAAAGCGCGCGCTCCGCCGGACCGTCTCGCTGACCTCGAGATCGAGTCGGTCGCCCGCCGCGAGGAGGTTCCGCGCCACGTCGGCGTCGTCACGGAACCAGACGTAGCCGTAGCCGCCCGAGTTGGCGTAGAAGGGGTCGAACTCCGGGCCGGCGATCCGCGCGCCGGAGGGCGCCTCGAGCAGGTCGACCACGCGCAGGTCTGTCCGCACGAGCGAGGATCGCGGGAGCGACTGCGGGACCGCGATGGTCGTCCGGTCGCGGGCCGCAGAGCGGATGGCGTCGGCGCCGTCGTGGGCCGCCGCACACCGGCGCAGATCCGCCAGCGCCGTCCCGCGGTCGAGTTCGCGGTGGTTCGACAGCTGGCTGACCAGCGTCGTCCGGTAGCTCCGCCCGGCCCGCTCCAGGGGCGCGGTCACGACGAAGTCGCCGCTCAGGCGCGTCTCGTCGTACGACCGGGGGTCCTCGCCGCGGGGGAACTCGACGGGCGTATCGGCCAGGATTTCCGAGAAGCGCTCGGGCCGTTGCCCGTGGACGCCGTTGAGTCCCGTCGAGGCCGCGAGGTAGTCGTGTTCCTCCCGGTGGAAGACCTCCAGCACTTCCGAGCCCGCGGGGCCGCTGTCGTCGTGGATGAGCGCGCCGACGCCCGCTTCCTTGCCCTCCGGCGCCATCGTGAGGAAGGCGACGAGGTGGGCGTCCGCGGGCACCTGCCCGCGCAGTTCGACGTGTGTGACGTGGGCTCGGCCCAGCGTCAGGTCGTACTGGTGGATGGTGTACCCACCCGCGTCGTATTCGGTCTCCACCAGCCGCGTGTCCCGATAGTAGTGTTGGCGGATCGTCTCGAGGTCCGCGAACCAGTTCGTGCCCCTGTTCGTCCGGATCCCGAGCTTCGAGCGGTCGATGCCGTAGAGGCCGGATAACGGTGCCGAGTAGTCCCGCAGCGAGCCGTTCTCGTCGACGTGAACCAGCCGGTCGCCGTGGCCGGAGAAGGCACCGTCGACCGTCTTGCTCTCTTCTGGAAAGCGCTCCGAGGCCGCCCGCTTGTACTCGTCGAGCGCCGTCGTCAGCCGCATACCGTCCCCAACACGCTTACGCATATAAATCCCGATATTCCGGTGCAAGCGTTGCCTCCGGCGGACGAAACGTTCGTCCCGTTTCTTATCGTTTCTAAGCTGCTGCGTACACCCTGTTGTAAAATGCTGATCGTATGTTTGGTTCCGCCGAGGGAGCGACCCCGTCGGTCCCGTCGTGGCGCCGCGCTCACTCGGCGGGGACGACGACTACGCTCTCGACGCGGAGACCGTCGTCGGTCGCGACCGACTCGCCGGTGACCAGGTCCGTCTCGCCCGTCGCGGGACCGACGCTCACCGTCGCCGGTCGGTCCCCGAAGTTCAGCACGGTGACGACGCGGTCGCCGGAGGAGTCGGCGCCCTTCCCGGACGAGTCGGGATCCGTCGCTGCGGTCGACTCACGGGCGAACGCGACCACCGGGGCGGGCGCGCCCGCTGCCACCTCGAAGGCCACGCGGTCGAGGGACGCGTCCGCGGCGAGTGCGGGCGTCGCGTTACGCGCCGTCGCGAGTCGCCGGACGTGCGCTCGCAGGTCTTCGTCGGCGTGGGCCCAGGCCAGGTCGTCGCGCTTGCCGCGCTGGCCGAACTCCTGGCCGGCGTAGATCATCGGCGAGCCCGGCAGAGTGTACAGCGCCCCCAGCGCCGCGAACGCGGCGGAGCGGCCACACTCGACGAGGTAGCGCGTCTCGTCGTGATTCTCGGCGTAGAGCATGAACCCGGCGTGGTCCGGGAAGCCGATCCGGGTGCGCTCGTCGATGGCGTCGAGGACCGCCTCGGCGGGCTCGCCGTTGCCCACGCGCCGGAGCGCGGCGTAGGTCGTCGAGTCGAAGTGGACGTCGAACAGGCCGCCCTGGAAGTCGGGGATGTACGGGATGGTCTCGTCGAGGAGCAAGAACTCCGAATCGCGGTCCTTGAGCGAGTCGTGGATCTCCCGCCAGAAGGAGTTGGGGACGGCCCACGCCATGTCACAGCGAAAGCCGTCGACCAGCGGGGCCCACTCGTCGACAGCGTCGAGCAGGTGCCGGCGGACGGGCAGATGGGTGAAATCGAAGTTGGCGATGTACTGCCAGTCGAAGTACGTCTCCGGTTCGCCCGGGCCGCGCCACTCGTACCACTCGTGGTACTCGCTGTCGGGGTCCGAGACGGCGGCCTGGTAGTACGGGTGGTCCCGCGCCGAGTGGTTACAGACGAGGTCGAACAGCACCTTCAGGTCCCGGTCGTGGGCCTCGGCGACGAGTCGCTCGTAGTCCTCGCGGGTGCCCAGATCCTCGGCGATGGCGAGAAAGTCCGTGACGTTGTAGCCGTGGGGCGCGCCGTCGTGTTGCAGGACCGGCGTCAGCCAGAGCGTGTCCACGCCGAGGTCGGCGATGTAGTCGAGCCTGTCGACGATGGCGTCGAAGACCGTCCGGTCCGAGTCGTCGATGGCGGCCTCCTGACCGGGGAAGGTCCGGACGTAGATCTCGTAGATGGTGGCGTCGCGCGCCCACTCCGGCGGGTGATAGGGGAGTTCGGTCCGCACGTCGGTCCCGTCGCGTTCGATCTCGACGGCCTCGGGGACGCTGTAGCCGTGGCGGCCGATCGAGACGGCGTGGACCCGCGCCAGGTCCGGGAGTCGCTCGCGCGGGACGCGGAGTTCGGGGCCGTCGATGGTCACGTCGGCGCGCGAGAGGTCGTCGCGGTCGTCGAACAGGAACTCCACGTCGAGGTCCGCCGTCGTCTCGGGGCCGTCGGGGTGGCCGCTCGCGTCGGCGCGCACGACGACGGCGTCGTCGGTCACCTCGGTCGAGAGGGTCAGGCGCGGTCTGCCGCCGGGGCCGGCCGCCGCGGTGTCGCCGTCGTCCGCGCGCGCCGAGGTGGCCTCCCCGCTCTCGCCGTCGCCAGCGGGCGTCGTCTCCGTCTCGGTTCCCGCTTCGCCCGAGCGGCCGTAGTGGCCGCCCGCGGACCCGCTCGCGCTCAGGTGGCCCGGATAGGCGCGGACGGTGAGCGTGTGCGTGCCGTCGGGCGCGGAGAGTTCGAGTCGGTACCGGCCGGGAGCGTCCGGTTCGAACTGTTCGACGGGGTCGTCGCCGACCGTCGCGGCGGAGCCGATCGGCGCGCTCGCTATTCGCCACTCGTAGGTCGCAGTCGGATCCGGGTCGCGGGGCGCCAGCTCTACCTCGTCACCGACGGCCACGAATCGGGGCGGTCCCGGGTGATGCATTGCTGTGGTATGCGCTTGAGGGCCTCTTTTCACTTGTGGTGGACACAGGGACTGCGAGCCGACATTGGGACACGAGTCCCGCCTCGACAGAACGGTTAAGTCCGTGCCGGCCGCGGGTCGAACCATGTCAGCAGGAGCCCAGCCCGCGGAGTCCCCGGTGTCCGTCGACGTCGACATCGCCGACGGTCGGACGACGATCACCGTCACGGGCGACCAGGACGCCGCCGTCGTCGTCCGGTCGCGCTCGGGCGAACGAGTCTATCTCCCGCCAGAAGAAGCGACCACGCCGGACGAGGACAGTCCGTACCGGCCGGCCGGCAGCGGCGATAGCCCCTACGAGGGGATCCCGGACGACAGCCCCTACAGCTCGGCGCGGGAGGTCCAGGCGCCGGTCGGACTCACCGCCACCGCGAACGGCTTCCGGATCGTCCACCCCGAACCGGTGACCGACTTCAGAATCCTCCGGTGAAAGCGGCCGCAGGTCGCCGGCTCTCCGCTACTCCCGTCTCACTCGACCTGTTCGCCGTCAGTGTGGGCTTCGGTCGATTCGTCGTCAGTATCGCCGCTGTTCGCGCCCTCGTCAGTTGCAAGGATATCCTCGTAGAACGCCACGTGCTCGTCGGCGACGGTGGCCCACGTGCGCGGTTCGTACTCCGGGACGGGCCCGGCGTCGAGCGCCCGTTCGATCCCCGCGACGATTGAGTCGGAGTCGGTCTCGACCTCGAAGATACAGCCCTCGGGGAGCACTTCGGCGGCGCCGGACTCGCTGGCGACGACGGGGGTGCCGACCGACAGCGCCTCGACGATGGTGATGCCGAACGGTTCGGCCAGCGACGGGGAGACGAACGCGTCGGCGCAGGCGTAGTAGTCGCCCAGTTCCTTCTCGGGGACGTAGCCGACGAACGCGACGCGGTCTTCGATGCCGAGCAGTTCGACGAAGCGTTCGAGCTGGTCGGTGAGGTGGCCCGACCCGCCGAGGACGAGCGTCACGTCGTCGCGGCGGAGCTTCGACATCGCGTAGACGAGGTGTTCGATCCCCTTCTGGTCGGTGTGGCGACCGACGAAAAACAGCATGGGGCCGTCGATGCCGAGTTCGGCCTTGACGTCGCGGCCGGTCGGCTCGACCGAACTGAACCCGTTGTGGATGACCGTGGACTCGCCGCCGTACTCGTGGCGGATGTCCCGCTGGACGATGCCGCTGACGGCGATGAGGTGGTCCGCGCGGTCGACGATGCGCTGTTCGGTCTCGACTTCCCTGTCGGGCGGGTTGCGGTTGCGGTCGGTGGTCAACGAGTGGAAGGTCGTCACCCACTCGAGGTCGTGGGTGCCCTGGGCGCGCGCGCCGGGGCCGTAGCCGAACCAGTCGTGGGTGTGGACCACGTCGGCGTCGGCCGCGCGGTCGACGAACTCGCCGGCCAGTCGGTTGATCCGGGTGCTGACGTCGCCGTCGCCGGTCGAGACGCCGTGGATGTTGTCGTACCCCTCGGGCGCGTACTCCGCCGGTAAGACGAGTTCTATCTCGACCGTGTCTCGCGCGTCGAACTCCTCGAACAGTTCACCGACAGCGGTGTCGAGACCGCCACTCACGTTGGGTGGAAATCCCCACCCGAGCATCAGAACGCGCGGTGCCATACTCCCTCCTATCGAGACCCCCCCACTTTACCGATTCGCCCGATCGATTGTCACCTCGCTCGCGGCCCCCGCTCGCTGACTGTCTTCGGCGGCCCCTGTCTCGGCCGTCGCTGTCGATTCGCGCCTCGTTCAGTGGCGGCTCTCTCCCTACTGAACCGGTGCCGTACCGCAGTCGACGCAGACGAACTCGGCGTCGGTCGTCTTGACGACGGGCGCGTTACAGTCGATGCATTTCAGCTGCGAGTTCCGAGCGTTCCGAGGGTAACGGGACATGCGAGAATACACGTCGGAATGAAATAAATATCCACCGATCAGTCCAATAATAGTCGAGTATAGGTTCGAATACCGAACACTATTGTTAACTATTTTCGGATAGGTACGGTATAGATTGACGTGTGATGTATTGTTACTTCGGAACGTGTCAACAGGTGGCGCGCTGTCGGAGCGGCGTGCGGGCGGAGCGGCGTGCGGTCGAAGCGGCGTGCGGTCGAAGCGGCGTGCGGCCGGAGCGGCGTACGCTGACTCGGTACAGCGGCGGTCGTGGAACTTGCCGAGAGCCGGTCGTTTCAAACCACGTCCCGCCGAAGAGTCGGTATGGCTCGACAGCGA
>ENA-ORDC01002721-ORDC01002721.1-marine-metagenome-genome-assembly--contig:-NODE-2721-length-10118-cov-6.977990_pt1 | contig 10118 bp, 7 predicted proteins | sample MGYA00237783_ERZ508515 | MGnify/ENA primary metagenome ERZ508515 (study PRJEB26186, sample SAMN06268792) | marine metagenome | isolation source: Eden Landing Ponds, San Francisco, CA, USA | place...
TTCTCCTCGGTGTAGTCGTCGTACACGTCCTTCGAGACGTTCACGAGCTGGAGGAGGAGCCCGAACTCCTCGGCGGTCTCGCGGAGCCGTCGCGCCCGCTCCTCGCCGACGTCGCCGCGCGTGAGTAGGTTCGTGATGAGGTTGCCGACGGTGCCGGCGGCGTAGTAGCAGTACTGTTCGAGTTCGTCCCGATCGTCGATGCGGAGCCCGCCTTCTGTGGCGTGCCGATCGACGAACATCGCCATCCCGTCGACCATCTCCACTACCGGCGGCACGATCGCGTCGCGAGCCTCGGGCTCGAACTCCCCGAACGTCGCTACGATCGTCGGCGCCTCGGCGACGACCTCCCAGTCGTCGTTGCGCTCCGCTGGCGCCGGGAGCCACTGGTCGACCGCCTCGCGGAACGCCTCGATGTCGGTGTCGGTGTCGGGGTCGATCGCGCGCCGGTACGTCCGCAACACGTCGCTCTGGGCTTCCGGAGGGATGTGTCCGGCGTCCTCGACGGTGTCGGCGACCCGGCAGAGGAGGTACCCGACGCAGATGTGCGAGGCCATCGGCTCCTCCAACACGTCGACAGTTAACGCGAAGGTCCGGGAGACGCCTTGCACCGCCTCGTGACACCACTCGAGGTCGGGCTTGACGGGACCGTGTGCTCGTCCGCTCATTCGGTTACCGACTCTTACGGCACAACGCATAAAAAGCCTCGTGGAACGCCGAGGGCGCTCGTCCCCGCGAGCGCGGCTCCGCGGTGTCCCCATTTCGCCCGCGTCGGCTCCACCAACACCGGGCCCGTGTACAATCGTGTGGAAACGGCTAAGTTGCCGTGCGGACACCCGCGATCATGGACTTCACGCTCTCCGGAGAGCAGCGTCAGATCCGCGACACGGTCGCGGAGTTCGTCGACGAGGAGGTCGTTCCGCGCGCCGCCGAGATCGACGAGACCGACGAGTTTCCGACCGACCTGATCGACGAGATGGCCGATCTCGGGCTGCTGGGAATGCCGTTCCCGGTCGAGTACGAGGGCGCCGGGCTCGACTACCACAGCTACGCGATCGGGCTCGCGGAGATCGCTCGCGGCTCCGGCGGGCTCGGCACCGTCGTCGCCGCCCACACCTCGCTCGCGGGCAACATGCTCTACGAGTTCGGCGACGAAGCGCAGAAGGAGACGTACCTCACCGCCTTGAACACCGGCGAGGACATCGGCGCCTTCGCGCTCTCGGAGGCCGAGGCCGGCTCGGACGTGCCGGCGATGAGTACCACAGCGGAGCGCGAGGCGCGAAGCGCCTCGGAACGGAGCGGCGTCGCCGCGGAGCCCGACGGCGACGGCTACGTCGTCAACGGCGGGAAGCTCTGGATCTCGAACGGCTCGGTCGCCGACACGGTCACGCTGTTCGCGAAGACCGACCCCGACGCGGGGCGGAAGGGGATCTCCTCGTTCGTCGTCCGCCCGGAGGAGGACGACGGGTTCATCGTGGAGGGAACGGAGGACAAGCTCGGCGACAAGGGGTGCCCGACCGCCGAACTCCGCTTCGACGATATGTGGATCCCCGAGGAGCGCCGGCTCGGCGAGGAGGGCGAGGGATTCGTGCAGGCCTTAAAAACGCTCAACGGGGGGCGGATCACCATCGCGGCGCGCTCGGTCGGGATCGCGCGGGCCGCCCTCGACGAGGCGACGTCGTACGCGCAGGAGCGCGAGCAGTTCGATCGCCCCATCGCGGACTTCCAGGCGATCCAGCACAAGCTCGCCGACATGGACACGAAGGCCCGCGCCGCCGAGCTGTTGATGCACGAGGCGGCCGACCTGAAGATGCGCGGGGAGGACTACATCAAGGAGGCCGCGCAGGCGAAGCTGTACGCCTCCGAGATCTCCCGCGAGGTCGCCAACGAGGGGATCCAGATCCACGGCGGCTACGGCTACACGAAGGACTTCCCCGCGGAGCGGTTCTACCGCGACGCGAAGCTGTCGGAGATCTACGAGGGGACGAGCGAGGTCCTGCGGAACACGATCGCGCAACAGCTCCTCGACGAGTAGGGTCACGGGACCGACGCGAACAGTTCGGGTGACGCCAGCGACGCGCTATTTCTCGGTGTCGTTCGCGTCGTCGCTGGCGTCGTCCGAGTCGTTCTCGACGTCATCCGCCCGCTCTCTCTCGCTTTCGCTGATGTCCGAGGGGTTGCGGTCCACCGCGTACTCGCCGGTGTCGATCCGCTCCGCGGGCTCGGAGTAGTCGCGATCGCTTCCCGAGAAGTCGGGGCGGACCACGCCGTCGTCCGGGACGTCCATCCGGTTCTCGTCGCTCTCGTCGTCCGTATCGCTCCCGTCGTCCTCGCCGGGCGATTCCTCGGCGGCGACGGAGGTCGACTCACCACCGTCGTCACCGGTCGCCTCATCACCGTCGTCGGAGGTCGGCTCGTCGACCTCGCCGCTCGGCTCGTCGTCTGTACCGACCGGCTCCACGTCGCCGTCGAACCACTCGAACCGGTCCCGTCGCTCGCGGTGCTCCGCAACGGAGACGCGGAGCCGCTCTCGGAGGGTCTCGCGGAGGTCGACCGCCTCGTCGGTCGCGAAGTCGACGGCGGCCGCGTCGTTGCCGGCGATGGAGCTGCTGCCGGCGGTGTCGGCGACGATCGTCGCCACGTCCCAGCGGCGCTGGAAGACGGTCCGGGTGTCGATGACGTTCTGAATCCGGTAGTACGGCACGACGGTCACCGTGCGGCTCCAGAACCCGTTCCGGGTGAGGAGGTGGTCCTCGCCGAGCCAGTAGCCGCGGTGTTTCCACTTCAGGTGCGCGGCCGGCGGTACCGCGAGCAGGAGCGCGGCGGGGGCGTACCACGGGAGGCCGGCGCCGAGGTACCAGTCGATCCCGTACGCGACCGCGACGAAGAGACCGACGACCATCGCGTACCGGAACGCGTACCGCCACCGGATCCGCTTCGGCGGTCGGCTGAATCGCGGGTCGCCGAACGACTCGACCTCGCGCGCCAGTCGGTACACCCGCTCCGTCGCCGCGATCGGGACGGCGGCCTGACTCCCCTGGTCGCCGCCCTGTCCGGGGGCGTACCCCGCGGTCTCGATCGAGAGGCTCGCGTAGCCGAGCGCCCGCTTCGCCGGGTTGTCGGCGATGCGCAGCGCCTGCACCTTCTCCGTAGGAATCGAGCCGCTGTAGCGGCGGAACAGCCCGCGCTCGTACCGCAGCTCGTCGCCGGCGCGGGAGAGGCGGAATCCGTAGTAGTTCGTGAAGGCGACCCCCGCGCCGAGCACCCACGACACGAGGAACAGCCCGCCGACGCCGACCATCGCGGTCGCGGTGAGCGCGACCGCCGACGTGTCCGGAATGAAGCTGGACAGCACCGGGACCGACCCGGAGCTTAAGAAGGCCAGCAGTCCGATGAGCCGTCCGTCGAACGACAGCGCCCCCACCAGCGCGAGCTCACCCGGCGAGATCGCGAACAGCTCCTCCTCCGCGGGACCGACACCGCCCGCCCCGGCGCCCGTCCCTCCGACCGCCTCGCGTCCGGATCGGTCCCCGCGCTCGGCGCCCGCTCCCTCGCCGGACGCGGACGACTTGCGTCGCTGGACCTCGCGCTGGAGTCGGGTCGCCTCGTCGGGGGTGACGAACCGGATCGACCCCTCGGTGCTGGAGCCGCCGGCGGTCTCCAGGTCGACCGCGGCGACGCCGATCGCCCGCTGGATCACGCTCCGGCTCACGTCGACGTTCTGGATCCGACGGTAGGGAATCTCCCGCTCGCGCCGCGAGATCACGCCGGAGGAGATGTCGAGGGTGTCCTCGGTCAGCTCGTAGTCGAACCGGCGGTAGTACGCGACCTCGTACGCGAGCGCGGCGAGAACGACCGCGCTGCCGACGGCGGCCGCTGCCGCGAACCCCCAGTCGGGGTTGTTGTTCACGACGAAAAAGAGGATCACGACGACCCCGGACACCTTCTGGAGCGCGCGGTACGGGACCGACTGGGGCGCGAGTTTCACACCGCGTCCTCCCCGTCCGCGCGGATGGCGAGCCGCTTCAGCTCCTCACGGAGGTCGCTCGCCCCGTCGGGCGTGAGCCCCGGGATCCGAACGTCGGCGCCGCGGGAGCCGGCCGTGTACACCACGCAGGAGGCGAGTCCGACGCCGCGCTCGACGGGACCGCGTCGGGAGTCGACGTGCTGGATCCGCACCAGCGGCACCGTCGTCCGGACCTGCGTGACCACGCCGCGGTCGAGGTAGAGCGCGTCCTCGCGGATCTCGTAGCTCCAGCGCCGGTAGCGGAGGATCGCGTGTGTCACGCCGAGCACGAGGAAGACCGCGCCGCCAGCGATCGGCACCCACTCCGGGAACTGAGCGAAGTAGACCGCGCCGACGAGCGGCGCCGTCAACACCGCGGCGATGAGAACCGCACGGAGGACCCACACGACCTGAACGCGGGGGTGAAGCGTCTGCGTCGTCATCGACGCACCCCCGGGGAGCGTCCGAGTGTCATGCGCCGTCGTTGTCGGGCCCGACGTATAAGTCCGGGCGAAATCGACGGGCTTCGGTCGCCGTCCCATCCCGATCCGTTCGATGCCACCGGAAGTGCACATCCGTGGATGATACTCACAACCAATGGCGATTATTGCCGAAACCGATATGTCCCCTGACTGAGTCGGGCCGACCATGACGGACGACCCGTTCGAGAACATGCTCGCACAGATGGACCGCGCGGAGGAGTACGCCAACGTGGATCACGGCATCTTCGAACGGCTCAAACACCCGGAGCGCACGCTCAAAGTCACCTTACCGGTGGAGTTGGACTCCGGCGAGGTCAAGGTGTTCGAGGGATACCGGTGTCAGTTCGACAGCGCCCGCGGACCGTTTAAGGGCGGCGTGAGGTTCCACCCGTCGGTCACCCAGCGCGAGGTCGAGGCGCTCGCCGGGTGGATGACGTGGAAGACGGCGCTCGTCGACCTCCCGTACGGCGGCGCGAAGGGGGGCGTCATCTGCGAGCCGAAGGACCTGACCCAGAACGACCTGGAGAACCTCACCCGGCGGTACACCGAGGGGATCCGACGGATGATCGGGCCCGAGACCGACGTGCCCGCGCCGGACATGAACACGAATCCGCAGACGATGGCGTGGATGATGGACACCTACTCGATGTACGAGGGCCACTCCGTCCCGCAGGTCGTCACGGGGAAGCCGCTGGAGATCGGCGGGACGCCGGGGCGCGTCGCCGCGACCGGTCGCGGCGTCTCCATCGTCACGGAGCGGCTCTTCGAGTACCTCGATCGCGACCTCTCGAACGCGAGCGTCGCGATTCAGGGCTTCGGCAACGTCGGCTCGCACGCGGCTCGGCTCCTCGACGAGTCCGGCGCCAAGATCGTCGCCACCTCCGACGTGACCGGCGCCGCCTACGACCCCGACGGGCTCGACGTGGCGGCGCTCGGCGCCCACGTCGACGCCGGCGGCCTGATCGAGGAGTACGTGGCCGGCGACCCGCGAGCGGCCCCCGAGGACCGGCGCACCAGCGGCGGGAACCAGTGGGACGACCCCGAACAGATACCGAACGAGGAGCTGCTGACGCTCGACGTCGACGTGCTGATCCCCGCCGCAGTCGAGGGCGTGATCACCGCGGAGAACGTCCACGACCTGCGAACGTCCGCGATCGTCGAGGCGGCCAACGGGCCGACGACGGTCGCCGCCGACGAAGTGCTCACGGAGCGGGACATCCAGGTCGTCCCCGACATCCTCGCGAACGCCGGCGGGGTCATCGTCTCGTACCTCGAGTGGGTCCAGAACGCACAGGAGTTCTCGTGGCCGCTGGAGACGGTCAACGCCGAGCTCGAGCGTCGTATCGGCAAGGCGTTCGACCAGACGATCGACCAGTACGACCAGAAGGATCTGCCGGACCTCCGGACCGCCGCGTACACGCTCGCGCTGGAACGCACCGCGAGCGCCCACGAGTACCGCGGACTGTTCCCGTGAACGGCGAGCGATAAGGAGAATGGGAATCGTCCGTCGTGAGTGGAGTTATTTATAAGTGATCGAGTGGTGTTGCTGTCGACTGTTTATAAGTGTCAGGCAGCCCTGCGGTGAACACCACCAGAGCGCCAGCCGCTCGCTTATAAGCAAATACTGGCGGCGGATCGGCGGTGAACACCTCCAAAGCCCCAGTCGGCGAGGTGGGCGCACGCTCGCTGCGGTCCTCAGTCGCTCGTTCCACTCGCTCCTTGCGGTCCTTGTGTCGTCATCAGAACGCTTTGCGTTCTGATTGGCTCACGAGAGCCTTGCTCTCGTGAACGCCTGCGCCCGCCTCGCCGACTGCCCCTTTGAGTCCCCCCCGCACAGCACCGCACCTCACACCTCCCCAGCCTCGCCGCTCGCGCTTGTCAGCGCTCGCGGCGTCCCTCGCACCGTCGGTGAGCGACCCTACGGGCCGCTCACCGGGGCGCAGGGCGAGAGCGAAGCTCTCGCTTGAAGCCAGCGCGAAGCGCCGGCGACGCCACCGCACCGTCTTTTATAAGCGATCGTCGAAATCACTCATTACCTTTTAAATATCCTCTTGCCACCACCAATCTGCAACACTCACTCCCGACAGATCACGAGACGGCCGTCAGCGACCGGTTGTTTCGGACGACCTACCGTCTGTGGCGACGGTCTCAACACGATCGAATTCGGTCCGCGCCGACCTCGATCGGCTCCGCGTAGCGGACGATCGGGTCGCCGTCGGGGCGGTCGAACCCGTTCGCCTCGAACAGCGTGTTGGCCCGGCGATCGACGGTCGCCTCCCGAAGCGTCCACGGCTCGTGATCGATCTCGCCGCGGTACAGCCGGTTCCCCCGGGCGTAGAACCGGTAGTTCTCGACGAGGAAGGCGTCGAGCGACCCCGGTTCGGCGGCGAACGCCTCGCCCGCCGGCTCGTAGGTCGCGTCGAACCGCGCGTGGGGAACGTCGGGATGCGTTCGGCGGCTGGTGAAGCGGACCGGACCGTCGCCGCTCTCCGAGCGACCGGCCGTCACGGGACGGGAGACGTCCATTTCCGCGCGGTAGTACGGGAGCGCGAACAGCCGTCGCGCGACCGCGACGCCGAGCGGGTCGTCCGCGTCGAGGTTGTAGAAGTAGACGCCCGGCCCGTCGGGGCCGTCGACGTAGGTCCGGAGGTTGAGCTCCGGGAAGGAGAGCCCGACGGGCGCCCCGCGCGGACGGATGTCGTCCATCACGAAGGCGACGACGCTCAGGTACGCGTCGCCGTCGTGGGTGGCGACCGAGAGCCGATCGGGCAGCGTCTCGGAGACGGCGGCGGGATCGACAGGCCAGTGACAGAACAGCCCGTCGCGCCACGTCATCTCCAGGAAGCGCCGTTGGAGCATACGAACGGTAGGGGCGCCGACGGGTTAACCCGCACGCCGGACCGAGGACGTCGCACGCCGGACCGAGGACGTCGACTACGGCGTCCCCTGCGTCTCCCCCGCGTCCGCGGCGTCCTTCCACTCGCCGAGCCCCGACGGGTCGAGGTGGACGTGCACGTCGCCGACGTCCTCGAGCCCCCGGAGCCCGGTGACCAGTTCCGTCTCGACGTCGTGGGCCTCCCGCAGCGTCATCTGGCCGTCGACCTCGACGTGGACCTCGACCTCGAGGTCGGTGCCGTCGTAGTACACCGCCAGGTCGTGGACGCCCTCGACGGCGGGGTTCTCGCGGAGCGCGGCGGTGACGCGCTCGCGGTCGGCGGCGGGCGGCGCCGCGCCGACGAGGTACGTGACGTTCTCGCGGGCGATCTCGATGCCCTGATAGACGACGAGGACGCTGACCAGCGCCCCCGCGACCGGATCGAGTAGCGGGACGTTCAGGAACACCCCGAACACGCCGACCAGGGCGGCTATCGTGGTGTAGATGTCGTTGAGACAGTCGACGGCGAGGGCGTCGAGCGCGGTCGATCCGAGGTCGGCGTTCACTCGCTCCGTGTACCAGTACAGCAGGTACATGTCGGCCATCGCGAACAGCAGGGCGCCGATGAGGAGAAGGCTCCGCCGCGGCGGACTGTGCGGTCCGATCAGTCCGCGGACCGACTCGCGTAGCAGTAAGAGCCCGAGCAACGTGATCGTCGCACCCACGAGCAACGCGGTCAGCGGCTCGATCCGCTGGTGACCGTGCGGGTGGGTCTCGTCGGCGGCGTCGTACCGCGACCCGCCCCAGACGAACACGACCGCGCTGGCGACCAGGTCGGCGACGGAGTGGGCGGCGTCGGCTACCAGCGCGACGCTCCCGAAGTAGACGCCCACCGACCCCTCGACGATGATCTTCACCGCGTTGCCGACGACGTTCACCCCCGCGGCGCGCTGGAAGCGCGCCTTCGCGTCGTTCCCCCAGGGGCTCCACATACGTCTCGGTGGTCACTGCCCGACCTTAAGAACCTCGGCGTCGGGACGAGCGCGGTCCGAATGTCGTGATCCGAATGCCGCGATCCGGCTTCCGCCAGTCGGACGCCGCGAGTCGGACGCAGCGGGCCGGGCACCGCAAACAGCGTCGCGAGCGGCGCCGCAAACACCGCCGCTGCACCGTTTCGTGGGGTATCAGAACTGATTGTTGGCGGGCGCTGTTAAATACCTCGGCGCCGAAGGCGTAGCCATGAAACGCAGCGAGCGCGGCCAGAGCGAGGTGATCGGGGTCGTGCTCCTGTTGGCGATCACGATCGGCGCCGTGACGGTGACGGTGGCGACCGGGAGCGCGGCGCTCGGGCTAGTCACCGACGAGGCGCGCTCGGCGAGCGTGGAGAACGGGATGTCACAGCTCAGCTCCCAGTCGAGCCTCGTCGCGCTCGGCGGGACGGACGCGCGCCGGTTCGACCTCGGCTCCGTCGACGGCGGACAGCTCCGCCTCGACGAGGACGCGGGGCGCGTCGAGGTGCGTATCGAGACCGAGAACGCCACGACCACCACGTACAACGACTCTATCGGGACGGTGGAGTACGTCGGCGGCCACCGCACCGTCGCGATGCAGGGCGGCGGCGTCTGGGCGATGGAGGGCGGTCGCGGCCGGATGATCTCGCCGCCGGAGTACCACTACCGCAGTGAGACGCTCACCTTCCCGATCGTCCGCCTGACCGGCGACGAGTCGTCGCCCGCGAGCGGGACCGGCGTCGTCCGACGGGTCCCGAGCGACCCCACCGCAGTCAACGAGACGGCGAATCCGCTCCGGAACGGGACGGTCGTCGTCGAAGTCCAGAGCGAGTACTACGAGGGGTGGTACGACTTCTTCACCCAGCGCACCGACGGCTCCGTGACGAAGGACGACGCGAACCAGACGACGACGGCGCGGCTGGTGGTTCCCGAGGAGGTGACGTTCGAGCGGGCGATCACGCTCGGAGGTGAGTACACGCATAAAGACGGTGATAAGAACGGCGGCCTCAGCGAGTCGAAGTACTCCGACGGAGTGGCCCATCGCTCGCCCGAATCGCTGATCGAGTCCACGCTAGAGAACAGTTCGGGAGCTACCAATCTGTCGGAGTGTTTCGACTCAGGGAGCACCTGTACGGGCGGTACCTACTACGCGTCCGACGACGTCACCGTCGGCCAATCGGTCGATTTCAACACGACTGACGGCAACATCACGATCGCGATCGACGGGGACTTCGATCTCAACGGGAGAACACTCGAGATTGCGAACGAGGGCGATGGGGTCGTTCGGTACTACGTCAACGGGTCCGTCTTCGCGAGTGGCGGTGGAACGGTTGGGACGGCTAACACGACGTCAATCGAGGCGCAGCGGAATCAGTTCTACGTCCGAGACGGATTCATCGAAGACGGTCAGGGAGGGTTTGGGTTCGATGCCATCGTCTACGCCCCGAACTCTGACACGGACATCGGCGGGAGCGTCGATCTCCGCGGCGGCTTCGTGTTCAACAGTCTGAACACGCAGAGTAACGGATACACGATCGAGCAAGACCCGGCACTCGGGGACACCAAGATCCGTATCACCGGTGGAACCGGACAGAACCCCGTCACGTATCTCCACGTGAGCGAGAACGTGGTCGAGATCGACTTCGACCGATGAGATCGATCCGGACGAGCGCGGGGCGATACAGCCGTCGTAACGACTAAGAACGAAACGCTCCTCGGTTACGGTAATGAACGACGAGCTTTTCGCC
>ENA-ORDC01002724-ORDC01002724.1-marine-metagenome-genome-assembly--contig:-NODE-2724-length-10116-cov-3.483016_pt1 | contig 10116 bp, 8 predicted proteins | sample MGYA00237783_ERZ508515 | MGnify/ENA primary metagenome ERZ508515 (study PRJEB26186, sample SAMN06268792) | marine metagenome | isolation source: Eden Landing Ponds, San Francisco, CA, USA | place...
GGAGGGCCTGCGGATCAGCGAGGACAGCCAGGAGACCGAACTCCGCGCGTACGTCACGGTCGCGAACCGCTCGGACGTCCGCATCGGCAAGTACCTGCTCGTCCCCTACGATCCGGGCGTGGGGGCGGTCGGGGGCACAGCGGGGGGCGGTGCGGCGAGTGCCGCGGGCGGCGCGGTGGGGGACGCCGGCGGCGAGCGCCTGTTCTGTCGGATCACCGCCCTGGAGTACGCCCAGGAGTTCCGCGCCGACGACGCCACCGAGATCCACGCCCGCCGCGCGATGCGCCAGGGCGGCATCGACGAGCAGGACTTCAAGTTCGTCGCGACGCTCGAACCCGTAGCGGTTCTCTACCGCGACAACGGCGAACTCAAGCGGCGGATGACCGACCGCGTCCCGAAACCCGAAACCGTGGTCCGCGAGGCCACCGACACCGGCGAGATCAAGACCGGACTGAAGATCCCCGACGACGGCGTCTTCCTCGGCCATCTCGCGGTCGGCGGCGAGAAGGTGCGGACCGCGGCGGAACCCCCGACGATCGATTACCGGCTCAAAGACGACTACGCCGACGGCGACCCGCTCGTGTTCCGCCACACGCTCGTCGCCGGCGGCACGGGGTCGGGCAAGACCCACAGCGCGAAGAACGTCCTCCGGCAGTACCTCGCCGCCGACCGGAGCTACCCCGTCGGCGACGGGGGACGCGACGCAGCGCCCGGTCTGGTCATGTTCGACCCGCAGGACGAGTACGCGCAGATGCACGACGACAACCCGGACCTGGACGACGCGTTCGCCCGCCGACTGGAACAGGAGGGGATCGCTCACGGCGGCGTCGACGACACCATCGCGTTCGTGCCGAAGGTCCAGGGGGCATCCTACGCCACCAGCGACCACCGCGCCGAGCAGGTGGAGTTCACCATCCCGTTCTCGATGGTCCATGACAACCCCTGGCTCATCGCCGGCTCCAGCCTCAACGGGAACCAGTACAACGCCCTGCGACTGCTGCTGAACAGATTCACCGACGACTACGGCGATGGCGGCACCTACCAGCAGTTCAAAACCTTCCTCGACGACCCGGCGCTGCGCGAGGAGTTAGACGAGACAGGTCGGGTCCACGAGGCGACGTTCAACGCGGTCAAACGGCGGGCACTCGGCTTCGACGGCATCTTCGACCAGGACGCGCGGCCGATCACCGACCGGATCCACGAGTTCGTCCGGTCGTGCGGAATCTCTGTCGTGCCGACCTACCACATCAACAACTCGCGGACGACGGTCACGGTGGTGCTCGCGCTCGCCGCCCTGCTGGTCGACCAGAAGCTCTCGAACGACCCCGAGTACGAGCGCATCAAGGAGACGCCGCTGGTCCTCGGGCTGGACGAGGCCCACAACTTCCTCGCGGAGGTCGACAGCGTCCAGGGCGAACAGATCGTCGGCAAGTTCACCGAGGCCGCCAAACAGGGCCGCAAGGAGCGACTCGGACTCTTTCTCATCACCCAGGACCCACAGGACATCGCCGACCCCGTGTTCAAGCAGATCAACTCGACCGTCGTCCTCAACCTCGGCGACGAGGACGCCATCTCCGCGGTCAACATCCCGCCGAGCCTCGAACAGAAAGTCCCCTACATGGAGAAGGGGCAGATGGTCGTCTACTCGCCGGACAACTCCGATCCCGTCGAACTCGTCGGGCTCTCGAAGTGCCTGACGAAACACGACTAGCGGGGCGGCGTCATCGCGGTCCCGGCCGGAGGTGTGCCGCCGGTACGGTGAGCTTATCGCTCGCTGACCGCTCGAACGGACAGCATAGTTATCCGTCAGTCGGGAGGTGAATCAGGTATGGCACACGCTCCGGAAACGCCCGCCCGATACGTCTGCGAGCACTGTCAGGTGATCCACGCGGGGACGCCGGTCCACGAGGGTGGCGGCGAGCACAGCTTCACGCCGCCCGATGTCTGTGGCGCGTGCGGCGAGACGGCGTTCGTGCGGTTCGCCGAGTGGGTCCATCACCACGACTGAACCGCGGAGGTCGCCGGGCGCGCGCGAGATCGCCGGCCCCAGGAGACGGCGTGGTGAGTCCTCGGGCAGGCGGCGCGGTGAGCTACAGCGGTGACAGTTCGGTCACGTCGGCGTCGGCGACGTCGACGAGTTCCTCGCGGGCGTCGCGCTTGCAGGTGAGATACACCACCTGCCAGCCCGCGTCGGCCAGGTCAGCGACCACTTCGGCTTGCCGGGCCAGTCGCTGGGGATCCGACGAGAGGAAGGCGTCGTCCATCAGGAAAAAGCCCTGTCGTCCTTCGAGGAGGCGTCGACCGAGCGCGACCCGGACGGAGAGATAGAGCTGGTCGCGGGTCCCGCGGCTCAGTTCGTCCGGCGCGAGCGTCCGGTCGCTCGCGAGGTCGACCACGAGTTCCGAGTCGTCGGTCAGCCGCAGGTCGGCGTAGCGGTCGTCGGTGACCCGCGTGAAGATATCGGCCGCCGTCCCGTCCTCGAACAGCGTGGTCATCTTCTCGTTTTCGGAGGCGGCCATCTCCTCGAGAACTGTGGCGGCGGCCCGCGAGACGTCCGCGTCCGTCTCGATGGCGGCGACGAACGCGTCGAGTCGCTCCTGGAGGTCTTCGAGCGCGTCGACGTTCGTCACGGCGAGGTCGAGGGGTTCGCCGACGAACATCTCGAAGGCCAGGCTGTCGGCGCGGTCGGCGAACTCCTCGAGTCGGCGCCGATGGTCCGCGAGGCGGTCGCGGTGGTCGCGGTAGCGCTGGCGGGCGTCGGTCGCGCGCTCGCGAGCGTCGTCGAGTTCCCCTTCGGTGAACTCCCGCTCGACGGTCAGGTCGACCTCGGCTCGGCGGGCGTCGAGTCGGTCTTCGGCCGCATCGACCACCTCGCGAGGGCCGTCGGCGTCGATGTCCAGCCAGGTCCGCAGCACTTCGGTGTTGCCCTGGATCACCTCGGTGTGGCTCTCGCGTTCCTCGCGGACCTCGGCGATCCGGCCGCGCACGTCCGCGAGGTTGTAGGCGTCGATACCCGCTTCGTTAGCGTCCTCGACGAGGGTCTCGCGGTCGGCCGACAGCGTGGCGAGGCTCCCGCTGGCCGACCGGTAGAGCGCGAGCGCGACCAGCGCGACCAGCGCGAACGCGGCCGGGCCGGCGGCGACCACCGGAACCGACGTGACCCCGAGCGCGATCGGGACGGCCCCCGCGACGACGCCGGCGGCCAGCGCGGCCAGCGTCGTCCGGCGGTACCACGTCTTGCGCGCCTCGAGTTCCGGTTCGCTCCCGGCTTCGAGGTCCTCGAGTCGCCGCTCGAGCCTGTCCAGTCGGTCGCCGTCCGGGAGGTCGCTTCGCTCGTCGAGGCTCTTCTCGAGTGCGCCTTTCGTCTTGACGAGTTCCTCGTACTCCTGGCGGGCCTTCGCGGCCTCGAGCGTCTCGACCTCGCGTTCGACGGCGTCGAGGTCGGCCCTGGCCCGATAGCAGTCCCGTTCCACGGTGTCGAGTCCCTCTGATTCGGCCCGCTCGAGGTAGTCGGCGACGTCCTCGCGGAGACTACTCGCGAGGTCGAGTTGGTCCTCGGCGTCGTCGTACTGGGCGGACAGCTCCATCCGCAGCGGCGTCAGGCGGCCCCGCGCCAACACCTCGTCGCGGACGGTCTGGATGTCGCCGGTCCAGATGCCGACGATGCGGTCGGTCACCCGCTGGTAGAAGGTGTCCTCGTCGGCGATGGCCAGGTCGCCGTCCCGGACGACGAAGACGTTGCGAAACTCCGCGGGCGTCAGTTCGAAGTCGTACTCGCGCTCGTAGTGGTCGAAGAGGAGTTCGTCCGAACCGAGTTTCTGCTCCTCGCCGTCGACGCCGAGGACGACGTACCCCTCGGGGTCCTCGTCGACGCGGGCCTGTGCGACCGAGGGGCTGTCGGTCAGCGACCGGAGCAGGCTCTCGACGAGCAGGGTCTTGCCAGACTCGTTGGGGCCGTAGACGACCGTCGCGCCCTCGTCGAAGGCGATGGTCTCGCGCAGGGGCCCGTACCGGTCGACGTGGACCTCCCGGAGCTTCACACCGACCCCTCCCGCGCGGGCCGACCCGTGCCCCACTTGGTGTCCGTCGCGCCCCACTTGGTGTCCGTCGCGCCCCACTTGGTGTCCGTCGCGCCCCACTTGGTGTCCGTCGCGGCCTGTCCGGTGACCGCCTCGCGACCGCTCATACGTGGGTCACCTCGCCGGTCTCGAGGAGGTGTGCGAGCGTGTCGACGAGGCGGCGCTCGACCTGTTCGCGGTCGTCGACGCGGTCGTACGCCTCGAGGTCGAGGTCATCCAGTCGGGCGACGAAGTCCTCGTAGATCGGGTGGTCGAGGACGGCCGCGACGCCGCGGGTCTCGTTGCGGACCGTCGCCGGGCCGGCGACGGCGCGCAGTCGCTCGTCGAACGCGGTCTCGTCGATCTCGGTGAAGCCGCCGACCCGTACTTCGAGGTCGGCCCGGTCGGCGTCGTGGCCGGCGACCCACCGCTCGACCCGGTCGATGACGTCGTACCCCCCGCCGGGTGTCGCCGTCTCGGCGAATCGGTCGCGGTAGTGGGTGTCGAGCGCCACCGGCTGGACGTTGTCGTCGTCGGTGTCGACGAGGACGGCGTGGCGCCGGCCGAGTTCGCTCCAGGAGTGGGCCACGGGTGAGCCGGGGTAGATGAACAGACCGCCGTTCGGGAGTTTCGTCTGGTAGAGGTCGCTGTGGACGTGCCCGGCGAGGACGAACTCGTAGCCGAGTTCGCCGAGCGTCTCCTTCTGGACCGGGAAGTACCCCGTGCGTTCGTCCTCGCCGGTCGCACTCGCCGCGAAACCGGCGTCGAGCGTGCAGTGGAGCAAGAGCACGGCGTCGTCCGCGTGGTCCTGGAGGGCGAAAAACAGCTCCTCGCCGAGTTCGTCGCGGTAGGGAACGCCGACGACAGTGCCGTCGTCGACGGCGCGGGTCTCGTAGGGGTCCGTCGACAGCACCGACAGGTCGGGGCCGAACTCGACGTTTCCGTCGAAGGCCGCGGCGTCGTGATTGCCGGGGACGACCAGCACCTCGAAGGGGTTGTCGGTGAACCGCTCCCGGAGGGTCGGGCGCAACTCGTCGGCGTCGGCGACCGAGTCGAACAGGTCGCCGCCGACGGTCAGCGCGTCGACCTCCTCGCGCGCGGCGGTGGTCAGCAGCGCGTCGAGGGCTTCGAGCGTCCGCCCCTCGCCCCGACCCAGGTGCAGGTCGGCAGTGTGAAGCAACCTCATCGTCCGTGCTCGGTGTGGCACCGGCAAGCGCCTTAACCTTTGGTAGCTGTTTCGACACGAGAAAACGCCCGGCGAGCGGTCGGCGACCGCGCGACTAGGCCCGAAGCGACGCCCCCAGGCGTTCGCTCCGGATCAGAGCCGAAGCGGTTCGGCGGCGTCCCAGCGCGGTTCGAACTCGGCGTAGACGTCCGCGGCGAACTCGACGTCTTTGAGGTCGATGACGGCGAAGACGCCGTCGCCGGTCAGGGGGTGGGGCACCTCGATGCAGACCTCGCTGTCGTCGACGATTTCGAAGGTGCCGGTCACGTCGGTGCTCGTGCGCGTCTCGAAGTTCTCGTGGGGCTGTAGCGAGTCGCGGTAGCGCTCGCCGACAGTCTCGGGCAGCGAGTCGACCATCTCCGGGGTGAGCAACACGGAGACGCGGACGCCGCGTTCGAGGGCCTCCTCTAGCGCCGCGGTGACGCGGGCCCCGATCTCGTCGATGTCGAACCCTTGCGCGGAGGCGGCGGCGACCATCACGACCCGCTCGTCGGCCGCGCGGACGCGCTCGACCAGCAGGTCCATCGCCGCCTCCGGGCCGACCGACGCCGTCCAGAACGGCTCGTCCACCGGCTCCGACCCGTCGAGTTCGTCGACCAGGTCGTCGACGATCGACTCGTACTGGGCGGCCTGCTCTTCGAGTTCCGCCTTCTTCTCGGCGAGGAGGCTGTCCAGCGCCGCGTCGGACTCGACGGCGACGTACTTCTTGGGCCGGCCCGCCGTCTGACTCCGGACCAGTCCCTTGGTCTCCAGTCCGTTCAGTACGTCGTAGATCCGCCCCATCGGGACGTCACTGGCACGCGACAACTCCTTGGCCGTTGTCGGCCCCGCCTCGAGCAACGAACGATACGACCGCGCTTCGTACTCCGAGAGGCCGAGGTCTCTGAGACTCGCCATTGCCAGGGGTGGGATCGCCGTCGTGAAAAACGTTCCGTGAGTTTACCACCGTCGGCCCCGACCGTCGCGTCAGGCGCGCCCTCGAGGCGTCGAGCGCCCCCTGTCGGGCGCTCAGTCGGTCAGGACCGATTCGAGCGCCGCGGGTGAGTCCGCGTGCCCCTCGCGGTCGCCGTCGGCGAGGACGACCGCCTCGCCGTCGGGCGCGCGGCCGTCGGCGGGGGCGACGACGGTCTCGTGGTCGGTCAGGCGGAGCGCGGCGCGGTGGAGGTCGCTGCCGGCGGGCGCGCCGACGGCGACGACGCGCGGGTCCCGCAGGCGCGCGACCGCAGTCGCGTAGTTCGCGAGTTCGACGCCCATTCGGTCGGTGGCGCCGGCGAAGGCCGCGAGCGCGCCCGCGGCGGCCTCGCGGTAGCGTTCGTCGTCGGTCAGCAGCCAGCAGTCGACCAGCGCGTCGGCCATCTCGGCGTTCGAATCCAGCGGATAGAGCGGGCGTTCGAGCAGCGCCGGCCCCTCGCTCGGCCCGTCGCGGAAGGCGGCGGTCTCCGCGCTCTCTGCTTCCTCGCTCTCTGCTTCCTCGCTCTCGCCGGCCGCCGCTTCGCTCTCGTCGGTCGCGCTCTCGCTCGTTGTGACCTCGTCGTCGATACCGCCGCGCAGTTCGTCGACGGCGTAGTCGGCCACCACGCGAGCGGGACCGAGTTCGCCCAGCACCGACCCGGCAGTCGTCAGTCCCGCGAGCGTCCGGGCCTGCGAGGCGAGCAGTCCCGCGGCGCCCGTCTCCCCGCGCTCGGGGTCGCGATAGTGGACGACCGCGCCGTCCTCGCCGACGAGGTCGTCGACGAGGGTGTCCCGCGCGCGCTCGGCGTAGCGGCGGGCGCGTTCGTCGTCGGTGTAGGACGCGTAGGTCAGCAGGGCGTCGACGGCGACGCCGTTGTGGCCGGCGAAGACGGTCGGGTCGACGGTCGGCGCCTCGGCGTCGGCGCGCTCGGTCGCCGCCAGCCGGTAGTAGCCGCCCGCGCCGCCCTGGCTGGCGGCGACGGCCTCGCCGGTCCAGAGGTCTGTCGTGAGGTACTCGACGGTCTGTTCGGCCGTCTGGCGGTAGGCCTCCTCACCGGTGTAGCGATAGCCGTGGGCAAACGCGCGCAGGAGCGCGGCGTTCTCGTCGGCCAGTTTCTCGTGTTGGGTCCCGCTCCAGTCGCGGTTGCGCGCGAAGCGGAAGAAGCCGCCGTCGACCGTGTCCGCGAGGCGGGTTCGGACCGCCTCAAGGGTGCGGGTCGCCTGGTCGCGCGCCCGGACCAAGGCGAACTCGACCGTTCTGGGCATGGGGAACTTCACGTCCGACCCCCAGCCGCCGAACTCGTCGTCGTAGGCAGCGAGCAGTTGCTCGACCATGTGTTCCTCGACGCGGGCCGACAGTTCGCCGCCCGGCGGTGCGGCCTCGCGCAGCGGGCGCGGGACCGACCCGGCTTCGACGCCCTTGCCGTCCCAGGTGCGCCGCACGGCGTCGAGGATTTCGCGGAAGCCGTCGACGCCGAGGTAGGTCGCGCCGGTGATCACAGTACCACCGGGCGTGAGGAAGACGGTGGAGGGGAACCCGCCCATGTTGTAGCGGTCGCGGACGCGGGGGTGGCGGTCGACGGTCGCGCGGACGGGGACGAACCCGTCGTTGACGTTGGCGGCGATGCGCGGTTCGGCGTAGGTGGTGCGGTCCATCTCCGCGCACTCCTCGCTCCAGGGCGCGACGAGCGAGAGGAGAACCGGCTTGCCCGCGCGCTCGGCCGTCGCGAACGCGTCGGCGCCCCACTCGCGCCACTCGACTTTCGTCTCGGCGGCTGCGTCGTCCATGTGACCGCTTGGCGCTCGCGCCGATAAGGTCTTTCCAAGCGCCGCCGCGACCCGACTGCGGTCCGACCGCGGGACCGTCCCGCCGGCCGGCGGCTATTAGTGACGGACGGCCCCAGGGGGAGGCGTGTCCGAGCCTTTCGACGAGGCCGTCGCGGTCGCCCGGGAACTGGTCGCGCTGGTCGGCGACCGAGAGGTCTCGTTTCTGGCGGCTGCTATCGCCTACTACGCGTTCGTGTCGCTGCTGCCGGCGCTGCTTTTGCTGCTGGCGGTCGCCTCGCTGGTCGGCGGCGAGGGGCTGGCCGAGCGCGTCGTCGACGCCTCGGGCGAGGTGCTCTCGCCGGTCGGTCGGGAACTGGTCCGGGAGGCGCTGGTCGGCGCCGCCGGTCGGGCACCGGCGACGCTGGTCAGCCTCCCGATTTTGGCCTGGAGCGCGCTGAAAGTCTTCCGCGGGGCCGATATCGCCTTCTCGGAGATCTACGGGACGAGCCCGGCACCGTCGTTTCTGGGCCGGGTCCGGGACGCCGCGGTCGCGCTCGGTACGGTCGGTGTCAGTCTCGCGGCGCTGGTCGCCGTGAGCGTCGTCGTCAGCTACTCCGGGGTCGCGCTGGCGGGCCTGCTGGGGACGGTCGCGCTCGTCGTCGTGCTCACCGCGCTCTTTCTCCCGCTGTTTTACCTGTTCCCGACCGCCGAGGTGACCGTCCGTGAGGTGTTACCGGGGACGGTGCTGGCGGCGGTCGGCTGGACGGCCTTGGGGACGGTGTTCCGGGTCTACGCGGCGTCGGCCGGGCAGTTCGACCTCTACGGCGTGTTGGGCGTCGTGCTGTTGCTCGTGACGTGGTACTACGCGGGGAGTATCGTCCTGTTGCTGGGGGCGGCGCTCAACGCCGTGTTGGCCGGGCGAGCCGGGCAGACCACCAATACCAAGAGGGAGCCAGTCGACGGGTAGCGTAGCGCGCATGAGCGACACTGGTGCCGACGGCGACGACGAGGCTGCGCCCGACGACTCCGCCGACAGCGCCGCAGACGAGGGGCCGCCGACGGAGGCGGAGCGGCCGTCCGAACCCGATGGCGGTCCCGTCGGCGACGGCACGACCGACGCCGGACGCGGCGAGAGCGCGGCCAGCGGCGTCGACCGACAGCGGGTCGACGACCTCGCCGCGGAGCTGGCGGACCTAGAGGACGAGGTCGACGGGGTGCGGACGCGCCTCGACGAGAAGACGGTCCACCGCGACGAGATCCGCGACGAACTGAAGCGGTACGTCCGCAAGCGCCAGCGCCGCGGCCACGCCACCGGCTGGGGGCCGTATCTCGTCTTGCTGTACGGAACGGCCATGACCGTCGCCGCCTTCTACTACCTGAACGACTGGGCCGCCGTGGCGGCGATGGGCGTGGTCTGGCTGTCGACGCTGGGGCTGTACGTTGTCATGGTCCTGGTCGGGCTCGGCCTCGGCGCCGTCAGGAAGCTCGGCGGCCTACGCGACCTGGTCGGCCGGTTCCGATAGATATCTCGTAACACCTAAAGCCCGGCTGCCGTACCTGAGTTTATGGCCGAGTCGGGATCGAGAGACGGCGAGTCGCGCGTCGACCTCCACGTGAAGGTGCTCGACGACGTCGTCGTCGAGCGCGCCAAGGCCGCCGGCCTGGACGCGCTGGTCTACGCCCCGCATTTCACCCACCTCTCGACGATCCGCGAGCGCGCCGAGCGGTTCTCCGACGATGAACTGCTGGTCGTTCCCGGCCGGGAGTACTTCACTGGGACGTGGTCGAACCGGAAACACGTCCTCGCCGTCGACCCCGACGAGCCGGTCCCCGACTTCCTCACCTTCTCGGAGACGATGGGCGAACTGGCCGACCACGACGCCGGCGTCCTCGCCCCCCATCCGGAGTTTCTGACCCTCAGCGTCGACCGGGCCGACATCGACGAGTACGCCGACCGCATCGACGCCGTCGAGGTGTACAACCCCAAACACTGGCCGTGGGACAACCGCCGTGCCCGCGAGATCGCACGCGACAGCGGCCTGCCGACCTACATCTCATCCTACGCCCACCTCCGGTCGACGATCGGTCACGCCTGGGTCGAGTTCGACAGGCCGG
>ENA-ORDC01002725-ORDC01002725.1-marine-metagenome-genome-assembly--contig:-NODE-2725-length-10115-cov-6.319884_pt1 | contig 10115 bp, 11 predicted proteins | sample MGYA00237783_ERZ508515 | MGnify/ENA primary metagenome ERZ508515 (study PRJEB26186, sample SAMN06268792) | marine metagenome | isolation source: Eden Landing Ponds, San Francisco, CA, USA | place...
CACACGTCGCGGGCGTACCACGCGAAGAGCTTGCTCGCCTCCTCGTGGGCGGCGTCGGGCGTCGGCGCGGCGACGGTGCCGACGTGGCGGAGCGGGTCCGCCTCCTCCTCACGGACGAACACCTCGAAGCGCCGGCCGTCCGCGGAGCGCGCCCCGTTCGATCCGCCGGTTCGGTCCGTCTTCTCGACCATACCCGGAGTACGCACGACCCACCGAACCCGGTTTCGGGCGTTCTCACGGGCGCGAAACGCGCCCGAACACGTTCGGACGTCGAACGCATACACCATTTATCGGTATATGAAATCGGCTAGACACGGCAGGTCAGAGACGCGATAACCGCTTCCGAGGCGACTCTGGCTGAGTCCGCCGCAGACGGACGAGTGTTTTCGCAATTTTGGTCCGCCTAAAAATCGAAGCCGTTATTAGTTTTTAGCCTGGCCTAAAACACATGGGGAAAGACCACGCGACAGGAGAACGGGCGGAACGGAGCGGGCCGACTCGACGGGATTTCGTGACGTATGGCGGGTCGATCGCCGCTGCCGGGCTGCTCGCCGGCTGTGCCGATAGCACGGGCTCGACGGCCGGAGGAGACGGCGACGCCGGCGACGCCGGCGACGCCAGTGACGGGAACGACGGAGGCGGAACCGACGGGACCGATGGATCCGACGGCGACGACTCCGAGGACACGCCCGCGTCCGACGCGTACACCGTGACCATGGAGCCGGTCGGATCCGTCGAGTTCGACGGCGTCCCGGAGACGTGGGTCGCCAACAACGGGAGCTGGGCGGACATGGGGATCGCGCTCGGACAGGATCCGCCGGAGGCCGTGTACCTCACGTCGCGCTACCACACGCAGTACTACGACGACATTCCCGGTCTGAGCGTCGACAAGAGCGGAATGACGTCGATGTGGGAGAGCGAACTCGGCGTCGAGAACTTCCTCGCGCTGGGCGAGGACGCCGACGTGTTCGTGATCGATCCCAACTTCATTCTCGGTCGAACCAGCAACTGGGACCAGGCGGACATCGACCAGATCGAGTCGGCCGGGACCCCGTTTTTCGGCAACAGCATCTTCTCGCGCGGCTACGAGTGGCACGATTACGAGTACCTCACGCTGTACGAGGCCTTCGAGAGGCTCGCAGCGGTCTTCCAAGAGCGCGAGCGCTACGAGGCGTTCGACGCGCTCCACGACGAGTTCCAGAGCGAGGTCGACGAGATCGTTCCGCCGGAGGGCGAGCGGCCGTCCGTGGCGATCATGTGGCCGCAGCCGGTGGACGAGCCCACGGCGTTCTCCCCGTACCTCATCGACGAGGGGACGAGCTTCAAGCAGTGGCGTGACCTGGGGGTCGAGGACGCCTTCGCCACGACCGGCGTCCGCGACTTCCACAGCGACCGGGGCCAGGTCGGCTACGAGACGCTGCACGAAATCGACCCAGACGTGCTGCTGCTCCGCGGGAACGAGGCCAAGACCGCCGAGGAGTTCCAGGACACCGTGGTCTCGTTCATGGAGGACCACGACGTCGCGAGCCGGCTCACCGCCGTCGAGAACGGGGACGTGTACCGCGGGGGGTCGCTCTACCAGGGCCCGATCACGAACCTCGTGTTGACGGAGCGGGCCGCCAGTCAAGTGTACGGCGTCGACGACGAGCTGTTCGACCGGCAGCGGGTCGCTGACATCGTCAGCGGCGACTTCGAGTAGGGTCGACCGCGACCGAGCCCACGTGTTATGTCCGCCGGGCGCCTATCGCCCGGTATGCGCGAACTCGTCTTCGCCCTGGAGTACGAACCGGGGCGTAACAGGGTGGCCGACGCGCTGGCGGACCATCCCGGCTCTCGGGTCCGATCGCTGTCGGTCCACGCCACCGACGACCACCTCTGGCGCGTCGACCACGCCACCGGTACCTCCGCCGCGCTCGACGACATCGAGGCCGCCTTCCTCGACGGCGATTATTACGCCGACTGCCTCGCGACCGAGCACTGCGGCGCGGCCCAGACCACCCGCGTCCTCGATCACACCGACGACACGCTGGTGTTATACACCGACTGGGAGCCCACGCCCGTCTGCGCGTCCGTCCCGCACATCGCGCGCGACCACCTCGGGGAGAGCGTGCTGTTCGAGACGCGTCACGAGGGACGCCACTACACCTGGCGGCTCATCCACTCCGGCGAGGGAGACGTGGGGGACTTCTTCGACGCCCTCCGAGCGGCCGTCGGCGACGCCGCCCGGACCGAACTGCTCAAGACGGCGAGCGCGTCCGGCGCGACCGGCGGATCGGGAGCGAACGGCGAGGAGATCGGCCTCAGTCCCGAACAGGAGGCCGCGCTCAGGGCCGCCGTCGAACACGGCTACTACGAGTCCCCGCGCGAGGTCGACGTCGGCGGCCTCGCCGACCACCTCGACGTGCCCCGGTCGACGCTCACGTACCGGCTCCGCCGGGCCGAAGAACGGCTCGCGAAGGCCCACGTCGCCGACGGCCGGATCGCCGACGCCGCGCCGGGACCGGACTGAGTCGGGGAGATCGGAGCTCGGCGGACGGTTCCGATCCGTATTGCTTGGAATATTCCAACCAAGGCTTATCGAGATACGGCTCCTCTATTCACGTAATGAGAGACGGCTCAAGCGGAAGCGGCGGGGCCGACGGCGACGGGTCCGACGCCGACGGGAGGCGCCGGGAACTGACCGCCGGCCTCGCGGTCCCGGAGATGGACTGCCCCTCCTGTGCCGGCAAGGTCGACAGCGCGCTCGGGCGCGTCGACGGCGTGACCGACGCCGCGCTCAACCCGACCGCCGGGACGGCGAGGGTGACGTACGACCCCGCAGTCGTCGACGAGGACGACGTGGTCGCGGCGATCGAGGGCGCCGGCTACGAGGTCACGGGCGGACGGGCGGGAGACGGCGGGAGCGGCGACGGCGACACCGGGGGAGAGACCGACGGCGACGCGGGATCGAGCGGCGTCGCCGTCGCGCCCCCCGCCGAGGTCTGGACGACGCCGCGCGCGAAGAAGACGTGGCTGGGCGCGGTGCTCGTTGTCGCCGGGCTCCTGTTCGAGTTCGTGCTGACCGCGCGAAACCCCGCGGTGGCGAGCGTGCTCGGGTACCCGCTCACGCTCGCGGACGTCCTGTTCCTCGGCGCGGTCGCGGCGAGCGGGATCCCCGTCGTCCGCGGGGGGTACTACTCGGCGCGCAACCGGAGCCTCGATATCGATCTGCTGATGGGGACGGCGATCATCGCGGCGACGGGGATCGGTTACTTCGTCGAGGCCGCCACCCTGGCGGTGCTCTTCAGCGTCGCGGAGCTGCTGGAGGACTACGCGATGGACCGGGCGCGCGACTCGCTGCGCGAACTGATGGAGCTGTCGCCGGACGAGGCCACCGTCAGGCGAGACAGCGGGTCGTCGGAGACGCCCCGAGCAGACGGCGAAGCCGTCGACGGTGAGGAGACGACGGTCCCCGCCGACGACGTGGCGGTCGGCGAGATCGTGCTCGTCCGACCGGGCGAGAAGGTCCCGCTCGACGGGGTCGTCGTCGAGGGCGAGAGCGCGGTCGACGAGTCGCCGATCACGGGCGAGAGCGTTCCCGTCGACAAGGCCCCGGGCGACGAGGCGTTCGCGGGCGCGATCAACGAGGAGGGGTACCTGGAGATCGAGGTAACCTCGACCGCCGGCGACTCGACGCTCGCTCGGATCATCGAACTGGTGCAGGGGGCACAGGCCGAGAAGACCGAGACCGAGCGGTTCGTCGACCGCTTCGCCGGGTACTACACGCCGGTCGTGGTCGTCCTGGCGATCCTAACGGCCGCGATCCCGCCGCTGGTCATCGCGGAGCCGGTGACGGTCGATCTGGCCGGCTACCCGTTCGTCTTCGCCGCGGACTGGGGGACGTGGTTCGTCCGCGGGCTCACGCTGCTGGTGATCGCGTGTCCCTGCGCGTTCGTCATCTCGACGCCCGTCTCGGTCGTCTCCGGGATCACGAGCGCGGCGAAGAACGGCGTCCTGATCAAGGGCGGGAACCACCTCGAAGCGATGGGCGAGGTCGACGTCGTCGCGCTCGACAAGACCGGGACGCTCACCAAGGGCGAACTGGCGGTCACCGACCTGATCCCGCTGGGCGACGCCGACGAGGCGACGCTGCTGCGGCGGGCCGCGGCGCTGGAACGGCGGAGCGAGCACCCGATCGCCACGGCGGTCCTCGACCGCGCCGACCGAGACGACGTGACCGACGTCTCGGAGCCGACCGGCTTCGAGAGCCTGACCGGGAAGGGGATCCGCGCCGATGTCGGCGGCGAGACGTACTACGCCGGGCGGCCCGCGCTGTTCGAAGAGCTCGGGTTCGACCTGTCACGGGCGCGGGCGGAGACCGACGGCGGGGTCGTGGCCGAGGGCGCTGAACCCGGATCGGAGGGCTCCGACGGCGGCGCGTTCGCCGACGGAGCCCTCGCCGCGCTGGAGCGCGAGGGGAAGACCGTCGTGCTGGTCGGGACGGCGACGGAGCTGACCGGGGCCGTCGCCGTCGCCGACGAGGTGCGGCCCGACTCGAAGCGGGCGGTCGAGCGCCTCCGGGAGCTCGGCGTGGCACGCGTCGTGATGCTGACCGGCGACAACGAGGGGACGGCGCGAGCGATCGCCGGGCAGGTGGGCGTCGACGAGTACCGGGCCGAGCTCCTGCCCGAGGAGAAGGTGGACGCGATCGAGTCGCTGCAGGCCGAGTACGGCGAGGTGGCGATGGTCGGCGACGGGATCAACGACGCGCCCGCGCTGGCGACCGCCGAGGTCGGGATCGCGATGGGCGCCGCGGGGACCGACACGGCCTTGGAGACCGCCGACATCGCGCTGATGGGCGACGACGTGGCGAAGCTCCCGTACCTGTACGCGCTCTCGCACACCGCAAACGGCGTCATCCGCCAGAACGTCTGGGCGAGCCTCGGCGTGAAGGCCCTGCTCGCGCTGGGCGTGCCGCTGGGGCTGGTGAGCGTCGCGATGGCGGTCGTCGTCGGCGACATGGGGATGAGCCTCGGCGTCACCGGCAACGCGATGCGGCTCTCCGGCATTGAGCCCGAGTCGTTCGAGTAGGGGAGAGAGGAGAAGCGGGTCGATGCTGGAGCGGCGCAACGCGGGAACAAACATGAACAATTATTAAGGATGCGCACATCGGGGTGAGTGTGCCACCCGTAGTACACTGCTGACCCAGGCTCGGAATCGGAGACGGCGATCGGCCCCGAGGGTCCGAGCACGTACGAGACGAGCATCGAGACGGAGACGGCGTCGCCCGACGACGCGGCAGACGGCGACGAGGAGATCGACGATCTGCCGACCGCCGCCGAGGCGGTCGCGCAGTGCGCGGGGACGTTCGACGCGGCGGACACCGATCGGCTCCCGAACGGGACCGGGCGGTGGAACGCCTACGCCGGGTCGTGTCACGGCGGGGACTGACCCGCTCCGCGCCCGGACCCTTTTAGGCGACGAGGCGAGTAGTCGCGAGCGGCCGATGACGATGCACCGCTCCGAGCTGCCTCGGCACCAGCGATGACGAGCCCTATGAGTGCCGAGGCCTTCGATCGTGGAGTAGTCATCCGCGTATAATTTCCGGAGATAACGAAACAGGTACGATAAATCCAAGTTACTAGCAGATACCGGTAGTACCTCAGATATACGTCTCGCCTCTCTGGAATAGATCCATCGACCCCCCAATATATATGTACAATACGCTGATATTGACTAATAGTCAATGAGGCGACGTGATTTTGTACGGGTTGGTGGAACTATCGGAATCGGCGCACTCGCAGGGTGTAGTGGTAACGGAGGAGACGAAACGCCGGACAGTGCGGGAACCGGTTCAACCGCAGACGATGGTGAAGGAAGTCCGGAGACAGGAGACGGAACCGAACCCGCTGAAGAAACGAATGAAACAGGAGACGGAACAGACGGACAAACCGACGATTCGACAACAGAAACGAGTGAAACAGGCGATCAACGTCTAGATCAATACGAAGATGACGAGCCAGAGATGGAGGCTCGATATGAAGAGGAACGCCAGGATAGGATTCACCTCAACTGGATAGAGTTTGAGAATCCTGAGGAACAGATTCCACAGGAGAATTACAGCCTGGAAGACTTCCCGTCACTTGAAGTACTGCTATACGATGACGGAGGGGAGGGGAATAATGCCTATGATCCAGATAACGAGACAGTTTACCTGGGCTGGGGAGAGAAAAACAACTTCGATGGGAAGATGACTTTGGATGTGGCTGTGATCTACGAATGGGGAGACTCAATTCAGGACTCAGACCTTCATGCCGAAATTAGTCCAGGGAGTGCTGATGAACCAGAAGCAAATATAGAAGGGATCCTCACAGAAGTTGTGGAAGGCTACAACGAAGTTTCAGACAATATGGAAGAGGAGTACCGAGAGCTTCTCTAACGTCTAAAGCCTAACACGGGATACTCGCCAGGCCGGCACCGTTTAAATAAGGTCTGAAGGATGAGGCCCAAGTCAGATCCTTGTTGAGTAGACGGACCCGGATTTAAGAACGTTGCCGGACAACCCCGTCGTATGGCCGCCGAAATTTCCGATCGGGTTCGAGAACTCGCTGAAGCCCGCGGCCTTCCGGAGTCCGAGGTATTCGAACAGGCACTCGAACGCGGTCTCGAAGACCTGTGGGAGGATCTCGTTCTCGCTCGGTACCTCGACGACGAACTTGCCCGCGAGAAAGCAATCGAACGTGTTGGTCGGACGAAAGTCGGTCGAGTGGAGCGAGAGCGTGGGGTCGTCGAGGAAGACGTGGACTGGGGTCTGAACGCGTGACGCTTGCAGAGACGGTTTACAAGGAGGTCGACGCCGGTGGTGTTCCGGACGGGTTGCCCGATCTCTCGTACGAACTCGTCGAAGCCGATGAAAGCCGAGTCAAAACTGAAGAACTGGACGCCGGAGAACGCGCCGCGATCGCGGTCGCTGAAGAGCGAGGATCGTTCTCTTAACCGACGACCTGGCTGCCCGGGATGCAGCATCCGACACGGGCGTCGAAGTACGCGGTTCTATCGGCATCATCGCGCTCGGTTACGGCCGCGGACTGCTCGACAGAGACGAAGCGGCAATGCGTATGCGAGCACTCCAGCGTGAGACGAGCCTCTTCGTGACCGAGTTGTGGAGCGCGGCATCCAGATGCTGGACGAACAGTAACGGAACGAACTCTATAGACACTGTAAAGGCATTCACGATGGATAGATTGTGAGTCGTGAGTGCCGAGGCCGACGACTATCGGACCGCTATTCGTCTTGTGGCTTTAGAAATCTGATTATAACAGACACGATCTCGGCGATTTAGCTTATAAAACGCTCTTCGTTCAACTGGTCTAGAGGCAGGGGTGCCGAGAAACCGGAACCACTTCTGAGCCGGCGCGAAGCCGCTCCGGAGGGCTGCCACCGGAGGCGACGACCGACGGTTGGTCAGCAATCGACACTCAGCGGGAGCTGATATTGTTGACCGCTGGGACCAGATTCGTCGTGGGGCAGGGGACCCAACAGTACCACGTGTCACAGGGTCGACAGACAGCTGACGCCGGATAGTCCACGTGGACGATCGGCGGATTGAGTGGCACAACCATGCCCTGTACCGACCTCGGGTTGTCCCGACCGCCGGCGCTCTCCCAGACATCGACCGCGAGGAGTCGACGTTTCCTCCCGTCGCCGTAGGCAGTCGGCAGGAACTGTTCGACCGCCTCGTTCAGGTTTCCGTCTTCCCCTAATTCGCCGTCGTAAGTCACGGAGCCGAGTCGGCACCGTTCGTCGCACCTCTCGGTGTCCAGCCCCGACAGGATAGCCTGTCGGATATCCTCGTCGTCGCTCTCACCCGGCTCTTCGAGGGCTATCGGGACGACTTCGGGCGCGGTCTCGGCGGCCAGTATCGTCACCGAGTCCTGGTACAGGGCGTTGTCGTTGATCGTCCAGCCGCCGACGTAGATACACTGGCCCTCGTGACGGATGCGCTGGACGAACAGCAGTGCCGGTATCGGTTCCGGGCACCCCTCGGGCTGGGCGGACACCGACGCGACGAGCATCGGCGTGATCCTGGCCGCACCGACACGGGTCTCCTCACCCCACGACTCCCGCTCGTCCCACGTGAACCCGGTGACAGCACCGTTCGCGATCGAAACCCCGTCGTACTCGTTGTCGTTTCGGGCGGGGTCCAGCAATGGGCCGACGTTGACGGTCGGAGAGTCAGTCCCGCCATCTCCACCGGCGGCGAGCAGCGTCTCGTTCGGATTGAACGGCCCGGTCGTTCCGAGCGGTGGCCACGGGTGGCTGATCCGTGCCGAGAGTCGCGGCACCGCCGACTCCCACCGGAAGACGTTGCCGTCATCGTCCTCCTGTGCGCGACCGATCGTCTCGCCGGTCGTCGACCGCAGTAGCCGTGGCGGCGTCACCTGGCTGGCGAGCGCCTTGTCACTGTCCCGGAGCCGCGCGTCCGGGAAGGTGACAACGAACCGCTCACAGACCGTCGCCTCGCCGTCGAGATAGTCGTACAGCGCCTGTGCTCGCTTCTGGTTCTCACCGTTGGAGTCAGACTCACGGATTTCCTCCATCCGATCTGCCCGAGAAGCGTTGTGGTTCTCCGCTTTCACCAGCGAATTGATATAGTCGCCGTAGAGTTCGATCGACGATTCGATTCCCTGGTACTCGCCGGAGACGACGATCTCGAACTCTTCGTACGTGTAATCCGTCTCGATCAGCGTGCTGTCCGGGCGGGAGTCGCCCCCGAACAACGCTGCCGGGAACACGTCCCTGTTCGATACTGCGTTCTCCGCAGCCGACTGACCGACTCGACCTAACGCTCTATCGACACACCCTGCCAACCCGATAGTGCTAAGCCCGGCACTCGCCGCAAGAATCTGCCGCCTGCTGATCTGCGTCGGTTTTTTATCACATCCCTTATTAATCATACAACTTATATATTTCTCAGGATATATAGCTCTTCCTACGATTAAGACCTTCAGACGCATGTTGGTGCAAGTCGAGATCCGTGAGTGCTGAGGCCGTTTTCACACACCATCGCGGCGGACACCCGATCCGCAACCGATCCCGCTTCGCCCAACCACCGTCGGAAACGGAGAACGCCCCCAGTCAGAGCAGGAGCGAGATCACGGCCAACACGAGGAAGATGATCACGAGCCACTTCGCGACGGTCATCGAGACGCCGGCGATGCCGCGTGCACCGAGGACCGCTGCCACGATCGCGATGAGAAAGAACACCACCGCCAGTTCGAGGAAGTCGCCCGAGAACTGGAGCGGCATCGAGACATCGATCGCCGACGAGAGCTGCTGATCGACCGACGGTATGGGAGTATTGTCCATACCGAGAATCCTCGTGCCGGTCGATTAGTTATGGATCCCCTCAACGCCGGTAAGGCCGGCCTATTGCTCCCGAGACGACGCGGCTGGGACCTACTCACCGAGTTCGGCAGTCTCGACGTCGAGCGGTACCGGAACGGAGACTGCGAGGGACCGAATTGATATCGTCAATATCGATTTATCAATGCGGATCGGTGCTGTGTGGACGATCCGATCGGCGACGGCCAAAGAAGGGCCTCACCGACGGCGTCGCCGCGAACGAGCCGTCGCCGGGATCCGGAGCGGGGTCCGGTCGGGAGACGTACCACGCGCCGGCGACGCCGCTTCCCGCGAGCGCCGCGATCCCGGCGTATCCGAGCACGCGGCGCCGATCGGGTTCCTCGGGTGGCCCGCCGTTCGGCGTGCTCTCGGCGCTCGGCTCTCCGCGTTCCGTCTCGTCTCGGCCGGACATCTAATCTCTTGATCCGAGGGGACGATCATGCTAAGCGTTACCTATTACCGAATAGCGCTCCCGAAACACCGGAACGGTCCGGGGGGACGTTTAACTCGCCGCCGGCGAACGTGTGGCCATGGACCCAGACGTGGACCGGTTCGGCTCCCGGCGGTCGACGGTGTACGGACAGCGCGGCGTGGTCGCCACGAGCCAACCGCTCGCGAGCGAGGCGGGGATCGAGGTGTTGCGGGACGGTGGAAACGCGTTCGACGCCGCGGTGGCGACCGCCGCCGCCCTCAACGTCGTCGAGCCGACGTCGACGGGGATCGGCGGGGAC
>ENA-ORDC01002726-ORDC01002726.1-marine-metagenome-genome-assembly--contig:-NODE-2726-length-10114-cov-3.084687_pt1 | contig 10114 bp, 6 predicted proteins | sample MGYA00237783_ERZ508515 | MGnify/ENA primary metagenome ERZ508515 (study PRJEB26186, sample SAMN06268792) | marine metagenome | isolation source: Eden Landing Ponds, San Francisco, CA, USA | place...
GAGCTGCTGGCGATCCGCGCCGCGCTGGCGGCCGTCGGCGACAAGCACCTGTCGGCCTGCGACCTCTACGTCACGCTGGAACCCTGCGCGATGTGCGCCGGGGCGATCGCGCTGGCGCGGCTGCGCCGGCTCTACTTCGGCGCCTACGATCCCAAGGGCGGCGGCGTCGAGCACGGCGCCCGGGTGTTCGAGCAGCCGCAGTGCAACTGGCGCCCCGAGGTGATCGGCGGGCTGGAGGAGCGCGCCTGCGCGGCGCTCCTGGAAGAATTCTTCCGGGCGCGGCGGTAGCGGGCCGTGTGGGCGGCGAGGCCGTGCGTCGATCCTTCGACACGGCCGCCCATCGGCGGCCTGCTCAGGATGAGCAGGTTGGCCGGGCGTGACCGGCTCGGAAAGAGCTAAACAACACCCCTCGCTCATGCTGAGCGGGCCCGAAGGGCCCAGTCGAAGCACGAACACGCGATATCACGGACATCAGGACCGGCCGGCGCCGGGTGGGACGGCGCCAGCCGGTCAAGGCGACTACTGCTCGGAGTCGCTTTCGTCGTCGCTGGCGTCGGACGGCGTCTTGGCCGTCTGCGTGCGCGCCGGGTCGCTGGTCTCGGACGTCGGCGTGCTCATGTCGGTGACACGCTCCTGTGCCGTCTTGCGGTCCAGGTCGACCGAGGTGTCGGCCACCGACATGTGGCCGCAACCTGCCGCGGCCGTGCCGGCGGTGAAGGCGATCAGGGCGGTCGTGGTGAGCAGAGTCTTCATGGCAGCACCTCCGTGTCTGCGGTCATGAATGGATAGCCCGCATCCTTAGTGTATACAGTACATTGGCGCTCGTCACTTGCAGGTTGTCATACACAACGTTGACGGATACGAAGTAGGTGCGTATTGCTCGCAGTAATGCAACTATGTGCCGAAATTTAGCCTCTAGAAGGGATATCTCCTTGGCTATGCAAGACAAACTTGAACAAACAGTAATAGATGAACACGTAGCGCAGGTTCAGAGCAGCAGTTCTATCAGAGCGGATGAAGCTTTTGCCTTTTGGGTCTACTCCCTGTATTTTGACCTTGAAGAAGGGGCCATTCCAATCGATGAGGATATTGATGGAAAAGGCGAAAAGCAAATTGATATAGTGAAAATACAAGAATTTTCAGAAGAAGGAAGGGCAGAGATTTGGATTTTCCAAATTAAAAATCAAAAAACTTTCAAATCAAATAGCATCACACTCATAGCCAATGGACTCGACTGGATATTTAGCCAGCCGCGCGAAAGTGTAAATTCGCTTACAAATCTGGCATTCAAGAATAAAATAAAAGAAGTGCGTCAAATTCGTCAGACATATGGCATGTCGAATATGGACGTCAATGTAATATATGCATCCCGTGGCGACACGACGAAATTGGGCAGAGAGCATAATGAAGAAGCAAATAAACTGCAGGAAATCTGGGAATCCAAATATTTTGGTGAATTTGAATTCAGAATGCTTGGTGCGTCTGAACTAATGGAGATGCAGCGGGAAAAAGAATTCTCTCCAAATCGTATCAATGCTGATCTAAGGATAGTTTACGACGTTAATCAGGCTTCATTGTTGAGGTTCAATGAAGGGAAAGTTAGAGCAGTCTTATGCACAACTACGGGTGATGAAATTGCAAAGCTGGTTTCTCAGGGTCCAAAGAATGCAATATTCGAAAAAAATATTCGTCGATTTCTAGGTATGCGCGGTCGAGTCAATAGTGAGATACATCAGACTGCCGTTGGAGCGGACGAGACTGCAAAACAATTTTGGTATATGAACAACGGTATTACCATGACGTGTGACGAATTAGACGTAGTCACCGATCCTGATGATGCAATGATTAAATTAAAAAACGTTCAAATTGTAAATGGATGCCAAACCGCGATGACATTAAGGAAAGCTTTTCAGGATGGTGATTTGAATGATCGTGTCCGCCTTCAGGTTAAGGCGTATGAGTCTACCAATCCGGATTTTGTGAATAAGATTGTCCTTGCAACAAATAACCAAAATTCAATCAAGGCACGCGACCTATATTCGAATGACAGAGCGCAGATAGATATACAAAAAGTTATGGAAGAACGCTACGGATTCTATTATGAGCGCAAGGCAAATGAATTTAGAGATTCAAAAGAAATCAAGAAAATTAGAATAATCGACAACGAAAAAGCGGGCCAGGCATATCTGGCGATGACATTAAAGCGACCCACAACCGCACGAACTCAAAAGTATAAAATATTCAGTGATGAATTATATGGACAGATTTACGAAGGTGTCGATGTAACAAAAATGTTGACATCTTACTTGTTTTATAAAATATCCGCTGATATTGGTAAATCAGAAGCTAAAGACACAGAAAGTGAGATCCGCCATAGCGTATGTACATACGGTCTATTTCATGTCACACGCATAATGGGAGAAATATATTTCGGAACACCCAATATTCCGAAGATTTCTAATAAAAGATGCGAAAGAGCAATTAGCAAAATTGAAGCGGGGGACGACGCTGTGTTCAGAATCGCATCTGAATCAATATCCTTCATGGAGTCTGTAATAAATGATCATATAGATGAAATTGAATCTATAAATAACTACTTTAAATCTAATAAAATCCAGAAAGACATTAATGAAAAACTTGAAAGGGAACGGAATGTGATAGAATAATACTGGCGAATAAGCGGCTGTGTGCGAAGACTTGCTCAGTCCTCGCTGGGGATGATCTCGCGGCCCAGCGCGCGCCAGCCGATGTCGCGGCGGCAGAAGCCGCCCGGCCAGTCGATCCGGTCGATCGCGGCGTAGCAGCGCTCGCGCGCCTCCTCGATCGAGTTGCCCAGCGCAGTCACCGACAACACCCGGCCGCCGTTCGCCCGCACGGTGCCGTCGGGGTCGGCCTTGGTGCCGGCGTGGAACACCATGACGTCCTGCGTCTCCGCGGCCCCGTCCAGGCCGCCGATCGCCTCGCCCTTCTCGTAGGCCCCGGGATAGCCGCGCGTCGCCATCACCACGCTGACCGCGGTCTCGGCGTACCAGCGCAGGTCGAAACTGGCGAGCACGCCGTCGCAGGCCGCGACCAGGGCCGGCAGCAAGTCCGACATCAGCCGCATCAGCAGCACCTGGCATTCGGGATCGCCGAAGCGGACGTTGTACTCCAGCAGCTGAAAGCCGTCGGCGGTGCGGATCAGACCGGCGTAGAGCAGTCCCTGAAACGGTCGCCCCTCGGCCGCCATCGCATCCACCGTGGGCTGCACGATCTCGGCGCGCACGCGCTCCAAGTCGGCGTCGCTCAGCGCCGGCGTGGGCGAGTAGGCGCCCATGCCGCCGGTGTTGGGACCGGTGTCGCCGTCGTAGGCGCACTTGTGGTCCTGCGCCGCCGGCAGCATCAGGGCGGTCTCGCCGTCGACCAGGGCGAAGGCGCTGACCTCCTCGCCCTCCAGGAACTCCTCGATCACCACGGTGTCGCCGGCGGTGCCGAAGGCGCGCTGCACCAGCGCCGCGTCGATCGCGCGCTCGGCCTCGGCGACGGTCTGGCACACCGTCACGCCCTTGCCGGCGGCGAGCCCGTCGGCCTTCACCACCAGCGGCGCGCCGAGCTCGTGCGCGTAGGCCTTGGCGTCGGCCGCGTCCTGGAAGCGCTGGTAGGCGGCGGTGGGGATGCCGTGCTTGCTGCACAGCTCCTTCATGAACGCCTTGGAGCCCTCCAGCTCCGCCGCCGCGGCGGTCGGCCCGAAGGCCTTGATGCCGGCGTCCTGCAGCCGGTCGACCAGGCCGGCGACCAGCGGCGCCTCGGGCCCGACGACCACCAGGTCGAGCGCCCGCTCGCACGCGAACGCCACAAGGCCGTCCAGGTCCTCGGCCGCGATCTCGACGCAGGTCGCCTCCTGGGCGATGCCGGCGTTGCCGGGGGCGCAGTACAGCTCGTCGGCCAGCGGCGAACCCGCAAGCGCCCAGCACAGGGCGTGCTCGCGTCCGCCGCCGCCGACCACCAGGATCTTCATGTCTCGTCCGTCCGTTCGGTTGAACGCCGCCGCGCGCCGCGGCGCCCGCCGCGGCCGGCGGACGGGGCGGCGTGGGTTTCGGGCGTCGGGTGTTGGTCACCGCCGGGGGTGTAGCATACAAGGAGAGCATGACCGAAGCGCTGCTCCGCCGTGCACGGATTCCTCACGCGCCGGACGACGCGGGCGGCGACGCCGGCGGCGCTCCGCGCGGCGACAACGCGCCGATCTTCTCGGTCACCGAGATCAGCTCGGCGGTCAAGAAGACGGTCGAGGGCGCGTTCCAGCGGGTGCGGGTGCGCGGCGAGATCTCGCGGCCCAGCTTCCCGTCGTCGGGCCACGTCTACTTCCGCCTGAAGGACGAGAACGCGGTCCTGGACGCGGTAGTCTGGCGCGGCCTCAAGGGCAAGCTGTCGATGCTGCCGGAGGACGGGCTGGAGGTGATCGCCAGCGGGCGCCTGACCACCTTCGCCGGCAAGTCGAACTACCAGATCGTCGTCGAATCGCTGGAGATGGCCGGCGAGGGCGCGCTGCTCAAGCTGCTGGAGGAGCGCCGCAAGAAGCTCGCCGCCGAGGGGTTGTTCGCCGAGGAGCGCAAGCGCCCGCTGCCCTACCTGCCGGAGGTCGTGGGGGTGATCACCTCGCCCACCGGCTCGGTGATCCGCGACATCCTGCACCGCCTGGCCGACCGCTTCCCGCGCCGGGTGCTGGTGTGGCCGGTGGCGGTGCAGGGCGAGCAAGCGGCGCCGCAGGTGGTCGCCGCGATCGAAGGCTTCAACGCGCTGGCCAAGGACGGCCCGGTGCCGCGGCCGGACGTGCTGATCGTGGCGCGCGGCGGCGGCAGCCTGGAGGACCTGTGGGCGTTCAACGAGGAGGCCGTGGTGCGCGCCGCGGCGGCGAGCGCGATCCCGCTGATCTCGGCCGTCGGGCACGAGACCGACACCACGCTGATCGACTTCGCCGCCGACCGCCGGGCGCCGACGCCGAGCGCCGCCGCCGAGATCGCCGTGCCGGTGCGCAGCGAGCTGGTTAACCTGGTGGTGGACTACGACCGCCGCCTGGTCGGCGCGGCGGGGCGCGGGCTGGAGCAGCGGCGCCAGCAGGTCGAGGGACTGGGCCGCGGCCTGCCCGATCCGCAGCGGCTGCTGGAGGACAAGGCGCAGCGGCTGGACGACCGCGGCGAGCGCTTGATGCTGAGTATGGCAGGCTTGTTGAAAGCCCGGCATCAAGAAGTGGAGCGGCTAGGCTGGAAGATTCCAGAACCCAAGCAGCAGATCGATCGCAAGCGCGACCGGCTTGACGATGTCGTTGACCGCTTCGGCAAAGCGGGAACCTATCGCTTTCAGAAAAGTTCGAACGATTTCGAAAACTTGGATGCCGAACGGCGGCTCAACCAAGGGATCGATGCGCGATGGCGAGACTTAGACCGGCAGGTGGCGCAGCTCGGCCAGTTGCTGAAAAGCCTGTCCTACGCCAAGACACTGGAGCGCGGCTTCGCGGTCGTGCACGCCGACGGCCAGGTCGTCACCCGCGCCGCCCAGGTCGAGGTCGGCCAGGCGCTGGAGCTCGAGTTCGCCGACGGGCGCGCCCCGGCGGTGGCGGGCGACGATGGCCCCGCCCGCCCGAAGCCGAAGAGCGCGCCCAAGCCGAAGGCCCCGAAGGGCGACCAGGGCACGCTGCTGTAGTCTCGATCGAACGCCCGAATTCCAGCGGCGCTTGGGCACGTCGTGTCCTGTACGATGACCTCTCGCTAGCGCCGGCCGAACAGGCGTTCGATGTCCTTCAGGCCGAGTTCGACGTAGGTCGGCCGCCCGTGGTTGCACTGGCCGCTGTGCGGGGTCGCCTCCATCTGGCGCAGCAGCGCGTTCATCTCCTCCACCGTCAGCCGGCGGCCCGAGCGCACCGAGCCGTGGCAGGCCATGGTGGAGCAGACCGACTCCAGGCGCTCCTTCAGCGCCAGCGCCTGGTCCAGCTCGGCCAGCTCGTCCGCGAGGTCGCGCAGCAGCCCCTGCACGTCGACTTCGCCCAGCAGCGCCGGCACCTCGCGCACCACCAGCGCGCCGCCGCCGAACGCCTCCAGCCCCAGGCCGAGCTCGCGCAGCTCCTCGGCGCGCGCGGCGACGCGCCCGGCGGCCGGCTCGTCGAGCTCCACCACCTCGGGAATCAGCAGCATCTGGGTGGCGACGCCGCGCTCGGCCAGCTGCGCCTTCATGCGCTCGTACACCAGCCGTTCGTGCGCGGCGTGCTGGTCCACCAGCACCAACCCATCGCGGGTCTGCGCCACGATGTAGTTTTCGTGCAGCTGCGCCCGCGCCGCGCCCAGCGGATGCGCGTCGGCCGGCGGCTCGGGGGGGGCCGGCGGCTCGGCGCGGGCGCTGGGCGCGTCGGACAGCCCCGGCAGCGGCGCGTGGTACGCCTCGGCGGCCTCCGCCATCCCGGCCGGCGCGTACGCCGCGCCGCGGCCCGCCGGTCTGTACGCGTACGATGGGCCGCTGCCCGTACGCCCGGCGCCGGCGGACTCCGAGCGGAACGCGCCGAGCGCAGCGTCCGACACCGTGCTGGAGGCGCGGTGGCCGGCCTCGGCCAGCGCGTGGCGGATCGCGCTGACGATCAGGCCGCGCACCACGCCGGGTTCGCGGAACCGCACCTCGGCTTTGGCCGGGTGCACGTTCACATCGACCTGATCGGCCGGCAGCTCCAGGAACAGCGCCGCCATCGGGTGCCGGTCGCGCGCCAGGAAATCCTGGTAGGCGCCGCGCAGCGCGCCCTGCAGCAAGCGGTCCTTCACCGGCCGGCCGTTGACGAACAGGTACTGCGCCTGCGCGTTCGCCTTGTTCAGCGTCGGCAGGCCGGCGTAGCCGGTCAGGCGCAGTTGCTCGCGGCTGGCATCGATCGGCACGGCGTTGCGCGCGAAGTCGCGTCCGATCCCCCCGCCCAGCCGCTCCAGCCGGGCGGCGAACAGGTCGCCGGCGCAGGCCGGCAGGCGCACCGGCGTGCGGCCGTCGTCGCTCAGCGTGAAGCCGGCCTGCGGGTGCGCCATCGCCAGGCGCTGCACCGCGTCGACCGCGTGCTGCGCCTCGGTGCGCGCCTGCTTCAGGAACTTCAGGCGCGCCGGCGTGGCGTAGAACAGGTCGCGCACCTCGACCCGCGTGCCGGCGGGCAACCGCGCCGGCGCCACCGGCTTGAGCGCGCCGCCCTCGACCTGGATCTGCCAGGCGGCGTCGGTGCCGCGGGCGCGGCTCGCCACCGTCAGGCGCGCCACCGAGCCGATCGAGGGCAGCGCTTCGCCGCGGAAGCCCAGGCTGGTGATGTTCACCAGGTCGTCGCCGGCGAGCTTGGAGGTGCAGTGCCGGTCGACCGCCAGCTCGAGCTCCTCCGGCGTCATGCCGCAGCCGTCGTCGGCCACGGTGATCGCCGCCTTGCCGCCGTCGCGCAGGCTGATCTCGACGTCGGACGCGCCGGCGTCGAGGGCGTTCTCGACCAGCTCCTTGACCACGGCGGCGGGGCGCTCGATCACCTCGCCGGCGGCGATCCGGTTGATCAGTCCGTCGGGCAGACGACGCAGCGTCACGGCGGCGCGACTCCAGGCGGCTTCGGACACGGGCCGCAAAGCTAGCAGACTCCCCCGGCGCGCTCCATTGCGGCCGGCCGGGTGTCATCGCCGCCGCGGCCATCCCATCTAGGCGGAGACACCATCCCCTCGCCGCGGCCAACCGGCGCGGCCCACGCAAAACGCAAGGCAAGGAGACGACCGATGCGCGCAGTCGGCTACCAGAAGAGCCTGCCGATCGATGACCCCAGCTCGCTGCAGGACATCGAGCTGCCGGACCCCACCCCGGGGCCGCACGACCTGCTGGTCGAGGTCGCGGCGGTCTCGGTCAACCCGGTCGACACCAAGGTGCGGATGCGCGCCGAACCGGAGAGCGGCTGGAAGGTGCTGGGGTTCGACGCCGCCGGCACGGTCCGGGCGGTCGGCGAGCAGGTCACGCTGTTCAAGCCCGGCGATGCGGTGTTCCACGCCGGCGACATCACCCGGCAGGGCACCAACGCCGAGCTGCACCTGGTCGACGAGCGCATCGCCGGGCCCGCGCCGGCCAGCCTGTCGACGGCCGAGGCGGCGGCGCTGCCGCTGACCTCGATCACCGCGTGGGAGATCCTGTTCGACCGCTTCCGCATCCCCGAGGGCGGCGGCGACGGCGACCTGCTGGTGCTCGGCGGCGCCGGCGGCGTCGGCTCGATGCTGATCCAGCTCGCCAAGACGCTGACCGGGCTGCGGGTGATCGCCACCGCCTCGCGGCCGGAGAGCGGCCAGTGGTGCCGCGACCTGGGCGCCGACGCCGTGGTCGATCACAGCCAGCCGCTGGGCCCGCAGCTCGACGCGCTGGACAGCGCGCCGCGCTACGTCGCCGCGCTGACCGCCTCGGACCGCCACCTGCCGACGATCGCCGAGGTGATCCGGCCGCAGGGCGAGATCTGCATGATCGACGATCCCGACCAGCTCGACGTGACGCCGCTGAAGCGCAAGTCGATCTCGTTCCACTGGGAGCTCATGTTCACCCGGCCGATGTTCCAGACCGACGACATGATCGCCCAGCACCGGCTGCTCGGCCGGGTCGCCGAGCTGGTCGATCAGGGCCGGATCCGCAGCACGATGATGCGCGAGCTGGGCCCGATCGACGCGGCGACGCTGCGCGAGGCGCACCGCCAGCAGGAGAGCGGCCGCAGCGTCGGCAAGACCGTGCTGGCCGGTTTCCCGAGCTAGCTGGCTCAGAGAAGGAGACCGCCCGCCCCCGTCAGCTCGCGCCGTCGCCGATCTGCGGGGCCGGGCGGGTCGCCTCGACACCCTCGGGCTGCCCGACCACCACCACCGCCAGGTTGTCCGGCTGCAGCAGCTCGCCGGCGACGCGCCTGGCCTGCTCCAGCGTGACCTGCTCGATCAGCCCCTTGCGCCGGTCCATGTAGTCCATGCCCAGCTCCTCCAGCTGCATCGCCACCAGGATCGAGGCGATGTTGGAGGTGGACGACAGGCGCAGCGGGAAGCTGCCGGTCATGTAGGTCTTGGCGTCGGCCAGCTCCTCGGCGGTGGGCCCGCTTTCGGCCATCTTGCGCCATTCCTTGCGGACCACGTCGAGCGCGGTGCCGACGCTCTTGTTCTGCGTGCCGAAGCCGCCGCCGACAACGCTGCCGTGGTCCAGCGGCTGCAGATAGCTGTAGACGGAATAGACCAGGCCGCGTTGCTCGCGCACCTCGGCGTACAGGCGCGAGGCGAAGGAGCCGCCGCCCAGGATATAGTTAACCAGGCTGGCGGCGTAGTAGTCGGGGTCGTCGCGCATGATGCCGCCGTGGCCCAGGGCGACGCGGGACTGCGGCACCTGCTTGTCGACCACGACGACCTCGCCTTCGCCCTTGGCCTCGACGTCCGGCACCTGCGGCACGTCGCCGGTGGTCTTCGGCAGGTCGGCGAAGGCCTTGTCGAGCAGCGGCTTCAGCTGCTCCGGCGTGATGTCGCCGACCACGCCGACGAACAGGCGGTCGCGGGCGAAGCGGGTCTCCACGAAATCCTGCAGGTCGCCGCGCTCGATGGCGCGCAGGCTCTGCATCGTGCCGTCGGTGGGCCGGCCGTAGGGATGGTCGGGGAACAGCAGCTTGTCCAACGTCAGGCTGGCGACCGAGCCCGGATCCTGCGAGCGCCGCGCCAGGCTGGCGGCGATCTGGCTCTTGATCCGCTGCACCGGCTCCTTATCGAAGCGCGGCTCGGTCAGCGCCAGCGACAGCAGCCGGAACGCCTCGTCGCGGTTCTCGCTCAGGGTCTGCAGCGAGCCGTGGAAGGCGTCGGTGCCTGCCGAGAAGTCGAGCTTGATCGCCTGCGCCGCCAGCCGGTCCTGGAACTCCTGGCTGGTCAGCTCGCCGGCGCCCTCGTCGATGGTGCCGGACACCAGGTTGGCGAGCCCGGCCTTGCCTTCGGGATCGAGCGCGGCGCCGCCGCGGAACGCCAGCTTGAGGGAGACGATCGGGTTCGAATGATCCTCGACCAGCCAGGCCTCGATGCCCTGGTCGGAGACCACGCGCTGCACCTCGACCGCCTGCGCCGGCCGCGCCAGCGCGACGGCGGCGACGACC
>ENA-ORDC01002729-ORDC01002729.1-marine-metagenome-genome-assembly--contig:-NODE-2729-length-10104-cov-3.185898_pt1 | contig 10104 bp, 8 predicted proteins | sample MGYA00237783_ERZ508515 | MGnify/ENA primary metagenome ERZ508515 (study PRJEB26186, sample SAMN06268792) | marine metagenome | isolation source: Eden Landing Ponds, San Francisco, CA, USA | place...
TCGAGACGCCGCCCTGCGGGCGGCTCCTCACCATGACACTGAGGTGTTCGAATCCCTCCAGTGTCATCCTGAGGAGGGCCGAAGGCCCGTCTCGAAGGGCCCAGCACCCGCCGCACTTCGGTGCGTCGTGCTCCGCGCATGGCTCATTATTGGCGGTGAGCGGGGTGCGGCGGCGCCCCCTCGTGAAACGCAGCATCAAAGGCCCCTACCCCTCGACCGCCACGTACTTGCGCCGGCCCAGATAGGGCGCCATCGGCACCTTGCGGGTGCCCTCGGCGACGCCGATCTCGGCGTCGTCCAGGTAGCAGCCCGGGTCCTCGGCCCAGGGGTCGCCGGTGATCTGCTCGGCGCGCACCCGGGTGTTGCCGTTGCACAAGTCGAGGAAGCGGCATTCCGCGCAGCGCCCCGTCACCGGCCGCGGATGCTGTTTCAGGCCGGCCATCAGCGGGTCCGAGGTGTCCGGCCAGATCTCCGAGAACGGCCGGCGGCGGACGTTGCCCAGGGTGTGGTGCCACCAGAAGGTGTCCGGGTGCACGTTGCCCAGGTTGTCGATGTTGGCGACGTTACGGCCGGAGGCGTTGCCGCCCCACTGCTCCAGCTTGGCGCGCAGGTGGGCGACCCGCTCGGCGGGATAGCGCTCGGCGGCCCAGAGCAGCAGGTAGGCGCCGTCGGCGTCGTTGTTGCCGGTGACGAACTCCTTCGGCTTGGCGTCGTTGCGTACGCTGTCGCGCGCCGCCGCGAAGATCCGGTCCATCGCCTCCCGGGTCATCCGGAAGTGCGCGTCGGTCCCGCGGTTCTTGTTGCCGCGGCCGCCGTAGTTCAGGTGGCTGACGTAGAGCTTGTCGACCCGCTCGGCCTGCATCAGCTCCAGGATCTCCGGCAGCTCGTGCGCGGTCTCGGCGGTGATCGTCATGCGCAGCCCGACCTTGGTGCCGTTGGCCACGCAGCGCCGCACGCCGGCCAGCGCGTTGTCGAACGCGCCCGGCTCGCCGCGGAAGCGGTCGTGCGTGGCGCCGATGCCGTCGAGCGAGATGCCGACGTAGTTGTAGTCGATCTCGGCGATCCGCTCGGCCGTCGCGCCGTCGATCAGCGTGCCGTTGGTGGACAGGCCGACGTAGAAGCCCATGCGCTTGGCGCGGGCGGAGATCTCGAAGATGTCCGGGCGCATCAGCGGCTCGCCGCCCGACAGGATCAGCACCGGCACCCCGAACGCCGCCAGGTCGTCCATCGTCCGGCAGACCTCGTCGGTGCTGAGCTCGCCGGGGAAGTCGACGTTGGTGGAGCCCGAGTAGCAGTGCTTGCAGGTCAGGTTGCAGCGCCGGATCAGGTTCCAGATCACCACCGGCGCCTTGGGCTCCCGCTTTGTGCGCAGCGGCGTCGGGTTTTCCAGCTCCTGCAGGTATTGCGTCACGCGGAACATCGCGACCTCCCCGGGGCGGCCGACAGGCGCAGCCCGGTTTTCTTGAGAATGCGGGTGGAGTAGAGCACGGCGTGGCCGCGGTCGGCCGGGCCCAGCAGGGCGGCGATCTGCGCCACCTGCGCCTGGACCTCGTCGCGGGTCTTGCCGTGCACCATGGCGAACAGGTTGTAGGGCCAGATCGGCGGGTGGCGCGGGCGCTCGTAGGCGTGGCTGACGAACGCCAGATCGCCGACCCGGCGGCCCAGCTCGGCCACCCGGTCGTCCGGCACGTCCCAGACCGACATGCCGTTGGCGCGGTAGCCCAGCGCGTAGTGGTTCGGCACCGCGCCGATCCGCCGGATCGCGCCGGTCTCCTGCATCCGGGCCAGGCGGGCCAGCACGGCGGCGCGGTCGGTTCCGGCCTGGGCGGCGACGGCGCCCCAGGGATCGGGCTGCAGCGGCAGCCCGGCCTGGGTGTGCTCGACCAGGGCGCGGTCGAGCGGGTCCAGGGCGGCGGCAGAGGTCTCGGCGGCGCCGGGCGTGCCTTCCGCGTCGTCGCTCCCCCGTGCGCGGGGGACAGGCCCAGCCGCGGCGCCCTCCGAGGCGCCCGCATCCCCCTCGGCCCTCGCGCGCAGCCGCAGGCCGACGTAGAACTCCCGGCGCTTGGGCATGTCGTAGACGCTCAGCCCGGTCGCGGCCTCGATCTCGCGGATCGTCTCGGGGATCCGCCCGGGGCGCTCGGTCGCCAGCACGAACCACATGTTCAGGTCGTGGTCGCGGGCGTAGTTGTGCGCCACCTCGGGGAACCCGTTCACCGTCTCCGCCACCGCCTCGAAGTCCGGCTCCGGCACCGCCATCGCGGCCAGGCTCAGGCCGCCGCCCAGGCGCTCGGCGTGGTACATCGGGCCGAAGCGCGACAAGACGCCGGCGTCCAGCAACCGGCGCAGGCGCGCCAGCAGGTCCGCCTCGCTCAGGCCGAGCTCGCCGGCCGCCGCGGCATAGGGGCGTTCGACCAGCGGCAGCCCGTCCTGCAGCCGGTCGATCAGCGCGCGGTCGCGGGCGTCCAGCAGCGGCTCGCTCATCCCGACGCCTCCCCGGACACCGCCCGCGCGCCGTCGTAGCGGGCGCCGCGCTGCTTGTAGCAATGCCGGCTGAACAGCACGTCGCGCGGGCAGTCCCGCAGCCCGGCCAACCAGCTCGCCTGCTCCACCAACTGCTCGACCCGGCTGCGGTCGCGGCCGTGGATCATGGCGAACAGGTTGTACGGCCAGTCCGGAGGGCGCCGCGGCCGGCGGTAGCACAGCGTCACGAAGTCCAGCGCTGCCAGCTTGCTGCCGGCGTCGCGCACCCGGCCGTCCGGCACGTCCCACACCGTCATCGCGTTGGCGCGGTAGCCCAGCTCGCGGTGCCGGACGACGACGCCGAAGCGCTTGACCGCCCCGTCGATCTGCAGCGCCCACAGGCGCGCCGTCACCTCGTCCTCACTCAGGCCGAGCCGGCGGCCGAGCTCGGCGTACGGCCGCGCCGTCAGCGGCAGCCCGTCCTTCAGCGCATCCAGCAGGGCGCGGTCGGTGTCGCTCAGGTCCATTCCAGCCGGAACCCCAGATCGATGTGGAACGGCTCCTCCAGCGGCAGGTCCAGCGGCTCGAGCCCGGTCTCCGCTGCGATCCGCGCCAGCGCGTCCTGCACCTCCGCCCGGTCGCGGCCGGTGACCACGAACCAGAGGTTGAAGGCGTGCTCGCGCAGATAGTTGTGGTTCACCTGCGGGCAGGCGCTGACGGTGTCCGCCACCGCCTCCAGCCGTTCGTCCGGCACCGCCAGCGCCGCCAGCGTGCTCCAGCCCGCCGCGTGCGGCCGCACCACCGCGCCGACTCGGGACACCGCGCCCAGCTGCTGCAGCCGCTGCAGCGCCGTCAGCACGGCGTCTTCGCTCACGCCTTCGCGCTCGGCGATCTCGGCGAAGGGACGCGGCGACAGCGGGAAGTCGCGCTGGTACGCGTCCAGCAGCCGGCGCTCCAGCGGGCTGAAACGGCGATCCGTCATGGTCGGGCGGCCGTGCCTGCGGAGAGGGCGCGGGTTCCTCCTCTCCCTGGCCCTCTCCACCCTCTTGGAGGAGAGGGGACGCGCGCCGCTCCTGCAGGGTCCCCTCTCCGCCAGTGGGCGCAGAGGGACAGGGAGAGGTGGTGGCCGCGGACGTGCGGAGAAGCCGACATCGAACCCCCTAAAGCCCGATCTTGTGGGCGCGGGCGGTGAAGAAGATGCCGCTCGGGCTCCGCGCCGGCAGGCTGGCGATCTCCTCGTGGGTGCGCGTGTCGTAGACCTTGACCGCATCGGAATCGCGCGCCGACAGCCAGACCTCGCCGCCGCGCGGGGCGAACGCCATGTGCAGCACCGCCTTGCCGGGGTTCAGGGTATCGGCGACCTGCAGCGTCTTGGCGTCGATCACCTGCACCGTGTCGTTGTCGGGGTGGGCGAAGTTGACCCAAACCTCGCGGCCGTCCGGCCGGGCGACCGCGAACACCGGCTGGCCGTGCGTCTCGATCCGGCCGACCTGCTCCCAGCTGCGCCGGTCAACCACCAGCACCGCGTGCTGGCCCACCGCCGGCAGGAACAGGTGGTCGCCGGCCTGCGCCCAGCCCTCCAAGTGCGGCATCTTGTAGACCGGCAGGTCCTCGTGGCCGCGGCCGTAGCCGTCGAGGATGCGCTCCACATCGCCGCGGGTCTCCCACAGGTCGAGCAGCGCCACGCCGTCCTCGCCGTACAGGCCCGCCAGGTAGTAGCGGCCGTCCGGCGTGATCATCGCATCGTAGGGCCGGTCGCCGACGCCGCGGTGGCGGCTCACCGTCGGCGCGTCGCGGTCGGAAAAGTCGGCGACCCAGATCTCGCCGGCGTCATACAGCGCGAACACGAAGCGGTCGCCCGGCGCGTCGACCAGGCCGACCACCTTGGAGCGCTGCTGCTTCTCCGGCCCGTAGCCGGCCGGGATGCTGGCGACCTGCTCCAGCGTGTCGGCGTCGAACACCTTGACGCCGCCGGGCTCGTAGTTCGACACCGCGATCAGCTCGCCGTCCTGGCTGATCGCGCCGCCGATCGAGTTGCCCGCCTGCACGATGCGCTTCTCGAGCGTCCCGGTCAGCATGTCGATCTTGCTGAGCCCGCCGTCGCGGCCGAACACGTAGGCGTGGCGCTCGTCCGGCGAATAGACGACGGAGGCGTGCGACAGGTCGCCCAGCCCGTCCACCGTGTCGATCACCGCGCGGTCGCCGCGGTCGACGATCTTCAGGCTGCCGGCGGCGCGCTCGATCACCACGCCCAGGTCGCCGGTGGCGCGCAGCTCCGGCCCGTCGGCCGCCGCGGTCGAGGCCAGGCCCAGTAATGCCACCGCCGCAGCCGCGCCGCGCAGCAGGTCAGTGAGACGCATCTCCGCTTCCTTCCTTCAGTTGCCGCGCCAGCCAGACCGCCTCGCGTCGGCTGAGAAAGCGGCCCCAGGGCGGCATCGGCGTGTCGGGCACGCCCTGCAGAATGATCTCCGTCAGGCTCTCCACCGAGCGGCCTTCGAGCCGGTCCGGCGTCAGCGCCGGCCCCAGGCCGCCCTGCCGCGTCAGGCCGTGGCAGGCGCCGCAGTCGTGCCGCAGCAGGTGGGCCAGTTCGGCCCGCCGGTCCGGCGACAGCTCGCCGGCGGCCGCGCTCCCGGTTGCGCCGAGCGCGAACAGCAACGCCAACGCCTTAGCCGCCGTCCGCATGGGCGGGCTCCCCGGCCGTCCCGCGGCGCTCGCGCCACAGCTCCGCCAGGGTCACGACCTGGCCGATCACGATCAATACCGGGGCCTGCAGACGCTCGGCGCCAACGCGCTCCGGCAGGTCGGCCAGGGTGCTGCAGCACGCCCGCTCGTCCGCCGTGGTCCCGTTGGCGACCGCGGCCGCCGGGGTATCGGCAGGCAGCCCCGCCGCGATCAGCTCGCGGCTCAGCTCGCCCAACGAGCCCAGCCCCATGTAGACCACCAGCGTGGTCTGCGAGTCGGCCAGGCTGGGCCAGTCCAGATCCAGGCTTTCGCCGTCGCAGCGATGGCCGGTGACGAAGCGCACGCCCGTCGCCAGCCGGCGGTGCGTCAGCGGGATGCCCAGGCTGGCCGTGCAGCCCGAGGCGGCGGTGATGCCGGGCACCACCTCGAACGGGATGCCGTGCTCCGACAGGAAGCCGCTCTCCTCGCAGCCGCGCCCGAACACGAAGGGGTCGCCCCCCTTCACCCGGACGACGCTGCGCCCGGACCGCGCCATCCGAGCCATCAGGTCGTTGATCTCGTCCTGCGGCACCGGATGGTTGGCGGCGGCCTTGCCGACATAAAGCCGCATCGTGCCGGCCGGGACCAGCGCCATTACGGCGTCGGACACCAGCCGGTCGTAGATCACCGCGTCGGCCTGCTGCAGCAGACGCAGCGCCTTCACCGTCAGCAAGTCCGGGTCGCCTGGGCCGGCGCCGACCAGATAGACCTTGCCGGCCTGTCCGGGATTTGGGCCGGGGTTCGGGCCGGAATTGGTGCCGGCTCCGGCACCGGGCCCGCGCTGCGAAGCTCGGTGCGTGCGTGGGGTCGTCGACATTCAACGTCTCCCGATCGACCGACCGGCGGCGAACCGGCGCCGGCCGGGCCCCGCACGGGGACCCGGCCGCGCGCCGGCGCGGCCGCCGCTCAGTAGACGTCGTTCGCGGTGTTGTAGACGTTGAACTTGCCGGTCGGCGTCACGATCGGACCGCCCTTGATCACCTTCTTCAGCTCGAGGGTGTCGTCGTCGACGATCACGATCGCGGAGGTCTGGTTCTGGTTGTTCCAGACCGAGAACCACACCTCGTCGCCGGCCTTGTTGTACTCGGGGTGCACCACGCGGCGCTGCCCCTCGGTGATGCCGGACCACTCGCCGATCGGCAGGGTCTGGTACCCGGCGTCGAGATTGTCGATGTCGAACACCGCCATCGAGGAGGCGATCTCGGCCGTCGGGTTGAGCGGAGCGTCCACGTACAGGTGGTTGCTGTCCGGATGGGTCTTCAGGAACAGCGAACCGCCGCCCTGGTGCTCGACCGTGTCGACCACCTTCCAGGCGTGCTCCGGATGGCCCTCCGGATCGGTGCCGATCATCGTCACCGAGCCGTCGCCCAGGTGGGTGGTCGCCCACACCGGCCCGTACTCGGGGTGCACGAAGTTGGCGCCGCGGCCCGGGTGCGGTTTGCGCCCGGGATCGTCCACCATCGCCTCGAGCTTGCCGTCCTTGGTGTCGATCACGGCGATCTTGTCACGCTCGTTCGCCGCCACCAGGAAGTAGCGTCCGGTGGAATCGAAGCCGCCGTCGTGCAGGAAGCGCGCGGCGTCGATCGTGGTCACGTCGAGCGCGCCGATGTCGGAGTAGTCGACCAGCTTGACCTGGCCGGTCTCCTTCACGTTGACGATGAACTCGGGGCTGTAGTGCGAGGCCACGATGGAGGCGACGCGCGCCTCGGGGTGGTACACACCCTCATCCACCGTGTAGCCGCGGGTGGAAACCACCTTCTTCGGCTCCAGCGTCAGACCGTCCATGATCACGTACTGCGGCGGCCAGTACGCGCCGGCGATGGCGAACTTGTCCTCGTAGCCCTCGAACTTGGAGCTCTCGACCGAGCGCGCCTCGATGCCGATGTCGACCTCGGCGACCACCTGCGGCGGGTCCATGAAGAGGTCGATCAGGTCGACCTTGCCGTCGCGGCCGATCACGTAGATGTAGCGCTGGGAGGCCGACATCCGCGAGATGTGCACGGCGTAGCCGGTCTTGACGACGTTCTCGATCTCGTAGGTGTTGCCGTTGATCAGCGCCACCTCGCCGGTGTCGCGCAGCGTCACCGAGAACAGGTTCGAGATGTCGAGGTCGTTCTGCTTGGTCTCGGGCCGCTCGTCGACCGGCACCGTGACCTTCCAGCTCTCCTTGATCTCGGGCATGCCGAACTCCGGCGGATCCGGCGGCTGATGCAGGAGATAGCTAGCCATCAGCTCGATCTCCTTGTCGCTCAGCACCCCGGAGGTGCCCCAGTTCGGCATGCCGCCCGGCGAGCCGTACTTGATGAAGGCCTTGAGGTAGTCCTCGCCCTTCTCCCGGGTGTCCTCCGGCAGCAGCGCCTTGCCGGTGGCGCCCTTGCGCAGCACGCCGTGGCAGCCGGCGCAACGCCGGAAGTAGACCTTGTTGGCGTAGTTGAACTGCTCCTGGGTCATCGGCGGGACGCCTTCCTTGTCGCCCGGATAGGCGACCTCGTCCTCGGCGCCGACGTCCAGGTCCGGGACGTAGGGGCTTTGCGAGCCCTCGACGCCCTCGTGCGCTTCCTCGACGTCCTCCTTGGAGGGTTGTTCGGTGTCTTGCGCCACGGCGGCGCCGGACAGGGCGAACGTCAGCGCGCCCGCGGCCGCCAGCGTCAGGCCGAAGCGATGTGGAATCCTGGTTTTCATGACTTAGCCGTCTCCCGCCTCATGGGGTGAACATTGCGACGATAGGCGCCCGCCGCCCCGGCTACATTGCGCAGGCGCAAATATCCTCACAAAAATTGGGAGAATTCGGACCGATGCGGTCAGCATTGCAATGCCGCAGCCCGCGCGCGTGGTTCGAGACGCCGCCCTGCGGGCGGTTCCTCACCATGACACTCCGGTTCGGAGTGCCCCCGGTGTCTGAGCGACACCTCGTCGGAGACCGCCGCTCAGGATGAAGGAATGGCACGGCTTGCAGCCTCGTTGCCGCGGCCACCCGACGGCTGCCCGCCGCGCAAGCCGGGTCTTGCGTGTTTGCCGCCGCGCAACGTGTCCGTGCGGCCGGGCTGCCACCGTGCGCGCATGGCATCGGTCCGGGACCGCGTCTGCAGCACGGCCCGCCGCATGGCGGGCATGCTGGCGGTTGCGCTCATGGGGCTGCTGGCGGCCGCGGCCGCGCAGGCGGAGCGGCCGCCGACCTCGGCGCTGCAGTCGGTGTTCCCGGACGCCGAGCGCTTCGGGCCGTCCGAGGGCGAGCCGCCGGCCGCCGCGGCGCATGCCGGCGGCGAGGTCGTCGGCTACGTGTTCCGCAGCCATCAGGTGGTCCAGTCGCTGGGCTACTCCGGCAAGCCGCTGGACGTGCTGGCCGGGGTCTCCGCCGACGGCCGGATCACCGGCGCGACGATCCTGAAGCACCACGAGCCGATCCTGGTGATCGGCGTGTCGGAGAGCGGACTGCAGGCCTTCGCCGACCGGCTGCGCGGCCTGGACGTGCGGCAGTCGGTGGAAGCGGTGCCGCAGCCCTCCGGCGACAACGAGGTCGACGCCGTCGCCGGCGCCACGATCTCGTCCTCGGTGATCGCCGACGCGGTGCTGCGCTCCGCCCGCGCGGTGGCGCGCAGCCGCGGCCTGCTGGGCGCGGCGGGCGGCCGGGTCAGGCTGGAGGCCTTCGCGCCGGCGAGCTGGCCCGAGCTGGTGGACGACGGGTCGCTGGCACAGATGCGGCTCAGCGTCGGCGCGGTCGAGGGCCGGCTGGCGGAACTCGGGGCGCGGTACTATCCGGAGGCGGTGCCGACCGATCCCGACAACACCTTCATCGAGCTTAGCACCGGACTGGCCACGCCGGCGCGGATCGGCCGCAACCTGCTGGGCGAGCGCCGCTACGCCGAGCTCACCGGCGACCTGGCGCTGGGCGCCGATCTGCTGTTCGTCGCGGCGCGCGGCGCGTACTCCTACAAGGGCACCGCGCACGCCCAGTCCGGCACTTTCCGGCGCCTGCAGCTGGTGCAGGGTCCAAACACCCTGACCTTCGACCAGGACCGGCACGTCCGCGTCGACTCGCTGGCGATCCCGGACGCCCCCGAGCTGCGCGAGATCTCGGTCTTCGTAATCCCGGCCGACGCCGGCTTCGACCCGACCGCGCCGTGGCATCTGGAGCTGATGGTCGGCGGCGAGCGCACTGAGGGCGAGGGCCGGGTGTTCACGCGCTTCCGCCTGCCCTATCAGCTGCCGGCGCGCTACGTCGCCGACAGCGCGGCGCAGCAGGAGGCGCCGCTGTGGCAGCAGCGCTGGAACGGCAAGCGCGGCCAGATCGCCGTGCTGGGCGCCGCGCTGCTGGTGCTCACCCTGATCCTGGTGTTCCAGGACCAGCTCGCCCGGCGGCGCCGGCTGTTCAACGCGATCCGGCCGGCGTTCCTGGCGTTCACGCTGCTGTGGATCGGCTGGTACGCCGGCGCGCAGCTGTCGGTGCTGAACGTCCTGACCTTCACCGAGGCGCTGCGCACCGACTTCCAGTGGCGCGCCTTCCTGCTCGACCCGCTGATCTTCATCCTGTGGGGCTATGTCGCGGTGTCGCTGCTGTTCTGGGGCCGCGGCGTGTTCTGCGGCTGGCTGTGCCCGTTCGGCGCGCTGCAGGAGCTGATCGGCGTCGCCGCGCGGGCGGCGCGGGTGCCGCAGCTCGCCCTGCCGTTCAACCTCAACGAGCGGCTGTGGCCGATCAAGTACCTCATCTTCATCGGCCTGTTCGCGGTTTCGCTGGGCTCGATGGCGAGCGCCACCAAGCTGGCCGAGGTGGAGCCGTTCAAGACCGCGATCGTGCTCGACTTCCAGCGCGACTGGCCGTACGTCGCCTACGCGCTGGCGATCCTGGCCGCCGCCGCGTTCATCGAGCGGCCGTTCTGCCGCTACCTGTGCCCGCTGGGCGGCGCGCTGGCGCTCCCGGCCCGG
>ENA-ORDC01002730-ORDC01002730.1-marine-metagenome-genome-assembly--contig:-NODE-2730-length-10104-cov-2.978358_pt1 | contig 10104 bp, 9 predicted proteins | sample MGYA00237783_ERZ508515 | MGnify/ENA primary metagenome ERZ508515 (study PRJEB26186, sample SAMN06268792) | marine metagenome | isolation source: Eden Landing Ponds, San Francisco, CA, USA | place...
CGCGTCACCAGTTCGACCCACGCCCGCTGCACGTCGTTCTCCGGGACGGGGACCGCCCGCTCGCCTCGCGCCTCGTCGTCCGACCCGTCGACGAGCCGTCCGAACAGCGCCCGCAGGCGCTCTCGGTAGTAGTAGGCGACGCCTACGAGCGCGGCGAGCACCAGCAGCGCCGCCAGTAGGGCGCCCGCAAGGCGCCGGGGCCGCGGGCGCGTCATCGCTCGACCTCGGCCGACGGACCGGGCTGCCCTTGCGCCGCTAGGCCGCCCGCATGCCGGGCCCGCGTCAGGGTATCGATGTAGGCCTCGTTCGTGGGATCCAGCCCGACCGCCAGTTCTGCCAGCACGGTCGCGCGCGGGTTGTCGCCGTCGCGGTGGGCCAGCCAGGCGAGCTGGTTGAGCGCGCGCGCTGCCGCGCCCAGCGACGCCGTGGGATCGGTCAATGCCCGCTGGTAGGCGGTCCGCGCCTGGGCCGGCCGGTCGGCGCGCAGGTGCGCGTCCGCCGCCGCCATCGCGCTGTCCAGTGCATCGTGGCCCGCCTCCGGGGCGCCGCCCTTGATGGAGATCGAGCCGCCGCTGGCACCGTCGTCCCGGCGCTGGAACTCGGGCGGGCCCTGCACCAGCATCACCGAGATCAGCGCCGCGCCGAACAGCGCGAAGCAGGTGCCCGGGGCCGCCCGCTTGATGCCGAACCGGACGTCCCCGACCTGCGCGTGCGCATCCGTCTCGCCGGCGCCGGCGGCCGGCGCCGAAGCCAGGGTCGCGAACAGCCGGAACCCGAGCCAGATCGCCAGCGCGCCGGTGGCCACGATGGCCAGCCGGAAAATGCCGGCGTACAAGAGGAACGCGATGGACTCCGTCATGGCCGGTCGTCCGAACAGCGAAGTACATAAAATAGCATGTCGCGCGCGCGGCGACATTCACAATCGAGCGCATGTCCGACTGTGGTGCGACCCGATCGATGCGGGCGCCGGCAAGTCGAGCGCAGGCGTGATTTCCCCGAACACCGGGCTCGTCCGTGCGTCCGGCGCACTGGATTGATCGATGTTAACCGTTTGACAAGCGAATCAGACTACGAACGAGGGAGCCGCTGGCTTCGCAGGCAACCGTCGGGGATCGCTGCGGGATGACATCCGATCACGGGGTCGACACGGTCGCCCGGGCCCAACCCAGGAGCGTCGAGCTGATCGGCTGGACCGACCTCACCGGCACCAAGGCGGGCCGCTACTCGCGCGCGTTCTTCGCCTACTGCAAGGCGATCAAGGGCAGCGGAGCGGCGCCGGACGTCACCGCCTTCGACGTCACCGGCGTGGCCCGGCGCGAACCGTCGATCGTCCGGCATCTCTGGCTGCTCGACGTGCACGCGGACAGCGGCCGCTTCCAGTACCGCCTGATCGGCACGGCGCTCGAGGATGCCGGCTGCCTCGCCCGGGTCGGCGATTTCGTCGACCAGTTCGACGACACCGGCCATTTCGCCAGCCAGCTCGCCACGGTGGTGGAGCGCGTGGTGCCGCGCTTCTACTTCGGGCCGCCGCTGCTGGCGCACGACAGCCGCATGTACGGGCTGGAACTGGTGCAGGTGCCGCTGGTCGACGGCGGCGGCGCGGTGCGGCGCATCGTCAGCTGCACGACCTACCACTGGCGGCCCGGCTACAAGCCGCAGGACCGGCTCTAAGCCGCAGCCGGCCCATCCTGCCCGCGCCGCAGACGTCCGCCGGGCTTGCACCGATGCGGGCCTGAACGGCATCCAGGGTGCCAGCGTCCCCGCTTAACCGCCCGACGGCAGCTTTGGATCAGCTCACCGCCGCCCTGCTCTACGCCACCATCGCCGGCGCGACGATCCCGCTGGGCGGGCTCGCCGCCTGCGTCGAGCGCGTGCAGCCGCAATGGCTGGAGCAGGAATTCCGGCACAGCGTGATCGCGTTCGGCGGCGGCGTGCTGCTGGCGGCGATCGCGCTGGTGCTGGTGCCGGCGGGCACCGACCGGCTGACCATGGGCCCGGCGCTGCTGGCGTTCGCGGCCGGCGGCGTGCTGTTCTTCGCGCTCGACCGGCTGATCGAGCGCCGCGGCGGCGCCGGCGCGCAGCTGATGGCGATGCTGCTGGACTTCCTGCCGGAATCGATGGCGATGGGGGCCATGCTGGCGACCCAGTCGAACGTCGGCGTGCTGCTGGCCCTGCTGATCGCGCTGCAGAACCTGCCGGAAGGCTTCAACGCCTACCGCGAGCTGCGCCGCGCCAATCGGATCCGCCCCGCCCTGCTGCTGGCGGTGTTCTGCGCCCTGGTGCCGCTGGGCCCGCTCGCCGCCTGGCTCGGGCTCGCCGTCCTGGGCGACCTGCCGCGCCTATTGGGGGCGATCATGCTGCTGGCCTCCGGCGGCATCCTCTACCTGACCTTCGAGGACATCGCCCCGCAGGCCTACCTGGAGCGCCACTGGGCGCCGCCGCTGGGCGCGGTCCTGGGCTTCCTGCTCGGGCTCGCCGGCCACATGGCGGTGACCTGAGGGCGCCCGGCCGCCGGCCGGCCGAGCGGCCGGCGGCCGAAGAGCGGCCGGGCCGCCGGACGGGTCTACGCCTTCTTGCGGCGGGCGCCGAGGCCGATCTGCTGGGCCATCTGCGAGCGCCGGGCGCTGTAGTCCTTGGCGACCAGCTTCATGCCCTTGGGCAGGCTCCAGCGCTCCTTGTAGTCGGCCTCCTCGAGGCCGTGATCGGTGCGCAGGTGGCGCTTCAGCGTCTTGAAGGTGCGGCCGCACTCCAGGCAGACCACGTCGTTCTTGCGCACGCTGTTCTGCGGCTTCACCGGCGGCTCCGGCAGCGGCTCGGCACCGCCGCCCTCGCCCGCGCCCTGCAGGGTCGCCAGTTTCGCGTGGACGCGGCCAAGGAAATCCGGAACCTGATCCGGCTGCATCTGGTTGTTCGAGACGTAGCTCTCGACGATTCCCGAAGCCAGCTCGATCAGGGTCGTGTCGTATTCGTTGCCGTCCATGAGTTCACTTTCGCATCTGGTGTTCAAGAGGCCAGCTCAACGGCTGCCGCGCGTCTTGTAGCCGACGGAGAGCGTCGACTGCAAGAGCAGGTGGGACAGGCCAGCCGTCGAATACCCGATCTCCAAGTAAACACTTCTGTTATACCGCGGATCTTAATGAAAATTTACGGGAAAGCGGATAACCCTGCCACGCATGGTTGAATATTTCGGCCTTTGCTAGCGCGGTAGATGCCAGGACATCCGTGTGCCGGGTGCCGTCGCCGCCAGCGGAAGGGCCCGATTCGTGCGGGAAAAGGGGTCAGAGTCATCTTCGGTCCTGGTCGCGGACGCGCCGGGACGCAGACGCGGGAAAATAACTCCGACCCCTTTTCTGGACCCCTTTTCTGCACACCACGGCCGTCACGGCGGGGCCACCCACGGCTCCGCGATCAGTAGGTCAACTCGGCGCTGTCGTTGTAGTGCCCGTGCGGACGCGGGTACGTGTCCAGCTCGGCGTCGTAGCAGTGGATCATCGCGCCCCAGCCGTGCCGCGCCATCGCCTGACTGGTCGCCGGGGTGGTCTCGCCTTCGGCCCGGTCGCCGTCGGGCATGCGGATGCCGTAGGTGCGCCGGGTCTCCTGCTCCACCGCGCGCACGAGGTCCTGACCCAGGTTCAGGCTGGCCAGCAGGTTGTCGTGCACGTCGCGGGTCAGCAGCCGCCGCACGGTCTGCGTCTTGCCCTCGGCCAGCAGCGCCTTGGCGCGGGCCTCGAGGACGCCGCGCTGGGCCAGCAGGCCGGTCTCGAAGCGCTCGATCTCGCCCGTGACCTGGTGCAGGAAGTCCTGCGGGTGCTCGCAGGTGTGGTACAGCAGCCGCTTGAAGGTGCGGGTGGCGTAGCGCGTCGCCTCCAGCGGCCCGTAGTCCGGGTCGACGAAGTGCGAGGACGCGTTCTTGGTCATGTAGCGGTGCTGGCTGAACTCCGGCGGCACCGAGGTCGCGGCGATCGGGATCGGCACGAACGGCGTGGTGATGCCGCTGGTGATCGCGGTCCACAGCGTGTGCAGCTGCTTCGGCGCGTCGGGCCGGATGTGCGCCACCTGGCCGTAGCCGGTGAAGTCGGTCGACCAGCGCGGGTCGCGGACGTAGGCGATCAGGTCCTCCAGCGCCACCGGCGCCATCTCGCGCAGCTCCGCCTCGCGCGCCGGCGGGTTGCGGCCGTCGGCGTAGAACTGCGGGTAGAAGTCCTGCTCGACGTCCGCCGGGAACGGCTTGCCGTAGACCTCTTGCAGGTTCAGCGAACCCTCGCCGTCCCACCAGCCCTTTTCGCGGGCGAACGACACCAGGTTGTCCGAGCCCATGTAGCCGTCGCGCTGCTCGAAGTCGGCCGGGAACTCGTGGATGTAGCCCGGGTACATCACCCGGACCTCGTCCGGGCCGATGCGCTTGGCCGCCCACAGGCCCTTGGCGGCGTAGTTGATCAACACCCAGGCTTCCTCGGAGTCGGCGAACAGGTGCGAGTTGCCGCCGTAGGTGGAGAAGCCGTGCGCGTCGATCAGCCGGCCCACCAGGGCGGCCGCCTCGCGGGCGCTCTCCGCGCGCTCCATCACCGCCCGGGCCAGGTCCGAGTAGTTCGGGCCGGTCTGCGGCGCGTTCTGCTTGGCGATCTCGACCAGCTCCTGGCGCGAGGGCGACCAGATGTCGCGCGCCGCCACGCCGTGCTCGTTGAGTCCGCCGTTGGTCAGCGGCGGCGGAAAGCCGGCGAACTCGGAATAGTGCGAGGTGATGTACTTGGCGGTCTCCCGCGCCTGCGGGATCTCGGTCAGCTCGCCGGGGATGCGGGCGTCCCCGGTCACCCCGACCTGCATCGTGGCGCCTTCGGGGAAGGACCGCCGCGGCACGATCTCGATCCAGTGGCTGGACGGCTCGTGCCCGAAGCCGCCGACCAGCGTCGAGCCGTCGGCCGTGAGCTCGGGGCCGACGTAGATGCCGATGCTCTTGGAATTGGGATGACCCGACGGCGTCGGGCCCTCGGCGTGGGCGCTCGCGGGGGCCGCCAGCGCGGCGCAGAGCGCCGTCGCGGCCGCCGCGAGCGAGGTGCGTGGAAAGGTCATGTGGAAGCCTCCTTTCAATCGGCGGGCGCCGATGGACGTCAGGGGCCGGCCACTGCCGTGAGGCCCCCGGCCATGACATCGACCGAACGGCGCCATTGCAACCGCCGTCGCCCCCGCCGGCCGTGCCCGGCGGGCGCCGTCGAGCGTCGATCCTTCGACTCGGCCGCCCTTCGACACGCTCGGGCCGGCCGGCTCAGGACGAGCCGGCGCGGCGTCGACTCAGACATGTCCGGGCCCGACCCCGGCCCGGCACGCCCCCGGCTCATGCTGAGCCGCGCCGCAGGCGCGAGTCGAAGCACCCCCGCTCGATGCCGGCCGCGCCGTCGCGGATGGCCGGCTGCCCCGACGCCATGGACCCGGCGGACAGCTCGCGCTCCGCCCCCGCACGCTGCGGACCCCCGTTGTCCGCTCCCGCGGCGGCGCCGCCCGCCCACCAGGGCGCGGGCCTTGTCGCGCGCGGCCAAGCGTCGGACGGCGTCCGGTCCGCGGCGCCGGCGCGCGCCGTCGACGCGTCGACATCCGTCAGCATCCGTTCCCATCCGTCGACATCCGTCGGCACGGCGTCGGCCGGATCGGGCGCGCGCAGCGCCTCGGCGTCGACATCGTTGACCGTCGGGCCGGCCGCCGCGTCGACGCCGGGGGGCGCCGGGTCGACATCGCCGTCCGCTCGGCCGTCCGCCGGAGCGGCGTTGCGCGCCGGCGCGGCGGCGCGGGCGTAGGCGTTCATCGCGTCCCAGACGACGGCCTCGGGGAACGGCTCGACGCCTTCCTGCGCGGCGATCTCCAGCGCCGCCGCCTCGGCCTCCAGGGCGTCCTGGTCGCGGCCGTCGAGCAGCCAGTCGCCGGCGGCCTCGACGCCGAACCGGCCGAGCATGTGCGCCTGCGCCTCCACCGCCTTGATCGCGGCGCGGAAGTCGCCGTGCGCCAGGGCGCGGGCGTAGACCCGCTGCAGCTGCGCCAGCAGCGGCTCCAGGAACGGCACCGCGCGCGGCCGGTGCGACCTACGCAGCACGGCGATCCGGGCGGTGACCCGCGGGTCGCGCAGCAGCCGGCTGGCCTGCTGGCGCGCGTGCTCCGGCGCGTAACCGGCGATCCGCGCCGCCTCGGCGGCCGTGCCGGCCCCCAGCATGGCCCGGCAGAACGCCTGCTGGCGCGGCGTCAGCCCGCCGCCGGGTTTCTCTCCGGCATCGGGCCCGGTGAGCCCGGCGGCCCAGTCCTCGGCATAAACGGCTCGCGGCGGCGTGTAGGCGGGCATGGCGGCGTGCTCCTGGGTGCGAAAGGGCAAACGCAGGATTATAGTCCGTTTATGTGAACAAAGCAAGATCGGCGGGCGTGTCGGGCCGGGGTGCATCGGCGTCCGTCGGATGCGGGCGGGGCCCCGGGCCGGGCTCAGTCCGCGATGCCGACGCGTCCGCCGGTGCCCGGAACGGTCATGCGCCGCAAGCCGTCCGCGCCGCGCACGCCGACACGAAACGTGGTGCTATCGCGAATCGCCGGAGCGATCCGCGGCGCGAACGCCAGCGGCGCGCCGGCCTCCGCGGACCCGGTGAAGCGCACGTCCAGGTAGCCGCGGTTGCGGTCGACCTGCACGTCGGCCGCGGGCGGCTCGCCGGTGACGTGGGCGCGCGCGGTGGCGTAGCTATCGAACGCGCGGTTGCTGTGCTGCGCCAGCTGCACGTCGTGGGCGGTCAGGGTTACCCGCTCGCCGCCGGCGTAGAGCGCGATCGCCTCGGCCACCGCGTTGGCGGCGCGCTCGGCGTAGGTGGCATCGCCGTCTGCGTGCGGATCGTTGGTGTGCAGAGCGGTCGCGTCGACCGTGGCGTGGCCGCGCAGCGGCAGACCGACGTTCTGGAACAGGAACAGCGGCGTGCGCACCAGCAGCTCTAGCCGGCCGCCGTCGCGCTGCACCAGCAAATCGATATCGAAGTGCTCCGGCATGTGCTCCGGGTGGGCGCCGGCCGGCGCCGCTCGCACCAGCAGGGCCAGAGCGCAGAAAACCGCCGGCAACCGCGGCAGCATCGCATCCTCCCGGTCGGGACGGGCCCGCCCGCCGCGTGGCCGCGGCGGGCGGGCCCGGACGTCGTTCAGCTGTCGCTCGGGGCGGCGCAGCCGGTCCGGCCACTGCGCACGAACTTCTGGGCGCGCTTACCGGTGTCGACCTCGGTCGTGTAGAGGTTGCCATCGGAGTCCGCGGCCACGTCGTGCAGCCAATGAAAGGCGCCGGCCTGCCGGCCCGACTGGCCGAAGCTGTCGAGCATCTCCAGCGTCGGCCGGTGCAGCGTGTACATCCGTTGGTTCGAGCCGTCCGCCTGGTGTACGCAGGACTGCTTCTGGTCCGGCGACAGGGCGAGGTCCCAGACCGAGCCCGGCCCGAGCGTGTCGGCGCGCACGAACTTCTCGAACAGGAAGCCGCACTCGTTGTTCTTCTGCTGGCGGGGATCGGTGCAGCGGTCGTCGGTCCCGACGCTCTGGTCGAACACCTGGATCCGGTTGTTGACCCGGTCGCAGACGTAGATCCGGCCGTCGTCGGCGATCCGCACGCAGTGCGTCGGCGTGCGGAACTGACCGGGCCGGTCGGCGGTGACCGGGCGTTCCTCGGCGAACGACCCCGGCGGCGTGTCCTCAACCGTGACGTCGCCGTAGGCGCCCCAGTGGCGCTGGTACTGCCCGGTCTCCTTGTCGACCACGACCACGCGGCGGTTGCCGTAGCCGTCGGAGATGTAGAGCTCGTCGCCGTGCACGTGCGAGTTCGCCGGCCGGAACAGCTGCGGCGTGCCGTTGACGCCGCCGTTCGTGTCGTTGCTGTCGGCCAGCTCGGACGCCTTACCGGGGCCGAGCGGCTCGCCGACCTGCAGCTGGCACTCGCCCTTGCTGTTGAACTTGAGCAGCTGGCCGTCCCAGCCGTCGTCGTTCAGCGCCACGCTGGTTGTTCCGTCGCCCTTGCCGTTGGAGGTCATGTAGACGTTGCCGTCATCGTCAACGTGCAGGCCGTGCTCGTTGGCGGGCCACTGGCAGTCGACGCCGGACGCCTCGGTCCACAGCGGATCGGGCCAGTCCCAGTCCTCGCCGTGGTGGCGCGGCCCGCCCCAGGCGTCGAGCAGGTTGCCCTCCTGGTCGAACTTCAGGATCGCCGGGGCCGGGATCGAGGTGTCGGAGATCGGCCCGTGCGGGCGCGGATGGCCGAAGGCATCCGCCGGCGTCGCCTCGGCGAACTCGTCGTCGGAGCGGCAGGTGACGTCGCGATCGACCAGCTCGCCGCCCGGGTTGCAGACGAACACGCCGGGCTCGGCGTCGGTCGCGCCGGCCTGCGAGCTGGACAGGGTGCGCGGCCGGTGCAGCACGTAGATGTTGTCGTCCGGACCGACGGAGATGCCGGCGACCTGCCCGACCTGCCAGTTATTGGGCAGCGGCTTCGGCCAGTCGGCGTCGACGCGGAACTGCGGCGCGACCGCGTCGCCCGCGCTACTGTCCTCGGCGGCCCAGGTGGTTGTACTCGTCAACGCAAACGCCCCGGCCACCAGAGCCGCGGCGAGGCGCGTGGTGCTCGAGCGCATGGATACCTCCCGATGTGCGTTTTTGCAGTCCTGGTCTTCCCGCCAGACCAAGAGCGTCGCACAGCGGTTCCGACAGTGTAAACCTGGCGGTTGAGGGATCGCTAACCTATGTGAGCGTTTGGTTCGTCGCGCCGGCGCAAAGCGGCCGGCGGACGCAACCGGGCGAGTCCGTCGGCCTTCCGCGATGCCGCGGCCCGCTACCGCTTGAAGCCGTCGGAGACGCTCTGGAAGGCTTGCCGGAAGGTGTCGGTGACGCGCGCCACGGTGGCGTCGCGGTCGGCGTCGTCGACCTCGAACTCGGCCCACCATTCGCCGAAGGTGCGGTTGCTCTCGGTGACCGGCCAGAGCTTCATCTGCGCGACGTAGTTGCGCACCGGCAGGCCGGCCTCGAGGATGCGGTAGCTGCACAGGTAATCGCGATCCGACAGCGCCAGCAGCTGCTCGCGGATCTGGCCGCCCTGGTGGTCCTTGAAGTTGCGCACGCAGCCGATCTGGTCGGCCGGCTTGCCGTCCTCGATGTGGCTGCTGGCGAACATCGGGTGATAGTCCGGCAGGCCGTTGAAGTCCCGCAGGATCTTCCAGGTCTCCTCGATCGGGCCTTCCAGCACCGCGGTGACGTAGACGCGCTCGGTCATCTGCGTGGCCTCCCCTTCTTAGGCTTTCAGCGTTTCGACATGATCTGCTTGAAGCGCTGCGTCTGCTCGGTCAGCGCGCGCTCGGTGGGCAGGCGCTCCATGCTGGAGGCGCCGTAGAAGCCGTGACAGCCGGTGGTGTGATCGAGCACGTAGGCGGCGTCGTCGGGCTGCGCGATGGGACCGCCGTGGCACAGCACGATGACGTCCTCGCGCACCCGCCGCGCGGCCGCGCCCCAGGCATCGATCCGGGCGACGCAGTCGTCCAGCGACAGTGCCGTCTCGGCGCCGATGCTGCCGCCGGTGGTCAGGCCCAGGTGGCACACCACGACGTCGGCGCCGGCCTGCGCCATCGCCTCGGCGTCCGCCTCGGAGAACACGTAGGGCGTGGTCAGCAGGTCGTGCGCGCGGGCGCGCTCGATCATCTCGACCTCGCGGTCGTAGCCCAGCCCGGTCTCCTCCAGGTTGGCGCGGAAGGTGCCGTCGATCAGGCCCACCGTCGGGAAGTTCTGCACGCCGGCGAAGCCCATCTGCTTGAGCTCGGCCAGGAAGGGGTCCATCAGCACGAACGGGTCGGTGCCGTTGACCCCGGCCAGGACCGGCGTGTGCTTGACCACCGGCAGCACTTCGCGGGCCATCTCGCGGACGATCTCGTTGGCGTTGCCGAACGCCAGCATGCCGGCCAGCGAGCCGCGCCCGGCCATGCGGTAGCGCCCCGAGTTGTAGATCACGATGAGGTCGATCCCGCCGGCCTCCTCGCACTTCGCCGACAGGCCGGTGCCGGCGCCGCCGCCGACGATCGGCTCGCCGCGCCGCACCATGTCCTGGAACTTGGCCAGCAGTGCCTT
>ENA-ORDC01002732-ORDC01002732.1-marine-metagenome-genome-assembly--contig:-NODE-2732-length-10099-cov-5.753742_pt1 | contig 10099 bp, 9 predicted proteins | sample MGYA00237783_ERZ508515 | MGnify/ENA primary metagenome ERZ508515 (study PRJEB26186, sample SAMN06268792) | marine metagenome | isolation source: Eden Landing Ponds, San Francisco, CA, USA | place...
CCGCGAGATGATCGAGCTGCCGATGCGCCACCCCGAGCTGTTCCAGCGCCTCGGCATCGAGCCCCCGAAGGGCGTGCTGCTCCACGGCCCACCCGGCACCGGCAAGACGCTCATCGCGAAGGCCGTCGCCAACGAGATAGACGCCTACTTCACGACCATCTCGGGCCCCGAGATCATGAGCAAGTACTACGGGGAGAGCGAGGAGCAGCTCCGGGACATATTCGAGGAGGCCGAGGAGAACGCGCCGGCCATCGTGTTCGTCGACGAGCTCGACTCCATCGCGCCCAAGCGCTCGGAGGCCGGCGGCGACGTGGAACGCCGGGTCGTCGCCCAGCTCCTCTCGCTGATGGACGGCCTCGACGAGCGCGGCGAGCTGGTGGTCATCGGCGCGACGAACCGCATCGACGCCATCGATCCCGCGCTCCGCCGCGGCGGCCGCTTCGACCGCGAGATCGAGATCGGCGTCCCCGGCGAGGCGGGCCGCCGCGAGATCCTGGACGTGCACACCCGTCGGATGCCCCTCGCGGACGACGTGGACCTCGAGCGTCTCGCCGGTCGGACGTACGGCTTCGTCGGCGCCGACATCGACTCGCTGACGACCGAGGCGGCGCTGACGGCCCTGCGCCGCGCCCGCCGCGACGACAGCGCGGTCGACCTCGCAACGGTGGAGGTGACCCGGGCGGACTTCGAGTCGGCGCTGGCGGCGGTCGAGCCGTCCGCGATGCGCGAGTACGTCGCCGAACAGCCCGACACCACGTTCGACGACGTGGGCGGGCTCACCGAGGCGAAGGAGACACTCGAACGCGCGGTCACGTGGCCGCTCACCTACGCACCGCTGTTCGACGCCGCCGGCGCCGACCCGCCGACGGGGGTGCTCCTGTACGGCCCGCCGGGAACCGGGAAGACGCTGCTCGCGCGGGCCATCGCGGGCGAGTCGGAGGTGAACTTCATCGAGGTCGCCGGCCCGGAGCTGCTCGACCGCTACGTCGGCGAGTCGGAGAAGGCAGTTCGGGAGGTGTTCGAACGGGCCCGGCAGGCGGCGCCCAGCATCGTCTTCTTCGACGAGATCGACGCCATCGCGACCGATCGCGGCGGCATGGGCGACTCCTCGGGCGTCGGCGAGCGCGTCGTCTCCCAGTTGCTCACCGAGTTGGACCGCGCCAGCAGCAACCCGAACCTCGCGGTCATCGCGGCGACGAACCGTCGCGAGGCGCTCGACGACGCGCTCGTCCGTCCCGGCAGGCTGGAGAGCCACGTCGAGGTGCCGCTGCCGGACGTGGAGGGCCGCCGGAAGATCCTCGCGGTCCACACCGAGCGCACGCCGCTCGCGGAGGACGTGGACTTGGACGACGTGGCCGACCACACCGAGGGGTACTCCGGCGCGGAACTCACGGCGGTCGTCCGCGAGGCGACGATGCGGGCCGTCGAGCGCGTCGCCGACGAGTTCGGCGACGAGGCGAACGACCACGCCGACGCGCTGTCGGTGACGATGGCCGACTTCGAGGCGGCGTTGGAGCGCGTTGCGCCGGCCGAGTCACTGGAGTGAGGTGGATCGCGTCGGGCGTGCCAGCAGTTATCCAACAGGGGTTCGCGTTTTCATGCCGTCCGTCTCTGTCAAAACGTTTGACCGCAATCCCTAGAAACGTGGGGTGGACTGGGGCGTAAGTGAGTCGAGTTCTACAGACGTGCTATCTCTGTAAAACCGAGTCTCACCACCAGAGCCAATAGATGCGCATCAGATCGATGACGGGGATGCCGTGGGAATGTTCAAGGTGCCGAACAGTTCACAACAATAACGTCGGCCGATGCAGGAGCTGTGGGCATAGCGTTCTGTCCCCGGTTTCTTCTCAAGAACTCGCAGAACGCACCGAGGGAATCGATTCGCCCGAATCGATGGATCCTGAATCGATTGGGTCGACTGGCGGCTCAGGAGATACCGACTTCTCGGATTCCGGTTCCCCCGATGTCGCTATGGACGGCTCGATCAAGACTGGTGAAGAACCAGATACAGAGAATGACGGTACGGGGAACTCGAGTGGATTTCTTGGAAAGATCCGGACCGCACTACAGTCTCTATTCTAAGAGCGATTTGACGGACTCCTATCTCTGTAAAACCGCAGCGGTTGCAGAATACAGAGTACAGAGTCGGCGAACATTTATTTCTTTAACTCTCATTGACGTGACTATGGAGAAGTCAAAATTCAGGACAATACTCGTACCCCTCAGCTTGCTCGTTCTCTCGGCTGGAGCGTACTGGTCGGTCCTAATGGGTATCGTTCCGTTCGACCTCGATTCGCCACTCACCTTCGCGGCCATTGCAGGGGTGACTGCGCTCGGTGCTGTGAAGATTGGAGCAAGGGCACCAGCCCTTACAGCAGGGGTGGCAACTTTCGGATTCTCTCTTGCCGCCGTCAGTGTGAACGGGGTTTTCAGTATAGGTGACTCAGCGCTCTTCTTGGGGGCAGCACTCGCTACTCTCGGTGTACTGAGCTACGCGGCTAGTATGGTCTACCACATCGGAACGCGCGTCTCCAGCGTGAGTCCAGCCTGATCTGCACGGGCTCGCACATATTGACTCGATACAGATGCAGTAGTTATCTACGAGAGTTTTCCAGATCTCTATCTATATGGAATCTCTCGCAACTGAATACTTCTGTTCTAAGGGTCTACACCTCGGCACGTCTCTGTCCTTCACGTTGACCGTATATGCACTCCTCAGTTCTTAGGGCCGACAGATGGCAGATACAGACGCGTCTCTCACGTCACACGAAATATCGAAAGACGGCTGGAAGTCGTCGGAGCCCTACAGAACACTCCCTCTGATACTATACCTTGTCTTCGAGCCACGCAACGGCTTTGTCGGTCTCTTCGAACGTACCGACAGTCACCTGCGAAGCGTCGAACGACTGCTTGATCGCAAGCCCTTGTAGCCCGCTAGCAACGATCGCACAGTATTCCAGTCCTGCTGTTTCTGCTGCTTCAGTCCACCCTTCGGAGATGAAATCCTGCAGTTCACCGTCCGCAACGACGTGTTCTGGAAGGACGGTGATCGTTCCGACCTTCGATGGCTCTGAATGGTGATCCATCCACGCCTCGTTGATTCGCTTGAAGACATCGAGATCGCCGTCCCACTCGCACAGATCCCAAACGTAGAACTTCTCGTGTTCGGTCGGTTCGACTGGGAGGTTGGACCCTCTAGGTGCCATGTGACATGAGGGGTAACTCTTGGAATTAACAATTGTCCTCCAGTTTCACATATCGATAACAGATCAACAGCCAATCACACTCATTTCGATTGGCCAGGGTTGGAAGAATATATTAAATGAACAATCCGGAGACACATTTCGGATTGAGTTGGATTGTTCCTACTCGGCTGACTCTGGCAGTTCATGGGTGGCTGTCGGTTAGCTAAGCTGTCCTGTCGATCTCCTTGATAGGCACCGTGGCCTGCTCGCCCCACTCCTCGTGACTCGATAGACCCCAGCCGACGGTGTCCTCGACGCCATTGCTCGTGCAGGGAGTGATCGAAGCGATGCTGGGTGCCGTCTTCATGCCGAACGACACCGTGACGAAAGCAGCAACTCACTTGCATCGCAGGCCCACCACATTCGGGACAGGAGAACTCCGGTTCTATATCGGAGGCTTGCTCAATCTCGGGCCGGTCGTTGAGTGTGCGTTTGCATTGCGAACAGGTGTTGTAATGACTCGAGAGTAGTTGGCACGCGCGGTCTGTGAGCTGATCGACAGGAACCAACTGGTCCTCGTTTGGTGGCGTCACGCGATGACTACACGCTGTCTTCCCGTTGCCATCTTCCTCAGTGAAGTAGACGTTGTCTCGATTGGAGGGGCGATAGTAGACGAAGGTTGTCTCCGGGATAAGTTCTGTTTGTCTGAGGGAAAAATGGTGTATAAAATCATTGAATATAATATATAGTGGCTCAAAGTCCGCTCTTTTTGTATTTATCCGGCGCTGAAAATCCTTTCTGTCGATGGGATTGTGATCTCATCAACCCATCATTAGGATGAACCGCAGTACGTGGACGACCCGAGCACCCTGATCGACTGAAGACTCGATGAGGGGGGTAGGGGTGTTCTTTAAAAAGAACACACCCCCGTCTCCGGGTTAGTGAGAAGTCGCACAGGGAATGGGGTCGGAGGGATTTGAACCCCCGATCGACTGATATCTCCGGTCGGCACCTCGGTACTCCAGAGGGTCGTCGTCGCGTCCGATGATCAGTCGGACGCTCGGTATATCAGTCTGGAGTTCGTCACCGGGCGCGTTGCCTCTGGAGTCAGTCGCCATACCGGGCTTGGCCACGACCCCGTGCACCAGTGCATATCCCGGAGCCGCGTAAAGGGATTTCGATCGGATCCGCTACTCGCGGTCGGTCTCGCCCCACGGACAGTCCTGGCACTTGTACGCCGTCACGAACTCCATCACGCTCGGCATGTAGCCCACCGAGATCACGTCGCCGCCGCACTCGGGACAGTCCCGGTCGGCGTCCTCGATCGGCTCGGCGTCCATCACCGACTCTCCCTCGACCAACTCGGCGAGCTTCTCGGGCGTGACCATCCGTCCCTCGACGACGCGATTGCTCATGCTCCGGTGTCGGCGGTCGATCGGGTAAAAACTCGCGGTCCGACCGGGACCGAACGGGTCGACCGTCGGCCGGTCAGCCGACGCCGCGCCGACTCACAGCCAGGGTTCGCGTGAGGGCTCCTCGTCGGGGTCGTCGGACGCGTCGTCGGCCTCGTCGGCGTCGCCCGCGGAGTCGACGGGGTCGATCCCCGCCGTCGGCACCGTCGGCGAACTGCCGAAGGCGACGCCGTTGTCGAACCCGGGGCGACCGTCGTCGGCCGCGTCCTCGACGGCGTCGCCGGCGATCTCGTCGCCGCCGTCGGTGGTGACCGCACCCCCACCGGCCGGCTCCCGGGCGGAGTCGACCGCGGCGGCGCCGGCATTGAGCCCGTCGTCGTCGCCGGCGACGCCGTCGGCGTCGGTGTTCGGGTCGTACGCGAACAGCGCCGTGACGACGAGCACGCCGAGCGCGACCGGTTGCTCCGTCGGGAGCAGCCCCAGCACCGACAGCGAGAGGATCCCGAGGGCCACCGACGAGCCGAAGCGGAACCGGTCGATGTCGACGCGGCCCCGCAGGCGGTCGCCGGCCACCGCGATCGAGAGGGCGAACGCGACGCCGACGCCCGCGGCCGCTCCGGCACGAACGAGCAGGTCGGGGTTGAGCGAGACCGCCAACTTCGCGCCCGCCGGCTGGAACGACGCGATCAGGCCGAGGCCGATGATCGCGCCGGGGCTGGGGAGGTACTCTCCGATCTCGGCGCTGGCGGTCTTGGCCGCCACCGCGAGGATCACGAGCCCGGCGAAGCGGTGAAACACGTCGGGGTTCAGCAAGCTCTGGATCGTCTCCGCCAGCGCCGCCTCCGCCATCGCCACCGGGACGAGCACGACGCCGAGCAGGAGGACGGAAACGGCCTTCTCGCGGGGCGTTCCCTCCATCTCGGCGAGCACGACGGCCACGGTCGCCGAGCCGCCGAAGATGAGAAGGCCGGTCTCGATGATGCCGAACGGCACCGTGAGCGCGCCCGCGATGACGAGCGCCGGAAAGATACCGTCGATCAGCGGCAGTCCCATGACGGTCGCGAGCAGTCGGGTCGCGCCGCCGACGCGCCGCTCCAGGCGGAGCGCGATCGGGTGTGCTGAGCTGCTCACGGCTCAGCGAGACGGCCCGGCATAACCCGAGACCGGACGGGAGTCTGGTGACGAACCGGAGTCGACGGACGCCCGGGCGGAGCAACACGGGAGGCGTTCTCCGGTACACCAGTCGAGCCCGCGTTTGAACGGAATAAATGTCGGGAGTGCAGCGTTGTCGCTCACTCGGCCGACGATACCCGTTACAGTGCGGGACTCGAAGTCCATACTCCTACCGTATCGCAGGTGAGACTTAATGGTTGCGTGGGACGTGCCCACACGGTACGAGTGAATCCTCGGCGCCATTTAAATACCAATGCTACGGTTCAACGAGACAATTCGTCTCACTCCGTCATACCGTCGATATCCGACGGCGGATCGAGCAAGTATTGCTTCCCGAGTCCGGCACCGATCCCGAACCCGATACCGCCGCCCCCCTCTCGCCACACCGACCTCGCTGGCGCTCTCCCAACTCTCCCGGTCAACGATCCACGCCGACGGTCGGGCGCGGCCTCATCGCCGGGTGTGCCGTCGCTTCCGATCCTCGTCAGCGGCCACTTCGGTCCCCACCTCGGTCAGTGTGCACCTCGATGTACCACGACCGCCCTGGCGCGCGGAAACCACCTCGGATCTGTACACGTCCGTGTGTTACTTACTGTCCAAGCGACCCGGTTCTCGCAACGCTTTTGCGGTGCCCCCGAGCACCGTTGATATGGCGAACGACGGATCCGACGGAACTCCGTTCTCAGGGAAGCTCGAGGTACCGGAAGCGCTGACGTTCGACGACGTCCTGTTACGCCCCAAGGAGAGCCGGGTCGAGCCCGACGAGGCCGACGTCTCCACGCGCGTCTCGTCCAACGTCGAGTTGACGATCCCGGTGCTGTCGGCGGCGATGGACACCGTCACCGAGTCCGAACTGGCGATCGCGATGGCCCGCGAGGGCGGCCTCGGCGTGCTCCATCGCAACATGGACGTCGAGGAGATGGTCGCGGAGATCGAGCGCGTCAAGCGAGCCGACGAACTCGTGATCCGACGCGAGAACGTCGTCACCGCCTCGCCGGACCATCCCGTTCGCGAGGTCGACGCGATGATGGAACGCGAGGGAGTCTCCGGCGCGCCCGTCGTCGACGACGACGACACCGTGCTCGGCATCATCTCGGGCACGGACATCCGCCCGTACCTGGAGGTCGGCGAGTCCGACGCCGTCTCGGAGGCGATGACCGACGAGGTCATCACCGCCCCCGAGGACGTCGACGCCCGCGAGGCGCTCGAACTCATGTACGACCACAAGATCGAGCGCGTCCCCGTCGTCGACGGCGACGAGCGCCTCGTCGGCCTCGTGACGATGCAGGGCGTGCTCGCGCGCCGCGAGCACACCGACGCCGCCCGCGCCGAGGACGGCTCGCTGCGCATCGGCGCCGCCGTCGGCCCGTTCGAGGAGGAGCGCGCCGTCGCCGCCGACGAGGCCGGCGCTGACGTCCTCTTCATCGACTGTGCCCACGCGCACAACCTCAGCGTCCTCGACTCCGCGCGAGCGATCAAGGCGGAGGTCGACGCCGACGTGGTCGTCGGCAACATCGGCACCCGGGAGGCCGCCGAGGCGGCCGTCGACTTCGCGGACGGGCTGAAGGTCGGCATCGGCCCGGGATCGATCTGTACCACGCGCGTCGTCAGCGGTGCGGGAATGCCCCAGATCACCGCCGTCGCGCAGGTGGCCGACGTAGCCCAGCGCGAGGACGTGCCCGTCATCGCCGACGGGGGGATCCGCTACTCCGGCGACGCGATCAAGGCGATCGCCGCCGGCGCCGACGCCGTCATGCTCGGCTCGTACTTCGCGGGCACCGACGAGGCACCGGGTCGCGTCATCACGATGAACGGCAAGCGCTACAAGCAGTACCGCGGCATGGGCTCGGTCGGCGCCATGTCCGAGGGCGGCGGCGAGCGCTACCTCAAGGACGTCGAGGAGGACGAGGAGTTCGTCCCCGAGGGCGTCGAGGCCGCGACGCCGTACAAGGGACCGCTGTCGGGGGAACTCCACCAGCTCGTCGGCGGCATGCGCTCGGGAATGGGCTACGTCGGCGCCGAGACCATCCCCGGGTTCAAGCAGCGCGCGGAGTTCGTCCGCGTCTCCCAGGCCGGCCAGACCGAGGGCCACCCGCACGACGTGACGATCACCGACGAGGCCCCGAACTACAGCCCCGAGTGAGGACGACGAGTCTCGGCTTCCTCGGCCGGTAGGCTTTCGACGGCGGTGTTCTATCGGTGATCGGTGGCCACCGCGGATCGATGACCACGGCGGGCTCGACGCGGGCTCGTCACCCGACCCACGTCCGTTCTCCGGGCGGACCGTCCGTATCGCATACGGTTAAGTACCCGGCGACGACAACATCAGTCGATGGCCGGACGGCGTCGGTACGCTCGGACGTTCGCTCGACGCGGAGTGACCCGACCGGCATGCGGCAAGGGGAAACTTGTTGTCGGTTCGTCTATCAAGGACGGGCAGACAGGGGGAATGCAACATCATGAGTGAGGACACGGACGCCGCGAATTCGAAGTCGACCGCCGAGCGGCCGGTCGTTCTCGTGGTCGAGGACGAACCCGACCTCGCCGACCTGTACGCGGCATGGCTCGGGGGAGAGTACGACGTCCGAACCGCCTACGGCGGGGAGGAAGCTCTCGAGCAACTCGACGACGACGTGGACGTGATCCTCCTCGACAGACGGATGCCCGGACTGTCGGGCGACGAGGTGCTCGACGAGGTGCGCGACCGCGGCAGCGACGCCCGCGTCGCGATGGTCACCGCCGTCGAGCCGGACTTCGACATCATCGAGATGGGCTTCGACGACTACCTCGTCAAGCCGGTCACGCGTGAGTCCCTGCTGGAGACGGCGGACGGGCTTTACTCCCGGTCCACGTACGACTCTCGGGTCCAGGAGTTCTTCGCGGTCTCCTCGAAGATGGCCGTCCTCGAGTCGGAGAAGGGACGCGCCGCGCTCGAGGAGTCCGCGGAGTACGCGTCCCTCGAGGAGCGTGCCCGCGAACTCCGCGAGGGGCTCGACGAGGACGTCTCCGGCTTCGGCGGCGGAGACTTCGAACGGGCGTTCCGCCATCTCGACGCCGACGGCGACGACGCGGACGACGACCTGTTCGACGAGGGGTTCGACGACGAGTTCGAGGACCTCTGACCGGCGCCGGACCGTCGCGGTTGCGAGCGGTCGCGTTCTCAGGCCGGCGACGCCGACTCCGGAACCGACACGGCGTGCGTCAGACCGGCTACGAGAGGAACCGTTCGAGCCGCGTCATCGCCTCCTTGAGGTCGTCCAGTCCGGTCGCGTACGAGATCCGGATGTGTCCCTCGCCGCCGGCGCCGAAGGCGGTGCCGGGGACGGCCGCGACGCCCTCGGCCTCCAGCAGCTCGGTCGCGAACGCTCGGGCGTCCCCGTCGGGCGCGATCGGCGCGACCCGCGGGAACGCGTAGAACGCGCCGCCGGGCTCCGACACCTCGATGCCGAGCTCTCGCAGTCGAGAGACGACGTAGCGTCGCCGCCGGTCGTACTCTCGGCGCATCCGCTCGACCTCGTCGTCGCACCGCTCGATGGCCGCCAGCGCGGCGTTCTGTGCGGTCGTCGGCGCCGACAGCATCGCGTACTGGTGGACCTTCGTCATCGCGTCGATCGCCGCCTCGGGGCCCATCGCGTACCCCAGGCGGAGACCGGTCATCGCGTACGCCTTCGAGAAGCCGTTGATGACGACCGTCCGCTCGCGCATCCCCGGCCGCGTCGCGACCGACTCGTGATCGCCCTCGTAGGTGAGCGCGGCGTAGATCTCGTCGGCGACGACCAGCAGGTCGTGTTCGCGACAGAACGCGGCGACGGCGTCCATCTCGTCGGCGTCCATCGTCGCGCCCGTGGGGTTGTTCGGGTAGCACAACACGAGCACGTCCGCCTCGTCGGCGCCCGCCTCCAGAAGCGACTCGGGCGTGAGCGCCCAGTCGTCCTCGTGGCGGGTGTGGACCGGGAGCGGTTCGCCGCCGGCGAAGCGCACGGCCGGCTCGTAGGAGACGTACGTCGGCGTCGGCAGCGCGACCGTGTCACCCGGGTTCAGGAACGCCCGAAACGTCAGGTCGACCGCCTCGGAGGCGCCGGTCGTGACGAGCACCTCCGTCTCCGCGTCGTACGACTGGCCGTAGCGCGCGACTCGCTTCGCGATCGCGCGCCGAAGCTCGGGCATCCCCCGGTTGGCGGTGTAGCTGGTTCGGCCGCGCTCCAGCGAGTCGATCGCCGCCGAGCGTGCGGGCCAGGGCGCGGTGAAGTCCGGCTCGCCGACGCCCAGCGAGATCACGTCGTCGCGGTTCTCCGCGACCTCGAAGAACTCGCGGATCCCCGACGGCGG
>ENA-ORDC01002734-ORDC01002734.1-marine-metagenome-genome-assembly--contig:-NODE-2734-length-10077-cov-3.453000_pt1 | contig 10077 bp, 9 predicted proteins | sample MGYA00237783_ERZ508515 | MGnify/ENA primary metagenome ERZ508515 (study PRJEB26186, sample SAMN06268792) | marine metagenome | isolation source: Eden Landing Ponds, San Francisco, CA, USA | place...
CCCGCCGTTGAGCGTCTTCAGCGCGTGGACGAAGCCCCGGCCCTCTTCACCGAGCATCCTGTCCTCGGGGATCCACATGTCGTCGAAACGGAGCTCCGCGGTCGGACAGCCCTTGTCGCCGAGCTTCTCCTCGGTGCCCTCGACGATGAAGCCGTCGTCCTCCTCCGGACGGACGATGAACGAGGAGATACCCTTGTTGCCGCCCTCGGGGTCGGTCTTCGCGAACAGCGTCACCGTGTCCGCGACGGAGCCGTTCGAGATCCACAGTTTGTTGCCGTTGACGAGGTAGCCGTCGCCGTCGCGCTCGGCCGTCGTCTCCATCGCCGGCACGTCCGAGCCGGCCTGCGGCTCCGACAGCGCGAACGCGCCGATGTCGGTCCCCTCCGCGAGCGGCGTCAGGTACTCCTCCTTCTGGGCCTCGTTCCCGAACTCGTACACCATGTTGCCCGCCAGCGAGATGTGCGCGGCGACGATGGTGCCGAGCCCGCCGGAGCCACGGGATATCTCCTCGAGCGCCATCGGATACGCGTGGTAGTCGAGCCCAGCGCCGCCGTACTCCTCGGGGAACGGCATTCCCATCAGGTCGAGGGCGGCGAGCTCGTCGACGAGGTCCGCGGGGAACTCGTCCGTCTTATCGATCTCTGCGGCCCGCGGGACGACCTCTTCGTCGACGAACTCCGCGACCATCTCCTTGATCTGTTTCTGTTCGGGCGTGGGGCTCAGGTCCATGCCCGACCCTACGAGTCGCGTCACTTGGCCCTTTCGAGGTGTCCGCGGAGCCCTCCCGGCCGCGCCGAGGGCCGAACGCGGCGATCCGAAGCCAGAAAACACATACCACCCGCGCGTGAACAGTAGGGTGACGGCGGACACGGGTAGGGGTACACGGCGTCCGCCCGGGCGATTCTTTCGGCACTACCGGCCAGCGGTAGGCTCGGCCTACCCGTCGTACTCGTAGAAGCCCCGGCCCGTCTTCTTCCCGAGGTCGCCGGCGTCGACCTTCCGCTTGAGCAGGTACGCCGGCTTGTAGCGGTCGCCGAGCTCCTCGTGGAGCGTCTCCGTCGCGTCGAGACAGATGTCGAGGCCGATGTGGTCTGCGAGCTCCAGCGGTCCCATCGGCACGTTCGTTCCGAGCTTCATGCCGCGGTCGATGTCGGCCTTCGTCGCCACCCCCTCGTCGAACGCGCGGATCCCTTCGTTGATCCACGGCATCAGGATCCGGTTCGAGACGAAGCCCGGCTTGTCGTCCGACTCCCACGTCTCCTTGCCGAGCGTCTCGGGGAACTCGTGTGCGAGCTCGGTCGTTCCGGGAGCGGTCTTCTCGCCGGTGACCACTTCGACGCCTTTCATCACCGGGACAGGGTTCATGAAGTGGAGCCCGACGACGAGATCAGGGCGCTCCGTCGCGGCCGCGATGGTCGTGATCGACAGCGTCGAGGTGTTCGTCGCGAGGACCACGTCCTCGTCGGCCACCTCGTCGAGGTCGGCAAAGATATCGCGCTTTACCGCCATCTTCTCGACGGCCGCCTCGACGATGAGGTCACACCCGGCGAGGTCCTCGAGATCGGTCGTCCCCTCGATGCGGTCGAGCGTCGCCGACTTCTCGTCGTCGCTCAGCTCACCCTTCTCGACGAACCGGGACAGCGAGTCGTCGATGTCATCGAGCCCGCTCTCGACGAACGACGGCTCGATGTCGCGCATCACCACGTCGTACCCGTTCGTCGCCGCGACCTGTGCGATGCCGTTTCCCATCGTGCCGGCGCCGACGACGCCGACGGTCTCCACCGCGTCGAGTTCGCGCATACCGGCGGGTCGGTCGCGTCTGGATAAAGCCTGCCGGACCTACCGCTCGTCCCCGCGAGTCTCCCCTCCGATCCGGTCGTGGAACGCGCGGACGCGGCCGAACAGGGCGTCGCGCCGGCGTTCCAGGGCGAGGAAATGCGAGCCACCCGACAGCTCGGCGTATTCGCGGTCGTCGCTCTCGAGCGCGTCATACAGCGCCAGCCCGTCAGCGCGTGTGGCCGTCCGGTCGAGCGAGCCGCGGACGACGAGCGTCGGTGTGGTAACGGCACCTGCATCGTACACCGGGCCGGTCCGTGCCGCCTCGGTCAGGTCGGCGAGCGTCCCGTTCGGCGCCGCTATCGTCGGCTCCTCGCCGGGGACCTCCTGCCCGTCGTGGAGCGTCTCCCAGAACGCCTCGAACGCTCCGGCGTCGCGGTATTGCGCTGGGTCTTCGTCGCCGAAGTGGTGGTCCCAGCGGTCGCGCGTTTCCGCGCGGGTCGCCTCCCGCTTCGGTGCAGGCGGGTTGCCGGGGTCGAACTCCGCGACGCGGTCCGGGTCGGGCGCGTAGACGGGTGCGTACATCGTGACGGAGTCGACGGTCGCGCCGCGTTCGAGCGCGACGCCGGCAACCATCGACCCCCACGAGTAGCCGACGAGGTGGACGGTGTCGTGTCGCGCCCGGACGAACGCGAGCGCGGCCGCGAGGTCGTCGGCCGCGACGGATGCCCGGACCGGTGGCTCTCCACCCGGGTCCGCGTCCATCGCTGCTGGTCGCTCGCTGCCGCCGTAGCCGCGGGCGTCGAGCGCGTAGGCTGCACGCCCCGCGTCCGCACACGCGGTGAGCCACGAGTAGCCGGGCGTCGCGAACGCCGGCCGCGCCCCGAACGTCGCACCGTGAACGAACAGTACCGCGCTGTCGCCAGCCCCCTCCGCGTGGAGGGCGAGCGCGGTTCCGTCGTCAGCGGAGATGGTGTGTGTCGTCGCCACGACTCCCCACGAGAGCGCCCGGTGCAAAACTCCTCGCGTGACCGAAGCGGCCGGGGACGCGGGCGCATCAATAGCTTCTTTGTGCAGGTATTCGGACCGTGACGTATGATTCCGTTCGACGACTCGCCGCTCGCCCGGGACGGCAAGGTGCTCATTCTCGCGTACGACCACGGGCTGGAACACGGCCCCGTCGACTTCGAGGGGCTCGAGGGGAGCGAGGACCCCGCGCGGACGTTCGAGGCCGCCACCCACCCGGCAGTCACCTCCATCGCGGTCCAGAAAGGTCCCGCCGAGGCGTACTACCCCTCCTACGAGGACGACGTCGACCTGCTCGTGAAGCTGAACGGCACGTCGAACCTCTGGATGGGCGAGCCGGACTCCGCGGTGAACTGCACCGTCGACTACGCCGCTGAGCTCGGCGCCTCCTCGGTCGGCTTCACCCTGTACGGCGGCTCGAACAACGAGATCGAGATGGCCGAGGAGTTCCGCGACGCACAGGAGGCCGCCCGCACCCACGACCTCCCGGTCGTCATGTGGTCGTACCCGCGCGGCCAGGGGCTGAAGAACGACACCGCGGCCGACACCATCGCCTACGCGGCCCGACAGGCGCTCGAACTCGGCGCGGATGTCGCGAAGGTCAAGTACCCCGGCTCGAAGGCGGCGATGGAACACGCCGTCTCGATGGCTGGTCGCACGAAGGTCGTCATGTCCGGCGGCTCGAAGACGACGGACCGGGAGTTCCTCGAGTCGGTGAAGTCCGTCATCGACGCCGGCGGTGTCGGCCTCGCTGTGGGGCGCAACGTCTGGCAGCGCGAGGACCCCACGCGCATCCTCGACGCGCTCGAGGCGGTCATCTTCGACGAGACGACCGTCGACGAGGCGCTCGCCCGCGCCGACTGATGGTCGAAGAGATACTCGAGACGGTCGCCGCGACCGCACCCCGGATCCGGGAAGGACTTCCGGGGCGGCGCGCCTACGGCGAAGAAGAGAACCCCTCCGGCGAGCGTCGGCTCGCCGCCGACGAGTACGCCGACGAACTGCTGGAGGAGCGGCTGCTCGCGCTCGACGCCGTTGGGTCGTACGCCAGCGAGGAGCGCGAGTCGGTCGTCGAGGACGACGGCCGCTACCACGTCGCCTGTGACCCGCTCGACGGCTCCTCGAACCTCAAGTCGAACAACGCGATGGGCACTATCGTCGGCGTCTACGACGAGCCGCTCCCCGCACCCGGTCGGAGCCTTGTCGCCAGCGCGTTCGTGCTGTTCGGCCCCATCACGACGATGGCCGTCGCCAGGGACGGGACGGTCACGGAGTCGCTCGTCGAGGCGACCGACGACGGGGTAGCGCGCACCGTGGTCACGGAGGAGCTCCGGCTTCCCGATGACCCGACGGTCTACGGGTTCGGCGGGCGCGTCCCCGACTGGCCGGCCGACTTCGCCGGCTACGTCGAAGATGTCGAACGGGAGTTGAAGCTCCGCTACGGCGGTGCGATGATCGCCGACGTGAACCAGGTGCTCACCTACGGCGGCGTGTTCGCCTACCCCGCCCTCCGGAGCGCGCCGGAGGGGAAGCTCCGCCTCCAGTTCGAGGCGAACCCCATCGCCTACATCGTCGAGCGCGCGGGGGGCGCGTCCTCGGACGGCTCGGGGTCGATCCTCGACGTCGAGCCCGAGGCGGTCCACCAGCGCACGCCGGTGCACGTCGGCAACGAGTCGCTGATCGAGCGGCTGGAAGCTGCCGTCGACGCGGAGTAGCGGCGCGGTGCCGCTCCGGACGAGCGGCGCGCCGCCCCGGGCTGCCGGACGACGCGAGCCGGCCGATCCCACATGGAAAACTGTTTAGGATCTACCGCAAGTCTTGCGTCCATGAAAGTCCACGTCGGCGCGGCGGCGACGCCCGAAGAGGCCGAAGCGATCGCGAAGTCGCTCGCCGAACACCTCGGCGTCGACGTCGACGTCCACGTCGGGGACGCGGAGACGCCGGCCGCCAGCGCCGAGCCGTCCGAGCCGAGCTACCCGCTCGACGACGACCTCGGCCCCACGGACCGCGAGCGCGACCTGCGCGCCGAGATAGCCGACATCCGCGAGGGCGGCCCGGAGAAGTACCGCGACCGGCTCTCAGAGCAGGGGAAGCTGTTCGTCCGCGACCGCCTCGACCTCTGGTTCGGCGGCGAGGACGGGACCCGAGGGACCGGCGACGCGGGCGCGACCGACGGCGACCCCGCGGGCGTGAAGTTCGAGGACGGGAAGTTCGCCGCCTTCGACGACTGGCACCCCGACGCCCCCGCCGGCGACGACGGCGAGGAGAACGAGCGCGGCGGCGACCGCCTCCCCGGCGACGGCCTGCTGACGGGCGCGGCCGAGTTCGAGGGGCGCGACGTCCACTTCATGGCCAACGACTTCACCGTGAAGGCGGGGTCGATGGCGTCGAAGGGCGTCGAGAAGTTCCTCCGGATGCAACAGCGCGCGCTGAAGACGGGGAACCCGGTGCTCTACCTGATGGACTCCTCCGGCGGCCGGATCGACCAGCAGACCGGCTTCTTCGCCAACCGCGAGGGGATCGGGAAGTACTACTACAACCACTCGATGCTCTCCGGCGCGGTGCCGCAGATCTGCGTCCTCTACGGGCCCTGTATCGCCGGGGCCGCCTACACGCCGGTGTTCGCGGACTTCACCGTGATGGTGGAGGGGATGTCCGCGATGGCGATCGCCTCCCCGCGGATGGTGGAGATGGTCACCGGCGAGGAGATCGATCTGGACGATCTCGGCGGGCCCCGCGTCCACGCCGAGGAGTCGGGGTCGGCGGACCTGATCGCCCGCGACGAGGAGCACGCCCGCGAGCTCGTCGCCGACCTGATCGGGTACCTCCCCGATCAGGCGGGGGAGAAGCCCCCGCAACGCGAGACGAAGCCGCCGAAGTTCTCGCCCGAGGGTATCGACGAGCTGATCCCCGAGTCGCCGAACCGCCCGTACGACGCCCACGACCTGATCGACCGGATCGCCGACGCCGAGTCGGTGTTCGAGCTGAAGGAGGGGTACGGGCCGGAGATCGTCACGGCGTTCTGCCGGATCGACGGGCGACCGGTCGGCGTCGTCGCCAACCAGCCGACGGAGCGGTCGGGCGCGATCTTCCCGGATGCCGCCGAGAAGGCCGCGGAGTTCATCTGGACCTGCGACGCCTACGAGATCCCCCTGCTGTACCTCTGTGACACGCCCGGCTTCATGACGGGCTCGCAGGTGGAGAAGGATGCCATCTTAGAGAAGGGGAAGAAGATGATCTACGCCACCTCCTCGGCGACGGTGCCGAAACAGACCGTCGTCGTGCGGAAGGCGTACGGCGCGGGCATCTACGCGATGGGCGGCCCGGCGTACGACCCCGAGAGCGTCATCGGGCTCCCCTCCGGCGAGATCGGGATCATGGGCCCGGAGGCCGCGATCAACGCGGTGTACGCGCGGAAGCTCGCCGAGATCGACGACCCCGAGGAGCGCGCGGCCGAGGAGGAGCGGCTGCGCGCGGAGTACCGCGAGGGGATCGACGTCCACCGGATGGCCAGCGAGGTCGTCATCGACGAGATCGTGCCGCCCTCCGACCTGCGCGCCGAGCTCGCCGCGCGGTTCGACTTCTACGAGGACGTCCGGAAGGACCTGCCGGACAAGAAGCACGGGACGATCCTCTGACCGGACCAAAAGGTCGGGTTCCGGCTTACAGCGCCGCGACGAGGTCGCCGCCGAACAGCCCGACGGCGCTCTCGACGCCGAGCGCGACGGCCAGCCCGAGCCCCAAGAGCGCGCCGGCGTAGGCGGTCGACCCGAGCAGCGACGCGGCGGCGAACCGCGGCGCGGACACCGACGACGCGCTCGCGCTGGGCACCGCGAGCCACCCGCGCGTCCCGGGGACGGCGTTCGAGGCGGCGACCGCCGGGAGCCCCCACCGGTCGAGCCAACGCGTCGCGCCGTCGAGCCGGCCCGCGTCGACCGGGACGAGTCTGCTTTCGGTCGGGTCCACGTCGAACCGGCGGACGGCGACGAAGAGCAGCGACTGGCCGGTCGTCGCCCCGGCCACCGCCGCGACGAACACCGGGACGACCGCCACCGCGTCGACGCCCGCGGCGACGACCGCCGCGACGAACAGCGTCCGCGCCGGCAGCAGCTTCCCCACCAGCGCGCCCTCCAGCGCGAAGACGACGAAGACCGCGACGGCGCCGTAGGTGCCGACGAGGGCGAGCGCCGTCTCCGCGTGGGCTCCGATCACGACTGACCTCCGCGGCCCACGCGTAAAACATCCCCCGAGCCGGCTGCTCACACCTCTCAGGCCGCCCGGAACCCAACTTCGAGGCCGCCGCCCCCACCGGGAGTGGCTATTTGTCGGTCACCCGCCTCGTGGACGCATGGTCACCGTCGGCGACACCGCCCCCGACTTCGCCGCGCCAGCGGTCGACGCCGCTCCGGACGGCGACGCGGAGCGCACCGCCGCCGAGCTGGCGCTGTTCCGGCTCGTCGAGGCGCACGACGCGGTCGTCCTCTGCGTCGCGCCCGCGACGTTCGTCCCGCCCTGTACGGCGGCGCTCGCCGCGGTCCGCGACGCCGGCTGGCACGACCGCGACGACCTCGCCGCCGTCGCGCTCACCGGCGACTCGCTGTACGCGGCGTTCGCGTACGCCGACCGGTTCGCCCTCCCGTTCCCCGTCGTCGCCGACTACCACTGCGGCGTCGCCGACTCGTACGACCTCCTCGCCGACTCGTGGGAGGGGCACTCCGCTATCCCGCGGCGCGCGACGGTCGTGATCGACTGCGACTGGACGGTGCGGTTCGCCGAGACGACCGACGACCCCCTCGACCGCGCCGACCCCGCGCCGGTGGAGCGCGCGGCCGAGACGCTCCGCGAGATCGGCCTCGACGTCGACCGGCCGCGGGTGGACTACGACGGCCCGTGGTGAGCGCGGCGCGGACGACCGCGAGGGCGTCGCAGTACGTGACTCGCCCGCTGCCCCGCGGGTCGCCGTGGTTATTTGACGCCCCCGCGCGGAGGGGGCGACATGGACGCCGCCTTCGCGGAGTACCTCGACGAGTTCGCGCGCCGTGACTGGGAGACGCTCGACCCGAACGCCGTCGCCGACCCGATTCGGGTCGCGGTCGTCGGCCTCGGCTGGTTCGCTCGGGAGTGGGCGCTGCCCGGCATCGCGCGGTCGGCGTACACCGAGGCGACCGTCGTCAGCGACGTCGACGCCGGCGCGGTCGAGGCGACCGCCGCCGAGCGCGACCTGACGGGCGTCACGCCCGAGGAGCTGCGGTCGGGGACCGTCGCGGACGAGTACGACGCCGTCTACGTCGCGACGCCCAACGCGACGCACCTGGAGTACGTCGAGGCCGCCGCGGCGCAGGGGAAGGCGGTCCTCTGCGAGAAGCCGCTGGAGGTGACGCCGGAGCGCGCGCGGAAGCTGGTGGCGGCCTGTGACGACGCCGGCGTCCCCCTGATGGTCGGCTACCGGATGCAGACCGACCCCGCCGTCCGGCGGCTCCGCGACCTCCTCGACGCGGGCGTCGCCGGCGAGGTGATCCACGTCCACGCGACGATGTCGCAGACGATGCTCGGCGAACTCGGAAGCGACCACGACCAGTGGCGGCTCGACCCCGAGCTGTCCGGCGGCTGCGCGGTGATGGACCTCGGGGTCTACCCGCTCAACACGACGCGGTTCGCGCTCCGCGAGGACCCCGTTCGGGTGTCCGGGCGGACCCGCTCGGAGCACGAGGCGTTCGCCGACGTCGACGAGCACGCCTCGTTCCGACTGGAGTTCCCGGGCGACGTCGACGCATTCTGTACGGTGAGTCAGAACGCCCAGCACGCGAGTCGGCTGGAGATCACCGGGACGGACGCGAGACTCATCCTGGACCCGGCGTTCTACGAGCGCGAAGACCGGGGGTTCGCCGTCGTCCGCGACGGGACGCGGGTCGACGTCGACTTCGAGCAGGTCCACCAGATCGAAGAGGAGTTCGCCTACTTCGGCCACCAGCTGCTGGCGGACGAGCCGTTCCACGCGGACGGCAAGCACGCCCTCACGGATATGCGCGCGCTCGCCGGCGTCTACAAGTCGGCCGAGACCGGGCGGCCGGTCGAACTCAGCGACTGAATCGCGGCCTGAGGAGCGGGACCAGCGGCCGCCGACCTACCGTTCGATCCCGTACACGTCGCTCGTCCAGTCGCGGGCCGGGGTGTCGTACACCGGCGCGTCGCGGTCGCGCTCGTCGAGCCGCCGCCGGTCGGCCTCGTCGAGCTCCCAGTCGAGGTCGGCGTTGGCCCGGACGTGGTCCGGGGTCGACGAGCGCGGGAGGGGGACGACGCCGTTATCGATCGCCCACCGGACGACGACCTGTGCTGGATGCCTGTCGTACTTCTCGGCCAGCTCGGCGACGACCTCGTCGTCGAACACGTCCGTCCGCGCCAGCGGGGCCGCGGCCTCGATCACGGTGTCAGTCTCGCGGCAGTAGTCGACGAGATCCGGGCGCTGGAACCACGGGTGGAACTCGATCTGGTTGACGGCGATCGGCACGTCCGAGACGTGGTGTGCGCAGCTGAGTTGGTACGCGCTGAAGTTCGAGACGCCGACGTCGCGGACGAGCCCGCGGTCGCGAAGCTCCGCCATCGCCTGAAGCGTCTCGCGCAGTGAAATCGCGGGGTTCGGCCAGTGGATCAGGTATAAGTCGAGGTAGTCGGTGCCGAGTCGGTCGAGCGAGGTCTCGCACGACTCGATCACGGACTCGTAGTTGAGGTTCTTCGCGAGCACCTTCGAGGTCAGGAACACGTCGTCGCGGTCGACGTCGCTCTCGGCGAGGGCGTCGCCGATGGCTTCCTCGTTGTGATACCCCTCCGCGGTGTCGATATGCCCGTATCCGGCGTCGAGAGCCGCGCGCACGCTGTCTGCCGTCTCATCGTCGTCGAGGTCGTACGTGCCCAGTCCGAGCGCCGGCAGCTCCGCGCCGCTCGGGAGCGTCTTCGTTGGTACGGTCACGCGAGGGAGTTCGCCGGATCGCCGATTGAAACTACCGGTCGGGGAACTCCGTGCGACGAGGCCGGGGAGCCGTGAGGTGCCGTGCGGTCCGCGAGCGAACCCGTGTTTCCGCGGTGACTGCGACTGACACGAACCGCCCTCCGGGTCGGCTCACGACGTTAGGAACGGCACCGGCCGAGACTCCCGCGAGCGCAGCGAGCGGGAGTCAGGCCGGTGGATATTCGAGCGCAGCGAGAAGATGCACCGGCCGAGATTTGAACTCGGGTTGCAACCATGGCAAGGTTGCGTGATACCACTACACTACCGGT
>ENA-ORDC01002735-ORDC01002735.1-marine-metagenome-genome-assembly--contig:-NODE-2735-length-10076-cov-3.591759_pt1 | contig 10076 bp, 7 predicted proteins | sample MGYA00237783_ERZ508515 | MGnify/ENA primary metagenome ERZ508515 (study PRJEB26186, sample SAMN06268792) | marine metagenome | isolation source: Eden Landing Ponds, San Francisco, CA, USA | place...
CGAGCGTGTGGATTTCGTCGATGACGACGGTGCCGATGTCGCCGAGGTCCTTGCCGGTCCGGAGCGCGTGGTCGATCCCCTCGTACGTGCCGACGATGATGTCGGCGTTCGGGTCGAAACGGTTCCCGTCGTCGTTGATTCGAGAGGCGCCGACCCGGATGGTGACGTTCGCGATGTCGCCGTACCGATCCTCGAACTGCTCGTGTTTCTGGTTCGCGAGCGCCACGAGGGGGACGAGAAACAGCATCTTCCCCTCGCCGTTCAACACCCTATCGAGCCCGGCCATCTCGCCGATGAGCGTCTTTCCGGTCGCCGTCGCGCTCACGACGAGCTGGTCGCGACCGTCGACCGCGCCGTTCTCGACGGCGAGACTCTGGACCGGGAGCAGCGTGTCGAACCGCGATTCGAGCTTCGACTGAATGCCCGGATGCAGGTTCAGCGACGACGTCTCGACGAGGTCGATCTCGTCGGTTGTCGCCGAGACGGTGTCGAACCGGGTCACCTCGGGGTCGAGGTTCCCGGAGAGGAGGTCGGTGATTCGTTCGAGGTCCCCAACGTCGAGCAGCAGCTCCTCCAACCGCTCGCGTGCGCCCGACCGGAGCCCCCGGAAGTTCGCCTCCCGTTCGAGCTCCCGCATCGCACAGTCCGGACAGATGAACTCGTCGTCGGCCCTGATTGCGGTCTCGTCCGTCAGCGGCGAGTAGCGCCCGGCGTTCGCACAGTAGCGACACGTCCTGACCGCCTTCACCTTGTCGTCGAGCTGGTAGCCGGCGAACAGCGCGCGCAGGCGGTCGCGCTCCGACCGCGCGGTCTGCTCCGAGATGCGGATGCGCGAGGCCCGCCGGGCGATCTCGACGAACTGATCCGGCGGGCGAGGGATCTCGTCGGAGCCGTCCGTGACACGGAGGCGTGCGGGTCGCGGGCCGGCGTCGGTCTCTTTCAGCTCCAGCCGGCCGTGGAGCATCCGCTCTCCGTTCCGGAGGACGGCGACGGTGAAATCGCCGTCGGACCGCTCGTGGAGGAAGAGCGTGTCGACGGCGGCGACCTGCTGTGACACGTCCGTACGTCCGCGGGGCGTGTTCAAAACGGCTCCGGAAGCGCCCGACGCACCGGGTTCGGACGTGTCCGCCGTCGGACCCCCGCGGACCGACCTACTCCACGAGGTCGATACTGTCGTCGCCGTTCGGCACCGCACAGATGAACGCCCCCTCGGCGTCCCCGTCGTTTCGGTACCAGTGGACGACGCCGGCGGGAACGTGTATCGCGTCGCCCGCCGTCACGACGTGTTCCTCGTCGTCGACGGCTTCGCCGTCTACCCGAGGCGTCTCCGACGCCTCGCTGCCGAGGCCGACGACGTACTCCCCGGCGAGCACGTACTGCTCGTGTTCGATCTCGTTCGTGTGTCTCGGCACCTCGGCGCCGGGCGCGAGGGTGAACCGCCGGAGCGACAGCGTCGGCGTCCCCTGTTCCGGGCCGAGGAGCACGCCCTTCGAGAGCCCGTCGGCCGCGTCGACCGGCTCCGACTCGATCTCCTCGCCGCGTCGCACCAGCGGTCGGGCCTCCGTTCGCGTCATGGCGGTGGTGGGCGGGCGACGGGCAAAAAGCCGCTGTCGTGGACGCTTAAGTGTGCGCGCCGGCTACCCCGTGTATGCGAAGCTTTCGTATCGGCCGGCTCTTCGGTATCCCCATCGAGCTGGACCTCACGTTCCTCGTCGTCCTTCCGCTGTTCGCGTACCTCATCGGCACGAGCCTCGGCGAGTACGGCCGGCTGCTGAACGAGTGGCTCGGCCCCTCGGCCGCTGTCGATGTTTCGGCGCTTACGGTCGACGGAAACGTCGCCTTGGTCGTCGGCGCGCTCGCCGCAATCGGGCTGTTCGCCGGCGTTGTCCTCCACGAGCTCGGCCACTCGCTCGTCGCGATGCGGTTCGGCTTCCCCATCTCCTCGATCACGCTGTGGCTGTTCGGCGGCGTCGCCCAGCTGACGGAGATGCCCGAAGACTGGAAACAGGAGCTGTACATCGCCATCGCCGGTCCGATCGTCAGCGTCGCACTCGGCGTCGTCTCCTACGCCGCGTTCACGCTCGTCGCGCCCGGTACCGGGACCGGGATCGCCGGCATCCGGTTCCTGCTCGCCTACCTCGCGGTGATGAACGTCGCGCTCGCGGCGTTCAACATGCTCCCCGGCTTCCCGATGGACGGTGGCCGGGTTCTCCGGGCGCTGCTCGCACGGACCCGGCCGTACGCCCAGGCGACGCAGTACGCCGCCGAGGTCGGCAAGCTGTTCGCGGTCGTGCTCGGGCTGTTCGGGCTGTTCGGCGGCGGCGGGCTCTTCCTCGTCGCCATCGCCTTCTTCATCTACATCGGCGCCTCCTCGGAGGCACAGCGGACGACGATGGCCGCGGCGTTCGAGGGGGTCGCCGTCAGCGACATCATGACGCCCCGCGACGACGTTCGGACGGTGCCCCCCGACACGAGCATCGCGGAGCTGTTCTCCCGGATGCTTTCCGAGCGGCACACCGGCTACCCTGTCATCGAGGACGGGCGCGTTGTCGGTGTCGTCACGCTCGCCGACGCACAGTCGGTCCGCGAAGTGGAGCGGGACGCGTACACCGTCGAGGAAGTGATGAGCCGCGAACTCCACACCGTCGCCCCCGACACCGACGCGATGGACGCGCTCGAACGGATGCAGGAGTCCGGTGTCGGTCGGCTGCTCGTCATGGACGGCGACGAACTCGCCGGACTCATCTCCCGGACCGACCTGATGACTGCCCTCGACATCATCAAGCAGCGCGGTTCGCTCACCGTGACCGACGACGACCGGTCCGTGGCCGTCGAGCAGCCGAACTGACCGGCTCTGCCGTCCACGCCCGCAGCCGCGCCCCTAGTCGATGTATTCCTCGGTCACGTCGACGAGCGACGTCGTCCCCTCCGGCACTCGGTACGCGGCGACGACCTCCCTGTCGGCGTCGGAGTCGTCGACGGTTTTGTCAACTGCGTAGCCGACGTAAGTGCACGAGTCGCGGGTGAACTCGACGACGGAGTAGCCCCAGTTGTGCGAGTCGAAGAACTCGATGTGGGGGTTCATCGCCGGGATCAGCCACGAGAGCAGCGGCTCCGTGACCCGTTTTCGCCACCCCCGCGTCAGGTGGAGCGCCTCGGCGACGTTCAGCGAGGTCGTCGCCGGCGTCATGAACTCCACGCCGATGCGCTCGCCGGTCGCGACGCCACGGCCCCCCGTCACTCGCCCGGGGTACGCGCTCTGCTTGTACGCGGCGACGTAACAGTGCATGTCGCCGGTGAGCGTGACGAAGTTCTCCACGTCCGCCTCCGCGATGGCCTCCGAGATGGTCTGTCGCTCGCGGGTGTAGCCGTCCCAGCCGCCTTGCACGGGGTAGACGGACAGCGGACCCGAACCGAGCCGGAACGGCACCGTGAGCACCTCGTCGGCCCACACCGTCCACGTCGCCTCGGAGCCGGTGAGCGTATCGACGAGCCACTCGCGCTGTTCCTCACCGAGCATCGTCCGCCCCGGCGGTTCGCGGTGCGGGCCCACCTCGTCGACGGTCGGGATCACCTCCCGCGGCGGGTCACGGAACAATCGCTCGTCCGTCATCGCCAACTCGACGAGGTCGCCGAACTCGAACTTCCGCCACAGCCGGAACCGCTCCTGCAACGAGTCGCCCGCGGGATCGTACTCGACGCGGGCGGGCATATGCTCCCACCACGCGTGCATCGCGTCGGCGACGAGCTCCGTCATGAACTCGGGGTCGTCGCCCCGTGGATGGTCGCCGGCGGGCGCGTCCGTCCGGTCGTCCCAGTACACGTCGTTGACCATCTCGTGGTCGTCCCAGCCGGCGACGAGCGTGTGTTCCTCCAGCGCGCGCTGGAGAAACCGGTCGGACCGGTACTGCCGGTACAGATACCGGTAGTCCTCCAGCCCCCACACGCGGTCGTGCCCGCTCGGGAACGTCAGCTCCCGGCCCTCGTAGTCGTACGAGCCGAGCCCCTTGAAGTGTCCTGCGTCGGACTCGTAGACGAAATCGCCGACGTGGACGATGAAGTCGACGTCCTCGTCGGCGACGTAGCCCAACGCCGGGTAGTAGCCGTTGAGGTAGTTCTGACAGGCAAGCACGGCAAAGGACACCGACGCCGGGCTGTCGTCGGGCGCGGGCAGGGTCCGGCAGGTGCCTGTCCGCGAGGCGACGCCGTCGAAGACGAACCGGTAGCGGTACTCGGTGTCCGGGTCGAGCCGGCCGTCGAGGTCGACCTTCACGGTGTAGTCGTGGGCGGCGACGGAGTCGCCGTCGGTGACGACCCCTTCGTACACGGGGTCGGCGAAGTCGTCGTCGTGGGCGACCTGCACGCCGAGCGGCGTCCCCGCGTCGAACGCCTCTGGCGCGACGCGCGTCCACAGGATGACGCCGGACGGCGTCGGCCCGCCGCTGGCGACCGACTGCGGGAACGTCGCGTCCGGGTCGGCGTCCGGGTCGGCGTCGAACACGTCCTCGTCCGAGGCGTCGACGGGTGCCGTCGGGGTCGCGAGGTCGTGAGCGTCGAGTTCTGAGAGCAGTTCCGCGTGGTCCTCCGGGCCGCGTTTCGGCTCGTCGCGACCCCCGAAATCGCTCATCGGCAGCCGTTCACGTCGAACCGATATGGGGGTTGTGGCCGACGCCGGTTCGGTGTCGGAGTTCCGCGACGCTGACGGCGCTGTGTTCTGCCCGCCGGTGGCAGGTTGGACACAGACAGACGACGTTGTCGAGCGTGTGTGCGTCGGCGACGGTCGTCACAGGGGCATCGAGAAACGCGCGGACGGGTACGATGTGGTGGACGTCCGGGTTCCGGTCGAGGTCGTCTCTGTCGGTGCCACACAGGACACACGCGTAGTCGTCGCGTTCGAGCGCTCGTTCGCGAACCTGTCGCCAGTCGGGGCCGTACGAGCCGGTCGGGCCACCGTCCCAGTTCGGGTGGCCCGCCCCGGCGTATTCGTCGGAGAGCCACGCCGCCCGACACTCGTTGCTACACAGCGTCGCGCCGTCGCCGACGTTGCTCGGATACCGCTCGAACCGGCGGTCGCAGACGTCGCAGGTGAGTTCGACCATCCCGCCGTCGTAGTTCGGGTTCGCCGTCCCCGCGAGCGCGGGTGGGTCCTGCCACTCCGTCGCGTCGACGCAGTCGGGACAAAGGCGACCGGCCTTCTCCGACGGGTAGTACTCGAACGCGTCGCCGCACCGATCACAGTCAGTCGTCTCCTTCGCGCCGCTGTAGTTGGGGTTGTTCGCTCCGGAGTGGTCGACACCTTCGCTCCGACACGCATCAGAGCAGTACGCACGCTCGTGTTCACAGTAGAACTCGGTTCCACACTGATTACACTCCCTGTTCGGAAGTGTCTCGCCGTGCTTCCCCGCGTGGTGAACCCGCATTCCTCTCTCCGACTCGAACGGTCGTCCGCAAGCAGGACACGACTTCACCATACCCTCTGTTCGGCGTTTTCTCTAATCAACTCGTACCTTCCAGAGTGAAACTAATTCGTGCAGCAGCTACGCCGGCCAAAATATGTAAGAAATCTGACATGGTCCAGGTGCGAGAATTGAACCCGCGTCTCAGCCTCCACAAGGCTGAAGGATAGTCCACTACCCCAACCCGGACACGATTCTCCGTAGCCTATCGGTATTTGAATACCTTACGGAACGACCCCGTCACTCCCCGAGCGCGTCGGCGAGTGCCTCCGCCGGATGTGTGGCCGTCTCGTCGGCCTCGGAGAGCTGTGACCGACAGGAGGCGCCGGGAGCGACGACTCGCTCGCCCGGGCTGTCGGCCACCTGCTCGAAGAGCAGTTCACCGACTGCCATGCTCATGGAGTGGTGTTCCGCCTCGTAGCCGAAGCTCCCGGCCATGCCACAGCAGGTGGAGTCGAGTGGGTCGACCTCGTAGCCCGCCCGGCGAAGCACCCCGACCGCGTGGTGGTCCTTCTTTTCGGCCTTCTGGTGGCAGTGGCCGTGGTACGTCACCGCGCCGTCGCCGGCCCACGCGACGTGCTCGTCGAGGCGGAACGCGTCGAGGTACTCACAGAGCCCGTACGCGTTCCCGGCGACCGTCTCGACCGCCTCACGGGCCTCGTGGTCGGCGCCGACGAGATCGAGCGCGTCGGACTGGAACATGACGGCGTCCGACGGCTCGACGAGGACGACGTCCTTCCCCGACTCGACCTGTGGCGCGAGCGCACGGGCGTTTTCGATGACCTCCTCGCGTGCGGTGTCGACGAACCCCTTCGAGTGGGCGGGCCGTCCCGAGTCGCGGGTGTCGGCGAGTTCGACCCGGACGCCCGCCGCCTCTAGGACTCGAACCGCGGCTTTTCCGGCCTCCGGGTGGTTGTAGTTCGTGTACGTATCCGGGAACAGCACGGCCGTCCGCTCAGCGTCCGTCGGGGCGACGGTCGTCCCCCGGTCTTCGAACCACGCGGCGAAGCTCCGGTCGGCGAACGTCGGCAGCTCGCGGTCGGCAGCGATACCGAGCGTCCGCTCCATGAGCGTCCGGGCTCCCGGCAGGTCGGGTGCACGGTTCGCGAGTGGGGCGAGCCGGCTTCCCCACTTCGACAGCGTGTCGACGTTCGCGAACACGCGGTCCCGGAGGCTCGGCCCGTGCTCCTCGTGGGCGGCGTGTTGGACCTCCGTCTTCAACTTCGCGAGGTCAACCCCGGAGGGGCAGTTCACCTTACACCCCTTGCAGCCGACACAGAGGTCGAGCACCTCCGATCCGAACTCCGGGTCGAGCAGCTCGGCCTCGTCGAACTCGCCGGACATCGCCGCGCGGAGCATGTTCGCCCGCCCGCGGGTCGACTGTATCTCCTCTTCGGCCGCGCGATAGGTGGGGCACATCACGCCACCCGTCGTCGACTGATGGCCGCGACAGCCGCCGCAGCCGTGACACAGCTCCACCATCCCCTGAAGGCCGTTCTCCGTTGCCCACTCCAGTGCGGGGTCGAAGCCGGCGTCGAACTCGTAGGCGGGGGAGAAGCGGAGGTTCTCGGTCATGTCGTAGTCGCCGCAGACGTTCCCCGGGTTCAGCAGCCACGCGGGGTCGAACGCGGTCTTCAGCTCGCGGAAGACTCGCCAGAGCCGCTCGCCGTACAGCTTCCGATTCCACTGCGTCCGGGCGCGGCCGTCGCCGTGCTCGCCGGAGACGCTTCCTCCGTACTCGACGACGAGGTCGGTGACTGCGTCCGCGATGGACTCCATCTGCTCGACTCCCTCGACACCTTTCGTGTTCACGAGCGGCCGGACGTGGAGCACGCCGGGACCGGCGTGCGCATAGAAGGATGCGAACGTGTCGTGGTCGGCGAGCACCGCCTGAAAGTCGGTCACGTACTCCGGCAGGTTCTCGGCGGGGATCGCGCAGTCCTCGATGAACGAGATGTGTTTCGCGTCGCTCGTCCGCGACAGCAGGATCGGGAGCCCCGCCTTCCGCATCTTCCAGAACTTCGCGCGGGTGTCGGCGTCGTGTGCCTCCATCGCGCCGGTCGCGTACGGTTCCGTGTCGGTCGTCACGCGGTCGTCGTCGGGTGTCGCCTCGGTGTCGACGCCGGGGACGCGGTCGGCGACGAGGTTCGCGACCCGTTGTCTGCCATGATCGTCGTCGTCGGCGTAGAACTCCACGAGCAGGACGGAGTCGGTGTCGTCCGGCAGCAGTCCGACCACGTCGGCGAACTCCGGAGTGTCCCGCGCAAGGTCGAGCAAGGTGTCGTCCATCACCTCCACCGCGCAGGGGTCGTGCTCGAGGATGGGGGCGACGTCCTCCATCGCCTCGACGAGCGAGTCGTACGTGAGCAGTGCGACCGCCTTCGTTTCGGGTGCCGGCTCCAGCGCGACGGTCGCTTCCGTGACGACCGCGAGCGTCCCCTCGCTGCCGGCGAGCAGCCGCGCGAGGTTCACCGTTCCTGGCTCGCTGTTCGGGTCCGTGCCGGTGCCATCCGGCCGGGGACGTTCGCCGCGGTAGTCCTCGAGGAGCGCGTCGAGGTTGTAACCGGAGACGTTCCGCTTCAGGTCCGGGTAGCGCGCGTCGATCTCGTCGGCCTCCTCGTCGAGGATGCGGACGACGGCCGCGTACACGCGCGGCAACACCGCGTCGCTCTCCGCGTCGGCCTCCTCGCGGAGCGTGTCGACGTCGATCTCGCCGAACCGAGTGACCGTGCCGTCGGCGAGCACGGCCTCCACCTCCTCGATGTAGTAGTCGGTCTTCCCGTAGACGAGCGAGTGCGAGCCGGTGGAGTTGTTGCCGATCGCACCCCCCAGCGCGCTCTTGTCTCCCCACGCCGGGTCCGGGCCGAAGGTGAGCCCGTGCGGTTCGACCGCCTCGTTCAGCTTCGCGATGGTGATCCCCGGCTCGGCCGTCGCGGTCCGCGCGTCCGGGTCGACCTCGCGGACGTCGTCCATGTACCGCGAACAGTCGAGGACGACCGCTTCGTTCACCGACTGTCCGGCGAGGGAGGTGCCGCCGCCGCGCGGCAGCACCGGAACCCCCTCTTCGTGACAGTATTCGACGACTGCGGCCACGTCATCGGTCGACTCCGGGAAGACGACGCCGACGGGGAGCACCTCGTAGGCGCTCGCGTCGGTCGCGTACAGCTGCCGGGAGTAGTCGTCGAACCGCACGTCGCCCTCGACGCGCCGCTCGAGGGCGGCGACGAGCCCCGGCCGCTCCACGTCGCCGCCGGCGTAGTCGTAGTCGGCGGCCCCGTCCGCGGCAGGGTCGCCCCGCTCTCTGCTTGCCATGTCTCACCGTTCGGTCGCGGGAGCATAAACGCCCGGACGGCCGCAAGCGACCGCCGCCGGGTTGCGGTCCCCGTGTCGACCGCGCTCGCTCTGTTCGCCGGCGAGCGCAACGCTTTCGTCCGCGGCCCGCCTTCGAACCGGTACGCGTGGCCATCACGGACAAGATCTATCTGAAGAACCACCGGCAGATCGCCTCACAGCTCGACACGAGTATCCCGAAGAGCGCCTTCTCCGGGGCGACGCTGGACCTGCTGTTTCAGGGTGAGGAGCTCTCGAAGCTCGACGAGGCGACACAGGAGCGCGTACTCGACTTCGCGACGGACTTCCTCGACTGCGACTGCGAGTCGAACCCCTACTGCGGCCACCCGGAGCGGAAGTTCATCCGCTATCTCCTCGAACTGCGCGAGCAGGGGCTCGGCCCGGACGCCATCGTCGACGTGATGGGCGACGACTACATGCTGTACGCGTACCCCGGCGACATCCTGTCTTTCCTCGATGACGCCGTCCGTTCGTTGGAAGCCATCGAGCAGCTCGCGGACGTGGACGGCCGCGAGGAGGCGGCGGAGGCCGCACGGAAGCGCCGGCAGTCGCTGTCGGGCTGAGCGAACGGCGGCCGAAAGGGGAAGCTGCGGTCAGCCGAGCCGGAACGAGGGCTCTTCTTCCTCGGTGTCGCCGTCGAGGTCCTCGAGCTGGATGACGTCCTCGTTCTCCTCGTCCTCGAGCTGCTGGGAGAGCTTCGTGACGTAGCGTTTGTACTCGTCGAGCTGTTCGCGGAGGTGTTCGGCCTCGAGTTCGAGCCGCTCGTGTTCGCGGACGAAGCTCTTGGGCACCTCCACCTTCGGCGGGAACGACTCCGTCCCCGAGGAGGACTCGTTCACCTCGTGTTCCGGGACGACCTGCACTTGGCCGTCGTGGGCAACGAGTGTCTCGACGTAGTCGCGGAAGACCGCCGAGAGGGAGATGTCGCGCTCCTCCGCGATCTCCCGGAGGGTCTCGAACGCGTCCTCGTTGACCCGGAAGGAGATGGTCTTGTTCTTGTTGCCCATCGTGCTAGCCCGTTCGTGGGCCATCCCTTATAAACGTTCGTCAGACGCTCGCACGCCGGTGAGTGTTCAGGCCTGCGCTTCGGGCGCGTCCTCGTCGGCTTCCTCTTCCTCGAGCGACTGCAGCGCCTCGACGACGGCGTCCTCGTACGGACCGACGCCGTAGTCGTACTGCTCGCGGGCCATCGCGGCGTACTCGTTCTCGTCGTCGTCGAACGTCTCGATGCGGTCGAGCGTGCGCTCGGCCGTCTCGACGACCCAGCGG